>Ga0181565_10000366_pt1 | contig 33228 bp, 28 predicted proteins | sample 101ome_16_FD_129661 | JGI IMG/M metagenome (GOLD analysis project Ga0181565, IMG submission 129661) | Coastal salt marsh microbial communities from the Groves Creek Marsh, Skidaway Island, Georgia - 101401AT metaG (megahit assembly) | ecosystem: Environmental > Aquatic > Marine > Intertidal... | reverse complement strand
TCTCTCAAACTCTCTTCCTCGTGTGCGCGCGCGCGTCTACGCTCGCGCGCACCTTGATCGAGGTACACGCGTATCCGCTAAACACTTCCCCCACCACCTCGCTCACGCTCTCCTGCGCGCCGAGCCCGTCGTTTCCTCCTCGCTCGCTCGCCGGCAACTCGACCGCGACGTCCTCAGCCATCGACCTCGCTCCACGACGCGACGGACGCGCGCGACGGCGACGACGGCGAAGACGGCGAAGACGACGACGAACTCGATGTCCGACGACCGACCGACTCGACCGACGCGCGTCGCGCGGTGTCGTCGTCATCTCATCTCGCTCGGCTGTCGATCGAATTCGAAAAAAAAACGACGCGACCGACCAGACCACCGCGGTCGAGGCGAGAGGAAGAGGCGTGGAGACAGAGTTCGACGCGAGCGCATGCTCGCGAGGTGGACGCGCCAGGGTCGGCATCTCGGACACCGTCTCGCGCGCGCGGTCGCGGTCGAGGAGGCGAGAGGGAGAGGCGTCGGCGGCGGCGGCGGCGGCGTCATGGCTGAAGATGTTTCGAGCGGCGAGCGCGAGGGGTCGACGCGACCGTGGTGGCGACGACCGACGCTCGTGACGACGCGAACGGTGGGAACGAACGCGGGAAGTGGTGAGGCGTCGAGCTCGGGAGTTGATGAACGCGCGGCGGTTGAGGCGAAAGAACGCGTCCAGAGTAGCGTGTTGGCAACCTTTGGGAGCTGGTTCGCGCAACGAGGCGGTGAGATACACGCATCGGTGAGGATGGTGTACCGTCCGGGCGCCGGGTGGGCGCTCGAGGCGGACGGCGAGATCCCGGCGGGTGAAAGATTGGTGTTTTTACCGACGGCGCTCACGTTGGGGTGTGGGACAAACGTGGTGAGCGAGCCGCTGCGTCGAGTCGTCGAAACGGTCCCCGACGAATTTTGGTCTTCGCGGCTCGGACTCGTACTATTGCGTGAACGCGTCGCGGGGCAACACTCGCCGTTCGCACCGTACATAAATTTATTGCCGTCTGTGCACGAGGGTTCGCCGACGTTTTATCCACCAGATGCCATTCGTGAGCTGCAATACGCTCCGTTGATTTCGCAAGTCGCCCGACGCGGAAAATTTCTCGCCAGCTTTGCGGGGAAAGGCTTGACGATAGATGACGGCGCGGATTACGTGAACGAATCTCATCCGGAGCGCCGGCGCGTGGAGATGACGATCGATGCGAACGCGTTGGGATGGGCATCGGTGTGCGCGAGCAGTCGCGCGTTCAAAATGTTTGGACGTACGCCTCTCCTCTTTCCAGTGATTGACGTGTGCAACCATTCGTTTGAGCCGTCCGCCAAAGTACAGTCGGTCGACGGAGGCGTGGAATTGGTGACGACGCGACATCTCAAGGCGGGCGAACCGATCGAGCTTAGCTATGGAAACCTCTCCAACGATGAACTCTTACTCGACTACGGCTTCATCGTGGAAAACAATCCATTCGACTCGGTGAAACTCAGGTGGGATCTTAAACTCATTCATCTCGCTCGCGAAATCGGTGGATTAGCCACCGCTCCGATCGGAGCAGCCGTGGTGGAGAAAGACGGCGTTCATAGCGCGTCGCCTGCGAGTGGTGACGACGCCGAAATACCTTTGACGTCGTGGCAAAAGGCGGCGATGGAGAGAATCGGACTCGGCGCAAACGACGAGTTGCGAGTCCGACCGAGCGGCGAAGTCATGGATAAGAAAGCGCTCGCGGCTCTTCGAGTTTTATATTCTAAGTCTCCGGCGGAAGCATCGAGAGCGGCGGATGCTCCGTACGGCGTATTGAACACAGAGGTGGTGTCGCGAGACACTGAAATCAAAGCGCTGCGCACAGCGATGTCGCTCGCGGCGCTCGCCACGGGCAACTTCCCGACCAACCTCGCGCAGGACCACGAAATTTTACGCTCGGCAAAGTCGCCCCAGGCTGCCCTGGCGATTCGCTTCCGAATGGAAAAGAAGAAAGTGCTGCGCGGCTGCATGTCGCAACTCAACAAAGCCATCGAACGCGCGGTGGCGTCGGCGTAATAGACGTCTCAGCGACGAGACCACTCCCGAAAACGCTTAAAAATATAATATAAAAGGACATCCTCGATGGCCCAGAAACCGTCTCCACGTCCGTCCGTCGTCCACAAGTCCCGTCGAAAACGCGCGCTCGCGTAAACCCTAGCAGACCGCCGCCGACCTGTCCATCGATGCTCGAACTGAAGATAAAAAGTCTTCCAACGGTAATGCGCGCGACCGAAAAGACGACGCCGAGCGCGTGTCCCGGACGCGCGCGCGCGCGCGTCGAGACGGCGAACCGCGAGATGAGTGAATACACCTCGACGGACGCGCCCGCGACGGCGAAGGCGAGCGATGCGGGCACGTCGGTGCGACGGCAATTGAGCCGCGGTTCCTCAACGTTCAAGAAGTCGACGAGTGCGCTGCAACGGATGTTTACGGGCGCTCGTAAGACGATGCAACGGTCGCTCGGTGTGGATGATGCCGAAGACGACACGCACACGTGTTTGGTTTTGCACGGATGGCGGAGCAACGCGAGCGTGAGCGCAGTTCACGTTCGTCGCTTGCGTCTGCTCACGCATTACTCGAAGGCGCACTGCGTGAACGCGACTATGCAGGCTCCGCACGCGGCAAACGAAGCGACGGGCGTCTTGTACGATGGTCCCTGGTACTCGTGGGTCGACGCAATGGATGATTCGTATCCCGAGCATGAGCGAATCGAGGCGCTGTTGGTTGCTCTCAAGTCCATCGTACGATTCGTTCGCCATCACGGGCCGTACCGGTGCGCCGTGGGTTTTTCTCAAGGCGGCGCATTGATTTCTCTACTTTCGAACGAAGCCGTTTTACGCGCCCTCGGCGTGGAGAGCGGTTTCTTATGGGATCGATCGATCATTTGCTGCGGTGCGTCGTCTTCTCTCGTCGCCTTGGCGGAGAAAGCGCTCGGAATCGACTCGCTCGCAAGCTGCAAGTCGTCTCTGCCTTCGCTTCACATTTTTGGATTTCAAGACAAATTCAAACCACAAGGTGAAACCCTCATGGAGACGTTTGAGACGTTCGACGGGAACCAGAATTTGCTTCGTCACTGTCTATACTTTGACGCCGGGCACACCGTTCCGGCGTCGCTGGAGACGGATGTCGGATTCACAGAAGAAGTTCGAGCGTGGCGCGAGACGCCGTCGAATGCTGGCGAGAATGTCATCTTCGCGCCGGACGTCGAACAGTTTGGGATCGATTTGGATTACGTCTCGTTAAAGTACAACACGGTCTCCGAATCAATGCGACGAGAGATGGATGTTGAGAGAGGTGAAGTCGACGCGGGCGAGAGAGCGCAGACGAATATGACAACCTTCGCGACCATCGAGTCGTTGTGTTCGGCTCCTGACGTAGCGCAAACGAGAATGACGCCAAGCGACAATAAATTAATGTACGATGTCAGTACCGCGAGTCTGGTCGTTTGCGAGACGAAGGATGACTCTCACAAGCACGACGTTCTCGAGTTTCTTTCCCTCGCACCGAAAGAGTCTCCTCTTCTTTACGATCTCAACGGCGCGAGAATGACGTACGGTCAGGCAGCTGATTTCATCACATCGGGGGATGGGGACTTGCGGAAAATTGGCGTGCATCAAGGTAGTGTTCTCGCATACAACGTTCCTCCGGGTCCAGTCGGTGCTCTAGCCTTCTTGGCGGCGGCATCGCAGTGCACCGCCGTCCCTTTAGATCCAGGAATCGCTGAAGAGGACGCATTCGAAGCGCTCACATCGTGCCGCGTGTCCGTCGTAGCTTTGTTTCGAGGAACAGGCACCGATGCGATCGAAAAAGCGGCGAGTCGAGCAAATATACCGATCAAATGGTTGGCCATATCGAACGAGGGCAACGCTCGGGCGGGTTCGTACGCGCCGGAAGCTCCGGAAACTCCGAGCGGACCCGTGCTGCGAAAAGGCGCCGAAGAGGTCGGACTCCTATTGAGGACTTCCGGAACGACGTCAAAGTCGAAAGTCGTACCGTTGGTCATCGGATCTCTCACCAACAATGGGGCGACGCTCTCGCGGTCGCTTCAACTCACGTCGGAGGATGTGTGCATCAACGCGATGCCTTTGTTTCACATCGGTGGGCTTTCGTGTTCAATTTTGGCCACTATCGCCGCGCACGCTTCCGTCATTTGTTGCCCAAAATTCAACGCACAGGAATTTTACGACACGATCACGACGACGGAAGCGGTTAAACCAACATGGTATTCTGCGATTCCGACGATCCATTTGACGGTTGTGCAGTATGGAACCGCAGTTTCGCGAGGAACGCCTCCGGCTCATTCGTTGCGTTTCATTCGGTCCGGCGCGGCGGCGCTCAGCCACGCCGACGCTCAAAAGCTGCACGATTTTTGGGGATGTCCAATCATACCGACGTACAGCATGAGTGAACAAATGCCCATTTCTGGAAAGAACGTCAACTTACCGCTCGAGGATCGTGTAGATACCGTCGGTCAGCCCCTCTCGTGTTCGCTCGCTCTCGTCGGCGACGGTCACTGTAGACTCACGGCGCCGTTCGGGCAGCGCGGCGAACTTTCCATCAGCAGCTCTGACGTGATGAGCTCGTATCAAGACGCCGAGGAAGCGAATAATAAGACGTACTTTTATATCGGCGACAAACGTTTTTTGAGAACGGGTGATATCGCGAAAATGGACAAGGATGGTTTCATCTATCTCACTGGACGCAGCAAGGAATTGATAAAGCGCGGAGGAGAGCAAGTCAGTCCTCTGAAAGTGGAAGCAGTCTTGGTTCAGCATCCATTTGTGCGCGTCGCCGTCGTGTTTAGCGTTCCATCTCCGTTATGGGGAGAGGAGGTGGGTGCGGCGATCGTGCTCGAAGATGACTGCGAAGGCGACGAGGCGACCGCGCTGTCTTCCATCAAGTCGATGATGAACTCTTCGAAGGAGTTGTCGAGGTTTGAAATACCCGTGTATTGGAAGATTGTCGCCGATGACGACTTGCCTAAAACTTCGACAAAAAAGTACAAGCGCGCGGGCTTGGCTGATATTTTGGGCATCGGCGATGAGTCAAGAGCGCGAGCCTGCTCCATCAAATCGGGCGCCCGATCGAAACCCGCGGCGACGTCGACGGCTCTGGGCGGTTTACGCTACTGCATGGCTGTCGGCGTCATGTTCAATCACATCGGCGCCGTGTGGCAAGGTGAAGACGAACGGAATCCTCTCACCTACGGTCCTGCGTGGTGGTCGGCGAAGGCGACGACGTTTTATTTTCCAGCCACGACGTTCTTTGTGCTCGGAGGTTACACGCTCAGCGCCGCGTTGAACGGGAAAGAGGTGAAAAAAGGAACGTGGCTATCCTTCTACAACTCGCGGTACCAGAACCTCTTTCCTCTGTATCTCTTATCCTTACTCTTCGGACTGATCAACGTTCTCGTCGTCTGTCGTCCAAGCACGTTCAGTAGCGAGTTCAGTTGGCAACCGCATCCGGACACGCTGACGTTGTCGTCGGGAAGACTCGCCCAGTGCCAGACGGGACCCGTCGAGATGCCGTACGGCGCGTGGCTCTTCATGACGATTGTGGTTTTTTCGCTCGGATTACAAACGTGGTTCCCACTCTGGCTGCTCAGTTCATGGTTCATGTACTACACGTGGTTCAACGGCGTGTATTACTTCATCATCTTGGTCTTCCCGATGATGCACAACGCGCTCGCCCGCGTCAAGGGAGATTTGAAGGCTGTGAATAGATGGTTCATGATTTATTCTGCCGCCGCTTTCGCCACCGGTGGGCTCTTGGGGTTGTATTACGCGTTTCCATCATGGCAGGAGCACAGCGACGTGCACAAAGCGAAAAGCTGGAAGGAGAACGCGCAAAACATCTACGCGTTGTCGACGATGATGTTTCCTCCGTACTGGGTGCCGTGCGTCGGAACGGGTATGGTTGGCTACTTTTGGTTCGATGCGGTGCGCCCCGCCGAGTCGCACAGACGCGTCCTGTACGGTCACATCACGGATGGATTGACTCTCGCCTTCTTTGCGTTTCATCTCGCACACTTTCTCGATGAAAATTGGCCGTATCCCACAAACGTAACCGGAAAGATGTGGGAAGTCGTCCCCGAAGAACATCACAACTGGGCCACTGGCATCAAGAGATACGTTTGGTCGGTCATGATCACGCGACTGTATTCTCCTCTCATCGCCGTGTGGGTTACCCTGGTCTCGATCCCGGGTGGAAGCGTCACCACGAGGCTTCTGGAAACGAATCTGCTCACCAAGGTACTCGGTCCGACGAGTTACGGGTGCTTTTTGTTTCATCAAATTATCGGTCAGTGGTACTGGTGGGCGACTCGAGTCGGGAACGGGGTGCCGAGACCCGACGTCGGCGATAAAACGAGCTGGTCGTGGTGGGCGTACCCCAAGGAATATTACTGGTTTTCTCCGCAACCACTTCCAGTGGCGTGGTACGAATTCTTCTTCGTCGTCGGTCTGGTGACGTGCTTCTCCGCCGTGGCCGATCGCTTCCTCATCACGCCGCTGACGGTGATGTGGGTCAAGTTTATCAACTTTTTCCAGAACATCATATGGCCGGGCTCGGTGCAGACGAAGGGCGTCGACGGCGGAAAACTCTCGGCGGAGGAATCCGTCGTCGGCGCCGTCGCCGCGTTGACGGGCGTCGACGAGCGCATCTCTTTGGATGACTCATTCGACGAGATAGGTCTCGTCTCCGTGGGATTACCCGTCTTGGTCGGCTTAATCAACGCCTCCGAGCCAGTGGCTGTCATTTCGGCCCAGGAAATCGCTCACTGTCAAAATCTTCGGGCCGTCGTCGAAGTCGTCGAACGCAAGCGAATGCAAGCGGAAAACTCCGCCGGCGTCGGCCGATTCGACGACGGCGGGTCAGCGCATCGCTCGCGTCACTAACGAGAAGCTCTCTTAATCCTCTGTGAATCACGCATTGTGTACTTCGCGCGTTCCCGTCTCCTTCCCGTTCCTCCCCGTCTCCTCCTCCCCCTCCCCCTCCCCGCCCCTCGCCTCGCCTGGGAGCCCGACCGACCCCTCGTCCGTCACAATTCGTTCGTCCGTTCGTCATGAAGTACACGGTGACGAAAGATGCGGAGGCCGAGATCGAGTTCGAGGGCAAGGAAGGGATGGCCGGAGAGACGCCGAGAACCGTCGTCGAGGTGCGTCCGTCCGACGTCGCGTCTCCGCGCGCGAACGCGACGACGATGATGATGATGCGTCGGATGAATTTATCCGAATTATATCGCGTCGCGATGGATGACGACGAACGGTCGATCGGTCGCGCGCGATGCGCCCGCGAACGCGCTCTCGAGACGACCGATCGATGACGATCGACGCGATGGAACGACTGACGACGTCTCGGCGACGCGCGCACGCGCTTCGACGACGCGATGCGTAGGTGTTCAAGACCGCCGCGGAGGGCGAATTGAAGAACAAAATGGCGCTCAAGGCGTGCACGGGGGAGACGTGGACCGTGAAGGAGTACTACGACGATTGCGTGAAAACGGCGAAATCGTTCGTGTACCTCGGCGTGGAGCGCAATGATTCCGTGTGCATCTTGGGTTTTAACTCTCCGGAGTGGCTCATGTCGAACATGGGCGCCATCATGGCGGGTGGCTTCGCCGCGGGCATCTACACGACGAACGAACCGGCGGCGTGCGAATTCATCATCAGCGATTCCAGCGCGCGAGTCGTCGTCGTCGACGGTCAAAAGCAATTGGATAAGATTCTCTCCATCCGAAAGAATCTGCCCAAGTTGAAGGCGATCGTCATGTATCGCGACGAAACGTTTAGCGATCCCGAGGGCGCCAAGGATTCCTCCCTCGCCAAGGTGTACACCTGGAAGGATTTCTTAAAGCTCGGTGAGACGACGAGCGACGCCGAGCTCCAGGGTCGCATCGACGCTCAAAAGCCCGGTCACTGCTGCACGCTCATCTACACCTCGGGCACGACCGGTAACCCGAAGGGTGTGATGATTTCTCACGACAACGCCGTGTGGACGGCAAAATCCAACGTCTTGCACAACAAAGCCATCACCGCCGGCGATCTCCGAGTCGTGTCGTACTTGCCATTGTCCCACATCGCAGCTCAAATCGTCGACATTCACTCGCCTCTCATCTGCATCGTCGATTTTAAGAAGCCCGCCGCCGTGCACTTCGCTCGTCCGGACGCCCTCAAGGGAACGCTCAAGGACACGCTCATCGAGGCCAAGCCGACGGTGTTCTTCGCCGTGCCCCGCGTGTGGGAAAAGATGATGGAAGCGATGCAAGCGAAAGCCAAGGGAGTCACCGGTTTGAAGAAAAGCATCGCTGGTTTCATGAAAGGCAAGTGCGCTCAAACGCACGCGGCGTCTCAAGTTGGCGCCACCGTCGGCAAACCGTTCCTCGGAGGCCTTGCGGCGTCCTTCATGAAGAAGAAGGCGCACGCCGCTCTCGGTCTCGATCAAGCGCGCGTTTGCCTCACCGGTGCGGCGCCGATCATGAAGCACACCCTCGATTACTTTGGTATGGTCGGCATCCACATCCTGGAAGTGTACGGCATGTCTGAAAACACCGGCCCTCAGAACGTGTGCCAAACCAACTACTTCAAGGCTGGCACGTGCGGCCGACCGATTCCCGGCGTCGAGATCAAAATCGACCACGTCGCCGGCCGCGATAAGGAAGGCGAGGGCGAAATCTGCTTCCGCGGCCGTCACGTCATGATGGGCTACCTCAACAACATGGCGAAGACCAAGGAAAGCATCGACGAAGATGGATGGTTGCACAGCGGAGACGTCGGCGCCATTGATCCGAAGACGGATTTACTCAGCATCACGGGACGCATCAAGGAGCTCATCATCACCGCGGGCGGCGAAAACATCGCACCGGTTCCGGTTGAAGACGCTATCAAGTCTTTCCTTCCCGCCATTTCCAACGTCATGATGGTCGGAGACAAGAGAAAGTACAACACGATGTTGGTGACTCTGCGACAGGTACCCGAGGGCGAAGGCTTCACGGAGAAGCTCTTCGGAGCTTCGCTCGAAGTTAACCCGAACGTGAAAACCGTCAAAGAAGCCCAAAATGACGCCAAGTGGAAGACGTACATCGAAGAAGGCATCGCCAAGTACAACAAAACGGCGGTGTCGAACGCGCAACGCATTCAAAAGTTTAAAATTCTCGACACCGACTTCAGCGTCCCGGGCGGCGAACTCACGGGCACGCAAAAGCTCAAGCGTCCTTTCGTCGTTGAAAAATACGCCTCCGTCATCGAATCAATGTACTAAATCATTCTTATGCAATCTAAAGTACACTACAACATGAACATTTCTATAAAACTATGCAATCGTGCAACACGAGGGCTGTCCCTTCTTTGTCAGCTGGACCTCGCTGGGCGTCGTCTCGATGAACTCGTACGTCTGAAGCCTCGTCCTATCAGCCTCTTTGGCTTCCTTCCGAGCGAACTCTACCGCCTGCCTCTTCTTTTCCGCGAGAGACTCGCTCATCCCTGATCCATCATCGCCTTCCAGCCCCGTTTCCACCTGCGACGCGCCCTCGTCCCGTCGCGTTTGCGTCGAATCGCGTTCGCGACGAGACGCCGCGTCCTCCTCTTCAATCCTTCGTCTCTCCGCCTCCTCTCTCTCGACTCGTCTGCGGCGCTCTTCCTCTTCCACTGACTCGCGTTTTTGCCGCTCCTCCTCTTCAATCCTTCGTCTCTCCGCCTCCTCTCTCTCGACTCGTCTGCGGCGCTCTTCCTCTTCCACTGACTCGCGTTTTTGCCGCTCCTCCTCGGCTTTGCGTTTCTCTCGCTCTTCGATCTCCGCGTCTCTCCTCTTTTGCGCCTCGGTCGCCGCCGCGCGCGCGGACTGCTTGTCGTAGAAATCATTCATCGCCTTGGTACTCTCCGCGTGTAGCCTCGAAACGCTCTTCGTGAGCTCTAAAAAGTCTTTCACCATCTTCTCCCCGCGCGGAACCATCCGCAACGGGGCGACAGTCGTCGTTCCTTTACCGCTTTTTGAATTCTTAATCTCCTTCTCATCCGGCAGGTGTACGTCGACGCACGAATACGGAAGTTTATCCAGCGCGTTCTCCCCACCGCCGCCGAATATGTCCAAAAACACCGTCAGGTACGCGTTCGGTGGTAACCCCTCCACGAGAGCCTCTCGGAGTTCGCGACGACTGATTCTCTGCGTCGCGTCGCCGGGGGTGTCAGAGGCGCACAGCGCCGTCTTCTCCGAACCCTTGAAATTCGTGTCGCTCTCGTCCCCGACGACGTCCTGTCGACCCGAGAAATAAAAAAAGAGCGAATCTCCCTCTTTCGCGCCTTGCGAGAGCCATCGACACGCCTTCAGAATGGCTCGCTTTGAGCACACGCGATTAACGGAGCCGTCCGTCGCCCGCGCCTCGGCGTCCTCCACGAGCACCATCAATTCGTCGTCTTCGTCGTATCCGCAGTGTGTCTTCAGGTAATCTCGCATGCGAATCGCATCACTTCCGCGACGTCGCAATCGCCACTCCTCTCGTCCGCACTCTTCGTAATTGACGCCCACGAAGACGCCTCGCCTGCGTCCGACGTTGCGCGCGGGTTTCGCGAACGTCATCCGCTCCGTCTCGATCGCGACGCAGCGATTCGACGACAATCGAATCGAACTCGACGTGCCCGGCGGTAAACGTTGCATCGATCGTTGTTTACTTCGTAAAAACTGTCCCCAACTCGCCGACGTCTGCCCAGTCTTACGTTCCAACGCGTTGAGCGTCGCGCGCGTGAGCAATCCGCCAATGTTGGCGCTCTCTCGCACCCGCTCTCGTTTCCTCGTCGCCACGAATATCCGTCGCCGCGTCGCCCATCGCGCCCGCCGTCGTTCGCGTCTCTCCTCCTCGTCGTCCCCTCCCGCACGCGCGCCCCGTCCGTCGTCGTCGCCGTCGCCCTCGTCCGCCTCAGCCTCGCTCGCGTGCGCATCCGCGGCGAGACCGTCGAGATGGGCCTCGTCTCGATCCCTGCTCGTCGCGAGCACGACGACGACGACACCGTCGCGCGCATCACCGTCACCCTCACCGTCGCCGTCACCGTCACCGTCGCCGCTCGCGCGCATCGGCGCTCGACTCTGCGGACGCCCAACGACACCAAACGACCGAACGGAGTCGTCACGGGGGGCTCTTTGACGGGTCGTGACTCGTGACCCGTCAAAGGCTTTGGCTGTTGCGATTCGTGATGACGGATGGCTCGCGCGCGCGTTCCGTCGCTCGGGAGAGCGCGACGCGACGCTCGGGAGAGCGCGACGCGACGCACGGAGGCGCCGTCGATCGATCGATCGGCGTCGAGGCGGGCGTGACGAGGACGCCGACGCGACATGCCGTCGAAATCCGTGCTCGTGGACCCGCCGCGCGCGCGTCAGCGCGAGGATGCGCCGGGACCGACGGGGACGATCGATGGGGACGATCGAGGCGGCGATAAGAGCATCGCGCGCGAGTGCATGCGGGCGTATTTTTTCGTCGCCGTGTGGATGTCGATATCGATGGCGGTGATCATGTTCAACAAGTGGATCTTGGCGTACAGCGGCTTTCGATACCCGGTGGCGCTCACGATGTGGCACATGGTATTTTGTACGACCCTGATCACGGTGCTCGTGCGCGTGTTCAAGGTGACGAATAGATTGAAAATGTCTCGCCGAGAGTACGTGCGAAAAGTGATGCCGATCGGGTTCTTTTACGCGGCGTCGTTGTGGTTGAGCAACTCGGCGTACTTGCACCTGAGCGTGTCCTTCATACAGATGACCAAGGCGTTGATGCCGGGATTGGTGTACATCGTCGGCGTGTTTTTCCACATGGAGAAATTGACGGCGCGAACGTCGATGAACATGGTCGTCATCGCCATCGGCGTCGCCATCGCGGCGTACGGCGAGTTGAATTTCGACACGCTCGGCGTCACGCAACAGCTGAGCGCCCTCTTGTTCGAGGCGGTGCGTCTGATGTTGGTACAAATCCTCATCACGCGGCAAGGAATGGCGATGAACCCGCTTCAGTCGCTGTATTACGTCTCACCCGCGTGTGCATTTTTCTTAGCCTTCCCATTGATTTACGTCGAGTATCCCGCAATGATGAACGACGCGACGCTCGTCTTCGACTGGGGCATGCTGACGCTCAACGCGACGTGCGCCTTTGCGCTCAATCTGGCTGTATTCTTGCTCATAGGAAAAACGAGCGCCCTGACGATGAACATCGCCGGCGTCATCAAAGATTGGATGCTCATTTTCGCATCGCAACACTTTTTCGGAAATCCGGTGACGTTCTTAAACTACGCGGGTTACGTCGTCGCCTTTTTGTCGGTGTTCATGTACAGTACGTTTTTTGCGACGCGTTCGACTCGACCGCGTCGACGCACGCATGCACCGACGACCGTGTCGTCTTTTCCACGCGCGCGTACTCGAGACTGACCGCCGTTCCCCTCGCTTTCGATCGACGCGCGCAGACTTGAACAAGCTCCGCGAGAAGAAGCGCGAACAGGCGAAAAAGCAAGGCGTCCTCGCCTCCGTCGCGAAGCGCTCGACGCCGTCCACGGGGTGACGCCGCAGACGCTGACTATGTTAGGATTAGAGTTGCTTGCATAATGCGAATGTATGTTTTGTTCCTTACAAATCATCACACACCTACAAACACGCGTCTCGCGTCGTCTGCTCGCGAGACGTCACCGGACTAGGACTAGCGAAGAGGCGCGCTCGCCGCGAGGGCGCGCGCGCCGAGTGTACAGCTTAATCGCCCTTGCGACGGAAGCTGCAACCCTCGGTGAGTCTAGCCTTACCACCGGTCGGCTGGCACAACACAGCCGAGCACGAGCCGCAGAGGACGACGGTTTGCGAGTGAGAGAAAACCGTGGTGATGTTAAAGCAACCCTGCGCGAGAACGACCCGATGGGTGGTGCGACCGATCCGTCAGTCGATGCGTTCGAGAAGAGGCGTTCGCGAACGAGTCCGCGCGCGCGACACACAAAGCACAGCAAAGCAAAAACAAACATGTATGCACACACACGCACCTGGCACTTGACGTCCATGAAGAACGAGTTCGGCGCTTGTACCAATCGCTTGAGCTTGTGCTTGGACGCCTCGAGCGCCGCGGGCGGGTTCAACAAATCGATATCCTGGGCGAGAACCTACGATCGGTGAACGCGCGCGTCGGTCCGGTCAGTACGCGAATCGTTCCGCGATTTTATCCCCCCCCCACACATCTCCGCGTTCACGTCGCGCCCGTCGCACACCACCGCGCGTCGTCGCGATCGTCGGCGCATCCTCCGCGCTAGGGTCACGCGCTCGAGATGGCGCCTCCGTCCCCCGTCGTCCCTACGCGCGCGCGACGCCACCGCGTCACCACCGCGCGCGCGTCGTCGTCGTCGTCGTCGCGAACGCACGCACGACCACCGTCGCGCGCCGTCATGCACTCGTCCTCACGCACCATGGCTCGTCGTTCGGCGTCTCGGAAAGGCGGACCGCGCGACGTCCGCGCGCGTCCTCGTCGTCGTCGTCGGCCTTTTGTCCGCGCGTCCGGTCGCACACGTTTATTTATTTTCAGTTTTCACGCAGACGGACAGATAGAGAAACAAAAAAAGATCACACTACGCACCGTACGTACATCCCACACGCACCACGTCAACCTCCACCTCCATACATACATACTCCACGCCGTGTCACCCCATGAATGCGAAAAAAAACACCCATCGACGTTGAGCCACACCCTCGACCGACGGCGGCGCCGACCGAGGGCGTCCGTCGAGACGTCGTCGAAGACGCTCATCGCGCCGCAGTGTGTGACGACGGTGACGTGACCGATGGCTGGTGCGTGCGCGCGCGAAAGATGGTCGATGCGCGCGCGAACGATCGTCTCGTCCGTCGTCTCCCCCGTCGCGAACTCGCGCGAGAGGACGATGAAGGACGACGCGGGACGGAGATGGGAGACGACGAATGATCGATCGAGGCGATGGGTGATGATGGAGAGAGCGCGATGCGCTTTTCTTTTGACTGACGACGACGACGACGGCGATAGATTTGAAAAAGCTCGGCTCCGGCCCGAACGAACTTCGCATCGAGGTCAACTGCTGTAACGTGAAGAAGCTCGACTTGAAGTTTTACGGCATCGAAAAGCCGAAGTGCAAGGTTGTGTTGAAGTACAAGGAGCACGAGTACGAGAGTCAAGAGCTCGCGGGTTTGGACCCGACGTGGGAGGAGGAATTCGTCTTCTGCGTCGATGATCCCGAGAACGACAAGATCTCCGCCGTGTTTTACATGTGCGGTCAACAGTTGGGCGATGAACAACACTTTGCGTTGAACAAGCTCTTGCAAAAGAAGCAAACCTTCAAGGGCCTCGTCGTCCCGGGCGGCAAGGCGGATTTCATGTTCACCGCGCTCAACTTTGGAGAAGAACAGGCGGCGGAAGAGGACGACGCCTTCATGGATTTCTTGTGAGCGTCTCGCGCGCATCGCGACAAAAACGTCGTAGTCGTCATCAATCATACGCGTAATCATTTATACCACTCATGTTCGCTCGACGCCTTCATCTTCGCTCTTCGCTGACGACGATCGATGGCGACACTCGTCGACGCGCGCACCGCACCGCGAGCGCGAGCGCGAGCGCGACTCGACGGAACCGTCCCGTCCCATCATGGCGCCGCCCACGCTCGCCTTTTTACGCGTCGACGCGCGTCGTCCGCTCGACGACGCCACCGTCGATCTCGACGACGCATCGTCGAGAGGTTTCGTCAAACTGGAGGCGCGTCTGCACCCGAGTTTTAACGCGTCCGACGCGTCTCGACGCGAGTACGATGTCTTCGTGTCGGCGAAGACGAGTCACGTGAACGTGATGGCGACGTCGTTCGCGCCGGGAAGCTCGATCGCGATCGACGGCGTCGCGGGGAACATGGCGACGCGACGAGCGGGCGACGGGACGCGCGTCGAGGTGGCGGTGACGAGCGGAGGCGAGACGACGACGTACGCGTTGACGACGAGAGTGTCGAACGAGATGGTGGACGAAGGTGAGGTGGTGATGAAGGAGAAACCCAAGGTGGAGAATGACGACGAGGGCGCGCACGGACACTCGCACGACGGGGTGCCGTGCGACGGGACGCACCACTCGCACGCGCACGGACACGGACACGCGCACGGCGGCGAATCTTCGTGCGGACACGATCACGGTGGAGAGAAGTGCGATCACGGACACGGGCACGATCACGGGCACGGGCACGGACACGGGGAGAAGAAGGAGCACGGACACGGGCACGGACACGACCACGGACACGGACACGGCGAAAAGAAGGAGCACTCACACGGGCACGGACACGCACACGGGGAGAAAAAGTGCGACGACGACAAGTGTGGACACGATCACGGGCACGGACACTCGCACGATTAGTCTCCTTCCTCCTCTTCCTCCTAACTGTACGTACTGGTAATAAAAAACTCTAACGCGTCGTCATAACGGTCTAAACTTTCTCGCCGCCTTCAATCGGGCGATTCTGAGCTTGTCTTGCTCAAATTTTGCCTGCAGTTCCATGATTTCGTTTCTTTTCTTCTCTTTGCTCTGGAATCGGTAAAAATCTTCGTTTGCGACTTTCTTTGGTTCTCTTCGTCTCCCGTCCGCGGTGGCGGCGCGTATGCCACCCACCGTCGTTCCCGTGGATTCCTCCGTCGTCTTCTTACGACCACGTTTCGCCTCCACCATCGTCCACCCATCATCATCTCGAAGCGCGCGCGCGGCTTCCTCCGCCGCCGCGTCCTCGGCTTCTTTTCGCTCGAACCATTCGTCGATGCGAGTCGTCACCGCCTCCGCCGAACCCGGACGTTTTCGTCGGTGCGCGCTCACCCAGGCGTTGAGACCACCGCCGCAGCTCGCGTCTTCGTCATCGCTCGAGTACGGCGCTTCGATCGGGTCGACAATCGCCTCCGCTCTCGCCAAAAACGTCTCCGCCGCGCCGCCTCGGCGTTTACTCTTTTTCGACTCTTTTTCAACGTCGACGCGAATCACGCACGCCGCCAACGCCGGAGCTTTACTCAGCGCGATCTCCTCGTACTCGCTCACGACGAAACCCAAGGCGCGCACGACTCGTTCGATGTGTTCTCTCTTCCATCGCTTCGGGTATCCGCACGCGAACACCGCCTCACCGTCGCTCGTCGACGCGCACGCCACCGACGTCGCGTGCGCGGAACCTCTGAACACGCGCACCGGTACATGCACCGCGTCTCGCATCACCGACGACGCGCCACCCGCACCGGCACCACCGGTCGCGTTCCTCACACCGCCGCCTCCCGCCTCCTCGTTGAGCGCGTCCACGTCCGCGCGTCGTCGCTTCGCCGCCTCCTCCTCTCGCTTCGCCGCCGCCTCGAGCGCCACCGCGCTCGCGTACGCCTCATCGTTCCCACCCGCCCGCGCGTACGCTTCCCACGCCTCGCGCTTGGCGTTCTCACGCTTCCGCTTCCGTCTCGCCGCGCCGCTCGCCATCGCGTCGTCGCGTCGCGTCGCGCGCTCGCGCGTCGCCGCCGTCGTCGCGTTCGTCTCGACGCGCCGCGCACTTTTTTATCAAAATCCAACTTTTGAACACTAAAGAAGCCACACAAAGTGAGAATACGTACCGGATGTCCAATATAAAAAATGTGATCCATTCGCCCCGCCGTGGATGGATCGATCGTCGCGCGTCGACTCGCGCGCGCGTCAGAGGGTGACGACGACGACGGTGACGATGCCGGGAACGACGACGATGATGCGCGCGAACGGTGTTTCCGTCGTGCGCGCGGCGCAACGCGCCTTGGTGACGAGGTGCAAGGCGATGACGACGCCGCGCTCGACCGTGGCGCCTCGATCGACGACGACGACGATGTTCGCGCACCAGCGCCGCGCGGTGTCGCGAACGCGCGCCGTCATGGCGGCGTACTCGAACGAAAAGGTGGGCGATTTCCCGAGCTTGGATTTCCGTTGCTTCATCAAGGACGACGCGAACAAGACGGTGTCGGCGTGGCACGGCGTTCCCTTGAAGAACGCCGACGGGACGATGAACTTTTTGTGCGAGATTCCCAAGGAGACCAAGGCGAAGATGGAGGTGGCGACGGATGAAAAGTTGACCCCGATCAAGCAAGACACGAAGAAGGGCAAGCTTCGCGACTACCCGTACAACATCAACTGGAACTACGGTATGCTTCCGCAGACGTGGGAAGATCCCAAGCACGAGCACCCGACGATGAAGGTGTCGGGCGATAACGATCCGGTGGACGTCGTGGAGATTGGATCTAGAGCGCTCGCCATGGGCTCCGTGACCGCGGTGAAGCCGATCGGGGTGTACGCGATGATCGACGACGGTGAACTCGATTGGAAGGTGATCGCCATCAGCGCCGACGACCCGAAGGCGGCGGATATCAACGACGTCGAGGACGTGGAGAAGCACTTCCCGGGCGAGCTCGAAAAGATTCGCGTGTGGTTCCGCGATTACAAGACTCCGGACGGTAAACCCCAAAACAAGTTCGGCCTCGACGACAAGTGCATGAACAAGGCGTACACGCTCGACGTCATCGAGGAGACGCATGAATTTTACAAGGCGCTCGTCTCGGGCAAGCGCGCCAACGACGAGGAACTCTCTCTCGAGTAAAATCAAAATTGAATTCACAAAACACTGCTCACACTATTTCTCTCTATTGTTTCTATCGCACGCTAAATGAAATCAAAGTATTGCCGCGGAGAGCCCGCCGCCCGACGTCGGTCGACGGCGCGTTCTCCCGCTCGCCGTCATCGTCGTCGCGCCATTGACTGTTTACGCTTCAGTCGCTGGCGTTCCAAACACCGGCAACACGTTTTGTTGTGTAATATAAAGTGGATGTTCGTCGTCAGCGTTCGGCGACATCCTCGACAAAACTGCACCAGGGCCGGGTCGATGCTCGTCGGCTCAACCTTGACTTCCATGCGGTTGCGCACCACGAGCGGCACGACGTGTCGCACGGCGGAAAAATCCGCGTCGGGATCGAGACTAGTTCCCGGCGCGTACGGATCCAACGATTCACAGGCTGACGGATCCCGCTTTAGCTCTCGTTCGCCGTTCACCGACGCGTCGTTCGCCGTCGATTTAATGATGTCGGTCCAGTTTGCGCTCGGCTCTCCTCTCTTCGGAACCGCCTCGACGTTCCGCGTCGCCGGCTCCGATCCGTGCAGCGTGTCCACGAACGCATTCCCTAAATCAAAGGCATTCACCGTCACGACCGTCTCGACTATCGCTTCATTCAATCCTCCGCGTCTCGTCTTCGTCTTCGTCTTCGCCGCCCGCCCGCCCGCCGCCGTCTTCGCGCTCGCCCGTTTCGTCATCTCTCGTCACCCTCGCCCCTCCCGCGCCTCCCGCGCCGACTCGTCCTCGTTCTCGGCCCGTTCCTCCTCCCACTCGCGCGTCCCGTCGCCCGCGCGGAGTCCACACTCGCCGTCCACCGTCCGAGTGAAAGAATGAGCGAGCGAGTGAAAGATTGCGCGAGTGAATGAGCGAGCGAGCGAATGAGCGAATGAATCCGTCCTCTCAGACACCCTCACCGTCGCCTCGCCTCCCGTCCCTCGCGCGACGACGCGTTCGAGCGTCCTCTCAGACACCCTCACCGTCGCCTCGAGACGGACACCCTCACCGTCGCCTCGCCTCCCGTCGCCGTCTCCCACCACATCGTCCATCGTCCACACACTCCCCCTCGTCCTCGCGAAACGTCTCCGGGACCGACCGAACGTCCGACATTGCGTTTCATCGTCACGTCATGTCATACTTTACAGCGAAATGACTCGATCGATGATGGGACGAAGGACGGAGGTCACACACGGGCGAATTCGGCGGTGAATAGCGTCCGTCGTCCCCGCCCGACGACCCGACTCGACTCGACTCGACGCGACGACGGACGACCTCGACGACGATCGCGGCGGGGTGGGGCGGGGACAGTGTGCGACGGACGGACGATCTCGAACGAACGCGTCGAGTGAGGTGACGTGACGTGACGTGACGTGACGTGAAGTGGAGTCGACGCGACTCGATCGTCGTGTTCCGTCGTTCGTTCCGCGCGTCGTGGTGGGACGCGCGCGACGTACGTACATACATAAATCGTGGGAGTGATTTGATTCTTGATTGATTGAAGCGTTCGAGCGCTCGACGTCGACCGGAGGAGGGGATTCGTGCGCGCGCTGGGGAGGATGGACGTTGATCGTGAACAGTACTACGACGACGGGGGGGGAGGATCGAGGAGGAACAGGAACAGAGGCGGAGGGGGCGATCGACACCACCCGTACGGCGGCGACGAGGGTCACCGAGGCGGCGGAGATCGACGCGGAGGCGGAGGACGAGGCGGAGGACGAGGCGATCGACGAGGTGGACGAGGAAGAGGACCGCGAGATGATGGAGCGCTGTCGTTTCGTGATTTCTGTTACAAGTACCTGCGAGACGACACGACGCCGGCGGAGGCGGAACAGCGGTACGAAGAGTATCAAAAGGAAAACGCCGAGGCGTTTTACGAGCGATACTTTCGGGACCATCGTCACGATGAGGGCGAGCGCGCGAGGAACGATCCTCGAGTGCTTGTGGAGACGTTGAAGAGACGAGACGACGTGTCCGTCGCTCGCGCGCAAGAATTCTTTGACGCGCGAGCGAACGGTAGTTTAGTCATTTACACTGAAGACGGCGGCGCGGACGACGGCGACCACGCCGACGGCGACGCCGAGATGAACGATGGCAACGAGGGACAGCACACGCAACAAAAGAAGCGATCGGTCGCACCGATCGAGGCGTGGCATCCGGTTCGCCTCGGTTTCGATTACAAGCAAGCCGGTAAGCTCATCGCCGCGCTGGACGCCGAGAAGGGCGTGGAACAGAACCCGCTCTTGGACGGCGACGAAGGCGCGGGCATGGACGTCGGTGATGGCAACGGTGAAGAAGATGCGGCCGCGCTCGAAGCGCTCGGCAACGAGGAAAGCACCGCCGAGAAGCTGGACGAGCGATTGTGCTACTTGATGCGCGTGCACGGCGTCGACTATTACAGACGGTGTCAAGAGATGAACCCGGTGACGTTCCTGGAACGCGTCACCATGACGAGCGCCTTCAGCAAGCGCGATCCGAAACCGGAAACCCCGGTCGCCACCGTCGCGGAGAATCCGTACGGCGTTCGTTGGAGCGCATCGCTCGACGCCAACGTCAAGCGACGCATCGCGGAGGGCGATCCGCAAGTGAAGAAGCTCGCCACCTCGGACATCGAAGCCAAGCTCGAGGAGTGGATCAAGTCGTGCGTAGTCAAACACGACGACCAACGGTTCGGGTGTACGTTGAGCACGAAGCTCTTCATCGCGGAAGAATTCGTCATCAAGCACATTCGCACCAAGCAGGCGCACCACGTCGAGGACATGCACGAGCGCCTTCTCGACGAACAATACAAGAAGAACGTCATCGAGTTCCTCAAGTACGAGGAAAACCGCAAGGCGAGCAGAAAGGGCAAGAAAAAGTTTGGTGGAATCATGATGATGCAAGTTCCCGGCGCCGGTCCGGAGGGTGGATTCGTCCAGGTTCCGGTGGCCACCGCCGGCGGAGCGAAGATGATTCAAGGCATGCAGAGATACACGGATTTGGACGCCGCGGCGCCGCCCGAGACCCGCGTCGTCATCGATTACGGCGACATTTGATAAAAACAATTACGTACGTAAATTAAAACACACACACACACACACACACACTCTCAACTACATGCGCGCGCCGTCGACTCGATATCGACGTCGCCACCTCTCCCGCGTCGGTCACTCCGCCGACGGCTTCCATCGTCTTCGCAAGCATCGACGCATCGCTCGCAGTTCGCCCTCGCACGTGGGGAGATCCTCCATCGACCCCATCCAATTCACGCGCCGTCGCCCGCACTTCTCGAACGCCTCCGCCACCGCTCGACACGCCCCTAGACGGCTCGATCGACACGCATCGTAATCTTTCGCCAACCCCTCGCACGGGCGCTCGCCGTTGATGGCGACGCACTGGCGCAGCGCGCTCGATTTAGACGCGCACGCACGTCGCGCTCGATCGCACTCCTCGCGCGTCGAGGCGCTCGAGAACGGCCACATGCGCGTCTCGGGCGTCGCGTCGCGCGGTGCGGATTATCAACTCCACGTCATTCACTCACGCGCACCCATCGCGACGACGACGACGACGACGACGATGTCGACCGTGACCGTGACCGCGACGACGACGATTGCGCGACGCCTCGACGCGTCGTCGCAACGCCTCGACGCGAGGATGAGGCGAGGACGAGGCGCGGCTCGACGGAGACCGATGACGCGCGCGTCGACGTCGTCGGATGAGAGCGGTGAGGATGAGGGCGAGGACGCGCGCGCGACGTCGGCGTACGAGGAGACGAGGGAAAACATGCGGAAGAAACCTCTTCCGGGATCGGGGGTGAATTTGTACGATCCCGTGGCGACGGCGTCGAGGGCGCTGACGCGTCGATTCGGCATCGTCGGCGGGCTCGGGTTGGTCGCCGTGCTGGCGAGCGTCGAGGGAGGAGAGATCATCAAGGCTCTGCTCGAGCGCGACGTGGAGGTCTCGGGGGAAGAATACGCGGTGGAAGGAAACGAACACGGGCTGCGAGCGCAGGATTCGCGCATAGGTGGTGGGTCTTCGCCCAAACGCGGGGATTTCGTCGGCGTCAATGTGACGATAACCGACGCCGTCGACGGTACCGAGTACTTGAACACGAAAAAGAACAGACGACCGATCGCGTTTACGTTTGAAAAGAAACCGTTGTTGCCGCCGATTTGTGAAGCGATCGAGGACGGCGTGCGTACGATGAAGCGCGGAGGGGTGCGGCGTCTCGTCGCGCCCAGCGCCGCGGCGTTCGGCGAGCGCGGCGTCGTGCTCGCCGACGGTACCCGCATCCCGGGCTCTCGCGATTTGATCATCGAACTCACGCTCGAAGAGGTCAGCCCCTCTTATGTGTAATTTTATGTCTTTTGTACGCATCGCGGTGAGATGTCTCGGCGTCGAGAGTTCTCGCCTCGCATTTCGACGCCACGTCTCGTTTTTTTCTTAATTTTTCGTGGGAAGGTCCGTTCAATTACATCGGTTTCCAAAGAAGCTTCTAAAATGAGTATGTTTACGCGCGTTATCGCCTATTCCCAAGCTTGGCCGTTTTCACCGAAGAAGGATTGGATGTGCGCGAGCGCAGACGCCTCGACGACAACCTTGTCGGCGTTGAGGATGTCGTACACGTTCAAGTGCGTGACATCCGTTTGAACGACGCGCTCGATGTTGCGCGCGCTCTTGACGACATTTTCGTTCGCATCCTTCGTGATAACGTACGCCTTTTCCGTCGCACCAACACCCCACGCCATCAAAGACTTGTTGAACACTTTCGTGCCCGGCGCGGAAACGTTGCCAGAGATGTCGTCAACAACAATCATGTCGCAAGCCGCCGATTGCAACGCGGTCGCCATCGCCAAACGACGCTCCTTCTTGTTCATCTTGATGGTCCAGTCGCGCGGCTTCGGTCCGAAAGAAACACCCCCGCCCGGCTTGAGCGGTGTGCGAGAAGAACCAGCGCGCGCGTTACCCGTCCCCTTTTGTTTAAAAGGCTTTTTACCGCCGCCGCGAACTTCACTCTTCGTCAGCGTGCTCGCCGTACCCTACGTTCGTTACGTGTCGTCAGTCATCGATTCGCAGTCGCACACCACGCGCACCACCCCTCCCTCGCGCCGCCCGACTCCCCCTCGCCCGCGAGTAGGGCTTGGCCACGCCTGTGGGTGACGTCGAGACGCGCGCATTCACATCCCTCGCCAACCATCGCCGACACCACCCGCGACGCACGACGCGCTGAGAATAGACGCAAAGAATATCTCTCCATCCATTCCACCGTCCCCATCGTCGTCATCCCTAGCGCGTCGTCATCCCTCGCCGCATGTCCATCGACGGAACGCCACCCCTCCCTTCAGGGTTTCGGCACGCAACCGCATCCCCATCCGTCCACCGTCGCGCGCGTCGCTCGAGATCGATACTCACCCTGCGCGCGTTCTGTCTGACCATGACGACGTATTTATGCACCAACCCTCTCGCGACCTCGGCGCGCGCCGTCTTGAGTTCGAGCGTCGCGCCGTCCGTCTTGGCGCCGTCGAACGTGACGGCATCGATCGCCGCCGCGCGCGGCGTCACCGCCGCACGCGGTTGTTGGCGTCGTTGCATGCGCGCGGTCCCGGTGCTGAGCGCGGCGCCGGTGACCGCGGCGTTCGCGCGCATCGTGAAGGCTTGCATCGCGTCGCGAAGTCGCGCCGACGACGTCGCGGCAGCCGGGGAACGCGTCGCGTCGCGATGGGGCGTCCGTGTGTCCGATTTCCACACAGTTTTTTGTTGTGGGAGAGACCGTGTGATAGATGGGTTTGAAATGTATGGAATATGTATGGAGGGTGGCGTGGCGAGAAGCGCGACGAGGCGGCGGTCGCCCGGAGAGGAAAATGGTCGTCACAAGTCTACGCGTCGGATCCAACGTCCACAATCTACATCATCGTCATGTTCGACTTGAGCGCCTCCATGTATCGAATCGTCTTGCCGTACATGTCTTTATCGATTTTGTACTGCTCGAGTACGAGCGAGACGCGCTCGGATCCCGTCTTGGTTCTGTACGAACGCACTTGATGGAACGCATCGCCTCTAAATGTCACGAGGGTGTTTTCTTTCGGCGTCACCCTCTTCTCCGGCGCGGCGTCAATATCTGGGTATCCCGTGCCGTACGGGAACATCTCCAACTCCCCGCCGACCATGTCCTTCGGAACCGAGTTGTACAGCACGGAGACTTGGTGCGCGATGAACATGTGACGAGAATATATCCCCACCGTCGTGTCCAGATGCAGCCCCACCGAGAGTTCATCCGCGTTGTACTGATCATAATCACCGAGCTCACACAATAACACGTTCATCACGAACGCGTTCGCGTCCGGCAGACGCAATTTCTCAAACACCGGCGCGAAGCACGCGTAGTCGGGAGACGTCAGAAACTTTTCCACCCCCTCTAAATTAAATTTCACGACGAACCCGCGCGTCTTGGAGAATCCACCGTCGTTCAGCCCACCTCGCACGCGCAGTTTGGGATGTTCCAGCGCGCACCGCTTCACCGCCGTGTACTCACTGAACGATAAATAATTATCCGTCACCGTCGCCAACGGTTGATCCTCCGTCGTCGTGAGATACCTCGCCTCGGACCACTGATACCATCGCTGCGCCATCCTGAGCACGATGAAGAGCAAGATGGCCCACACCGCCGCCTGCTCGTTCGCGCTCTGCGCCTTGGCCCGTTTCTCTCGCTTCAGCGCCGCCGCGTCCACACCGCCGTTCGCCGCCGCCGCGTCCGCCTCAACCGTGCGCACCGAGCGCGCATCCTTACGCGCCATCTCCTCCTCCGTCGACGCGTCGGTCGCGGATCCGTCGCGCGCGGATCAAAGACACGCACGCGCGCGCGCGCGAGCGGTCGACTCCGCGTCCGTCGTCGCCGTCGTCGCGCTTCGGTGTCCCGTCGATTCGAGCGCGCGCCCGAAAGAATATTCATCGTTGACGGTTCACGAACCGTCAAAACAGACCACCCGGACAGAACTCTCACATGGGACACTTCTTCCGCGTCCACCACCCCACACGACGACGACGACGACTTGGTGCGATGCGCGACGTCAACGCGGACGTCGATCGCGCGCTCGCGTCCGGTGTCGCGCGCATGGAGGCCATCGCGCGCGAGATGCGCGCGCGCTCGCGCGAGTGTCAGGACGCCGTGGCCTCCACCGCGCGTGGGAACGGGCGCGGGACGGCGGACGCGCGGGACGAGGCGACGATCGAACACGATCGAAAGGCGGCGATAAAGCTCGTGAACGATCGCGTGAGTAAACTGAGCGCGCTCGCGGACGAACGCGTGCGCATAGCGAACGCCATGTATGATTTCGTGGATGAGCACATCACGCGTCTGGACAAGGATCTCGCGACGTTCGAACGCGACATCTCGGCGAAGCGTCAAGGGAAGTGGAAGGGCGATCGAGACGAGTTGGGAGGGGATGATGGAGAGATGATGCGAAACGGCGCCGAGGATGGTGGGACGACGTACGAGGAACAGATTGCGAACCCGAACGAGCCGACATATTGTCTGTGTCAGCGCGTCTCCTTTGGAGAAATGGTCGGGTGCGACGACGACGATTGTCCGATCGAGTGGTTTCACTTTCAGTGCGTCGGATTGAGCGCGAAACCAAAGGGAAGGTGGTTATGTCCGCCGTGTCGACGACGGGACGCGTCGAAGCGGTGACGGACGAACGTTTTTATTTTGGACGCGCGAGCTGTAATAACATAGAGAAAGCCTTAGAATTCGACTCCCGGGCGTCGACTCGTCCCGACGCCATCGCCGCGATAGACGACGCGCTCTTAGAGGACGACGGACGTCCGTCCTCGTCCGCCATGGCGTCCGCGTCGACGGTCGTCGCGATCGCGGGATCGGCGTGTTTCGCGACGTGGATGGGGGTGCATTTCGTCCCGCCGACGAACCTTTTCGCGTGGCACCCACTCCTCATGAGCGCGGCGATCGGCGCGTGCGGTGCGTCGGCGGCGCTGGGCGTTCGAGCGCGCGCGATGGCGCCGGGCCGAGCGCGGCTGGCGACGCTGTGGGCGCACCTGTGGTTGAACGCCGCCGGGACGGCGTGTTGGTTGTTGGGCTTCTACGCCATCTACGCGAATAAAAACAAACTAGGGAAGCCGCACTTCGCGACGACGCACGGATCGATCGGGATGTGGTCGACGTTGGCCCTCGTCGTCACTGTCGCGCTCGGTCTGGCGTCTTTCAACGCGCTGGGGGTGCTCGCGCGATTCGGTTGGACGGCGGCGACGCGCAAGGTAAAGGCGGCGCATCGAGCGCTCGGTCTCTTCGTCGTCTTCGCGGCCATGTTCACCGCGAGTTTGAACACCGGGCACTCTTCGGTCGGGTACGGGGCCGGTGGGAAGGCGTTGAGCGACGTCGCGCTGGGCGCGGCGGCGGCGTCGCTGGGCGTCGCGGCGTTTTCAACTCCGGCGTGGAGCGCCAAGCCGTGAGCCGTGACTACGAAAAAAAAGTGTAATAGTACGCGTACCGGTAGTAGTAAATTTACAACAATAGTCGTCTCATTTAAAGTGGTTTTCGCATGGTGATGGCGTTGAAACGGATGGTTCCCGTGGCGAGTCCGGTTTGCATCAGAGGCATGACGAGCGCGCCTCGCAACGTCGCCGGTCCGGCTTTCAAGAGACCGACGATCCCAGACCACGTGAGCGCGGTCGACACGACGCCCTTCCAGAACGGACGCACCTCGTCAGACCAGTCATCCGTGCGAATGTCCGTCATCCCCGCGTCTCGAGCCAAGCGTTCGTAATCGTCCACCGAGCACCACGCCGGGAGATAATAGGCGTCGCAGATTCGATCCAACAGCGCCTTCTCCGCCGGTTCGAGCGTTTCGCCCTCCTTCAGCGCTCGGTGGCACCACGTCACGACAACGATCGTTCCTCCCGGTTCGCATACGCGTACGAGTTCGTCGACAAACTTCTTTTTATCCGGCATGTGTTCGCCCGACTCCATGCTCCACACGAAATCAAACGACCCGTCCTCGAACGGCATGTGCAGCGCGTCCGCGACGCGATACCTCACCTTGTCCCGTAAACCATTCTTCACCGCCAATTCATTCGCCCTCTTCGCCTGATACGGCGACAGCGTCACCCCCTCCGCGACGCATCCAAACTTTTTCGCCGCGTACCGCGAACTTCCGCCGACGCCGCACCCGACGTCCACCATGCGTTCACACGCATTGACCCCCGCAAACCGCAGACTCTCTTCGATCATCTCCACCTGCGCCTTCGCGTGATCGATCTTCGACCCGTTTTCACCTCGATTCCCTCGCGCGTAGTACCCGTGATGCATGTGTTCTCCGTCGCCCCCGGCGTCGCTCCACAACCGTTCCCACATGGCGCTCGATTCGTCGTAAAACTTTGCGATGCCCTCGTTCAGCGTCGTCGTCTTCCCCACCAAGGGCGCGACGACGCGTTCAAACGCCACCCCGTCCGTCTCCTCGCCCGTTTGTAGAGACGTCTCGTCGTCCGCGGCGCGCGCGCGCGGCGTCGAAGATGCGCTTCGATGACGACGCGCGCGCCAACACCGATGCTGCATCCGACGCCGCGTCATCGTCGTCCCTTCGTCTCGCGAAGGCATCGAGACGCGCGCGCGAGAGAGAGAGACGCGTACCATCGTCATCGATCTCGAGACGACGCACGGCGCGCACTGACGACGCGCGGTGATTCATTCGTTCCCACCGCGTCATTCGTCATTCGTCACACGACGACGATCCGACCGACCGACCGACATGAGCGCGTCGGATGGGAAATCCCCGGCGGATTTCTTAAAGGCGATCAAGGGGAAGACGGTGCTGGTGAAACTCAACTCTGGGGTGGATTATCGAGGTGCGCGACGACGATGAGGACGACGACGACGCGAATGAATGCTTCGATTCGATGTCCCGTTCGAGCGACTGACGACCGCATCCTTTGACGACGACGCAGGCGTGTTGGCGTGTCTCGACGGGTACATGAACATAGCGATGGAACAGACGGAGGTACGTTTCTTTTTTTCTTCGCGCGAACGATGGAACAGACGAGACTCGAGGATCACTCATTCATACGAGACGCGCCGCGTTAGGGCGAACGCGACGGAACCGAACCGAACCGAACGCCGACTGAACTCTGACGGATGGACCGCGACGCGCAGGAATACGTCAACGGACAATTAAAGAATAAGTACGGCGATGCGTTCATTCGTGGGAATAACGGTGCGTGACGCGCGAGATTCGCGACGCGCGCGGAGACTCGTCGTCGTCCCCGAAGGATTCGAGAGTTACAAAGGAAAGAGACTGACCGCTTCGCCGCCGTCGTCGTCGCGTCTTCCTCGCAGTGCTGTACATCAGCGCGGTGAAAAAGTGATCGATGTCACGATCTCAGTCAGAGTAGCCCACCCGTAGCGCGCCCGTACCGTTGTAGAAAGAAAGAAAGTCGAACCGAACCGAACGCGTCGCGTCGTCGACGAAATGAAAAATCAGTCATCGGCACCGAATGATGGATGAATCGACGCGTCACGCCTCGTCACGCGCGTCGCGTCGTCATGACGGCGAGCGCGGACGATGAATTATTGTCCACCGTACTCTTTCTCATCAATCGAGGGTACTGGCTCGCCCTCTACGAGCTCTACGTTGACGCGAGACGGACGAATGCGCTCGAGAAAGATTTACCGGCGCGCAACACGCTTCGGTCGTTTTTCGGGGATCGAGAGCGGTTTCCCGCGGACGTGTTCCGCGCGGTGCGAGACGCGTTTGATAGTGGGGTGTCCGCGGCGCGCGTGATCGAGGCTGAGTCGCGGGCGGCGTTGGCGGAGTACGACTTGAGATTGGCGAGGGAGGACGCGGCGGCGGCGGCGGCGAGCGGCGGCGGCGGCGGCGGTGGGGAACGGACGAGTCGAGTGGACGCGCGAGCGGGCGTTCGAGACGATGATGCGTTCGGAGAGGTGTTGGGCGACGCGAGCGAGACTCGATCGGGCGCGAGCGTGGATTTAGATGCGAAATTGGACGCGGCGACGTACGATTACCTGTCGAGGAGAGGATACAAGGCGACGGCGCTGTCGATGCGCGATGAATCGTCGACGGCGGCGACACTGAGCGAGAGTGACGACGGGGAGGATGGAGTGCACGGTGCGCTTCGAAGAATGTACGACAGAGCGCGGTTGACGGAAACCACGGCGGCGGCGTTGGAGACGGAACGAACTCGCGTGGAGGACGTCGAGAGCGCGCTCGTGAGAGCGCGAGCGCGAGTGGATGAGCTCGAACGCGCCGAGGCGGCGGCGACGAGTCGAGCGGATAAATCCTCGTCAAAATTAGCGATAGCAGAGGAAGAATTACGTGCACTTCGCGCGTCGTCCGCGACGTGGGAGCGAAGAGCGATTGAAGCCGAGAGCAAGGCGACGAGACTCGCGTCTCAACTGGGAGAGACCGGTGGAGACTTTTCGTCGAATAAGGGCGTGCCGAGATCGACGATCGAAGAGGATGACACCTTAGACGCGTGCCTGACGCTCATCGAGACGCTCATTCCGAAGATATCACCCGGGGCAAAGCAAGACGCACTTCCGATGATTTCTCGCGCGTGCGCGCGCGCGTGCGGGAACGAGGCGCGCGCGGATCGCGCATCCAACCTATTCTTTGAGTTACACAAGGCTCCGAATCAGTTACAGAGAGACGATATAGCTAAATCCATCGTCAGTGTCGGCGAGAGCATCGGTATGGAAGCTTTCGACGCCATGTTCGCGCGCGGATGCCTCGGCGCCGAGCAGACGCCGTCGATGAACGAAGAGCGACGCATTCTCGCGCTTGACGTGCTCTCTGAGCTCGCCGCGACGTCCTGGTACACATCTCCGATATTCATAGTGGATGGTTTCAGGCGCGCATCGATAGACCCGAGCGAGAGCGTGCGATCCGAGTGCGTTCGCGCGATGTCGCGTTTCGTGGAGGCGCGAAGCGGCGGCGTCGACGGCGGCGTCGCGGACACCTTGGACAACGCGTTGATGTCACTCGTGACCGACGGTTCCGACGACGTCGCCGAGAGCGCGCGGACGTCGCTCGCACCGAAGATGGCGGCTTGGTATCTCGGTTCCGATGAGCCGGAACGATTCACGGAGGTCTTGGCGAAGACGATTTTAGAGAGGGCGAACGAAGCCTTGCGCGGTGGTTGGAGCGGCGAGGCGCACGATCGCGTGTTTAGCGGGTGGAGATCACCAGAGGAGGGCGATAGGAACCGATGGCACGCGACGAGCATGATGAAGACATTCGAGGCGTGTTGTCCCGCGATACGAGCCGCTCTCGCGGCGTCCAAACCGTCTTCGATTACCGCCGGAGTCGACGAGGCGCTGAGCGAGGAAAACATTCCAGAGTCTTGGCCTCTCGGTCGTTGGTGCACGGAACGAGCGTCAGATTTGATCGTAGACATTATCAGTTCCACCGCTCCAGACGTCGTCGGTCAGGAATCGGTGAGAGAGAGCATATGTTCCGCGGTTACGGCGTGGTGTGGCGCGATCGGCGCGATCGCGACGCGAGGCATTCTCATCGGCAAGCTCAATCAAGCGTGCCTCGTGAGCGCCGATCAGCGCACCGCCGTGTTACCCATCTTACTCGCCGGCGTCGTTCCCAACACTCCGGACGGTGTGGTCGTTCTCGGGGATTATCTCAAGAGATTGATTCGACAAGCTCGAGAGGAATCCTCGGACGATGTCGTTGACTCGGCGCGGTACCTCGCGGCGTTCCAGCAACACACCGAGATCTTGCTCGTGGCGTTGAAAGATTGCGCCGCGGTGAGCGCCGAGAACAGCCCGACCGTGCGTCTCGTCACCGCTCGTCTTCTGTCGGCGACGTCCGAGGTTTTACCTCTCAAACACGTCGTCCAAGACGTCTATCCGACGCTCGACGCGCTCCGCGTCGATCCCGAGAGCGAAGTCAGACGCGAGGTGCCCCTCGCCTTGGCCAACATCGCGTGCACGCACTACGAAACGATCGAACCGACGACGATGACGATGCGTCAGCTCGAGACGCTCATCTCAGATCCAGACGTGCAGGTGAGAATCGCCGTCGTCGAGGCGTTGTCGCTCGGCGCCGCCGCGCCCGGGACGTCGTTCGCCGTCTCCGCGGCGAACGCCATCGCCGCCATCGCCAAGATACCGAACCTCGAGCGTGAGATCACGGATGCGATATTCGAGACGACGCGCATCATGCTCGGCGCGGACGGCGACTTGTTCCCTCAAATCTCCGGCGCGCTCGTCGCCCTGGTGGAAAACGCCGACGCGCTCGATCCCGCGCGTCGAGCGCAGGCGGAGACCATGCTTCGCGACGGCGGGTGGTCTCGCGACGACACGCACCACCAACTCCAACACCCCGCGGCCTCGACCCCGTCCACGGCGCCGTCCGCGTCCGAACCGCCCGGACCGCGCGCGACGCTCGAGCGCGGTCCCTCGGCGTACGAGCGCATGAAATCCCGCGCCAGAGGCGCCCTCTCCGTCGGTCGTCGACACGGTCGAGACAAACAGTCGCGATGAATACCACGTATTCTACCTACACGACACACACGACTCCATTCGTTTCATCCGTCGTCCGTCGTCGTCGCTACTCTCTCTCTCTCTCTCGCGCGTCGCCAAAAACCTCACGCGGGCATCACGCGCACCACTCATAGTATACACACAAAGAGACAATCAAATGTCGTTTTCACACACGAGGGCGGCGCCGCATCACCCTCGGCGCATTCATGTCCAGTCGTCACACGCCGTCGCCTCGTCGCGTCGCGCACCCGCCTCGTCGTCGCGTTCGACCGCGTCGAGACGCACACACACGCGACGTCACTCGCACCGTCGACCGTCGTCGCGGTCGCCCCCTCGTCGTCGCGATGTTTCAGTCGCTGTCGCGATCGGTGAGCCGCCGATCGACCGCGGTGTCGCACGCGGCGACGCGCGCGTGCGCCTCCTCCTCGAGCGGTGCCGTCTCCGGTGCGTCGACGACCGGGGCGTTCACCACCCGTTCGTTCGCCTCGGGCGCGGTGCGACACGGACGCGACTGGAACGATGACGTCCCGGCGTCGTCGACGACGCGCCTCGGCCCGACGCCGACGACGCCGACGACGCGCGGGTTCGCGTCCTCCTCGTCGACCGACGCCGACGACGACGCGAGAGACGCGAGAGACGACGACGTCGTCGTGGATTTGGACGCGCCGACGATGACGCCCAAGAGCGAAAAGGTGGCGGCGATCGCCGATCGGGTGTGCGAGTTGACGCTTCTCGAGGTGAACGAGCTGTGCGACGTCTTGGCGGAGAGACTCGGGTTGGGCGACGTGAGCGGGATGATGTTCGGCGGTGGGATGATGCCGATGGGCGGCGGAGGCGTCGCGGGCGCACCAACCGGTGCCGGCGCCGCCGCGGAGGCACCGGCGGAGGCAAAGACATCCTTTGCGCTCAAACTCGAATCCTTCGACGCCGCGCAAAAAATCAAAGTCATCAAAGAGGTGCGCGCCATCACCGATCTCGGTCTCAAGGAGGCCAAGGAGCTCGTCGAGGGCGTGCCCGCGGTGTTAAAGAAGGATTTGAAAAAGGAGGACGCCGAGGAACTCATCGCTAAATTATCCGCCGTCGGCGCTACGTGCGCGTTGGAGTAGCGCGCGCCTCGGCGCGACGCGACGGGCGCTCTGTTCATCCGTCGCCCGACCCGGTTCGAGACGCGGTTCGCGCCGACGCGCGCGCGGGCTGCGAAAAGGTCACCGACCTCGCGCCGTCTCTCCCTCGCGCGCACCCTCGTCGTCGTCGCGGTATGTGTGACGCCCGCGAGACGACCATCATTCCATCGTTGCGATACCAAACATTCAATCCAACCCCCTTCGCGCGTCCTCGCGCTTCGCCCTCGATTTCGTCCACCCGACCGCACACGGGGACGGGGACGATGATGATGACGATGTCGACGACGACGACGACGATGACGACGACGCGCGTGCGGAACGCGCGCGTGTCCGCGAACACGCGCGGTGCGCGCGTTCGCGCGAATGCCGGTGCGTGACGACGCTCGACGACGACGCCGCGACGAGACGTCCCGAGGGATGCTGACGATGACGATGGCGATGGGCGTGACGATGGAACGGCGCGCGAACGAACGACTGACGTGCGTGCGCGCGATGATGGATGGGCGATGATGGACGTAGGGGCGACGGAGAAGAGCTTGGAGATGATGCGAAAGTTTTCTGAACAGTACGCGCGAGGGAGCGGGACGTATTTTTGCATGGATAAGAGCGTCACCGCGGTTGTCATTCAGGGGTTGGCGGAACACAAGGACGAGCTCGGATCGCCGTTGTGTCCGTGCAGACACTACGACGATAAGGAGGCGGAGGTTGCGCAAGGATTCTGGAATTGTCCGTGCGTGCCGATGAGAGAGAGAAAGGAGTGTCACTGCATGCTCTTCTTGACGTACGTTTTGTTTTGTTTTGTTTTGTTTTGTTTTGTTTTTCGCGTTGGCGCGTATTCGACGCGAGGTGGCGCTCGGTGACGAGACGAGACTGACGACGCTTCTTTTTTGTATCGTCTCCGCAGGGACGATAACGATTTCGCCGGTGACGAACAAACCATCTCCATGGATGAGCTTGTCGAACTCACCGAAGATATGTGAG
>Ga0181565_10000348_pt1 | contig 33976 bp, 28 predicted proteins | sample 101ome_16_FD_129661 | JGI IMG/M metagenome (GOLD analysis project Ga0181565, IMG submission 129661) | Coastal salt marsh microbial communities from the Groves Creek Marsh, Skidaway Island, Georgia - 101401AT metaG (megahit assembly) | ecosystem: Environmental > Aquatic > Marine > Intertidal... | reverse complement strand
TGAAAACAGCACCCGTACCAAGCTTTCTTTTGAACTTGCAGAAAAAAGGCTAAGCGCAGATATTCTCAATTTTTCGGCGGCCCAGTCGTCGGTCAAAAAAGGGGAAACCCTGGTAGATACGGTCAATAATATTTTGGCAATGAAAGTGGATATTGTCGTTATGCGACATCCCAATCCCGGGGCGGCTCAATTTTTATCCCAACGGGTTAACGCCTGTATCATCAACGCGGGCGATGGCACACACGAACACCCGACCCAGGCCTTGTTGGATGCCTATTCACTCCGTGAAAAAATGGGCGATTTAAAAGGGAAAAAGATAGCCATCGTGGGAGATATTCGCCATAGCCGGGTTGCTCTTTCCAATATTTTTGCGCTAAAGCTACTCGGAGCGGAGGTCAAATTATGCGCCCCCAAATCGCTTTTACCTAAATACAGTACCTCGTTGGGAGTAGGTGTAGAAACCCAGCTGATGAAGGCCCTCAAATGGTGTGATGCTGCCAATATGCTACGGGTTCAAAACGAACGGATGGAGGTCGGGTATTTTCCCTCTACCCGCGAATATGCCCTTCAATACGGTTTAACCTTAGACAAGCTTAATCAGTTGCGCAAAGACATCATTATTCTTCACCCTGGTCCGATTAACCGCGGGGTTGAGATCACCACTGAGGTGGCCGATTCTGAACACGCCATCATTTTGGATCAAGTCGAAAATGGCGTCGCCATACGTATGGCCATTATCTACCTGTTGGCGTCCAAACTCAATACCAATATTAAGTGATCAAAGCATTGACCAAAGGGATATGTTTACTCAGCGGAGCGTTGGACGAAGTCCTAGAAGACCTTCAAACATTAATTGATCAAGATGCGCCAATAGGCTGTGATTATATCATAGACCTACGTGAAATGCTTCTTAGCCCATCGCTTATAAAAAAAATGGATGCGTTACTCAAGCGCTTACAAACCGACAAAAAAACACTCGTCGCCATCGCAGACCCCCAGGTATCTGATTTGGCTACGGATGAACTTCCCAAAGTACCGACCTTGCAGGAAGCTGAAGATTACCTTGCTTTTGAGCAAATGCAGCGCGACTTAGGATTTTAATATATGGAATTAACCGTTTTGGGTTGTCATTCGGCAACACCTCGTAATGATGCACATACTACCTCCCAACTCTTGGCGATCAAAAACCATTTGTTTTTAATTGATTGTGGCGAAGGGACCCAAACTCAACTGCGAAAAGCACGGGTTAAGTTTTTTAGAATCCAACATATATTTATTTCGCATCTCCATGGAGATCATTTTTATGGGTTGATAGGCCTGGTCAGTACATTTAGACTTTTGGGAAGAGAAAAAGAACTTCATATTTACGGTCCCAAAGGCATCAAAGAATTGATTACCCTGCAACTCAAATATGCGAACTCCTGGACCAACTATCCGCTCTATTTTCACGAGTTAGAAAGCAAAGTGTCCGAATGCATCTTTGAAGACGACAAGGTGCGTGTTTCTACCATACCTCTGGATCATAGGGTGTATACCAACGGCTTTTTGTTTGAAGAAAAACCCGGCCCGCGTCACCTCGACAAAGCTGCCATCGATGCACTAGAGATACCCTTTCAAGCTTTTGAAAAGCTTAAACAGGGCAAAGACTATATCACCGCTTCGGGGGAGGTGATTCCCAACCAACAACTGACAAGTGATCCCAACAAACCCCTACGTTATGCTTTTTGTAGTGATACGGCCTACCACGAACCGATGATACCCATTATCCAGGGTGTCGATGTCTTATACCACGAAGCGACTTTTTTGGAACAGCATGTGGAATTGGCCCTAAAAACAAAACACAGTACGGCCCGACAAGCGGCTACTATTGCCCAAAAAGCAGATGTAGGCTCCCTTATTTTGGGGCATTTTTCGACCCGTTATGCAGACGATACCCTTTTTGAAAAGGAAGCCCAAACTATTTTTGAAAATACCTGTATAGCCGAGGCAGGGAAGCAGTACCGTTTTTAGAATCATCCTAAGAAATCGTACATTGCACACCAAGAGGAATCAATAAGATGGAACACAACATTGGACATCTTCGTAAATCGTATGAACAACATCAGCTAAGGATTGAGGATATAGGCGATCCACTTTCTTTTTTTCATCAGTGGATGGGCGATGCGCAAAATCATCCGGGCATCGACGAAGCCAATGCCATGTCGTTGGCCACCGTAGCAAGTGGGGGAGTACCCCATACCCGTATTGTGCTTCTTAAAGCTTATAGCTCAGCTGGTTTTATTTTCTACACCAATTATAACAGCCAAAAAGGAAAGGCAATTGCACAAAATGCCCAGGTTTGTCTTTCTTTTTTTTGGGCCCCGTTGGAACGTCAAATACGCATCAATGGAACAGCTATAAAATTGGATGAGGCCACTTCGACGGCTTATTTTAATTCTCGCCCCAAAGGCAGTCAACTCGGTGCACATGCCTCGCCCCAGAGCGAACAGATTGACAGCCCCACTGTATTAGAAGGCCGTCTAAAATCACTCCAAGAAACCTACGCAAATAAAGACATTCCCAAACCCACCCATTGGGGAGGCTATTTGGTTCAGCCCAAAGAGATAGAATTTTGGCAAGGCCGTCCCAACCGTCTCCATCATCGGGTTGTGTGCCGATTGACCGAAAATGGCTGGAACATGGGTTACTTAGCCCCTTAAAATTTTGAAAACCCTCTTCCTTTTGCGTCATGCCAAATCTTCTTGGCAATATCAAGTAGCCGATCACCAACGTCCGTTACAACAAAAGGGAATTGAACGTATCCTTAAAGTGGCTCAAAAAAACGCCACGCTTTGGCAACAACTCGATGCGCTCTACAGCAGTCCGGCCAACCGTGCTTTGCATACCGCGACCATAGCTGCTTGGGAGTCTCAACTGGATTTTCAAAAACTACAGATTACCCCCGCACTCTATACCTTTTCTTCGGCGCCGGTGATTGAGTTTATCCGGCAGTTAGACAACCGGCTAAATCAGGTCATGTTGGTCGGTCACAATCCGGCCTTTACCGAGGTGGCCAATCGCCTATCTAATACACCCTGCCCCGATTTGAAAACGGCCGCATGGGCAAAAATTGAGTTTGACAACCCGACATGGAATAAAGTCGCACAAGGACAGCTGACTTGGGAGATAACTTCCTAAATTTGTGCTTTATAAGATGAACCAGTCCTATACCTATATCAATCGTGAAATCAGTTGGTTGGATTTCAATGCCCGGGTGCTTCAAGAAGCGGCCGAATACCGTGTACCCTTGATTGAACGACTTCGTTTTTTAGGGATTTTTTCCAATAACTTGGATGAGTTTTTTCAGGTGCGCTATGCGACGGTCAAGCGTATATCACAATCCCCCAAAAAGGGAAAGCGGGTTTTTGGAGGGATAGATGCCAAATCACTTCTAGAAACCATTACCGCCAAGGTGATTCATTTGCAGGGAGAGAGCCATAAAATATTTAACAATATTCAAAAAGAGCTCGAAAAAGAAAACATCTTTTTTATCGACGACCAACAGGTGCCCGAAGCACATCGTGCATTTTTAAGAGACTACTACATCAACCATGTAGGGCCGGCCTTGGTTACGGTCATGCTTTCCCCAGATCGGGAACAAGATTTTACCGACAATACAGCATTTCTCACCGTAAAGCTACACCCCAAAAAAGGGAATAAGCAAGCCAGCAAACCCACCTATGCATTAATTGAAATCACGCCCGATTTAGAGCGTTTTATCGTGTTGCCCAAAATTGATGAACGACAATACATCATCCTTGTCGATGATTTGATTCGTTATCATTTTGATTTGATTTTTAGTTTTTTCGAATACGAAAAAATTGAAAGCCATATGATCAAAATCACACGTGATGCCGAGTTGGATTTTGAAGAAAATGCCTCCAAAAGCTATATTGAAAAAATCAAGGAAAGCGTGCAAGACCGCATGTTTAGTGATCCTGTACGTTTGGTCTATGACAAAAGCATCAGTAAAGACGCCCTTGCCTTTGTAATGCAAAAGCTCAAAATCGACAGCACCGATGGTCTGATTCCTGGTGGGCGATACCATCTGCGTCGAGACTATATGCGTTTTCCGGATATGGGCCGCACGGATCTTATTTATCCTAAAGTTTCTCCTTTGCCCATTACCGGCTTGGCCCTAGACCGGAGTATATTGCAGGCCGTTGCCCAAAAAGATTTTTTACAATACACCCCCTATCATACATTTTCCTATGTGATCAAGTTTTTGCGCGAAGCCGCCCTTGATCCGCATGTGCACACCATTAAGATTACCATCTACCGCTTGTCCAAAATTTCACATGTGGTGAGCAGTTTGATTAACGCCGCCAAAAATGGTAAAAAGGTATTGGTGCAAATCGAGTTACAGGCCCGTTTTGACGAAAACAACAACATTGATTTTGCCAATAAGCTCGAAGCGGCTGGCGTACATCTGGTCTTTGGCGTTCCCGGGCTTAAGGTGCATTCAAAAATATGTGTCATCGAACGGCATGAAGACCGCAAAAATAGACGGTATGGGTTTATCAGTACCGGTAACTTTAACGAGTCCACCGCCAAAATCTATACCGATTATACCTTGTTTACTTCCAACCAAAAGATTTTAAAAGAAGCCAACAAGGTCTTTAACTTCTTGGAAGTCAATTATAAATTAAAAAAGTACAAGCACTTATTGGTTTCTCCCCATTATATGAAAACCGGTTTAGAGCGGCTAATTCAACGTGAGATAGACCATAAAAAGGCGGGACTTCCGGCCGGGATCGAGCTTAAATTAAACAACCTCACCTCCTATAAAATGGTGGATAAACTCTATGAGGCAAGCAATGCCGGAGTGCCGATTAAGCTGATGGTTAGGGGGATTTGCTGTTTGATTCCGGGGGTTGAAGGGCAAAGTGCAAACATCGAAGTCAAAAGCGTTATTGATAAGTATTTGGAACATCCTCGGGTGTATATTTTTGCCAATCAAGGCGACCCCAAGGTCTATATTTCATCGGCGGATTTGATGACCCGTAATATCGAAAACCGGGTCGAAGTGGCCTGTCCCATTTATGATAAGGCTATTAAAAAACAATTGATCGACACCTTTGCCATCAGTTGGAACGACAACGTAAAGTCCCGTATTTTGAATCAACAGCCCCAAAACAAATTTGTAAAATCCAAAACCCCGGCACTTCGGTCGCAATGGGCGGTTTATGATTACTATAAAAACTTGATCGCAGCGTCCCATGAAAATTGAGAAATATGCGGCGATTGATATCGGGTCGAATGCAATACGGGTACTGATTGCCAACATCGTTATCCCCTCTTCCGACCGTCCAGTACAATTTCAAAAAAACGCACTGGTCCGTGTCCCCATTCGTTTGGGCGAGGATTCCTTTTCGGTCGGGGAGATCAGCAAGAAAAACATTAAACGCATGCTACGGGCCATGAAAGCCTTTAAGCAAATCATGAAAGTACATGGGGTGACCCGCTTTCGGGCCTATGCGACTTCGGCCTTACGGGAGGCGACCAATGGCGAGGATGTGGTCGCCATAATCAAAAAAGAAACCGGGGTTAAAATCGAAATCATCGATGGAAAAAAAGAAGCCTCTGTCATTTCGAATACGCAAATATTTGATAAGTTTACCACACAAAAAACGGTTTTGTACGTCGATGTGGGGGGTGGAAGTACAGAACTGAGTCTTTTAAAAAATGGCGAACGCATTCACTCCCGTTCTTTTAAACTCGGAACGGTTCGTTTGCTTAACAAAACCGTCGAAGACCGCATTTGGGATGAAATCCAAAAATGGATAACCAAGAAAACAGCCCATATCAATAAAATCACCGTTTTGGGTTCGGGGGGGAACATCAATAAACTTTTTAAACTGACGAACACCAAAGAGGGCAAACCCCTTTCTTTGGTAACCCTCAACAGTATTTATGCCCGATTGCAAGAACTTTCGTATGAAGACCGTATTCTTGAATACCAACTCAACCTAGATCGTGCCGATGTGATTTTACCCGCCACCGAAATCTATTTACGAACACTCCAATGGGCCGGAGCTTCCAGAATCTATGTGCCCAAAATCGGACTTGCAGACGGGATGATCAAAGAAATGTATTATGACCTCCAAAAGAAGATCAACCATGAATAGTTTCTTTTTTCCCCAGGTCTTTCATCAATTGAGCCTCGTAATCCAATAAGGATTGCCATTTTTGTTGTACCACTTCTTCAGTTCCAAATTCCTTGGCCAGCTTTAAAAACAGGGTATAATGATTGGCTTCACTGATCATCAGTTTGCGGTAAAACTTTTGCAATTCGGGGTCTTTTAGTTTTTCAGACAAAAGCCTAAACCGCTCACAGCTTCTAGCTTCGATTAGGCCTGCTACCAACAATTTATGAATCAAATGCGTGGTGCGCGACCCGCCTTTTGGAAAAAATTGATGCAACGCCCTGACATATTCGTCTTTGCGCTCTCTTCCCAGCACCAGCCCCCGTTTACGAATAAGGTCGTGCACCATTTTAAAATGACTGATTTCTTCCTCGGCCAGGGCAATCATTTCGGTCACCAACGCACTGTGTTCGGGAAAACCAACAATGATGGACAAGGCGGTACTCGCTGCTTTTTGTTCGCAATAGGCGTGGTCGGTCAGGATTTCAATGATGTTTTTTTCAACAATGTTTACCCAGCGAGGGTCGGTAGGTAGTTTGAGTCCAAGCATAGTTTTTTAATGTTCTAATCCAAAAATTTCTTTAAGCCGCTGAAGCGATGGATTGGCGGTGGCTAATTTTTTAAATTTTTCTTCGGGGGTATAAACCAATTCTTCCTTTTTTTCCTGACTTATGGTGATCTCCATGTGGATAAAGTCATTTGCCAAACGTTTTCGTAAATAGGGGAGTAGTGTTTCCCCTTCCCGTTGCAGTTCCACTTTGTTGGTACCGTTGGGCACTACAAGCTTAAGGGTCTCATCCTCCAATTGAGGAATACAAAGTTCCATGACCGAGCCAATATTACTGGCCCCTTCTTTGAGTTTTTGTTGGGTATATTTTTTCCATTCCTCGACCAATTGTTTTTCGGAGATGGGCTGACGAATTGTTTTTTTGCTTTTTTGCTGATTACTCGCCAAATCCTCCGCTTCTTTTTTGAGCTTAATGCTCGAAAGTGACCAGGCAGACACCCCCTCAGACTTTGTCTTTAAGTCGATTTGGACGGGGGGTTCAGCGGGGGTTAGAGGCTGGGGCTCTTCCGCTACGGCCGTGGTGACAGGTTTTGGCGTGGTGTATACGGTAGTTGGAGTCTTTTCAAGGGGTTTAGGGTCGGGGGGTGCCGCAGTCTGAGGCTTGATTTCCTTGGTTGGAGAGCTTTCTTTAGCGGGTTGAAAGGCCGAGCTGGGGATTAAATAGCCTTTTTTTTTTCTCCCTCCTGGTGGTGGAGTGAGGCCAATTGCATCAAGCAGAGTTCAATCGACAGCCGTTTATGGGTGCTATTTTTGTAATTCAGGGCCGTTTCGTTGATGATTTGAAGGCCAGACAGCAGATGGGGCATGGCGAAGGCTTGGCTTTGGGTTTGATAGTTTTCTTTGCTCGCAGTGGACACCTCCATCAGCGGTAAGGTTTGCGGGTCTTTGGCGACCAGCAAGGTCCGGTAGTGGTTGCCCAGGCCATCGATGAATTGACTTCCCTCAAAACCTTTGGACAAAATATCGTTGGCCAACACCAACAGACTCGGTATGTCTTTTTGTAAGATCAAATCGGTGAATTGGAAATAGGTTTCTGAATCGAGGATATTTAGATTGGCTGCAACGTCGGTTGTAGTGAGGTTTTTTTGGGTAAAACTGACCATACGGTCAAAAATCGACAAGGCATCGCGCATGGCGCCGTCTGCTTTTACAGCAATCAATTGTAGGGCTTCGTCTTGATAGGGAATTCCCAATTGGTCGGCGATCTTGGCCAATGACTTTTTTAGGTCGTCTATCCCGATACGTTTAAAATCATATATCTGACAGCGTGATAAGATGGTGGGGATGATTTTATGTTTTTCGGTGGTGGCTAGGATAAAAATAACGTGTTTAGGAGGTTCTTCCAGTGTCTTTAGAAAGGCATTAAAGGCCGCCGAGGAGAGCATATGCACCTCGTCGATGATATAAACCTTGTGCGTGCCTACCTGAGGAGGGATACGCACCTGCTCGTTGAGTTGACGGATATCATCAACCGAATTGTTGGAAGCAGCGTCTAATTCAAAAATATTAAAGGCAAAGTCACTGGTATGGGCCTCTGATTCAGATTGGCTGTTAATGGTTTTGGCCAGGATACGTGCACAGGAAGTTTTGCCCACCCCACGGGGTCCACAAAACAAGAGAGCCTGGGCCAATTGGTTTTGGGCTACTGCATGCTGGAGGGTCTGGGTAATCGCTTCTTGCCCGACCACTTCCTCAAAAGTTTGTGGACGAAAACGCAAAGCCGATACTTGGTAGGTTTCCATGTCAAACAAATATACTTATAGCCTTGCGTTTATCCCGCTACACCCGTTAAAATTTAGACGAAAATTATCAACAATACCCTACCTTTGCACCAGCAGGCTATCTTATCGCTGTCTCGAATTTCGAGGGGGAGGAAAGTCCGGACACCATAGAGCAGTATAGCGGGTAACACCCGCCCTTTCAGTCATGAAAGCGGACCAGTGCAACAGAAAGCAAGTACAGTTCGGCTGTAGTGAAATCGGTAAACTCTATACGGTGCAACGCCAAGTAAATTTGCGCTTGAGGGTGGCTCGCCCGATGCAAAAGGGTAGGCGGTTAGAATCGTTTAGTAATAAACGATCCAGATAAATGATAAGACTCGACAGAATCCGGCTTATCGGCCTGCTATTTTTTCTTAAAAATGCTAAACTGACAACTCCCGTATTTTCGTTTTTGTATAAAATTAGGATGCGAGCCAAACTTATGATGGGTGTCATGTTCGGCAATAATCCACCCTTGATCTTCGAGGCAATTAACCAAAAGGTGATCGATAAGTATACTATATGATTCTTCAGTGTAAGAATAGGGTGGATCCATAAAAACTATAGTTTGGGGGTTGGAAAAACGTTCCAAAAACTTTTCAACAGAAGAACAAAATGTTTCAATGGTCAGGTTAAGTTTTTTTTTGGTGGTTTCAATAAACTGAATACAATGTCGATTTTGATCCACAGCCAAAATCTGAGGCACACCTCGAGATGCAAATTCATAGCTAATGCTTCCGGTTCCGGCAAAGAGATCCAAAACCCGAATGTTTTCAAAATCAAATTCGTGTTGTAAAATATTAAACAAAGCCTCCTTGGCCCGGTCGGTGGTGGGTCTAACGGGCAGGTTTTTGGGAGCGAGCAGTCGGCGTCCTTTATGTTGACCTGAAATGATACGCATTAGAGAGTACTAAAAAAAGGAGCCGGTAATGCTAAAGCGGGTTCGTTGTCGTTGGGATACAAATACTGGAGGTTTTCGTGAAAGTTTGCCACACCTTGGTAATAGGCCTCAAAGCGGGAATACTTGCCTAAAAACAAAAGGTCGAAGTTTTGTTGATCCAGGGCCAAGGTCTCGACCACATAAAACAAAAAGTATAAAAAGGTATCTACTTTGTCCTGTGCAAAACGGTTGGTAAACAGCAGTTGTCCTGCCTCAAACAAAAACAGCTCAAAAAACCCGTGTTGAAGGTGGATATACAGTTGTTTTTTTGCAACTGATTCACTGTGGGTTTGGGCCAATGTATAGAGGAGGTGTTGGTAGTGTTGGGGAGTGGCATTTGGCAGGGTTTTGCCAAAAAAATCGGCCCATTGGTTGGCTACCGGGTAAAGGAGGTGGTGTTTTTGATCGGTGGTCTTGGCGTCTTGTAGGGCATATCCTTTGGGGATGCGGTGGTAGTGTTTGTAATAGTTTTCGCTATGGCGTTGGTCAAACAGGGTTTGCGGGACAAACTGGGCAGGTTGGTCGAAATAGATCAGCGCAGGTTGGTCGGAGGCGAAGGCCTCCTTAATTTTATTCTCAAGGGCCGATTCGGGGGTGTTGGGTAAATCACTTAGGACGATAAACGCCTGGTGGGTAGGGGTACAAAAACAAAATCCATCCAAGAAGACCTGGATGGATTCATTCGGTAGTAATTGCGATTTAGTTGTTGGCATCGAAAATGGTCGGCCAGTTTCCGTTGGTACTTACTTCTGTCAGGGAGCCCAAAATAATTTCCGGACCATTAACACCATCCACCGAAACCGTTTCATTTTCTTGCTTGAGCAAGTCTTTGTCCTGGTCATGCAAGATGACGTTTTTGGCAACTTTGACTTCAAAAACAGGAACACGGTAGCCGTTTTTGTTGATGACGTTAGCCTTGATGCTAAATTTGGCATCGATACCTTCTACAGGTACCTGGCTTAAGAGTTTGTAACTATCGTCTTTAAACAAGGAGTCTTTGACAGGAACAAACCCTAGCGTATCGACCACCACGACTTCACGAAGCATATCGATACGGTAGGTGCGGTCATATTCCATATAACTCGAATCTCTTTTTTCGATCAAGGTAAAAATACCCGTTTCGATAAAGCTAACAAGGCTGTCAAAATTGTTGGCATAAACCCCTCTGACATCTTTGTGGGCAATTTGCGCTTTGCGGATTTCTTTCATCCGGTTGATGACGTCTGCATAGCGCTCGTTTTTTGTTTCATTAAAATTGATGGGGCCGTTGATAGAATCGTAGATCTGATAACTAAAAACGATGCATAAAACCCAAAGAACCGCTTGTAAGGCTAATTTCATTTTTTATGTGTTTAAATTTTTGTGCAAAACAATTTTGGTTAGAAAATTATCACTTTTCACGACCAAAACAAAACTACAATTTTTTTTTAATCAGAAAAGATTTTCCTTTTCTTTTGTAGGGTATAGAACATGGAGTAGTGTCTGGGGCGAATATTGAAATAGGATTTAAAAAAAGCTTTCCGCATCCCTTGTCTCCTTCACAGGAACATTGGTTGGGGCAAATGGCCGAATTTTTGAGTGCCCGGACTTTTGATGCCCTTTTTTTGATGGCCGGATTTGCCGGAACGGGTAAGTCAACCATGATTGGTCATTTGGTTCAATGTGTACCCAAACACGGATTAAAGACGGTTTTGCTCGCCCCAACGGGTCGTGCAGCCAAGGTGTTGTCAAATTTTGCCAATCGCCCGGCCTATACGATACACAAGCACATCTACTTTACCCAATCCAACAAAACCGGAGGAGTGTCGTTTCGACTAAAACCCAACAAACACCGAAATACCCTTTTTGTGGTGGACGAGGCTTCCATGGTTAGTGACGACCGTCAAAGCAGCCGTCTATTTGAAAACGGTAGTCTGTTGGACGATCTTATCCAATTTGTCACCAGCGGCAGCCAATGCCGGTTGGTGTTGGTGGGTGATACGGCCCAGCTACCCCCGGTGCACCTAAACCTAAGCCCCGCGATGGATGCAGATTATTTGGAAGGTCATTTTGGGATGAAGGTTTTTCACAGCGTGTTGACGGAGGTGATTCGTCAAGAAAAAACATCGACCATACTCTATAATGCCACTGCACTACGCCAACAAATCACCGATGAATACGGGAGTGGTTTTCAATTTGATCTTAGAGGAGGGGTAGATATTGTTCGTATTCAAGATGGAAACGAATTGTTGGAGGCGCTATCGGACGCCATACATCATCAAGGCATAGAAGAAACGGCCTTTTTGGTGCGTTCCAACAAACGGGCCAACCTGTATAATAAAAACATCCGTCAACGCATCCTTTTTTTGGAAGCTGAACTTGCGGTAGGCGATCATTTGATGGTGGTCAAAAACAATTATTTTTGGCTCGATGACAACACAGTGGCCGGATTTATCGCCAATGGGGATACGGTGGTCATTCAGCGGATCTATGGCTACAAAAGCCTTTATGGCTTTCAGTTTGCCGAAGTACAGGTAAGCTTGGCGGATTATCCCGGGCAAGCTCCTTTTGATACCTATGTGCTATTGGACACTTTGCAGAGTGAAACCGCCGCCCTTTCTAGCGAAGAAGCCAACCGACTTTACCAAGAAGTACAGCAAGATTATGCCCATATCACCTCCAAATACAAGCGTTTGCTCAAGGTAAAAAGCAATCCCTATTTCAACGCCTTACAGGTCAAATACTCCTATGCCATTACTTGTCATAAATCGCAGGGCGGCCAATGGAATACTGTTTTTATCGAACAACCCTATCTGGCAGAGGGAACCAATCTTGCCTATTATCGGTGGTTGTACACGGCCGTGACCCGCGCCAAAGAAAAATTATTTCTGGTCAACTTTACTGAAGAATTTTTTATTGACTAAAACCCTTACTATCTTTCCCCCTTAATTGAGAACAAACGCCAATGGGGATGAGAAATATTGCGGTGATACCGGCGCGTTATGCGTCCCAACGATTTCCCGGTAAATTGATGGAATTACTCCAGGACCAAACCATTATCAAAACGACCTACGATGCCGTTTTGGCCACCCAACTTTTTGACGAGGTGTTGGTGGCGACCGATCATGACCTCATTTTTGCACACCTGAAGGACTTAGGCTGTGCGGTAATTAAAAGCACCCAGCCCTACGAATGTGGCAGTGACCGTATTGCTGCTGCTGTGGCCGAACGTGAAGTCGATATAGTGGTCAATGTGCAAGGCGATGAGCCTTTTATCGACCGGGACAGCCTGGCCGCCTTGTTGGCCGTTTTTGAACAGGATCCCGCGGGCGAAATTGATTTGGCCTCCCTAAAAACACCCCTAGCCAATGAAGAGGAGCTACAAAACCCCAATGTGGTAAAAGTCATCACCGATCAGCGCGATTGTGCCCTTTACTTTTCCCGAAGTCCCATTCCCAATAACCGTGCCCAAGACCCCTCTGTTAAAGCTTTTCGCCATATAGGCGTGTATGCCTTTCGAAAACAAGCCTTGCTCGATTTTAGCACCCAAGCCCAAACCCCCTTAGAAAAGGCCGAGCAAATCGAGTGTATTCGCCATTTGGAATACGGAAAAAAAATCAAAATGGTGACCACCCTGCACCGGGGAATCGGTATCGACACTCCCGAAGATTTACTTCAGGCACGCGCCTATCTCTCTAGCCAAAAAAAGGATGCATAGCCTGACCCGATTTATATTGTTTCGCCTTCTGGGGTGGCGTATAGTGGGAGATTTTCCTCCCCATGACCAACTGGTGCTGGCTGTAGCACCTCATACCAGTTGGATGGATTTTATCATTGCGGTGCTCACCCGGGCCGTGCTTCAAAAGGAAATTCATTTTATTGGTAAAAAAGAATTGTTTACTCCCTGGACGGCTTGGTTTTTTACCGCTATGGGCGGACGCCCCGTCGATCGTTCGGGAAATAAAAACACGGTCGAAAGTGTGGCCGCTCTCTTTAAGGAAAACAAAGTTTTTCGTTTAGCTCTGGCTCCTGAGGGTACACGTAAAAAGGTCGATCGCCTGCGGACAGGTTTTTACCATATTGCCCAAACAGCTAAAGTTCCAATCCTACCGGTAGGTTTTGATTTTAAAAACAAAAAAATGTTGCTGTTTCCCATCCTATACCCAGGACCCTCAATGGCCCAAGATTTTGACGTATTGGAAGGGTATTTTGATGGTATCGAAGGAAAAGTACCTGAAAATTCATTTAAGAAGCCCCGTTAGTTTCTTCCATATTGTGGTAGACGTTTTGCACGTCATCGTCTTCTTCGATTTTTTCCAAGAGTTTTTCGACCTCTTCTACCTGATCGGGGCTAAGGCTTTTCATGGTATTGGGAATACGGTCAAAACCCGAAGATAGAATTTCAATCGAGCGGTTTTCAAGTTCTTTTTGGATGGCGCCAAAATTTTCAAAAGGTGCATAAATGATGATGCCATCGTCATCGACAAAGAGTTCTTCCAAACCAAAATCAATCAATTCAAATTCGAGTTGCTCAGGATCTTGCCCTTCCGGATCAATTCTAAAATTACAACTGTGGTCAAACATAAATTCTACCGATCCGGCCGTTCCCAGACTACCATTGCATTTGTTAAAATAACTGCGAATATTGGCCACGGTTCGGTTGTTGTTGTCGGTCGCCGTTTCTACCAAAATGGCAATTCCATGTGGGGCATAGCCCTCAAAAAGCACTTCTTTAAAGTTTTGGGTTTCCTTGTCCGAAGCCTTTTTAATCGCTCTTTCGACATTGTCCTTGGGCATATTGGCCGCTTTGGCGTTTTGGATCACGGCTCGCAGTCTGGAGTTGTTTTGCGGATCTGGACCACCCTCTTTGACCGCCATAACGATGTCTTTACCGATACGCGTAAAGGTCTTGGCCATGGCCGACCAGCGCTTCATCTTACGTGCTTTCCGAAATTCAAATGCTCTACCCATACCTCCTTGATTTTCGGTCAAAGATAAAAAATATGACCCTAAATTGGATACAGCCTAAGACCGTTTTAGTGTAATAATTATTGTAATTTAGCGTAAACCCAAATCATCATGCAAAAAACGATTACTGCTTATTTTTCCTTTTTCTTTCGTCCGTCCATCCTTTTATGGATACTGTTTAATACTGCTTCCTGTGCTTCTTTTTTTCAAGAAAAATCGCCCTGGGAAGGGACTTACTTTTATGATACCCAGTGGGGGAAATCGTTTGTCGATCCGGAAGATGATTTCGGGGGTACCGAGCGAACCATGATTATTATTGAACAAAAAGACAGCCTCTTGTGGGTGAGTATCGATGCCGACCGTGATCCGCCCGGCCGTTTCCTTTTAATTGACACTCCTGTTCAGACCGTAACCGACAGTTTGTTAACGTTTGTTTTTGAGGACAATTGGGGTACTCCGGGTCGGGGTAAATTTTATAAAAACAACAACGGTACGGCCCAGTTAGAGCTCGAAATTTCGGAGGGAGAAGCCTATTCTCCAGTCTCCTATCTCTATGGCAGTCGTTCCTTGTTATGGCATGGAGTTTTGGCCGCCGATAAGCATAACGAACGGGCAGAATCTTTCTACAGGGAAGGGCGTCTGGACGATGCAATCAACCTGACCAAAATGCTGCTGGTTTGTTATCCCTATCAACGCTACGCTTTGGTAAATATGGGTTTATACTATTTTAAAAAAGGGGATTGGGATACGGCCGAAAAATGGTGTAGAAAATTATTGACCTCTACTTCTGAAAACGGTTATCGGGCGCAAGCTTACTACAATTTGTCCCTGATTTATGAAAAAAAGAAACAGCCCGAAATTGCCCAACGGTATTTGTTTATCTCCTATTATTTGCGTCCGCATCCTATAGTAGAGAAGGCATTGCTAAAAAAGGATGCCACCCTAACCCTGCCTCATAAAATACCTTCCGCACATCCTTATGAATCCTTGGAGACCCATCCGTTACAACAAAAACTTTATACTCCAGCATTTGCGGAACTTTCGGCCGAAGTGGTCATTCGCAGCTTGTTTCCAGCGGTTGAACCCGAACTTTTGAAAGAGCGGCTATTTGTACATCAACATTATGAGTTGATCAGTGAGGTCAATTATATTTTTTGGAAGGCATACCCGACGATAGTGTAGCCGGCGATAAGACGGTATTGCTATTGGTGCGTGTCAACGAGCAGTGGGAGTTGTTGGCGGCCCGAAGCAGTCTCAAATGCTATCAAGACCGAGGCATTAGTGATTGGAATACCCAACCCTGTTTGTGATTACAGGGGCTTTCGAATCAAATCCAGCTCTTCCAAAACATCGGCAGTTTTCACCAACAAATGAGGGGGTAATTTGTTCTCTTTGGGCAGGGTTGCCAAATAGCGGGTTGCGTTGGTGGTAAAGACCTGTTTATATATTCCTTTGTTGTGGTGTCGTCGTTTGACGACTTCTTGGATAAAATCAAAATGCGAAATCAAATCGGTGCTTCCTAGATGAAAAACCCCGGTTAATTTGCGGTTGATCATATAGTGAATCTGCCGGGTGAGTAGCTGAATACTGTTGACGTTGATGATGGTGTTCGGGAAAACCTCGATCGGCGTTTGCAACTGTAGGGCCTTGTCAATGGCCGCTGTCCGTGGCGATTGCTGTCCAAAAATCATCGGTAGCCGTGCGATTACATATTTGGCCGGCGATAGGCGCAATAATTGACTTTCGATTTTTATTTTAAAACGCCCATAAACACTCTCCGAGTAGGTTTTGTCGTATTCATAAGAAGGGTAGTGGTGAAAGGCATCAAACACATTGGCAGAGGACAGAAAAAATAACCTACAATTGGTTTTAGCGATATAGTCGATCAAAAAAGCGTGGACCTCCAATTGGGTATCAAAGTTTCCGCGTAGCGCAGAAATAATGAGTTGCGGGCGTACTTCGGCCAAAAGGTGTTCCAGGCCTTCTTGTTCGGCATTAAAACTAAAAAACTGTTGGTTATGAACAAACCCCTTATGACTACAGTAGGTCGCATAGGTCGCAAAATAAGGACACAGTTCACGATATAGGGCTTGACCAATAAATCCGCTACCTCCAAGAATGAGTATGCGCTTCATGGCCCTGGGTTTATGCTTTGTAGAAAGGCAATCGAACGACAGTAGCCGCTACATATTTATCCCTAATCATTACCCCAATTTCGGTTCCCACGGTAGCCTGTTCGGCGGTTACATAACCCAAGCCAATCCCTTTGTCGAGACTGGGCGACTGTGTCCCTGAGGTGACAACACCGATGGGATTTTGCGCAGCATCAACCAGCGTATATCCGCCCCGTGGAATTCCCCGGTCGATTAGTTCAAACGCCACCAGGCGCTGAGGCGTTCCCGTTTTCTTTTGTTGTGACAATAAGGCTTGATCGACACCCAAAACCTCGGGTTTGGTCACCCATCCCAAGCCTGCGGCTATGGGAGAGGTATGTTCGTTAATTTCGTTGCCATACAAGCAATAGCCCATTTCCATGCGTAGGGTATCTCGTGCGGCCAATCCGATGGGTGCAATTCCCAGATCGGCACCGGCGGCTAAGACGGCATCCCAGATTTTTTCGGCCTGAGCGTTGGGAAAGTATATTTCAATTCCCCCGGAACCCGTATAGCCGGTTGTGGCGATTAGTACGTCTTCAACACCAGCAAATGTATCGGTTTGATGAGCATAGAAAGGTAAAGTGTCGAGGGCGAGTTGAGTTAATTTTTGCATGGCCTCAAGCGCTTTGGGGCCTTGTATGGCCAAAAGGGATAGTTGGTCGGAGCAATTTTCTAGTTCGGCCTGGAAGGATGCATTCTGCTGCGTGATCCACGCCCAGTCTTTGTCGATATTGGATGCGTTGACCACCAACATATAATCATCAGCATCAATTTTATATACAATCAGGTCATCGACTACCCCGCCTGAGCTGTTGGGCAAATAATTGTATTGCGCCTTACCCGCTTGAAGCTTCTCGATATCATTGCTGCAAATATGTTGTAGAAGCGCGGCAGCATTAGGCCCTTTGACTTTAAACTCCCCCATATGTGAAACATCAAAAACGCCCAAGGCAGAACGCACGGTTAAATGTTCTTGTTTGACCCCTGCATATTGCACAGGCATTTCAAAACCGGCAAAGGGAACCATCTTGGCACCTGCTTGGATATGTCGTTGATAGAGGGCTGTTTTTTTCATCCGTTTCTTTTTTTCAAAAGTATTACTTTTAAAGGGTATTATTAGCCAATTCGAACAAATGAAATTCACAATCTTCAGCGTACTCTGCTTGCTATGTACCAGTATTGGTCAACCTCTTTTTGCGCAAGCGCGATTTTCGTCGGGCCTTAGCCCTGACTTTCACCAATCTCGCCGGGATGCACTTCGGGCCAAAATGCCCGAAAATAGTGTGGCCGTTTTGTTTAATGCGCCTGTCAGAAACCGTGCCAACGATGTGGATTATGAATACCATCCCGACCCAAATTTCTATTACCTCACGGGTTGGAAAGAGCCTCATGCCGTACTGTTGATTTATAAAGATGCTCAAAAAGACTCCATTGGTGTGTACGATGAGGTGTTGTATGTCCGGCAACGCAATGCCTATGATGAAATGTGGAACGGTAAACGTGCTGGTCTTGAAGGGGCGCAAAAAGCAGGTTTTGAACGGGTTGTTTCTCGAAATGCCTTTGCCACCGATGCCCACAACTTTGACCGCTTTGAAACGGTTTTGATTTTTGATTTTGATACGGACATCAAAGATTTTAAAAATGATCCCCACGATTTGTTTGACCTGCAGGCCAGTTTAAAAGAAAAAATCAATTACCCCAAGGATTTTAATGCGACCCAATACCGTTTATACCAAAAAATTCGCCAACACAGCCCTGAGAACACCGAACAACTCAAACGCGAAATTCGTTTTTATACCCAAAACGACCCCTCTCTAGCCGAGGACCCGCTGATTGCTGCTTTTTTGACCGCTTTGTCTCCCGATACCTTTACCGAATTACGTCAAAAGTCCGCTTTTAGCTTGCGTACAACCAATTTTGATATTTCCACCTTGGGCGGTTTTATGGCCGATTTGCGGGAAATCAAATCCCCGGAGGAAGTAGCCCTAATCAAAAAGGCGGTTTCCATTTCTGCCCAAGGGCAAATTGAGGTAATGAAAGCCCTGCACCCTCAAATGAGTGAACGTGAAATTCAGGGAATACACCAGTATATTTATAAACGGTATGGTGCAGCCCATGAGGGTTATCCTTCAATCGTAGGTGCCGGCGGCAATGGCTGTGTATTACACTATATCACCAACGACCTGATGGAAGTCAAAAACCAATTGGTGTTGATGGACCTCGGTGCCGAATACCAAGGCTATACCGCCGATGTGACCCGGACGGTTCCTGCACAAGGTTTTTTTACGGAACCACAAAGACAATTATACCAATTAGTCTATGCGGCCCAAGAAGCGGGTATAGCAGCCGCCCAAGTAGGTGGGACCTTTGCCGACATAGGGGCTGCCTGTCGTGAGGTAGTGGCCAAAGGTTTGGTAGAACTCGGGCTTATCGCTGATGAAAAAGAGGTGCGAAAATACCTGCCCCACGGGGTGGCCCACCATATCGGATTGGATGTGCATGACCCGGGTAATTATGGGCGTTTAGCCGCCAATATGATCATCACTGTTGAACCCGGGATCTATGTCCCCGAAGGCAGCGATTGCGATCCCAAATGGTGGGATATTGGTATTCGGATAGAAGATGATATTTTGATTACAGACGCTGGTCCTATCAATCTGTCTGCAGCCGCTCCCCGTAAATGGGAAGACATCGAGGCGTTGATGAAAGAGCCCAGTCCCTTAGATCAATTTCAATTGCCGGAAATTAAGGAGTAGGAGAAGTCAAAAAACGCTTTAAATCATCGTAATTTTTTATCGGGTGCGCCTTTTTCTCTCTATTCATTAGTGGCTTTAGGGCCTTTGGAATTTCTAGGGAAAGCCCAAGGGCGCCTTTAACAACATCATGAAATTTGATGGGGTGTGCAGTTTCTAAAAAGAGACCGTAGGCATCCGTTTTCAGCGTTTTTAAATAGGCGTCAAGACCCAAATAACCAACGGCTCCGTGGGGGTCGGCTATATAGGCATGGTTGGTATAAAGCTTTTGCATAGCGGCTTTGGTCGCTTGGTCGTCAAAGCTATACCCGCTCATACGCTTCCGTAATGCCTCTAAGTTGTTTTTGACAATTTCTTGAATACGCACAAAATTGCTGGGTGCTCCCACATCCATGGCATTGGATAGGGTAGCGATGGTTTGTCGAGGTTGATAGTCCCCCGATTTTAGGTATTCCGGCACCACCTTATTGCGGTTGGTACTGGCTATAAAATGACTAATGGGTAGGCCCATTTGTTGGGCCATCATTCCCGCACAAAGGTTTCCAAAATTACCACTGGGCACCGAAACGACTAGGGGTTTGTTTTTAGGAGCCATCGCCTGATAAGCGATAAAATAATAGAACATTTGAGGGAGCCATCGGGCTACATTAATGGAGTTGGCCGAGGTCAAGTTTTTCACTGCGCAGATTTCCGCATCCAAAAAAGCAGTTTTGACCATGGTTTGGCAATCGTCAAAAACTCCATCGACTTCTAGGGCTTTGATGTTTTGTCCTTGAGTAGTCAACTGTTTTTCTTGAAGTTTACTCACTTTTCCCTTGGGGTAGAGAATAACTACTTCTATGCCTTCAACCCCCAAAAATCCATCGGCTACTGCCCCTCCAGTGTCTCCCGAGGTGGCTACCAGCACGGTGCTTTTTGTGGCCTCATCTTCTTGGTTAAAATAGCCTAGACAACGGGCCATAAAACGCGCGCCTACGTCTTTAAATGCGAGCGAAGGACCATGAAAGAGTTCCAAACTACCGATCTGCTCAGAAATTGGTGCGATGGGAAAATCAAAACAAAGGGTTTCTTCTACGATTGTTTTCAAGACTTCATTGGGTATTTCATCCCCAACGTAGGGGCGAATTACCTCAAGCGCCAATTCGGTTTTGGATAATTGAGGTAGTCGTTGCCAAAAATCATCGGGTAGTGTAGGAATGGTTTTTGGAAAATAAAGCCCTTTGTCCGGTGCCAAACCCTTTTTTACCGCAGTTTTATAACTGGCCGTATGCTGGGTGTCGTTAAGGCTGTAGTAAATCATTTGGGATTGATAATTTCGGCTCCACGCGCATTGATGGCAGATAAATACACTTTGTGATTGATGCCCAATTGGGTACAGTTATTCGCCATGGCCTTGGCGACCTGTTCTCCTTTTTCTTTTCCTTTAACCAAAGCAAAAATAGAAGGCCCAGCACCCGAAATACCACAACCCAAAGCACCGTTGTCCATAGCACTAGCTTTGATTGGGTCATATCCGGGGATTAACTTTTTTCTAACAGGCTCCGCAACCACATCCTGTAAGCTTTGCGCGAGTAGCTCATCGTCTTGTGTGTGCAGGGCGTGCACCAGTGCACCCACATTGGCCCATTGTTGTATGGCGTTTTTCAATAGCACATTTTCTCCCAAAAGGGCACGTGCTTCAGCGGTTTTTAGTTCGATTTGAGGATGCAACACAACGACAAATAATTCCTTGGGGCAGGGGAGTTTAAGCACATCCATTGGTTCTACACTGCGCACCAGAATCATTCCGCCCATGAGGGCCGGAGCAATATTATCAGCATGTTTTGCTTGACTGGCAATGGCTTCTCCCGCTAGGGCATAGGGCAGTAAGTCTTCTTTGGCTAAGGGCTTTTCCAACAGGGCATTAACCCCCACTACGGCCCCCACAGCACTGGCTGCACTGCTTCCGATACCGCTACCGGGTAGAATTCCCTTGTCGATCTCAATGCAAATTCCACCAGATAGGGGGTAGTCCTTTAACAAGGCCTGTGCCGCTACTCCGGCCACATTCTTGGTAGGGTCGGTAGGGAGATCACTCGGACTTGTATGGACAATGCGGATGCCCTTTTCTTCTGTTTGGGTAAAACGCATACGATCACCCACCCCTTCGAGGCAGAGTCCAAGTACATCAAAGCCGCAAGATAAATTGGCTACACTGGCTGGGGCAAAAACTTCTACCGCTTGCATTTTTATTGTTTTCCGATTCTAATGATATCCGCAAATAGGCCCGAAGCAGTTACTTCGGCTCCGGCGCCAGCCCCTTTGACAATCAAAGGTTGTTGGGCATACCGGTTGGTATAAAACAGGACAATGTTGTCACTGCCCGCTAGGTTGTAAAAATCGTGGTCTGGGCCAATGCACTGAAGTCCAACTTTGGCTTTGCCTTTTTCGAGCTGAGCGACATATTTGAGTCGGGCACCTTGTGCGTCGGCTTGCGCCAAAAGATTGTCAAAGTGACTGCTGTTATGAGCAAGGGCTTTTAGGAATGATGTGTTATCCTGGGTTGCCATACAGCCAGCAGGTAAAAATGATTCGTTTTCAATGGCCTCCAATTCGAGGGGATAGCCACTTTCACGGGCTAAGATTAATATTTTTCTAGCCACATCGATGCCGCTTAGGTCGATTTTTGGGTCGGGTTCGGTATAGCCTTCTTTCATCGCTTGTGCTACGACCTGATCAAAAGCCACCCCTTTTTGAAATCGGTTAAAAATAAAATTGAGGCTACCTGAAAGTACGGCTTGTATTTTGGTGATTTGGTCCCCAGAGGCAATCAAATTATTCAGGGTATCAATGATCGGTAGCCCGGCACCAACATTGGTTTCAAACAAGAAAGGGCTCTTATACTTGCGGGCAATTTTTTTAAGCTTAAGGTAATCTTCCAAAGGACCTGAGCAAGCAATTTTATTACAAGTAACCACCCCAATACTATGGTTTAGGTAGTTGATGTAGGTTTGGGCAACAGCCGTATTGGCCGTATTGTCAACAAAAATACTGTTGCGCAAGTTTAGTTTTTTGATCTGGTTAAAAAAGGCCTCTTTGTTGGCTTCAACACCTTTATCCTCCAGGGTTTTTTTCCAATTTTTAAGGGAAATGGGCTCCTCACTTAAAAGCATTTTCCGGGAGTTTGAAAGCGCCCGTATCTGTAGGTTGATGTGTAGGTGCTCTTTAAGGTAGGCTTGTTGTTTTTCGATTTGTTCGAGCAATTTGCTCCCAACATTGCCCACCCCCATGACAAACAGGTTTAGTTGCTTTGTCTGGGCTTCAAAAAAACTTTCATGTAGTGAATTGAGCGCTTTTTCTACATTTTTTTTGTCGATCACAAAGGAGATATTCCGCTCGGAAGCTCCTTGTGCAATCGCACGTATGTTGATGTTGTTTGCACCAAGGGTACTGAAAATTTTTCCGCTGATGCCCTGATGATCTTTCATGCGTTCACCAACTACAGCGATATTAACCAATTCCTTTTCGATATGTACCGGGGCTATTTTTTTGCGTGCGATTTCAAAAGCAAATTGTTCATCGATGAGTTCTTTGGCCCAGTCTGCATCGGCACTGTTGATTCCCAGGCATATGGAATACTCCGAGGAGGCCTGGGTAATCATGATAATGTTGATTTTGTGTTCCGAAAATATTTCAAATAATCGTTTTGAAAAACCAGGGATACCAACCATTCCACTGCCCTCGAGGTTGATTAGAGCAATATCATCGATATGGCTGATGCCTTTGACAATTTGTCCATTTTGATGGGCACCGTTATGATCGATCAGGCTACCTTCTGCGTCCGGTTCAAAGGTGTTTTTGACCCAAATGGGGGTCTTTTTTTCTACCAAAGGTTGTAGGGTAGGTGGGTAGATTACTTTTGCGCCAAAATGGGAAAGTTCCATGGCCTCATAATAGGTCAGCTGTCTGATGGGGGTTGCTTGCGGCACCAATTTGGGATTAGCGGTATACATTCCGCTTACATCGGTCCAGATTTCCAGAGCATCGGCATCCAGGGCTTTGGCAAAGATAGCTGCGGTATAATCTGATCCTCCTCGTCCAAGGGTAGTGGGGTGACCTTTGTGATTGGTTGCTACAAAGCCGGGGGCTAGCATAATCTTTGCTTTGCACGCGGCCCATGCTTTTTGTATCGCAGGTTCGGTGAACTCAAAATCTACATAGTGGTTTTTATCCGTATGGATCAACAATCTAGCATCCTGTAGCTGGGCATCAATCCCTTGCTCTTGTAGAATAGTAGTGATGATTTTACTCGATAAAATCTCTCCATAGCTGGAGATGGCATCGGCTGATTTTTTGGTGATTTCTCCCAGTTGAGCAATGGCCAACAGCATGCGTTCGAGTTGTTGCAGTTCTTGATCGACAAACTGTTTAAGCGCTTGGGATTCTTGGGTGGTTAGTGCGTCTATCGGTTCATCATGCCGTGCTTTAAGTACTGCAAGCTCTTCTTTAAAATCGATGGTTCCTGTAGCCGCTTTTTTGAGTAAGTTGACCAGAATGTCGGTTACCCCACCGAGGGCAGAAACCACTACGAAACTAGGCTCATCAAGTTTTTTTAGGATATGAACTACCGCAGTAAGACTTGTTGAATTTGCGACGGATGTTCCACCAAATTTAAGAACCTTCATTTTTTGTTTGGTTTGTAAAGCGCTTGTTAAAATTTTTAAACGTCAAAAATATTATAAAAACGGCTAGTGGTGAAATAATTAGGGGGGATATCACAAAAAAACCCATTTGGAGTGACAAATGGGTTTGTTTAGGGGGTCAATTATGCGACTATGAAGTAGATTCTTCTTTGCTTGCCACTTTAAGGGAGAGTTTGTCATCTTTTTGATCAAAATCCAAAAACAAGTGATCGCCTTCTTTGATGGTGTTGGTGACCACATTTTCCGCGATTAAATCCTCCACGTATTTTTGAATGGCGCGATTTAGAGGGCGTGCACCATTTTTCTCATCAAAGCCTTTGTCCGCAATAAAATCGTAGGCTTTTTCAGTCAACTCGAGGAAGTAGCCCAATTGATTAACCCTTTTACTGAGCTTATGCATCTCTAAGGTTACAATCTTTCGAATATCGGTTTTGTCCAAAGCATTAAATACGATCAAATCGTCGATACGGTTTAAAAACTCAGGGGAAAAGGTTTTTTTCAGTGCACGTTCTATGATACCTTTTTCTACTTCCTTGGTTTGTTGCTTTTGCGAGCTGGTCTCAAACCCAACACCGGTGCCAAAATCTTTGACTTGACGTGCCCCTATATTGGAGGTCATGATGATGATGGTGTTTTGAAAGTTTACTTTTCGCCCCAGACTGTCGGTCAAAAAGCCATCATCAAGAACCTGTAGTAACATATTGAAAATATCAGGATGGGCTTTTTCTACCTCGTCGAGCAAGACGACCGAATAGGGTCTTCTACGCACTTTTTCACTGAGTTGCCCACCTTCTTCATAGCCCACATAACCCGGAGGTGCTCCGATGAGTCGAGAGATGGCAAATTTTTCCATATACTCACTCATATCAATACGAATGAGGTTTTCTTCTGAATCAAAAATTTCGGCGGCCAAAATTTTAGCCAATTGGGTTTTACCGACCCCGGTTTGTCCCAAGAATATAAACGAACCGATGGGTTTGTCCGGTGCCTTGAGCCCTGCACGGTTACGTTGGATGGCTTTGACCACCTTTTCGACGGCTTCTTTTTGACCAATCACTTTTTCGGATATGGTCGAGGCGAGAGCAGCCAGTTTATTTTTTTCGGATTTAACAATCTTGGTTACCGGAATATTGGTCATCATCGAGACCACGTCGGCAATGTGGGTGTCATTTACGGTAATCCGGTTTTGTTTAGAATCTTCTTGCCATTTTTCTTGGGCTTCGACAAGCAGTTTTTCTACTCGCTTTTCGTCATCCCGAAGTTTGGCCGCTTCTTCGTATTTCTGCTTTTTGACTACTGAATTTTTAAGCGTCCGTACTTTTTCTAGGTCTTCTTCCAGTTGGATGATTTCTTGGGGCACGTTCATGTTGTTGATGTGTACCCTCGAACCGGCCTCGTCTAGGGCATCTATTGCCTTATCGGGCAAAAAACGGTCAGACATATAGCGGCTGGTCAGTTCGACGCAGGCACGCAGGGCTTCATCGGTGTAGGCTACGTTGTGGTGACTTTCGTAGCGTTCTTTGATGTTTTTTAGAATTTCAAGGGTTTCTTCCTCGCTGGTTTCTTCGACCAATACTTTTTGGAAACGACGTTCTAAGGCGCCGTCTTTTTCGATGTTTTGGCGGTATTCATCCAAGGTGGTAGCCCCAATGCATTGAATTTCACCTCTGGCTAGGGCCGGTTTAAACATATTGGAGGCATCTAGGCTTCCGGTAGCTCCACCTGCTCCTACGATGGTGTGAATTTCATCTATAAAAAGGATGATGTTGTCATTTTTTTCTAGCTCGTTCATCACGGCTTTCATACGCTCTTCAAATTGACCACGGTATTTGGTCCCCGCCACCAAACTCGCTAAATCCAGTGAAACAACGCGCTTGCCATACAATACCCTAGATACTCTTTTTTGAATGATACGCAGGGCCAGGCCTTCGGCGATGGCAGATTTACCCACACCGGGTTCTCCAATCAAGAGCGGGTTGTTTTTCTTTCTTCTACTCAAGATTTGTGATACCCGTTCAATTTCCTTTTCGCGACCCACCACGGGATCGAGTTTATTTTGTTCGGCCAAAGCCGTCATGTCGCGCCCAAAATTATCGAGCACAGGAGTTTTTGAATTTTTAGTTCCCCGAGCTTCTGAGGTCGGGACAAAGGGATTCTCTTTGCCGCGATCTTCAGCATCGCCCTCTTTTTCGTCGGGGAAGGATCCCGCTGAGGGAAGTTCCATATAATCGTTGTTGTCGTTGGCAATCATGAGCTTAAATTGTTCTTTAACAACGTCATAATTCACGTTCATATTGCCCAACAACTTGGTAGTAGGGTCATTTTCGTTGCGCAGGATGCACAAAAGTAGGTGGGCGGTATTGATCAAATCCGACTGAAAGAGCTTGGCTTCTAAAAACGTAGTTTTAAGGGCGCGCTCGGCCTGGCGGGTCAGGTGTAAATTTCTTTTTTCGTTTAGCGCGCTGTTGTTTTCAATCACTGCCGGATTGAGGATTTCTACTTTTTGGCGTAGTTGATCCAAATCGACTTCGATGGCCGAAAGGATGGAAATTGCTTTTCCCGAACCGTCTCTTAAGATTCCCAACATCAGATGCTCGGTACCGATATAATTATGGCCCAAGCGTAAGGCTTCTTCCTTACTGTAGGCAATTACATCTTTTACACGTGGCGAAAAATTGTCATCCATAGCTCAATAATCATTTTTACATTCATTAGTCAAAAAGTGTACCATACGTCATCGTTGTAGCTAATTGACGAAAAAAAATCCAAAAGAGCAAAAAACAAAACCTAAATAATTATCCCCAATTGGCCCTTTTTTGTTGTTGATAAAATATTCGATAAAACTCTGCAAAGTCTTTATAAAATTGGCCCTATAATGTTACTTTAGCTGTTACGTACTTAAAACGCAAAATGCACATGAACGAAGGAGAAAGACTCATTCCAATCAACATAGAAGATGAAATGAAATCGGCCTATATCGATTATTCGATGTCGGTCATTGTGTCACGTGCCTTACCCGATGTACGCGATGGTTTTAAACCTGTACACCGCCGGGTATTGTATGGCATGCATGAATTGGGTATTCGTGCCAATACGGCCTACAAGAAATCGGCCCGTATTGTTGGAGAGGTATTGGGAAAATACCATCCCCACGGAGATAGTTCGGTCTATGACACCATGGTGCGTATGGCCCAAGAATGGAGTTTGCGCTATTTGTTGGTCGATGGACAAGGGAACTTTGGTTCGGTAGACGGTGATAGCCCGGCAGCCATGCGTTATACGGAGGCGCGAATGCAAAAAATTTCCGAAGATATGCTGGCCGATATCGACAAGGATACGGTCGATCATCAGCTTAATTTTGACGATACCCTCAAAGAGCCTGTGGTATTGCCTACCCGTGTTCCCAACCTCTTGGTCAATGGAGCGTCGGGGATTGCCGTAGGGATGGCCACCAACATGCCACCCCACAACCTAAGTGAAGTCATCGACGGAACCGTGGCTTTTATCAACAACCCACAAATTGAGGTGGATGCCTTGATTCAATATGTCAAAGCACCTGATTTCCCAACAGGAGGTACTATTTATGGTTACGAAGGCGTACAAGAAGCTTTTCGGACCGGGCGGGGTAGAATAGTCCTTAGGGGCAAAGCCATCATCGAAGAAGTAAACGGGAGAGAGTGTATCATCGTTACCGAAATTCCCTACCAGGTAAACAAGGCCGAAATGATTCGCAAAACCGCCGAATTGATTAATGATAAAAAGATAGAAGGCATCAGTACCATACGTGATGAGTCCGACCGCAAAGGGATGCGGGTCGTCTATGTGCTTAAACGGGATGCTATTCCGAATATCGTACTCAACAAGCTTTATAAATATACCGCACTTCAGTCCTCCTTTAGTGTAAACAACATTGCCTTGGTCAATGGAAGACCGCAGTTGTTGAACCTTAAGGACATGATTCATCACTTTGTCGAGCACCGCCATGAGGTGGTGGTACGCCGTAACCGATTTGAGCTGCAAAAGGCCGAAGAACGTGCGCACATTCTCGAAGGGCTTATCATCGCCTCGGACAATATTGACCAGGTGATTGCCCTAATTCGGGCCTCTTCGAGCCCCGATGAAGCCCGCGAAAAGCTGATGGAAACCTTTAAGCTGACAGAAGTTCAAGCCAAGGCCATTGTCGAAATGCGTTTGCGACAACTCACCGGACTTGAACAAGACAAGCTTCGTTCTGAATTTGATGAACTCACCAAAACCATAGCCGATCTAAAAGATATTTTAGAAAAAAAGGAACGACGGATGGACATCATCAAAACTGAATTGGAAGAAGTAAAAGCAAAATACGGTGATGCACGACGCTCTGAAATTGACTTTGCCGGAGGTAACTTCAGTATCGAAGACATGATACCCGACGAAAAGGTGGTCATTACGATTTCACATGCCGGATACATTAAACGTACTCCCTTGTCAGAATACAAGACACAAAACCGAGGAGGAGTAGGTCAGAAAGCATCAACCACCCGTAATGAGGACTTTTTGGAACATATTTTTGTAGGCACCAACCACCAATATATGTTGTTCTTTACCCAAAAGGGGAAATGTTTTTGGCAACGGGTATTTGAAATTCCCGAAGGCTCCAAAACCGCCAAGGGAAGAGCCATACAGAATTTGATCAATATCGAACAAGATGATAAGGTCAAGGCCTTTATTTGTACCCAAGATTTGCGGGATGAAGACTATATCAACAATCATTTTGTGATCATGGTTACCAAACAGGGGCAGGTCAAAAAAACAGCTTTAGAGCAGTATTCACGTCCTCGCTCCAATGGAATTAACGCCATTACCGTGCGGGACAACGATGAGCTGTTGGAGGCCAAACTCACCAACGGTAGCAGTCAAATTTTATTGGCTGTAAAATCTGGAAAAGCTATCCGTTTTGAAGAAAGCAAAACCCGCCCAATGGGCCGTAATGCCTCGGGTGTACGGGGTATTACCCTCGATGGTCCTAAGGACGAAGTGGTGGGCATGGTATCGGTCAACGATATGGACACCAATATTTTGGTGGTATCGGAAAATGGCTACGGGAAACGTTCCAGCCTAGACGATTACCGCATTACCAACCGGGGAGGTAAAGGAGTCAAAACCATCTCCATCACCGACAAAACCGGACAATTGGTCGCCATTAAAAACGTTACAGATTTTGACGATTTAATGATCATTAAAAAATCGGGGGTTGCTATCCGCCTAGCGGTGAGCGAACTCCGTGTTATGGGACGCGCCACCCAAGGTGTTAAACTTATCAATCTTAAAGACGAAGACTCCATTGCGGCAGTAGCCAAAGTGGTCAAAGACGAAGAAGAAATCGAAGACGTCAATGACCTCGATGTAGAAAATGGCACTGTTATTGATTAATACAAAAACAACTAAACCAAAAAAAATGAAAATTAGATTATCCCTAATGGTTTCCTTGTTGCTTACGTTTGCCTATGGTCAAAAGAAGGAACTGAAAAAAGCCGAAAAACTCTTTGCTTCCGGAAACTTTACAGAAGCAACACAAATCTTAGACGACAATCAGTCGCTGTTAGAAGGTGCCGAAGACAAAATTTCTAAGGCCTATATGTTTTTACGTGGAAAACTAGCCCAACAAAACGGTGAATTCGAAAAAGCCCTTGATTATTTTACCCAACTAAAAGAAGATGTACGTTTAAAAGCAGACGTACAAACCCAAGTGGGGACCCTTTCGAGTGCCATCATTACCAGTGCAATCGAAGACAATGAGGCCAAAGATTTTGTCTCTTCTGCTCAAAAGCTCTATTTGGCCTATACCATCGACCCTGATGCCAACCAAGACTATCTTTATTTTGCCGCTTCTAACAGTGTAAATGGAAGCGACTATGAAGCAGCATTAAAATATTACAACTTGCTTAAAGACCTGAATTATACAGGAATCACCAAAAAGTATTTTGTAACTGAAGTGGCTTCAAATCAGGAAATGGAAGTTTCCGAAACAGAATTTAACATTTTTCAAAAATCGGGAGATTACACCAATCCGCGTGAAGAGGAAACCCCCTCTAAATACCCTGAAATTGTTAAAAACATCGCCTTGATCTATGCACAACAAGGACAACGTGACATGGCCATCAACGCCGTTCAAGAAGCCCGTGAAGCCAATCCCGATGACTTGAATTTGATTTTGACCGAAGCCAATCTCTATATCGAGCTAGGGGACAAAGAACGGTTTAAAAGCCTAATTAGCCAGGCCATAGCCCAAGACCCGAACAATGCCAATTTGTATTTTAACCTTGGAGTGGTCAACGCTGACTTAGGCGATAAAGATGCTGCCCGCACCTATTACCAAAAGGCCATTGAGCTCGATCCTAATTTTGAGGCTTCTTACCTAAACTTAGTCGCCTTGATTTTGGAAGGGGAAGCAGCGATCGTGGAAGAAATGAACAGTTTGGGAACCTCACGTAAAGACAATATGCGCTATGACGAGCTTAAAAAAGTACGTGAAGGCTTATACAAAGAATGTATTCCAATTCTTAAAGGATTGATCACTATCAGTAGTGATAACGAAGAGGCTATCAAAACCCTGATGAATATCTATGGAACCCTGGGAGACAACCAAGGCTATATGGAAATGAAAAAATTACTTGAAGGCGCTGAGTAAATAGCCAAATAATGAATAGATAAAAGGACTGCGTTTCGGTCCTTTTTTTATGGCCATACTTTTTTAATCATGCGGAGTTTATGGGAATGTGCTTGTAGCTCGGAATTAAAAATTCCGGATTGATCAACCCGGTCAATACGAACTTTTCCATGGGCATGGATGATGTGGTGGTTTTCCAACAACATGCCTACATGAACAATTTTGCCCTCTTTATCGTCAAAAAAGGCTAAGTCGCCGGGTTCACTTTCTTCGATAAAACTCAAGGTTTGCCCTTGCTCGGCTTGTTGGTAGGCGTCTCTTTGAAGGGACTGCCCATTGATACGGTACACCATTTGAACAAAACCCGAGCAATCGATACCAAAAGGGGTTTTTCCACCCCAAAGATATGGGGCGTTTAGGTAGAGAAAAGCCGTTTGCACCAAGTCTGATTTTTGGGGTTTTTGTTTGGGGGCTTGCTCGTCAAATTGATGCCCGAACAAGGCGGTTGCCTTAAGGTTGCTCCCCAACAAAATCGGAAACAAGACTCCTTCCTGGGTGGTGACGTAGTTGATCAGGTCGGTAGAGTAGTGGTCGGCTTGGTCTTGGTAGCCTGTATAGATGTCTTTGTCGATTTTAAAAAATTGCGTGCGGGCAATCCAGCCCTCATACTGATCAAGGCTCCCCCGAATTTTTAGCCATTTTTTTTGTTGTTCCAACACCTTATAGCTATCGCCATAGAGCAATTGGGATGTCATTTCACTGGCATGACTATTTTCTTTGCGTATCGAAAGCATAGAGAGATGACAAAGGCCGTATTCCAAAAGTGTGTAATCCGTTTAGTGTGTCACAAAACTAATCAATTTGTCCCCATCCACCAATGTTTTATAGGCTACCGTAAAGAGATTTAGTACATTTGAAAAAAGCTATTGCGATTTGATTAACTATTGGCAATCTTTTCTTGCACGACAAAATTTCTGGTACAAAATTCTGTTGTTTGTTTTGGTCAGTGGCTTGATCTTGTATCTGCTGCCCAAAAATCCCTCTTTTCAATACGAATACCAAAAGGGATTGTTTTGGCCGCATGAAAATTATTATGCGCCTTTTGATTTCCCACTATTAAAAAGCGAAGCTGCGCTAGAAGCCGAACGTGCGGAAATAATCAGTAAAGCCGAGACCTATTTGCGGGTGGACCCTGCCGTGGTGACCGAAGCACAAACAAAGTTCACGGCACTTTTTGACACCTATTTTCCCATGCTAGTTGAATCTCCCGACCGACAAACGGTCTTGGAGTATGGCCTTACTTGGCTCAGTAAAATCTATGCCGAGGGGGTATTGCCTCTGGACATGGCTCTTCCATCGGATGCGCGTCTGCGCTTGATCGAAGGCAATACCGACCGGGGTATCGAGCTGGAGGAGCTGGTGCGTATCGAAGCGCTTAAAAACAAAATGGCCCAGGAAATTGACCCGGTGTATCTCGAGTATTTGGAAAATTTTTACCGCTTGTTTTTTGAAGTGGTTACACCCAATATTTCGTTAGATCGTGCCTTTTCTGATGCGGTACGCGATTCGGCCTTAGAGGCGATTGTTCCTTCGCGTGGCTTGGTGTCCAAGGGGAGTTTGGTGATTTCCAAAGACGAGTTGATCGATGATCAAAAATTTGCCCGACTTGAATCGCTTGAGAACGAATTTAACCTCCAAGGGGGCGCCGACCAAAACCAATGGCAACGCGGAATAGGCTTTGCCTTGTTAGTGGGCTTGAGTTTGTTATTTCTGTTTCGGTTTTTAGCCATCTACCGGCCTTTGATCTACCAAAATAACAAGGAACTTACTTTTATTGTCTTTAACCTGGTCTTGGTCATTTTTTTAACGGTGATTACCGTAAACTACAACAGTGCCTTGGTTTATGTGGTGCCGATTTGTATTCTCCCCTTAATCCTTAAAGCGTTTTTTGACCCACGCTTGGGACTGCTTACCCATGTGATTACCATCTTATTGCTGGGTTTTGTGGTGCCCAACAGTTTTGAATTTGTCTTTATTCAGTTTAATGCCGGTATGATCACCCTACAAGGCAATACCAAACTCCATCAGCGAGCGAGCCTGTTTATCTCGGTGGGCCAAATTGTGGGTGTTTATCTTTTGAGCTATTTGGCTTTTCATGCCATACACGAACTGACGTTTAATGAGCTTAATCTGGTAGTCGTTGGTCTGTTTATCCTTAATGGTTTAATCACCCTGTTTGTTCAACCCCTGATTTATTTGTACGAAAAATTATTTGTACTGACTTCGGATGTTTCACTATTGGAATTGTCTGACACCAATTCACCTTTGCTCAAAACCCTTTCGGAAGAAGCTCCGGGAACTTTTCATCATGTATTGCAAGTGGCCAACTTGGCCGAAGCCGCCGCCAATAAAATTAATGCCAACAGTTTGTTAGTTCGTGTTGGGGCCTTGTATCACGACATTGGAAAGCTCGAACGCCCGACTTATTTTAGTGAAAACCAAAAGGGCACACGCTCTCCCCATAGCGACTTGACCCCTCATGAAAGCGCTCAAATCATCTTAGCGCATGTGCAAGCTGGGGTGGCCCTGGCCAAAAAACACAAACTGCCCGAGCGGGTCATCGATTTTATTTGTACCCACCATGGGACCACCACCGTCTATTATTTTTTAAAACAAGCCGAAGCCGAAGGGCCTGTAGATACCGATGCTTTTCGTTATCCTGGCCCACGGCCTTTTTCCAAAGAAACCGCTATCGTGATGATGGCCGATGCGGTAGAAGCCGCTTCCAAAAGCCTAAAATCTCCCGATTTTGAGCAAATCAGCAGTTTTGTACACACCCTTATCGACCGCCAACGGGATGAAGGCCAGTTTGATGTATGTGCCATCACCCTCAACGAAATTGCCCAGGTCAAAACCGTACTGATCGATAAACTGAGTAACATTTACCATCTGCGGGTGGCTTACCCTAAATAGTCTAGAGGACACTGAGATTGTCTAAGTGTAATTTCTGCAGGCTCAATGAACCAGCATTTTGCTGAGTATACATAAGTAAGTACTATAGTCTAGGGTCACTGAGTTTATCGAAGCGACCCGTTTCAATATGGACATCTCGGCGGTTCGAATGCAGTTCTGGTTCCTCAACGACCGAGTCTCGATGGAAGTAAATTGCAGCGCAATAAATCGGTATTAAAATATTGGTAAATAATGTAAGATGCCTTACTTTTGGCCTGCAATTATATCCAGGAGAGGTGCCAGAGTGGTAATGGAGCAGATTGCTAATCTGTCAACGTGTAAGCGTTGCCAGGGTTCGAATCCCTGTCTCTCCGCTTAATAGCC
>Ga0181565_10000342_pt1 | contig 34082 bp, 33 predicted proteins | sample 101ome_16_FD_129661 | JGI IMG/M metagenome (GOLD analysis project Ga0181565, IMG submission 129661) | Coastal salt marsh microbial communities from the Groves Creek Marsh, Skidaway Island, Georgia - 101401AT metaG (megahit assembly) | ecosystem: Environmental > Aquatic > Marine > Intertidal... | reverse complement strand
TGACCATCTAATAAGATCGATGGAGAAACTTCTGCAGTATAAATTCTCTTGGATTCTTCCTGAGCATGGCGCTCCCTTTCATTGCCCAAGTGACCAAATGAAAATTGAACTAAAAAAGTGTATCGATTATCTTAAATGTTAAAGGATTTGCGACAAAAACTCTTTTAGACGAGGATTTCTAGGCTGATCAAAAAACTGATCTGGAGGAAGGTCTGCAATTATTTCACCATGGTCCATAAAAATGATTCGGTCCGCGACTTCTCTGGCAAACCCCATTTCATGGGTGACACAAATCATCGTCATGCCTTCTTTAGCCAAATCCGTCATCACCTCCAAAACTTCCTTTACCATTTCAGGATCCAAGGCCGAAGTTGGCTCGTCAAATAGCATTATTTTTGGATTCATGCAAAGGCTTCGAGCAATAGCAACCCGCTGCTTTTGGCCACCAGAAATTTGATTTGGATACTTATGTGCTTCACTAGCAATCTTCACTTTTTCTAAATAGCTCATCGCTGTTTTTCGAGCATCTATTTTTGATATTTTTCGAACGATGGTGGGGGCTAATGTTAAGTTTTCAAGAATAGTTAAATGAGGAAACAAGTTAAAATGTTGAAAAACCATGCCAACATCTTTCCTAATCTCCTCAATATTATCTAATTGATCTTGGATTGACTTACTCTCAATAGTAATGCTTCCCTCTTGAAATTCTTCTAAATAATTCATACAACGAATTAAAGTAGATTTTCCTGAACCACTAGGCCCACAAACCACAACCCTTTCACCTTGACGAATTGATAAATTGATATTTTTTAAAACATGAAAGTCATCATACCATTTGTTTAATTTTTGAATTTCAATCATATTCTTTACCTTCTCTCTTTTGCTAATTTAAACTCTTCTTCAACCCGCTTAGAAAAACGCCCCATCGAAAAACAAATGATAAAATAAATGCTTGCAATAAATACATAAGCTTCAATGCTAAACCCTAGCCAATTAGCGTCCGTAAGACTAGATTTTGCTGTTCCCATGAGATCAAACAAAGCAATGACGATAACCAGACTGGTGTCTTTAAACATCCCAATCATTGTGTTCACGGTTGGGGGAATTACCTGCACAAGAGCTTGCGGTAACACTATATAGAACTGAGTTTGAACGTAATTTAAGCCTAGAGCTCTCGCTGCTTCTTCCTGTCCTTCATCTAAAGATTGAAGCCCTCCACGAACGACTTCGGCAAAATAAGCAGCACAAAAAAGCACGATCGCTACTTGGGCTCGAAATAATTTATCTATAGATAAGTCATTAGGTAAAAAAAGTGGAAGCATAACAGAGGACATAAACAAAATACTAATTAAAGGAACCCCACGAATTAACTCTATATAACAAACAACAGGAATAGAAATTAGCTTTGATTTGGATCTTCTTGCGAGCGCCAAAAGAATACCCAAAGGATAACTAATTAATATACCAACTGTACTTAATAAAATGGTTAATGGCAGACCACCCCATAGATGGTTATCAACTCGGGCAAAAGGCCCACCACCTCGAAGAAGATAGAAGTAAATAAAAAAAATGACTGGAAATTTAAATAGCAATTTTCTGTTCCAGTTTTTCTTTTTAGTAAAATGAATCCAAAAAATGGCCCAAATAACTAGCCCGACAAAAGGCCTCCACAAATGTTCTCTAGGGTAAACACCAAAAAGAATATAAAGGTATTTTTCTCGAATAAAAGGCAGGCATGCGCCTGTGGCTTCACGACATGACTGGGCATCTCCAATCCATGTTGCATTAATAAAAAGCCAAGAACTTAATTTTAAGATTAATCCCCCTAAGAAAGAAATCATCACCAAACTAATTAAGCTCTGTGATTTACTAGGAAATAAGTTCTTTTTTAACCACTCACTCATCTCTGCCTGGCCCCCAGAAGTTTATAATTAATAATATTTGCCACTCCTGAAACACTTAAACTGGTAAAAAGATAAAGTCCCATAATGAGTAATACCAACTCTACTGCTTGGCCGGTTTGATTCATTGTTGTGTTAGCAATACTGACAAAATCAGGAAAGCCAATAGCAACAGCAAGAGAGCTATTCTTTGTTAAGTTCAGGAATTGGGCAGTCATTGGAGGTAATGCAACCTTAAGACTTTGAGGAAGGATAATTTTTCTAAGAGTTTGAATTTTGCTCAAGCCTAATGCGTAAGAGGCTTCCCACTGTCCTTTATCAACCGCAAGAATTCCAGATCGAACGATCTCTCCAATGAAAGCTCCAGTGTATAAAACGAGTCCTAAAAGAAGTGAGATAAACTCGGGGGAAAAATTTAGGCCACCTCGAACATTAAAACCTCTGACAGCCGGAAATTCAAAATGAAAAAATCGAGTAATCAGCTCAATTTGTGCAAAAAAGAATAAAGCGAAAAAAATTGGATACAGGATTTTTTTATAAGTCGTCGTTATATTTTTCGCCCACTTATTGACGATAAAAATTAAACCAATACTGGTCACTAAAGTTATCAATAACGATACTGACGCCCAACCAGAGGAAAACCATGGTATTGCAACCCCCCTATTTGAAGCAATTATTCCAAATACAGGAGTCGATCTTTTCACTGCCGGTAAGATATCAGTAAATATTCCGTACAAAAAAAAGAGCTGTAGAAGCAGCGGGATATTTCTAAAAAAGTTAAGATAAAAAGAGCAAAACTTGGATAATAAAAAATTTTTAGAAATTGATAAGACACCGAGGAGTAAGCCCAGAATCAACGCTAAAAAATTTCCGAGTAATGCTACATATATCGTATTGACGACACCGACTAAAAGGGCCCTTGAATATCCCATGTAAGAATTATATTCAATAATACTCTCACTAATTTCAAAACCAGCCTCTTGGGATAAAAAATGAAACCCAGTTGAAATATTTTGTTTATCAATGTTTTGATTTAAAAAATAAAGAGGGACAAATACAATTGCCCCCAAAAACAAAATATATAAAAATCTAATCGTAATTTTTTTTATCATGTGCAACTTAACGTACTGGCGGAGCGTACAGAATTCCTCCATTTTTCCATAACTGATTTAAGCCTCTATCAAGATTTAAAGGAGAATTCTTTCCTACATGGCGGTTAAAAATTTCTTCATAATTTCCTACATTTTTAATGACGTTATAAGCCCACTTCTCATCTAGTCCAAGAGAACGTCCATTGCCCTCAGAGAGGCCAATAAATTTTCTTATCGCAGGATTTGTTGTCTTAGAAAAACTATCGATATTTTTAGAGGTGATACCTAACTCCTCTGCTTCCACCACTGCATAGATAACCCACTTAAAGATATCAAACCATTGATCATCTCCATGTCGAACAGCAGGAGCTAGAGGTTCTTTAGAAATAACCTCTGGCAATATTACGTAATCCTGTGGATTTTTTAATTTTGTTCGCTCACTGGCAAGGCCTGATTTATCACTCGTTAGTGCATCACAACGACCTTTAAAAAAAGCTTGATTTACCTCTTCATTTGACTCAAAAACAACTGGTTTAAATTTCATTTTGTTTGTTCTAAAGTAGTCCGCCATGTTGAGTTCATTGGTGGTTCCTTGCTGCGTACAAACACTTGCTCCATCAAGATCCTTTGCCGATGTTATTGCGTCTTTCTTTCGAACCATAAATCCCTGGCCATCATAGTAGGTCACTGGAAGAAAGTTGATTCCAACCACAGTGTCTCTTGTCAGATTAAATGTTGTATTTCGGCTCAGAACGTCTATTTCACCACTTTGAAGGGCCGTAAAGCGTTGTTGTGCATTTAATGATACATATTGTACTTTATCAGCACGACCAAATATCGCCGCACTTAATGCACGACAAAAGTCAACATCAAGCCCCTTCCAACTTCCCTTTGAGTTAGGTGCTGAAAACCCGGCGAGTCCAGTAGATACACCACATTTTATTTTTCCATTTTTTCTTACAGTGTCCAATGTAGCAGCATATAATTGGCCAGTTGTTATTAACATTATGATTATTATTTTTTTCATTATGTGACCCTTATTTTGATGCAGAGATTCGCTTGATCCGCTGAAGTGTTTCAATCGCACCATCAATATCTCCATCATATAGTTTTTGAATTGCCGAAGAAGAGAGGCCATAAATCATGCGTAACTTTTCGGTTGGCCCCCCGTCTTCATCTCTACTTCTTCCACTACTTCTCATGCAAGAAATTCGATCATCGTCTGATCTATATTCATCACATATATAAGCTTCATTGGCGGTATAATCTTTATCAATAGAAACTCGTACACAATCAAATTTATTATTATTAAATTTAGCGCGAAAACAAACGTAACCAGCATCTCGATCATAATACCTGTCTCTAATTAGACTTAAGCACTGCTCTCTTACGCTTGTAAAAGAAATACTTTCACAAACTTCTTGTCCCGTTTCTGCTGTAGCAGAAAGACAAAACAAAAACATCATGGACAAAACAAATCCGTTTGCAAATTTCATGAAGACCTCTCAATAAAAAAAGTTGTTATCTTAATAATAACCTAATTTAATCAATAAGATCAAAGTCTTGACTTTATTTTTGTGGGCGGTAAGGGTGACCAATATTTTTTAGTTGTCTCATTAAACCCGTTTTAAATAATAATTGCGAATACCTGGCTGCATGATCGCGATATCGACTTCTTTTGAGCTCCCCACTCTCTGGCTTAATCTCTAAAACATCTTCAAAGAAATAAGGCAGGTCGTTTCCGAGATAACTTTGACTAATTCCCGACCTTTTTACCCAAACTTTTCTTCCCGATGCGAAGCTTGAAAGCCCAAATTCTGGAAAACTTAAGTGATTTCCTTCGACGACGACCTCAGCCTTTTCAAACAATGGATTTAATTCACCCGAGCAAGTATTTTTAAGAAACTCAGCTCCAACGATATCCATTTTTTCGCCGAGAATAATGACCTTTAACTCCTGAGCTAATAAATGCTCTGTAAGTTTTCTCAGTTCTTTTTGAGTAAGTTGTCCGGGATTGATGATCGCCAACTTTCCGTTTGGCGAGGAGTTATGGAAAACGAAATCTTCAAAATTATAAAAGGGTCTTACGACCTCAAGCCCTGGGATGAGATTTTCATATGATTGAACCTGATGAGAATGCTCACTTCTTTTCTTTTTTGCCCAGGATTTCAAATAACTTTTAAAAATCTTTTCTGAAAAACTAGTTGCTGGAAGATTAAGCTCATTTGAAAAGAAATAATTTAAAACACTAGTCTTTTCGCAATGAGAAATTCCATGGGAAAGTCCAGTCGAAAAATTAATAATAAGATCAATGCTGCATGGAATGGAAAGTTTTTTTGCCGCAGTTGGAATCAAATGAGATTTCTTTCGAAAGTCTTTTTCTGTTTCAACGACATTTGACAAAAAACTACTTCTTACCGAGTGCATTTCAATTGGGCCCAAAACTTTTCCCGGCTTGTGAGCAAATGTATAAATCGTCGCCTCAGGAAACATCGAGCAAGCAAGCTCAATCATTCGATGAACGGGTTTTCTCTCTACTATATGATCACAAGTGATTGCTACTTTCATCTAATACCTTCTTATTTGAATGATCGTTGAACCAAAAACAAGAACAACAGCACTGATAATTTGAATCCAGTCTAGTGTGCTATTTAGGTAGAGCCAATTAACAATCACCGCACAAATTGGAAAAAACAACTCAGCAAGAGTCGCCACTTTTGCGGGCAAACGTTTTAACCCTCTGTAATAAAAAAACATTCCAATAACACCACTAAGTAATACTAGTAACAAAATATCTTTAAAAAATAATTGATTTAAATTAGTCAAAATTGGTTTTGGGCCAAGTAATAAATATAATGAAGTCAACAGACCAAAGAAGAACCGCCCAGACATAATTTCATTAGTTTTAAATTGATTCGATTGTAAATATTTACCAAAAACAGTCGCACTTCCCCAGCCAATAACAGCAAAAAGAGATAAGATCACTCCAAGATAGGGCGTATTTCCTTTAAAAATATCTGAAAATTTATTAATACTTAGACCGCCAAAAATCTGTTGGTAGCTAACACCAAGCCCAGCAATGATACAAATCGCAGACCAAAATATAAATTTAGAATCAATTTTCTCTTTTAAGAAAATACCTGAAAGAGTAATTGCCACGACCGGCTGAAGCTTTTGCAATAAAATAACAAGACTTGGATTTAAAACGGTGAATGCCTTTGTGAAAGCTAGTGTACTCAACGCGCTCCCGACACCACCAATCATGAAAAAAGAGAAAAGAATTTTTTTATCACTAGTTAGTAATTTTTTTAATAAACGAAACACACTTGGAATAAATAGTGTCGTTAAAAAAAGATGTTCAAAAAGAATGATTTGACCGGCAGAGTAACCTTTTCCTAGCAAAGGATATCGAATTAAAGTGTCTACTGCCCAAACAAGACAAGCGACACAGATAAAGAGAATACCGCTCATTTAAAAAATTCCAACGTCAAAAAAATCATCAAAACTTTTTCGGGCCCTGGTTGCTGCAATTTCCTTTTTGTACTTCTTTCTATTTTTTCGATCTCTCCTCTGATGTCTTTCTAAAGTGACAGGAGGAAGCAGCCCAAAATTTATATTAGACGGCCTTGGTTTTTCTTGTGTCATGATATAGTTCACAAGGGCACCAATCGCGGTGTCTTTAGGAAAGGAGATTGCATCTTTTCCTCTGATTTTTCTTAAGATTTGAGTAGCGACGTATAGCCCCATTGCTGCAGATTCAGTATAACCTTCAACGCCTGTAATTTGTCCGGCAAAGTAAAGTCGTGGAAACTCTCTTGATGACATATCCTCATTAAGTAATTTTCTTGAATTAAGAAAAGTATTTCGGTGAACACTGCCAAGATGCGGAAAAGATGCATTTTCAAAACCCGGAATCATTTTAAACACCCGAACTTGCTCACTGTAGGTTAGACGGTTTTGGAAACCAACCAAGTTATAAGCCTCGCCCGCCAAGTTTTCGCGCCGTAGTTGCACAACTGCATAAGCCCTTTTACCATTTGCATCTTCAAGGCCGACAGGCTTCATGCAGCTAAACCGAAGTGTATCAACCCCACGCTGGGCCATCAAATCCACAGGTAAACATGCCTCAAAATAGTTTGCGTCCTCAAAGCTCGCAGCAGGTACCTTATCGGCTTTTATCAGCTCAGCAACGAAGGATTCATACTCCTCTTTGTTAAGAGGTGCATTAAGATAGTCAGGAATTTTTTCTTCTTCTACATCTTCATACCTGTCTTTAAAGTAAAGTTTTTCAAGATCAAGTGAGTCTGCATCAACAATCGGTGCAATAGAATCGTAAAAATGAAGATCCTCACCCGTAATGACATCCTTGATCCAACTAGATAAATTATCTGTGGTTAAAGGGCCGGAAGCGATAATAGTGAATTCACAATTATGTTTTTTTGCTAGGAGAATGGGGTCAGAGACATCTTCATTAATGACAGTAATATTTTCGTGTGTCTCTAAGATAATCGAAATCTCTTTAGAGAAAGCAACTCGGTCAACAGCAAGAGCGCTACCAGCAGGAACAGCATGTTTTTTCCCTACCTCAAGCACGAGAGAATTAAGCTTCTCCATTTCTGTTTTTAATAAACCATGGCCACTATTTGGATCCATCGACTTTAGAGAATTAGTACAGACAAGTTCACCAAAAGTATGGAGTGATTGTGCTGGCCCTTTTTTCAATTTTTTACACTCAGCTAAAACAATTTCAATACCATTTTCAGCTAAAAAGAAAGCAGCATCACTTCCTGCTAGACCTGCACCTATAATTAAGACTTTTTTCTTGTTGTTCATCACTGTTAATCTCATGTAATAATTGTAAAAGTCTTGTACTTGTCTCAACACAGGACGTCAACTTAATGGAAAAAATTGGTATCGACTTATGAAAATTTTCTTACACCAAAAAAACAATAATATCGGTAACTTACAAAACGCGATAGAATCAATCATCCAAACCTACCAACAGAGCGATAAAGTTGGACTTCACTTATTTCCGGAGTTGTTTCTTGGCGGCTACCCGCTTCAGGACCTCTGTTTACAAAAGCCATTTATTTCTCAATACGAAAAAAGCCTCGAGCAGATTAGGAAAGTTGCAAACTCAGCCAATGATAATAATATATTATTTGGTGGGATTGAGTATGAATTAGATAAAAGTAGCGAGATCATTCATATTTACAACTGTATTTATCACTTAGGTCCAAAAGGCTTGACGTCAGTTTATCAAAAACAGCTGCTGCCGAATTACGATATTTATGACGAAAAGAAATACTTCACCGCAGGTGAAAAAAATGGGCTCATTGAAATTAATGATTTTAGAATCTGTTTATTTATCTGTGAGGACATGTGGCATTCAAGCACTCACAAAACTGACCCCGTCAAAAAAATATTTGATGAACTTCAAACTCAAAATATCGCTTTAGATGCGATTATTAACTTATCCGCCAGTCCATTTCATGCAGGAAAACAACATACGAGACTAAAGCGTGGACAAGAAATCTCAACGTCTTTAAATGCGCCCTTTTTCTACGTTAATCAAATTGGTTTAAATGATGAAATTTTATTTGATGGTAGAAGTTTCATTCTTGATGGATCAACACAACTTCAGGCGGATAGTTTTCGAGAGGAAGTTCTTGAATATTCATGCAAAAAAAATAATTTGGCGACATTACCGGTTGATTCAAAAACACCATCAGAAATTGAGAACACGTGGGAAAATCTCTTTAGGGCAAATATCGATAAAGAAGATAAAAGGCTAACCCCTATATCAGAAAGTGAGTTAATTGAAATAATTCAAGCTCAAACTTTTGCGTTAAATGAGTATGCAAAAAAAACCAAAATGAAGTCATTTCTAATTGCTTTAAGCGGAGGAATTGATAGTGCTCTTGTCGTCGCGATTGCTCACTTAGCATCGAAGGCCTCAGCAATACCAGTTGAAGCAGTCTATATGCCCTCACAATACAATGCCAATATTAGTTATGAGCTAAGCAAACAGCTTTGTGACAACATTGGAATTAACTTAAAAGTCATTAATTTAAAATTCATCCATCAGACAATCAAAATGACTTTCAAGGATGGAATCGGTGAAGACCTAACTGGTTTAGCCGATGAAAACATTCAGTCTCGACTTCGCGGCAACCTTATCTATGCAAGAAGTAACCAAACAGGTGCAATGGTCATCAATACATCCAATAAATCAGAGCTTGCCGTCGGATATTCAACTCTTTACGGCGATAGTGTCGGTGCAATAAGCCTTCTTGGCGACTTGTATAAATCTGAAGTCTACCAGCTTGCCCGATTTATTAACACTCACTTTAACAATATTATTCCTGAGGAAATTATTACGAGACCTCCGAGCGCAGAATTAAGAGAGGGGCAAAAGGATGAAGATAGTCTACCTCCATACGATCGATTAGATCTCATATTGGAATGTTTACTTAGTTATCAATTTTCGCTTGATGAAATCTGTCAACTTGGGATTAAACAAGATGAATTAAACCATGTGTTTAATCTTTATCATCTGGCTGAGTTTAAAAGGTTCCAATTCTGCCCAGTGGTAAAACTTAAATCGAAAAGTTTTGGTTTTGGTTATCGAAATCCAATTTTAAAAGAATTGAGATTTGATTATTAGTTAGCTCCTAAGTTATTTCGATTAAAACAAGGTTGGAGTTTAATGAAAAAAATAAATTGGCCCTTAGTTATCCTATCCTATTTTAGCCTATTTTGTGTTGGAATTGCGGACAATGGGAGGAGCGCTATTTATCCTAATATTCTATCGAAATTAAATCTTAGTTTTGACCAAGGCTCTTTCTTATTTAGCCTTTCCTCACTTACGGGGCTTTTGTCAACACTAACAGCTAAATACTGGCTTCCCAAATTTGGCATCATTAACCCTCAACGTGTTTTCAGTTTACTACTTTTCTGTGCGACGACAATATTTGGTTTATCTATCTCCTATTTTCCCAGTTACCATTTAGCTCTTTTCGGGTGCTCATTAATTGGGATTACCATGGGAGGATTAAGCATCACCATGAACCTTTCAATAGATCAAGGAGTGCCAGAGGAAAACAGACGAAAGTTTCTAAGCGGTCTTCACAGTCTCTACGGACTAAGCTCTGGTTTTGCCCCCGTCATTTTACTTTTTTTATCCTCATGGGGTCTAGGCTTTGAAGGGCTTTACTTTGTTATTGCCTTGTTTCCAGTCATCCTTTTTCTTATCTCATTAAAAGTAAAAAAGTTTAACCAAGCGAAGCTATTAAGCTCGGAGGAGTTTTTAAAAGCAGAGAATTTGACGACAAGTAAAAGCCCTCGATTATCAAAAACGGTAATTATTGGTTCTGTCCTCTCGTTATACGTTTGCGCTGAAGTTCTTTTAAGCTCTAGATTTATCATCATCACAAACGCCCTTGGTGAAAATGATAGCAATGCAGCTCAATCCTACCTATCTAGTTTTTTTATCTTACTCACTTTTGGTAGAATTATTTTTGCTTTCATTCGCACAAGTAAATCAAACTTTAAAATGTTAATGACTTCAATCATTTCAAGTTTCGGCCTATACATTTTAGCAATAAAAACAAAGCAACCCTTATTTTTAAGTTTCATCGGACTCTCTATGTCCATATATTTTCCATGTGCGATGGATTTTATCGCTCAAAGCTTTAAAGGAAATTTACAAAAAAATCTTCCAACGATCATGAACATAGTCACCATCAAACTTATTTTAATGCATTATATAGCTGGAACATTTGAAGAAAACTTTGGTGGTATATCAACTCTGTATTTATCAATTTCTTTTTTATTTTTAGCAATGATAATTCTTATGATTAATCGAAAGCAACAATCAAGTTGATTCTAAATTAACCTTTTCTCTAAATGGCTTCCAGGTTCCTTGCCAAACATTCATCTTCGCACTACTGATTTCGTTAGTTTTGTCTTGGATATCAATCAGTACATAGGTTAAGGAGAGATTACTCTCATGAGCGGCAGCATCAATACTAGGTATTGAATTCCAAGTTCCTGTATTGAAATATATTTTCCCCTCTGGAAATCTCCTCCATTCAATTAAATGAGTATGGCCCATGACAACGATCTTTAACAAAGGATTTTTCTTTAAGATGCTACGTGCTTTTCGCTCATACTTTGGGTAAATCGTAATTTGTTTTAGAATTTTTAGTGTGGTCTTAAAGTTTCTATTCTGACTTAAAAACTTATCCCTATTTGAAGAGATCAAATAACTTATAACGACAGATGCCATCCTAAAAAAGAAAACAATATCATGCAGCAGAGTCCAGACAACATAGCTTGAAATTGGCCTAATTTTATCAATGTATGGCCTATCCTTTTTTAATTTAGGTAGAATGCTTAAACAAAATAGACTCCCCCAAGGGAGATTCAAAATTTTTCGGCCATTGGGGCCATTAATAAAATATTGATCTGGCGGAACAGAATTAATTGCCTCAAATCGATGGCCATGTTCGATATGAATGCCTAGTAACTCAAGACAATGAGTGAAATGAACACTTGCTTTTACTTCTTCGTTAAATAATTTTTGACAACCTTCAAATGCCATTCCGGCATCGTGATTTCCAATAACGTAACTAATTTTTTTATTTTTCTTACTTAAAAAACGCTTTAAACTATCAAAGAATTTTTTATGGCCATTAATTATATACCCCAATGATTTGACACAGTGATCTTCATCCATAATGTGAGTATAAATTCCCATGTAATCAATTTGAATAAGGTTTAAAATATCCCCATTTAAAACTAAATGAACACCCGATTCCTCGTATTCTCCTGAGCAATAATAATCGACAAACTCAATAAAGCGCTCATCCTCATCAAAGTCCTCCATAATATTTTTTTGCCCATTACTAAGGAATGCCCCCTTACCTAAATGAAAATCACTGACAACCAGTACTAACAACGCTCCCCCTACTTATGAAGCTTGATCTTCATGATTATCAACATCAAACATTTCCTCGAAATCAATACTTTCATCAAGCACTCGCCCTGCTCCACGTATTGACTCTGACACAAGTCGTAGCCTTTCTGATAAAACTTTTTTATTTTCTCTCAATCCTTGATTTTGGAGAGCGGTCGTTTCCATATTAAACTCAAGAGTTTCAATCTTTCTTTTTAACTCCAGAATTTTCTCTTCTCGTGACTTTAACTGAGATGCGATATCCACCTCCATGAGCTCTATTTTTGACTCAAGATCCTTTTCTCTTTTACTGATTTTTTGTTTATCAATAATAAAATTAGTTTTTAAATTTTCAATTTGAGTTTTTAATGCCCTATTTTTAGCCTCTGTAATTCTTAACTGATCTTTTAGACCTTCATCATCGCCACTCTTTAGATGATTCAACTTCTCAAACTTTTGTTTAAAAATTGATGTTTCAATCTTTGCCTCAGTTAGTTCTTCTTTAAGTTTACTTCTATCCTTTTCTGAAGCCAAAAGCTGTTTTTTTAGATCTGAGTTTTCATCATCAAGCTTATCTCTCTGGGACTTAAACGTTTCCATCATCGCTTTTGCTTGAATAAGATCATCTCCATCAAAATTAGCTGGTTTAGAGACCTCTGACGAAATAGAGAATCCTTCATTATCTTCATTGAGAATCTCTTCTGGTTTATTACCTTGTGCGATAAAATCATCCTCTTCAGTTTGATCTGATGAATGAGTTTCATTAACTGCAGCGAGTGCCCCCTGTTCAATCATTCCTGTTTTATAATCAAACTCCTCACCGAGTGATTCTTCACTTTTAATTTCTTGACCCTCGACAGAACTTGCCTTAATTGCCTCAATATCAATGTCACCAGTTTCATCTGACTCACCTAGGAAAACGTTTCCATCGTCATTTAAAGCATCTGATGAGGACTCATCATTACTTTCAGCGGAGGTCGAAATATCAATTTCTGCATCTGGTTCCTGAAGATCAATGTCTCCAACATCCAGGTTTAAATCGGCATCAGAAGAATCAGTAGGCACACCTTCTTGCCCCTCATCAATTTCGACAGCTGCTGAAAAATCAATACCATCATCATTTTCATTCACCTCAATATTGTCATCTAATGTAAAGTCTGAATCCTCCATCAGTAATTCTGTTTCAAGCTCTGAGTTTTCATCTGATGGTGGAGCAATATCATTCTCCTCGCTAAAGCTTAAATTAAGGCCATCTTCGTTAACATTATCAATTGAAATTTCATCGCTCTCTATTTGACTGTTGTCAAAGTCAGCGTTTAAAGCACTTTCATCATCTAAAGATGTACCGCCATCTAACTCCATTGATAAGTCAATGTCTCCTAGGCCACTATCTAAATCGAGTTCATTAGCACCACCATCAAGCTCCATACCATTGTCATCATTTTCACTATCAAGCGATAGATCAATCCCATCGTCTTGATCAGCTTCATTCATTGATAAGTTCGTATCTAAATCACCATCAAGCTGAAGGTCTCCAATATCACTGAGATCAATATCCACCCCTTGCTCAAAATTATCTTCATCGTTGCCTGTCATTTCTGCTTGTTCATCATCACTCACCATTGATACATCAAGTGCAACCTCATCTTGTGAATTATTCAAGTGAACTGTTTCAGTTTCCAAATCAAGATTTAGGTCGTTGGCGTTTTCCTCGATCTCTCCAAGCTCGTTTTCTTTTTTATTGTCTTCATTATCCATTTCTTCCTCCATGACTGAAGAGCTAAACATTTCTTCTATTTCTTGATTCTTTTGTTCTAAAAGATCTATTTCCTCTTGATTATCTTTATTGAAACCAATAGTTTTTTTGATTATGCCTTCTAGTTTTTTAAATGCAGTTTTTTCCTCGTTATCTGCAAGATCATCACTCATGGATTGCTCACTTTCATCTTGCTTGGGAATTTCTTGATTGCCTTTTTCGACACCACCGAGCTCATCACTAAAAGAATTCTCCCCTGCTTCTTCAGGGTCTTCTAGAGCTAATTCGAAGTCAATTATTCGAGAAACTGACGTTCTTTCAGAATTATCTAGTGAAATAGATTTTTTAAAAAAGGCAACGTCTAGTGAAGTTTTATAACTGTCCACCAAGTTCATCATAGAAATTTCATCAATATTTTCACCACAAAAAATATCGTAAACTCCTAAATTAAAAATAGATTTAACTTCGCTAGACTTTTGACTTGAAAATAAAATAACACTGAGACCGATAACATTTTGATTGGCTTTTTTAAGCTCTTTAAAAAACTGGTGAGAAGCTTCCTCATTTGGTGAACCGTTTAAGATAATTACCTTTTCTTCACATAAATTTTTTGTTGTCGTTGCTGCTTCATCCAATGTCTTACAGCGCGAAATTTCAACCCCATCACATTTGAGGTCAGAAGGAATTATATCTCTAGAGTCGTAAATGATAATTTTCACATAGACTCTATCGGTAGAAATCAACTTTTTTTTAATAATTTTAATTATTTATGGTACACCATTAAATAAATTTAACTGCGCCATAACTTCTTTATCAGGGGAAGGGATTGCTAAAGGCATTTGGTTTACTTTATTATATTGTTTTTTAATAATATTAAAGGTTTATATTCGTGCGATCCATCACTTCTCTATTCTTTATTTTACTTTCATTTTCCCTTTTAAAGGCGAACGCGACTGACTTCCTCCCTGCAAATATTCTTCAAATGGATCCCTTTTTCAACCACCACATCCTTATTGCGGAGAAAGCAACTCATCAATTATTTTTGTTTGAATACAACCCAGGGGGTGCCCCCACCTTGATAAAGAAGTTCCCGATGGCAACGGGAAAAGTAAGAGGAGATAAAAAATATCAAGGTGACCATAAAACCCCGGAAGGAATTTATCGTTTTACAAAATTTATTCCTCGAACAAATCTACTTAAGAGCTATGGAAAAGAAGGTGAAATTTATGGCGCAGGTGCTTTCGTGATGAACTACCCAAATCCTCATGATCGCCTAATGTCAAAAACGGGAAGTGGTATTTGGCTTCACTCCACAAATGATGAAACGAGAATTGAAAAAGGAAGAGATTCTAGAGGTTGTGTTGTGGTTGCAAATGATCACTTAAAAGAGATATCCACTTTTGTGGAATTACAAAAAACCTCTATTATCGTGGTTGAAAAAATTGAATACCTCAGAAAAGAGATGTGGATAAAGGATAGAAAAGAGCTAAATGATTTTCTAAGCACATGGTTACGATCATGGCAGGAAGAAAATATTGATGTCTACTTATCGCATTACTCAAAACAACATTTTTCGACACCCACGAGAAAAAACTATTCAAATTATAAAAGATATAAATCAATGGTATTCGCCTCTGCAGGAAGGCCAGATATTATGTTAAAAAACGTCTCCATTTTTAAGAACAATAACCACGCTCGCATTGTTTTTAGTCAACACTATAAATCAAATCGAGTGAATGACACCGGTAGAAAAACACTCTATTTAATTAGAAATGGTAACTATGAATGGGAGATTATCTCAGAGGAATGGAACAAAATGAAAGAAGAGGAAACCTCTATTCTTAACCCTATCGCATTCAAGCCTTCCATGCGTTTTTTTAATCAAGTAGATTTATAATGAATATAAAAGAAGATTTTTCAATAATCCTTCAGCAAAAAGGAAAACCACCAAAGCACTTTGAGATCAATAGAAAGAAAATTAGGACCTTTTTTATTTTGTTCCCATTGACTAATATTATTCTTTTTCTAGCAATGGGGTTAATCATTATTTATTTCTCTACACTCAAAACTCAATTTTTATTGGAAAAACCAAAATTAATTGAATCATTTGACACAACAAAGGCGAGGCTTCAGAGAAAAATTGATACACTTGAAGAGAAAAATAAGAAACTTACCCAAGAACTTATTTTTAATGATGGAGTTGCCTTTTCTGGCAGTCAATTTATTAGAGTGCTGCCAAACTCAAAAGATAAAACCCAAGAGCAAGTGATTGCCATTGATAGTAAGAAAGTAACGATAAAAAAATCATCTTATAAAATCACCTTTAATATTACCAACCAATCCATTGTTGATCGTGTTTCTGGCTATTTCTTCACTATCTTAAAAAGAAAAGGAACTTATCAATTTTACCCAAAAAACCTTAATGACTTTCAGTCCATTAGCTTCAAAAATGGTGAATACTTCTCAACCTCTCGTTTTCGTCCTGTCGAAGTCAATTTTTCAAAGCTTGAATTAACAAGCAAGGTAGAGTTAATTATTTTAATTTATTCAACAGATGGTGATCTTATTCACTCATCTGCAGAGAAAATGGAGGTTACCGGTGAATAACCATGAAGCCACGACGTTTAATTTCATTGGAAAAACAAGTGAATTCTCTGGTGACCTTATTATTGATGGAAACACTCATATCTTTGGCAAGTTTTGTGGGAGTATCACAGGCAGAGACAATGCAACCATAACTATTGAGTACACAGGCCAAGTAGAAGGAAATATTTCAGGCCTTAATGTCGTTATTCATGGACAGTTACTTGGTGATGTAACCGAGGCCAATAAAATTGAGGTCACATCCACCGCCAAAATAAAAGGGACCTTGGCGGCAAAAGATTTACAAATATTTCCTGGCGCAAAAATTAATGGCCAACTAATATCATTAAAAGCCTGAGGATTTGCTTTACAGAAAACTTTTCCAAGAGACCACCTCTAAATTTGAATAAGAGGATCTTAACTTTTTTGCCAAACTTTTTGGGCCTAAGATGACCACAACTTGATTATCCCAAGAGAAAAGTTCAGAGATCTTTTGCGCCACTTCATCTTTTTTTATTTGTTGAACCCTCTGAGGCAATTGGTAAAATTCGCTCCAGGAGATCCCTGCATGATCTAGTTGAATTAAGTTATCGACAAACCCCTCTGGTGATTCGAAATTAAACGGATAGCTACCCAAAAGGTATCCTCTTGAGGCTTCAAATTCTTCAGTTGTGAATTTTTGCGTAGCAACCTCGTCGACAGTATTCTTGATTGTTTCTATCAAATCGATAATTGTTTCATTTTTTGTGAATGAAGAGATTCCTGAGCGCCCGTATCCCCTCTGGCCAGCAGCAAAAGCACCGACACTGTAGCTCAGCCCAGACTTAACTCTGACAGATTTCATTAGCTGACTAGTAAACCCGCCACCTAAAAACTTAGAGCTAAGCATTAATAATGGGATGTTGGTAATTTCCTCTTTATCTAAAATACGACCTAACCTTACTTGAGACTGATTCGCCTTAGGAACCGTGACAAGCACGGTCTTTTGCTTTTTTCTCACATTCACAGGTGAAATATTTCTAACAAAAGTTGAAGTAGAGAAATTAAAACCACACTCATGTAAAATAATATCTTTAATTCGTAAAATCTCTCTAGGGCCAGTTAAATACAAGCGCTTTTTTACTTTTTCCTTAAAATAAGTAAGCTTCCTTTTTAAATTCTTTTGAGAGATAGCCGATATCGTTCTTATTTTTCCCTCAACAGGCATTGAAACGTCTGATCCGCTCATGGAAATTTCTCGAAATGCTCTATCTGCGATGGAATCATGGCTATTAATCATACTTTTAAGTCCATCAATCCAAAGCTTTTTACTTTTTTTAATTTCATCTCTTGGAAAATTTGCATCTTTAAAGAGATGGCAAACTTGCTTCATCGTTGGAACAATATCTTTGGAGAGGCCTGAGACACCGCCAATAACATATTCGTGAGTAACATTGAAGCCCAGACCTGCGCCGTAAAACTCTAGATTATCGCTAATTTCTTTTTGATTAAAGCGCCTTGTCCCACTGGTGAGTAAATCAAAAGTCATTTTTGTTTCTCCCGCCCTTGAGGCAGGCTCACTTACAGCTCCATCAGCAAAGTAGAACCTAACACTGTATAAGGGGAGTCTTTCATCTTCCACATAAGTCACCTCAAGGTCCCCCCAGGTTAACTTTTCTGTTTTTAAAGGCGCAGTAGCATTTGCCACGGAGATAGAGATGAGCAGAAGTATAAATTTATAAAATTGATTCACAACCTAGTCCTTTAAATTAAATTATCTCTTATTTTTATTCCAAATATTAAGTAGAACATAATTATTATTATCAAAATATTCCCGACATACTTTAATAACTTCATCTAGCTGAATAGATTCATAATTATCTAACTCTTTTTGATAATGCTTAAAATCTCCAAAAAAGTTTTCTCGTAAACCAAGAAAGCTTGCCACTCCATAGTTTGTATTAAGCTCTCCATAATATTCTACTAACAACTTATTTTTTGTTTTTTGGAGCTCTCGCTCATTAAGTGCTTTCTTAGAGCAAAACTGCTTTTTATCCCTTGTAAAAATTCTATTCATTCTCGATAAGCTTGTTCCTTTTAAAAGCTCTCCTTTGAAAAACAAAACGCCACTATTTTTAAGGTTATAGTTCGCTAAGTAAATTTGACTGAGAATTGGTTTTTTCCCTAAGACATATTTTTGGGTAAGATAACTCGAGGCTCCGCCTGAGAGCATCGAGGACAGTACATCAAGAACGTAGGCTTTTCTTGTCCCAAGTCGCTCTCCCTTATATGCGCCAATAAACATTGGGTTTGGCGCGCTACCATAAAGACTAATCTTTTGGCCTCTAAGCTTTTTGCCTTCATATCCGACTGAAGAATCAACTTTTTTCTTCACTTTATCAAGATCGACATTTTTCTCTAGATTACCGTAATATTTTTTAATAAGACGAAGAGTTTTATTAGTATCAACATCTCCGACAATCACAATTGTTGCATTATTTGGCGCATAATAAGTGTTAAAAAAATTCTTTACCTGCTCTCGGCTTAAACTTAATAGATCCTTTTCATCACCAATGACTGATCCTCCATAGGGAGTGTCTTTAAAAACCGTTTGCATCATTTTTAAAAAAATCTTTCCTCCGGATGAATTCTCATACCTCATTTTTCTCTCTTCAAGAACAACCTTTCTTTCACTTTCAAAACTCTTTTCCTCTATCAGTAGATTTTCCATTCGATCTGCTTCAAGGTCGATAATTTCCTCAAGAACGCTAGATGATAAACTTTCATAGTAAACGGTGCTGTCAAAAGTTGTATAAGCATTACTCCTTCCGCCATTACTTTCAATAATACGCTCAAAGTCTCCCGGCCCAAACTTTTTAGCTCCTTTAAACATCATGTGCTCAAGAAAGTGAGTCGCACCCGTTGTCCCCTCTTTTCGTGTTTCAAACCGCCCTCCAACATCATAAAAGGTTAGGAAACTAAAAATTGGTAACTTTCTATTTTCAGAAATAATGACTTTTAGACCGTTATCAAGAGTAAACTTTTTTGCGTTTAAGTTTAATTTGAAGGAGCTTAAAGAGTCTGCAGCTTTATTTTGCTTTGGCGTATGAGAACAGCTTAATAAAAAAATCAAACTGAGAACCTGAACGATTTTTAAACCTTTCATTAATTGGTTTCCTTTATATTTTTAAAATGATGATAGTATAGATTATAATTTGATTTTAATTATTTCAACCAAGTAATCAAAAATGAAAAAGATGGAGATAACTTTTCTAGGTACGGGAACCAGCACAGGCATTCCAATGATTGGTTGCCACTGCCCCACATGCACATCTACTAATAAAAAAAATAATCGCCTAAGAACAAGCATTTTTATCAACTATAAAAACCATTATCACTTTGTTATTGATACTGGTCCTGACCTTAGAACCCAGTTACTTAGAGAAAATATTAACAAGTGTGATTTTGCGATCATTACACATGATCATAGTGACCACCTCCATGGCATTGATGATTTAAGACCGTTCACCTTTTTCCCAAAACGTCACTCCCTGCCAGTTTTTTGCCATCAAACTCACCATCGCAAAATTGAAAATAAATTTGATTATATCTTTAAGAGAGATCAGGTTTTTAATGCCAAAAACCCCTATTTAGGAGGTGGGTTACCTCTGTTGAATCTTCATCTTGTTGAGGAAATATCGAACTTTTTTCCAGAAATATTGATCGAACCAATGATGCTGCCTCATGGCTCAGGACAAACGATGGGACTATTATTAGACAATCGCGTTGCCTACCTGATCGATTGCCATGAAGTGCCTTCCAGTCACCTAAAGCGCTTAAAAGAGCAGCAACTTGAGTGCCTGATAATTGATTGCCTACAACTTGAGGCTCACCCAAGTCACTTAACTGTTGATAAATGCTTTGACTACATTGAAGAAATATCACCAAAACAGGCCTTTTTAATTCATATGAACCACGATTTAGAACATGAAGCTCTGCAGGATATGGCCACGAATCGCTTCTCTATCCCCGTTACCGTGGCTTATGACCAACTGAAAATTAAGGTCTAAAAATTTTCCAAAATAACTTTTTTGTGCTTTTCCTTGAAAAGAAATTCTAATATATTACCGTTTTCTTTTACGTTGGGAGTTCTGCATGAAAATAGGTGTACCTAAGGAAATTAAAGTTAAGGAAAACCGAGTTGGTTTAGTACCCGGAGGCGTCAAACAGCTCGTCCTAGATGGGCATGAAGTTTTCATTGAAAAGAATGCCGGAACAGGAATTGGAATCTCTGATGAGGAGTACCTAGAAGCGGGTGCAAAAATCCTACCTGACGCCGCCACTGTGTTCAAAGAAGCAAAACTTATTATAAAAGTTAAGGAGCCTCAAGCATCTGAAATTGCCATGCTAACTCCAGAGCATATTCTCTATACCTACCTTCACCTGGCCGCGGACTATGACCAAACAGTTGGGCTAATGGAGTCAGGCTGTACTGCAATTGCTTATGAAACAATTCAAAACCCGGATGGAAGCTTACCACTTTTAGTTCCAATGTCAGAAGTCGCTGGCAAGATGTCCACCCAAGTAGGTGCAAACTACCTGGCCATTGAGCATGGAGGAAAAGGTGTTCTTCTTGGTGGTGTTCCTGGTGTTCCTAGAGCAAAAGTTACGGTCATTGGCTGTGGTATTGCCGGAACAAATGCAATAAAAATAGCCATGGGTATGGGCGCGGACGTCACCGCCATTGATGTCTCGACCAAAAGACTCGCAGAGCTAGATGACTTATTTGAAAACAGATTAAATACTCTTTATTCAAATCCTGACAATATCTATAAAACAGTTGTGGAATCTGATTTAGTTATTGGAGCGGTTCTAATTCCTGGAGCAAAGGCACCAAAACTAGTAACCCGAGAAATGATTGCTGCAATGGGTGCAGGCTCTGTCGTTGTGGACATTGCTGTTGACCAAGGTGGTTGTATCGAAACATGCAAGCCGACAACTCATGAAAATCCAACTTTTTTAGTAGACGGCGTTGTTCATTATTGTGTGGCAAATATGCCAGGGGCCGTTGCGAGAACATCAACTTTTGCGTTAACAAACGTTACTCTCCACTATGCAAGAATACTTGCAAGAGATGGTGTTGAAAAAGCATCGATTTCAGATGAGAAACTCAGAAAGGGAATAAACATCTATAAGGGAGGCCTTGTTTACAAGCAAGTTGCCCAAGATTTAGAATTACCGTACACAGAGTTAAACTTAAAATAATCGTCTTTTAGAAAGACCAATCCCTACTAGCAACTTTCATTCATCATGCTATAATTAGATCTAATTAGAGGTGAACAATGAAAGGTATAGCAAAAATTGATCTTTTAATTGTCGCTGCATTTAGTGTAGCGACAATCGCAATTACTGGATTTTTTTATTACACCATCCACATGGCACCAAAAGCTCTACCAGTTGATAAAGAAAACTTTCAAAATTTAAGGAAGACAATTACACCAAAAAGTATTTCTACCGGGCTACCTGTCAAAAAAATTTTGATCAACCTACCAAGCAGAACAGCAAGGTTAAGATTTTTAGAGCTGGAGATCAGCCTATTCACATTTGAGGAAAATCAAAAAAAAGATTTAGAGGATAAACTTCCGGTTCTACAAGACACCATCATTAACGTGGCATCCAAGATGCAGCCAGAGGAGCTAAATTCGATATCAGGAAAAATACTTCTTGAGGAGAGAATAAAAAAACAATTCCACAAAAAAACAAATGAGAAGATTATTAGTAAAATCTTCTATACAAAATTTGTCGTTCAATAAGTTGAGAAAAGGCTAACTAGTTTTCTTCTTCTGACTTCTTTTTCTCTGTAGACTTGATAATCGTCATCTTATCAGAATCATCCGAAAGAGATGATTGATATTGACTTAATTCTTCGCTAGTTAATCGACCTTGAGAAAATAACTTATCTCTTAAACGAACATCTAACTTTTTGTCTTTTAATGCATCACTTAAACTCATTCTATTCTCCTGATTTGATTGGCTTTAGTACCATAAACAACTAAAAATAGCAAAGCCGATCTTAATGCCAATATTTTGGATCATCATGATCATCGTTTTTAACAACACGCAAGTTTGGCTTTTTTCGCATACTCTTTTTAAAGTTTGGTAATTTCAATGCTTTACGTGATAGAAAAATCAAATAGCCAAAACCCGATACCATCGTCCCTAGGTGTCCCCATGCAGCAGAACCTCCACTAGCGAAAATCCCTTGGTATAGTAAAATTCCAACCAGAATCAAGCAGAACCATTTTGCCTTAACTGGAAATAAGTATAAAAGGAGCGTGCGATCAGGAAATAAAATGGCATAGGCAACGAGTAATGAATAACAGACCCCAGCAGGGCCAGATAAAAAGCTCCAAAACCCTAAAAGGGAGCTGATACCAAGAAAAAGGAAGCCCCCACAAATAGCTGAAACAAGTAAGTACCTCAAGTATCGCTTGCTTCCCCACATCAACTCAAGCTCACTTCCAATAAACCAAAAAATGAGTGAGTCAAATATTACCTCAAAAATACCTGTGGCCATCAGCGGGTAAGTAAAAATCTGATACACATGGCCAGAGAAAAAGAAGCCTCCAGACAAAGACAAAAATTGTGATAAATAAGCGCCTGTAGTTAGCTTTACAACTGAATGCAGCAGAAAACAGCTGACGACTAAGATTATTAATACTTTATTAATTTTAGTCAGAGGAGGAAGTTGCATCGATGAATTTCCTATTCTCATAATCTGGCCCTTATTTTTTTTGAGATATTTCTATTAATACACCACCTGTTGATTTGGGGTGAATAAAATTAACAAGACAATTATTCGCTCCGGGCTGAGGGTGTTCATAAATTAACTTATATCCCTTGTCCCTCAACTCTCTTCCTTTTAGGACAACATCTTCGACGCTGAAACATAAATGGTGAATTCCTTCACCATTTTTATCAATAAACTTCTGAATTGGTCCTTCGTTGTTTATTGGCATTAACAACTCAAGATGTGCATTTTTATCGACATGGGCAAATGCGGTTATTACTTTTTGAGATTCAACAATCTCTCGCTCTTTGGAGAATTCAAATCCAAGGTCTTCATAAACTTTTACTCTCGTCTCAAGGTCATTAACCGCAATGGCAATATGATCTAAATATAAATTTTCAGGCAACATACGTGATTCCTTTTTTCCTAATATGATGACATAAAAACATTAATAGGAATAGATTGATTTAGGTCTATTTAACTGATCAAAAGTCTCTTTATTGATTACTAACATCACTCCCTGTCCCAGTACCTGTGCCTGTGGCGCTACCATCTGAAGAGGAGTCATCCACGCTACCTCCAAGGGTCGCAAGCTCTAAGGCATCAGCAGATGGAGGATCCATCGCGCTGGAGCAGTCAGGGTTTTCAGGGTCAAAAACAGGAATAGTTGGTTGAGTTGGAGCTTGGCAAAGTCCATCTAAGCAATCCCCAAAAGTTGGGATGTTGTAACAACGTAGGGCGCACTCTACCGCACCAAGAGGCGTAGTTCCTGTTTTTACAATAAAGCAATGAACGACATCAACTTGGGCACAATACTCCCTTGAGACACACGTTTGAGATGGAGTTTTCCCGCAAAGAACCTTATCTTGATCATTATTTAAGTGAACTTCACAAACGGCGGTACTTTGACCGCAACACAAACTGCTACATTGATAATCTGAGTTACATCCCTCACCTGTTTGTAGGTTACCAACAACATTACCATCTTCAAGGCATTGGCTCACCAAGGAGTTATGCCAACAGCGGTCATTAAAACAGCACTCATCTGATGCACATGAATTACTTCCCGAGCATGATTTCATTGAAGTATAAAGAACTTCTCTCCCTTCATAATTCGTTTCGCTTTCTCTGATTATTTGTACCTTTAAATCATTTGCCTCATCGACAACAACTTCCTCTCCATCAATATTGGCAATAATTTCAATTGTTGCCGTGATATTACAACTCTGAATCCCCTCGTTTGAATATTTGTCATAATTAGAGACCCTCATGTTGCAGCCATACATCATCTCCGTTTCTCCTGAGATAACAAGAGAGTCTTTTGCAATATTTCCCCAAGTCGTTGAAGAGCTTAAATGCTCGACCTCACTTGAAATTTCCATGCGGCCTCGTCTTGGAAATAAAAATGAGCCAAACCCAGTTTGAGGATCAAGTGGTGATGTGCTGTTACCGTTATATTTAAAAATTCCGGACGGGTAATTATCATAATTCTCACTACCAAGAGCAGGAGGGGGAAAAAAGATGGCGCTCGAGGTTTGTCCTGTTGTTGATTTTATCTCCCATCGATCCTCACCGATTGCCCGATACGGGCCGTTAAAAAAGTAATTCTCTTCATTTCCCTGATCATCACTTAAAAGTACTGGCATCTCAACGGCCATTGTTGTAATGGACTCACTCAATGAAGTTGAAAGCTCCGTAAAGCTAAAACTATCGGGTAAACATCTTGATTCTCTCAACGAAATGGGTGCCTGATTATAACCAACTCCAGTCGTATCAAGTTGAGGCTCAGTAGGCGAAATAGCAACAAACTCAGAGGAATCATCTTCAGGATCAGATCGTTTATAAAGACCAGAATCAAGTATTTTTGCGTATGAATATAAACATCTCTCGCCAGCCTCGTCGCATTTTGTATTTGCAGAACTTGCCTCAAATGTTGAGTCATGCTCTAGGCGTAGTCCTCGGCAATACAAGCCCTTATCATAAGGGTCAACTGTCGGCTCTAATGTTTCGATGCCAGAATCATCTCTATAATCATTGTAATCGTATAGATCATATAAAAGTCTTAATTTGCTAAAAGGTCTTTCTTTAAAATCTAAGGCGAGAACTTGAATATCTGTTTGCGGAGTCAATCCTGGTGCTCGACTAACCGTCGCTGGAATCGTGATAGACTCAAGCTCACGTCCAAATTTAAATCGCACACTCACATGATAGTCGTTAAGAGATGTAATATTTAAACCTGATAAATAAAAAAAGCCGTTATAGTTTTTGGGGATTGTTACTTTTTTATGAAACGTTCCGGCAACAGGATCAATTAAATGAATTAATTCAGCTTTTCCATTTTCGAGAGAAACTTCTGTATTAACTCCACCTAACGGATTCTCTCCGGGGTTCGCACTTGATCCAGTGCTCGCCGTATTTTCTTGGCCATTGATCACTTCGCTCTTTGAATTGTTGTTAGCCTCAACCCTATTTCCAGGATCAAATTTATTTAAGCAAGAACTTAAAATCAAAGAGAATAAAATCATGGTTACAAAACGTTCTTTCATCATTGTCCTAATCGGTGGTTGTGAAAGTTCACTTAACTTATTGTTTTTAATGGTATCATTTGCTCAGGTATAGAGTTCAAAAGCAGTAGGATTACCAGGTAAATTCTCATGATTTTAATAAGTTACAATTGTTTTTTTTTCTTGATGATTAAAGTTTGGAAATTATTGTGCAATTTATTAAAGGCAATAGTTACTCAACGACTTCAAAAGTCCCCTTTTCACGATTTTTTTGAACAAAGGGAACAGTAAAAATACGCCCGTGAAAAACAATATATACGCCTCCTGGAGAGCACACTCTTGCTGCTAAGATAGACTCCGTTACATTTTGAAATGCATCTGAGTCATCAAATCCCATTGGCTTCATTGCTCCAGTAAAGATGATGGGGACCTTTGGACAAGGAACATTTAAGCGCACAAAGTCGGCTGTCTTCACCATTGTATCGGTTCCATGAACGACTAAAATTGCTCCAATTTCTGTTGTATTCAACTTCTCTTCAACAGTTGAGGCAACAAGTTGACGATCATTGTCGTCAAAATACAAACTGTCTTTACTCAAAATCGGTGTTACCTCAAAAGAGCAATTTGGCAGCCTCAATCGAGATAATATTCTCTTTTCAAGTTGAGTGGTTCGATTTTCTAAAAGACCGTCATATTCATCATACGTCTTTTCAATCGTGCCACCAGTTGAAATAATTTGAAGCTTTAAGTGTCCATTATTATTTACCACGAGGCTAAACTCCCAATAATACATCAGCGATCTGTTTATATCGTGCAGTTTCAATAAATATTCAAGTAAATAATTTATCTTTATAGGGGTTGACGCTCTAAAAAATAACCCCATCATAGAACGGTATTAAATGATCTAATTTTAAGGGAGACGAAATCATGGCCGAACGTAAGGGTAATATTACCGTTAACACGAATGACATCTTACCAATTATTAAAAAATGGCTTTACTCAGAGCACGATATTTTCATCAGAGAGTTAGTTGCCAACGCATGTGATGCAATTACAAAAAGAAGCACGCTTGCCAGAACTCTTAACCAAGAAATTCCAACAGGAAATATTCTTATTTCATTAAATAAAACAAATAAGACAATTAAAATCCAGGACAACGGAATCGGGATGACTGAATCCGAAGTTGAAAAATATATCGCACAGCTTGCGTTTTCTGGTGCGAAAGAATTTATCGAAAAACTAGAAAAGGAAGGAAAATCAACTGAAGGTGATGACATCATTGGTAAGTTTGGACTTGGTTTCTACAGCTCTTTCATGGTCTCAAATAAAGTTAGTGTAGAAACATTAAGTATGAATGAAGGGTCAAAACCAGCGCTATGGACATCAGAGGGTAGCACAGAATACACATTTTCAGATTCTTCAAAGTCCGAAGTTGGAACGACTATTACTTTATACGTAAATGATGAAAGTGCAGAGTTTTTAGATGCGTGGAAAATGAGCGAAACTCTTCGTAAATTTTGTGACTTCCTTCCTTATGAAATTGGTGTACTCGATGAAGAAAAAATCACTTATCCAACGAAGGAAGATGGAAGCGAAGATAAAACGCAAGCACCTCTTGAAAACAAGCCAACTATTATTAATGAAACAACACCAATTTGGAAACGTGACCCAAAAGATTTAAAGGATGAAGATTATATTAATTTTTATCGTAGTAAATTTCCAATGGACCAAGAGCCACTCTTTTGGATTCATTTAAAAATTGATCATCCATTTACTCTTGATGGTGTCTTATTTTTCCCAAAAATTAACCAAAACAGACCTTTTAACGAATCAAACATTAGGCTTTATGCAAAACAGATGTTTGTCACAGATAACGTAAAAAATGTTGTTCCAGAGTTTTTAAGCCTTCTAAAAGGATATATTGACTCAAGTGATATCCCATTAAACGTCTCTAGAAGTTCACTGCAGGGTGATCCAACCATCACGAAGATCTCAAACTACATTGTGAAAAAAGTTGCAGAAGCACTTAAAAAGCTTTGGTTAAATGACCGGGCAAAGTATGAAGCGATTTGGCCAGATAGTGGGTTATTTATCAAATACGGAACAATTTCAGACACAAAATTTGATGAGTTAATGAGAGATAAGATCATCTTTAAAAACTCAGAAGATAAATTCATGAACCTTGGTGAATACAAAGAAAGTATCCCTCAAGATTATAGAGAAAAACTTTCTGACAAAGTTATCTATTTTGAAAAAGATAAATCTGATATTGCCCTTAAGCAGCAGTTATTATCTGAGGGTATTCAAACTATTGAAACAGATGATTACATTGACCCACACTTCATGCAACACGTAGAAGCTAAAAAGTTAAATGACCAATCAATTACATTTACAAGCGTTGATTCGGAAATTGCCAATGTTCTTGGAACTGAAAATGCAACAGAAAGTGATGTAAAAATCAAAGACCTTTTTCAATCAATCCTCTCTCCATCATCCCCAGATAAGGATGAAAAGAAGGATGAAGAAAGTAATCCTTTTGGGGCAACAGGAGGACTGGAAATTGAAGTTCAAAATATTAAAAATGGTACTTCTCCGGCTTTCTTTAAAGTTGACGAGCAAATGAAGCGATTGAACAAAATGACCCAACAAATGGGTGGCGGATCGAGTTTCCCAATAAAGAAAACATTGGTGATCAACCCTTCGAATGCACTTATTCAAAATGCATTTAAATTGCATGAAAAAGGTGAGAAAAAAGAATTGGTTGAAAAGATTTGTCATTATGTTGAGGACCTCGCGTATATTTCAAGTGAAGGACTTAAAGTTGAGCAGCGAGATCAATTTGTAAAACGATCTCAAGACCTAATTTCAGATCTAACCAACTTGGCCCTTTAGTTTATTTGACCACAATAGAGGGGGCCTTCCATGGCCTCCCCTATTCAATTAATCACAATTTTAAGCTTACCTTCCGTTTTTTTTTGCTCTAGAAAAACGACATTTTCCTGCGCTAGATTTTTTATCTCCTTACCTAGACTATGTGATTTTTTCTCATAGAAAATATTGCCTTCCTGGCGTTCCTCAACCTCTTTACATTCGATACACTTCTCCGCCATTGGACGAGCACTTAATCTCTTAAAGCTAATGGCGCAACCACATTCTTGACAGTTCCCATAATCAGGAGAATCAATTCTTTTCAATGTGTCTTCAATTTTTTTTAGAAAAAATTTTTCACGAGACTTAATTCTAAACTGAAGCATGTTCTCCCTGTTTGAAAAATCTTCATCAATAAAGTCCCCCTTAACGGCGAGTTCATCCAAGTTTTCATTCCATTTCCTCAGAGTGTCTTGCTTCATTTTTTCCATTTTTTCTCTAAGTGATTTTTTTTGACATGGCTTCATTTGGACCTCCTCGCAATGAAATTAATACCCTAGAAACTACGTCCGTGTAGTGATCATGTAAGGCTTCCCTGCCTTATTTGTTGCAAAACATCCATGTCTTGCTGTTACTAATTAACATAGGCAATTGCTGTGCCAACTTTTAACCGTATTTTTTCAAGTTAAAGATTATTTTTGGTCCCAAAATGTCACTAGTTTGGGTGTCGATGGTGTCAATTAATCGATGATTGTCTCACTCGAGTCCTTAGAGAGGACTAACTCGCCTTTTTCAATTTTCAAAACAACAGTATCTAATATGCGGTCCATGGCCTCAGTAACTCTTTCAGCCAACAATGGAGGCCCGAGTAAGACGTCATTTATTTCATCTCTAATTCTCGCTGAAACATTCTGGAGAATATGATCAACTGTTTTTTTATTCGCGCCACGAAGCGCGATAGACAGGACATGAAGGTCAATTTCTCTTAGTAGTTCAACTAGCATTTTTGGTGTGAGGTAAATTAAGTCATCGAATTGATAAAAACTTTTGCTAAGCGCCTCTGCCAAATTCGGCTCGACTTTGGCGATGGATTCCAAAATTCGCTCTCTCTCTTTTAACGTCATTTTTGATAAAATCTCTGATGCATTTTTAAAACCAGGTTTATCTTCAATTGACATTACTTCTCCTGGATCAAATGATTTTTAACATAATCAAGGACAGCTTCTTCCAAAGGATGAAACTTCATTTGCGAAAATTCTTGCCTAAACTTATTCATATTTGCTTGGGTAAAATATTGATATTGCCCGCGAATACTCTCTGGCATATCAAAATATTCGATATTAGGATCAACACCCATGGCTTTAAAGGTTGCCGTCACAAGGTCCTTGAAGCTCCGAGCGACGCCGGTTCCCATGTTGTAAATCCCTGATTGATTTGGCTTACCGTCCTGCCACATGATGATCATTGCCTGACAAACATCTTTTACATAAACGAAGTCTCGCAGCTGCTCTCCGTCGTTATAATCGGGACGATGTGACTTAAAGAGCCTAACTAGTCCAACATCTTTAATTTGACCAAAAGCTTTGTGAACAACGGATCTCATCTCCCCTTTATGGTACTCCCAAGGCCCAAAAACATTAAAGAACTTAAGTCCAAACCATGTATCCGGTGTCACTTCTTGACTTAGGGCCCATTCATCAAACCGTTGCTTTGAGTCTCCATAGGGATTAAGAGGTTTTAGATTTTTTATTTTTTGATGATCATCATCATAGCCATTTTCCCCATCACCATATGTTGCTGCCGAGCTGGCATAGATATAGGGAATATTTTTTAGTCGACAAAAATTCCAAAGATCTTTGGTGTATTGAACATTATTTTTCTCCAAAAAATCTAGATTTCTCTCAAGAGTTGAAGAGCAAGCGCCCATATGAAAAATAACTTGAATACCGGAGAGGGAGTCAATTTTAGTTAAAAATTCATCAGCATCGATAAATGAATCATAATTTATACTGTTAAGATTCTCATTGTTTTTAAGATCATCACAGCGATCAACAACGATAATATCATTTCTCCCCAGATCATTTAGTTGATGAATGAGCGCACACCCAATAAAGCCGGCGCCACCAGTGACAACAATCATTCTTCATCTCCCTTTCTCATGCTACTTCCCATATGTACTTTTTCAAGATACGGGTGCACGATAAGTGCAACGGCCCAAATTCCAAGTTCATATAGGACAATTAATGGTAACCAAAGTGCAACCATACTCACCACATCTGGCGGCGTGATCATCGCAGAAGCAACGGCAAAGCTAGTAAAAACATAACGTCGCATTTCACGTAATGAATATTTAGTGACAAGGCCCATGAATCCTAAAATAAGAGCGACATTAGGCAATTGAAAGGCAATTCCAAAAAACAAAAGTGCCTTTGATGATAAAACAATATAATCCTTCAGCGAAATACTGGCCGATACCTCTCCTACGCCAAAGTCTAACAACAATTTAAATGTCAGTGGAAAAACGACAAAATAGGCAAAACAAACTCCAATAGCAAACAAGACAAAACCGACAAAAATAAATGGTTTAATTACTTTTGACTCGTGCTCATAAAGAGCTGGTTTTAAAAAACGCCATATTTCAAAAAACCAAAGCGGTGACGATAAAACGGTAGAAGACCAAAATGCGAGTTGGAGTTGACTAATAACCTTATCTAAAAGACCTAGGTAAACAATTTGACCTTTGCCACTTCCTTGGAGGACTAATCGTAATGGCTTTAGGAGGATTTCAGAAATGTACTCGCCAAAGCTATATGAAAGAACAAACGTTATCACGACGATAATAAGAACTCTTATTAAGGTTGAGCGAAGCTCTTCTAGATGCTCGATCATGCTCATTTCTTTCACGGGTTAGCCTCTTTGCTTTTCTTGCGGTAACTAGTTATCTAAAGCTATAATAATAGCATAGTCTTAAAATAAATAGGGCCTGTTTTCAAGCTCGCGAAGGTTAAATTGTGAAAATTATTCTTTTTTTATTCACTTCATTTTTTATGCCCAACATTGGATTTTCAGAGATTGCGCCAATTGTAAAATGCCTCGCCCTTGAGGAGCAAAGCTATCATGATCAAAAAAAATCTGGCCCGATGTATAAGTTAAATCAAGATATGATCAATCTACTGGCAATTGAAAACAAACTTCAGTTCAACTCAGCAATCAAGGAAACCGTTTGCGCTGCTCCAAACAAAGCTTTTACCCTGCTAAAGCTTATCCTCTTGAGTAAAAAGGATTTATTTATCTCTCCTAAAAAAGAACAAAATGAGTGGGAAATCACATTTTTTGCACAGCAGGTTGGTCAAATTGTGTCGTCAAACTACGAAGTATTCCTAAATTTTATCGCATCAATCCAAATGGAGATCAACTCACCTAATTGCCTTCAACAAATTATCCCTGGTTACAGCGATTACTTAGAAAGAGAGAAGTATTTAAAGGACATTCAATCTCAGTATTTAAATAAAGACTCACTTGAGGTGATGGAGAACCTTTTAAGTACCATTTCTTCTGTTGATCGTTTGAAAGAAAGGTGTAAGAAACTGAAAAATAAAAAATAAATTGAGTTAATTTTTAAATTTAAAACTTATATTGCTTGCCCCTGTCTCTTGATGCAAGCGCTCAAAACTCTCTTTTGTCATTGCCTGAAGTTTTACTTCAATTGTATTATTTTGAACGGAAAGAAATTCGCCCCAATTTAAATCCCCTTGCTCAACTGCATTGTTGTTGAAGTCAATCATCCACTCAATAGGTGATGGATTTTGCTTTTTTTGCATTTCCTCCATCAAAACCTTTAGATCATCCATACAACTTCCGCAACCAGTAGCGGCTTTAGTGCTTAAATTAAGGTCTTTTAAACTAATTTCACTATTGTCTTTAAGTAGCTTAAATATCTGCTCTTTGGTGACGCTAAAACAACGACATATCAAGTGTCCTTTGACCGGTTGGCAAAGAACCTCACCGAAAGTGTCCGGGTATTTAATGAATAAAGCAATTTCTCTTAGCTGATTTAAAGGTTTGGAAAAAAAGCATTTCTCTTGAAGCTCTATGCTGTCAATAAACTCTTCTAAATCTTCAAGTTCGTCTGACTCTTCAACATCAAATTCTAAAATTTTTTTTTGATAAAGTTGATAAAGGAAACCAAGGTCAAGGTTTAGTATTTCGTCATACTTCTTTAAGAAAAAATAATCTTGCAAAACCTCATGCTCTCTTGCTTCAAGCTCTGGGTGTTCAATTTTAAGAATCTCAAATTTAGGATTTAACGTAATGACCCCCTCATCAGAGGACTTTCTTTGAAACTTTAGATCGCCATTAGTTAATTGAATTTTTTCAAACATCGGTTTTATTTTACTTAAGTTTACTTTTCTTCGTCACGAAGTGTGAGAACCTCAAACCCATCATCAGTAACGAGGATAGTGTGCTCAAATTGAGCAGACCATTTTTTATCTTTGGTAATAACTGTCCATTCATCATCAAGTAATAAACAATGCCGGCTACCAAGGTTAATCATTGGCTCAATTGTAAAAGTCATTCCAGGCTTAATTATTGCACCTGTGCCTGCTTTTGCATTATGAACAACTTGTGGCTCTTCGTGAAATTCTCTTCCGATGCCATGTCCACAATATTCCTCTACAACGGTGTAGCCTTTAGAGTGAGCAAGTGCCGCAATCTTGGCACCAATATCGCCAATTCGAGCACCTGGCTTTACCACCTTAATGCCCTCCCACATACACTCATACGTAACATCAACCAATTTTTTCACTTCATCTGACACATTTCCCACGAGAAAAGTTTTATTCGTGTCCCCATGAAACTTATTTAAATAAGTAGTGATATCAATATTACAAATATCACCATCTTTTAAAACATGTTTATCAGAAGGTATCCCATGACAAATGACCTCATTAACTGAAGTACAAATGGATTTTGGAAAGCCGTGATAATTTAGCGGACTTGGATAGGCTTTATGAGAAATGATGTAATCATGACAAAGCTGATTTAACTCTTCTGTCGTTACTCCTGGTTTCACATGAGGCGCAATGAATTCCATTGTCTCTTTTGCGAGCTTACAGGTTTGTCTCATCAATTCAATTTCACGACGACTTTTGATACTTATCATAAGTTAAATCCTTAAAAATACACGTTGAACGGTTTTTAGAATGATTGAGGCAACTAGTCAATAAATTCACTCTATTTCGAAGAATTTACTAGTTTTAGAGGAGTAATTTCTTTGTTAATCTGCAAAAATGAAAGAATTATCAATATTGCGTGCTTCCTACTCTCCCTATTTTAAACCCTCGTTTAAAAAGTTAGAGCAACAAGAGCTCTCTAAATTTGGCCAATTCCAATTTGACGGTAAAAGTTCTCCGGACATTCTCATCACGAACACTGAAACAAATCTTTTGGAGTTAAAAGACAAAAAAATTCTTGAGAACACGAAACTAATAATTCACCCCAATTCTGGTTACGATAACTTTCTAAATGGTTTTATCGAAAACATAGATATCCCGGTGATCATTGGCAATACGATTCGCCAAGAGGCAGTAGTAAACTATTGTATTAGTTGTCTTTTTGATCATACTCAAAAAATCCCGTGGCAAACTTCC
>Ga0181565_10000334_pt1 | contig 34345 bp, 33 predicted proteins | sample 101ome_16_FD_129661 | JGI IMG/M metagenome (GOLD analysis project Ga0181565, IMG submission 129661) | Coastal salt marsh microbial communities from the Groves Creek Marsh, Skidaway Island, Georgia - 101401AT metaG (megahit assembly) | ecosystem: Environmental > Aquatic > Marine > Intertidal... | reverse complement strand
TTGTAGCGCCAAAGTTTGGAAACTATGTCTTTATCCTTTTTACTTCCATACCAGCCTATTGATGATAGGCTGAATTTTTCATTTAGAAAAAAAAAGGTTTCTCCACCTATTAAGCTTGGTCTTCGACAAGCAGGTCTGACAAACTTATTTTTGATTTTTCTTAATCTAGGACAAGGAATAGGTTTTATTCTTGGCTTTCTGAAAATAAACCAAAATCTGGATAATACTTGAGTGGGTCTTAAGTATTTAATGGTGTAAAAATACAATAAGAATAATTTTAACAAAATTACTGATTAGCTAATTCGATTGACACCCTAGATACCTCAATAATCTCATTAAATGGGATTGGGGAAGGATTCTTATTTGAAACAGCTTCAACGAAAGCAGCAGCGCAAAGTTGTTGTCCTTTATCTTGTTTCCACAAGTTCATACTTTTAAATCCCGGCCATCTAAACCCTTTCAGTTTGCGGTAATTATCAAGCTGAAGAATTCCTCCAGATGCAAATATTTCAATACGTTCTTTGGGGAATGATTTTGCTCCATTTGAGAAATAGTTAATAGTACATATTGAACCATCCTCAAAGAATAATTGAATTGTTGAAGTATCATCAGTAATATCGCTCATAGTGAATCTATGATAATTTTTAATAGGATATCCGATTAAAAATCTAGCCAAATCAATAAAGTGGCATGCCTCTCCAATTATTCGTCCGCCTCCAACTTCCAAATCTTGAGTCCAATGATCTGATGGAATTGAGCCAGCATTTATAGTCATAATAATTGATTTAGGGGATTTTTTACTCTCTAGTAACTCTTTAATTTTTTGGATATGAGGGGCAAAACGACGATTGAACCCTACCATTAAAATGCACTTTGAATTATAACCGCTCTCAATATTTTCTAACTCTTCTAAAGTTAAGCATAACGGCTTCTCGACAAATAAATTTTTACCTGATTTAATTCCTTGAATGACAAAATTTGAATGACTATTATGTCTTGTAGTGATTACCACCGCATCAGTCTCCTTATCAGAAAATAATTCATCACTATCAGTGGTAGTCTTATTAAAGGCAAATTTCTTAGCAGCATGCGCACCACTAATGCCTGCACTTGAAGCAATATTATTTAGTGTAGCGCCAGAATGTTTAAAAGCAGATATTAAAGTGGAAGTGGCGTAGTTGCCAGCACCTAGAAAACTAATTTTTGGGCTAGAGATACTTTTATCATTTTTCTTGTTTTCTTCTAATGAGATTACTAAGGACTTTTTTTGCAGATCAACCTGATTGGGATAGGATAAAAGAATTCCTAAAGAAGGTTCATTGCCATCAAAAAGTTGATAGGCTTTTTCAGCATCTAAAATATCAAACTTGTGTGTAATTAGTGACTTAACATCTAATGCTCCAGAGTGTAACATATCCAATATGGCTTCAAAATTTCTTTGCTCAGTCCATCTTACATAACCAACTGGATAATCATGTCCTTTCTCTTCATAGTTAGGGTCATAACGTCCTGGTCCATATGAAGCAGAAACTTGAAATGTAATCTCTTTCTTAAAGAAATCCTCTCTGGATAATTCCAAGCCAGTAACTCCTACTAGGACAATTCTTCCATTTTTTCGACACATATTAGCAGCTTGATGAATAGGTTCGCTGCTTTCTGTAGAAGCAGTTACAATAACTGCGTCAACCCCTCTTCCTCTAGAGAAAGCCTCAGAGATCATCACAGGATCTTGTCCTGAGGATAAGTCAACAATATCAGCACCAAATTTTTTAGCAAGATCAAGCTTATCTCTGTCAAAATCTATACCGAGAACTCTACATCCATTTGCCCGAAGAAGCTGGACTGTAAGAAGTCCGATTAGTCCCAAACCAATTACTACAACTGATTCTCCTAATGTTGGCTTTACTAATCTAATCCCTTGAAGTGCTATTGCTCCCATAACAGTGAAAGATGCCTCCTCATTCGAAACATTTTCTGGAATTTTTGCGCATAGATTTTGAGGAACGCTTACTGCCTCTGCATGATATCCATTAGAAATAACTCTATCTCCAATCTTAAAACTATCGACACTTGATCCAACCTGAAGCACCTCACCAACATTGCAGTAGCCCAGGGGTAAAGGTTGATCTAACTTATTAAATACCGCTTCAAGTGTTGGCTTTATCCCATCTGTTTTAATTTTATCTAGGACCATACGTACCTTATCAGGTTGTTGTCTAGCCTTTTTAATCCAGCCAGCCTTTCCGAAATCTAAAAGCATCTTTTCTGTTCCTACCGAAACAAGCGAAATAGATGTTTCTATTAGCAAAGAACCTTTGGAATTTCTTGGCAAAGGAACATCTGCTACTGTGGTTGAACCATCCTTAAGTGATTGAAGTATTTGTTTCAAAATATTTTCTTCTAGTTGTTATGTTTTAATTCTTTTAAGGGTTTATCAATGAAATTCTGACACCAAATTTCAATACTTATCAATGAAAAGAGAGTGTAACTTGCATCAATTTTTCCAGAATCATTATTTTTAATCAAAGTCTGAACAGCATCTGGTAGAAAGAACCCACGTTTTTTAACATTTTCAAAAGAAAGCATGTCTCCCAATAACCCTCTTAACTCAGATCTCATCCAACGTCTAATTGGTGCGCCAAAACCAGTTTTGGGTCGATAAATTATATTATTTGGAAGATAAGGCTCCATAGCTTTCTTTAAAATCCATTTGCCTTCATTACCCCTGATTTTATATCTATCTGGAACTTTTGACGAAAACTCTATTAAATCTTGATCTAAAAAGGGCACCCTTACTTCAACACCAGTAGCCATTGACATTTTATCAGTGTACATTAAATTGTGATCAGTTAAAAAAAAGCGCTGCTCAAGAGAAAGCATCTGATCTAGCCTTGATGCTTTTGGATCAATTTCATCCAGAAAATCAGTCATCGGTTTATGAGTATCAAAAGTTCCTATTCGGGATTTAAAATCATCAGTGTATAAATTGTTAAGATCAGGTCTTCGAATCCAACGAAAATAATTAATTAATCTTTCTTCATCATTCAATGCAGCTCCAGAGAAAATTTTTTCTATTTTTCGACCAAAAGCTTTTCTTTGGTCAAAAAAATCAGGAAGGCTTGATAATTTTTCTCGAAAACCAATTGGAAGCCAAGACCAAAAATTCTCCATAATCAATGCTCGGTGTCTTCTATAACCTGCAAATAAGTCGTCTCCACCTGAGCCTGATAACAAAACTTTAATGCCGTTCTCTCTCGCAAGTTGACTAATGTAGAAAACATTTAAAGGCGCCGGATCAGCGATAGGCTCTTCTAGCTGAATAACCATTTTCTCAAGATCATTTGCCATTTTTTTTGAATCGATTGTTATGACATCAAGTGGAACATTCAGAAACCTAGACACACTCTTTGCATAGGGCAAATCAGGCATTACTCCAACATCATCCCCTCCAGCTGAATCTATAGTGAAACATCTTATATTAGGATTCTTTTCCCGGGCAAATGCAACAATTGCACTAGAGTCAAGACCCCCAGACAAGAACGCTCCAAGAGGAGCATCAGCAATCATTTGTTTATGAACAGATTCCCGAAGCAACTTTTGCGTCTCTGAAACCAGAGAAGTCGAACTTAATAAGCTCTTAGCTTTGGGAGAAAAAGATGGGAAAATATACCACTTCCACTTTTCTTCAATTCTGCCTTTCCTGATTATCATAGCCTCACCAGGAGGAAATTTCTTAATTTCTTTTATTGGGGTGCCCAATGAAGGGCACCACAAAAAAGATAAATATCTATCTAGTGATTCATAATCTATATCATTATTCTTATTAGATAGAAGAACTAAAGGCTTGATTTCACTAGAAAAATAAAAACCATTATCGTCAAATTTATAATATAGGGGCTTTACACCAAAATGATCCCGTGCAATAAAAATTAATTCTTTCCTTGGGTCATAGATTGCAAAAGAAAAAATCCCATTTAATTTCTTAAGCATCTTTGTTCCAAATTTTAGATACATTTTTAGAATTACTTCAGTATCCGATTTAGTCTCAAAATCTGAATAACCAGATTCAATAATTTCATTTTTTAGTTTTTGGAAATTATAAATTTCCCCATTGAATGTAATTGCTAGCCCAGAATTGGAATCTATGAATGGCTGATTTGCTGTTTTAGATAAATCTATAATTGAAAGTCGGGTATGCCCGAAACCAATAAGCTTATCTCTAGAAAAAAAATATCCTGAAGAATCTGGACCTCTATGCTCTAAAACCTTTAATGCTGATTCAAGAAGTAATTTATCATTAATTTTTTTTTTCTTTAGAGAAAAACCAACAATACCGCACATATTTAGGTTACCTGTTTAACTCTTTTGTCTGGTTGGCACTTCTTAGTTTCTATATTCAATGAGTATTTTCCCTTATATTTCATTTCAAAAGTTTTATATTCCACAAGTCTCATGACATCACAGCGAAGTCTTGACCATATAAAGCCAACTTTTCCTGATCTCCAACATCCGATAAATATGAAATAATATAGAAAAAGAGCAGAGTATCTAAAGGGAAATGAATAAAATTTTAGTTTGGCCCACATTCTTCTTTCCATAGAATTTCCGAATAGTTTAGGCTGATAAGATAGATCTCTTTTTTCGAAACTCATAATTGCCTCATAAGATGAATAATTATTTTGTTTATGGAGCCAATGGAATAAATTTGGGCTATCATGGTGCTCTAAAATTCCACTAATTTTTAATACCTTGCCATCAATAATAGGGTGTTCATTAACTAGAACTTCTGGGAAGTAACAAGTTCCATTTCTCCATACTCTCAAAACCTCCTGCCTGACTGGCAAAGACCGAGACATAAAGTAGAGTTGCCTGTCAAATGAAAAGGCACAGATATGACTGTTAGCAATAGCAATATTCTCAGATATAGACTTTTTAAGGTCATTGGTGATAATTTCATCTGGATCTATCTTCATAACCCACGGGCAACTGATTGGCAAATTTTTTACAGCATAATTCCATTGATCTCCAAAACCGGTAAAGGATCTCTGAATAATCTTTACCCCGAACTCTAAAGCAATATCGAGGGTGTCGTCACAACTGTATGAATCCACAAGGAATACTTCGGATGCCCAGCCTTGAAGATTTTCGAGAACTTTTCTCATGTTATGCCCTTCATTCAGAGAAATTAAAATTACTGAAAGCGGAGTGGAGCCTGGGATCCAATTTGTATTCTTTTTATGCAAATTTTTGTAATATATGGTTCAAGTCTTTGATAGAGTTTACATAACTTATGTTTGAAGCATTATCTAAATTCTCTGTATCAATGTATTGGAATCTTGACCAGGCATCAAAAAGAATTACAGGCTTTTTTAATTGAACTGCTTGCTCTATCGTTGTAGATGAAAAAGATATCAATCCTTTACAATTGTGTAAAAGTTTACAAAATGACTCATCTTTTACAAATAATACATTTCTTTTAGCTTCCACAATAGAAGATAACTCTGAAGAAGAATAAGCACTAGCCGGATGAAGCTTTACAACAAGTTGTTCGCTTGTTTTATTAAACAAAGAAACAATCTTTGCAAGTGAAGATATGTATTCATCCTCTGTTTCATTGCAGTAAAAATGAATATTCTCTAATGTTTTTTGAGTAATGGCATACAAGAAAAACCTTTCTGATTTTTTGGTTTTTTTATTACACTTAAGCATCATGTTTTTCATGGACTTTTGTTTAGGAACTCTCCAGTCAAGATTTTCTTTAAAATTCCTATAAAAGTGCTCGCTAATTTTTGTTTGTATTGCAGTATATTTAAATACAGGAGAGGTGAGCATTCCTCTGGAGAGCATAGAGATCTCCATGTTACCTATTTTGTCTTTTGTCCATGAATGTGAACCATGGGTTATGATTGTTGTTTTAATATATGATTTATCATAGAAACTATATGCCATTGAAGCCCCAAGACCTAAGGCATAAGAAGAAATGAATTCATCAATTTCTATAAAACGATCTAAAAACATAGACGCATAATTAATTTGCTTATGCTGCATTGATAGATTCACACCAGAAAAAAACAGTTTTCTTCTTATAATTAACTTAATCTCATCTGATAAGAAATTATCAATTAACACTCTGCTAAAAATTTCATTTAAGAATCTTCTATTATGAGAATAAGATTCGAATAAATAGAAACCAAAAGGGTTATAAATTAGTGAGATATCCACTGAGTCAGTGAAAAGATTCTTAAAAAAAGAAGCTGCTATACTTTTAATTGTGTGGCCTGAATATGAAACCTCGATAAATTCATCTTTCTTATAGTTACTTTCAAGAATTTTATGGAGCTGAAGATGGTCTGAAGCCACAAGCTTAATCTTTCTTGCCCCCGACTTTCTTCTGACCTTGGCTAATTTCCAAAAAATGACCAGTCTAGAAATCGGAAAAAGAATAGTTAAAACTGTAAATCGAAGAAGATGGACCCAAAAAAAAATAAACAAAAAAATAAATGATGTGAGAAAGTATAAAGAATTGCTGACAAAATTATTAGCATACTCATATCTAAACCAATTATCCTTTCTTAAGTCAAAAGAAGGCTTAAAAGGGTTGATAATGACCAAATTAGAGAAGCGTCCTTTCTTTTCTAATAATTCTTCATTTTCTCTAATTTTTTTTACCCAACAAAGTGAGGAAACTATCTTCTTAAGGTTGAAAAGATGGTCATTAAATTCATAATTTAGTTGCCCCTTTCTATGCAAATTTTCTTCAGCCAAAGAAAATATTTTGAATAAATTCTTAACACAGAATTCATGATCTATATTTCTAAAGATTTTGGTCGTATCACAGATAGGAAGCTTCTTCCTATGAATAAAATTTTTTATGTTTGGATTTACAACTAAATAGGCAATGTTTTTTTTGAAAGGGTAAAGACTTAGAAGATTCAAATTTGATAAGAGAGTCATAGTACATGTTTCAAACTTGCACTTCATTTAAAACTCTTTAATTGCTCGCTATAAAACTTAGAGTGGACATACTTTACCTGATCGATTACTCTAGATGAATAACCATACTCATTGTCATACCATAAGACAATCTTAACTAGGTTGTTATCTATTACTTGAGTCCATCTATCATCAACTATTGCAGAATAATCTGTTTTTACATAATCGAGAGATACTAATGGTTCGTCGGTAACCTTAAATAAATTGAAGCCATATCTCTTGGAATAATTTCTTAAAGTTGCAGAAATATCATTCTTAGAAACTTTATTGTCAAGGGTAAGAGTTATATCTGCACTAGCAACTATGGCAGTTGGTGTTCTGTATGAGAATGAACCTAATTTTCCATTAAGATTTTCTGGTAATGACTTCAAAGAAACATCTACAGCAGTTGTAGGCTTCGGTATCATATTTCCAATACTGGACCTGCCAAGAGCGTAATGATGGTAGATTTCACCAGGAATCGACCATGATGATGAAGGGCCATCCATCAAATTCTGATAGTTGAGCCATGGGTGTAAAGTAGTTATATGTCCGTTTTTTATTGTATATTTTTCGCCTAAGGCTTTCAGCACTGGAGCAATAGCGGTGGCATCACAAATACTTGTTGAAATCAGTTTGTCTTTTTCTTTAAGCTTGTCTTCATTAGCCCCTAGAACAAGAGTTATATCCTCACATCCAGGTGAAAAAGTTACAAAGAAATGGCGCAATTTAGGGTTCTTATGAAGTAATGATTTGGCCTCATTTGCGTTTTCTATAACTCCTGATGCATCAATTATATAATCCGCTCCCAACTCAGCCCATGGTACAAGAGAGATGTCATTTTCATGAAACAAAGGAATAGTTTTTTTACCATATGAAAGTTCATCATTAATTAATGAAACTTGTTCATCCATTCTACCGTAAAGGGTGTCATAGTTAATTGTGTAGGCAATATTATTTGCATCAGGATTGACTTCATTAACAGCAACTAACTCAAATTCATTATTATCAATTATTTGCCTAAATATTGACCTACCAATCCTGCCTAATCCATTTATTGCAATTCTAATCATAATATTTTCAACTCACAAAGAGAATTTATTGAACCATCCCCAAGAAAAAAATTTTTCATGTAATTATCTTGGCTATATTTTCTAACAAATAGGAATTTTACATCAGCACTTTGGGCAGCTTGATAATCAATCGCACTATCTCCGAAAAAAATACACTCCTCTTTATTTTCTTTAATGATTTCCAGTGCAGAAGATTTAGGTGTATTACTAGTATAGATAGATACAAAGCACTCTAATATATTAAATTTGGTCAATATTTTCATAATTTCAGACTCTTCACCGCCAGATAGGATGAAAATGTTTTTATTTAGATTGTGAAGTTTCTTAACTAGCTCTAATGAGCAATCACAAGGCAAAGCATCTAATAAAGATGAATCTAAAATACTGTTGTAGTCTGTTAGGATTAATTTACTTTCTAAACTATTAAAAAATTTGTTAATTTTATATTCCCTTGATAAACCATTGTTAGATGTAAAGTATTCTAAAAAAGTTGCAACCAAATTCTGATCATCCGAATTTTTCTCTACTGCCTGCCTAATGGCTTTTTCTTTGATATTATTTGTATCAAAAAGGACGCCATCAAAATCAAAAATATAAGATGAAAAGTCAAGATTTAGCATAAGACTACCTGTATTTATTTAAAATATTCCTAGCGAAGCTGCCCCTTTTAGTGGGCTCACCAAAACACTTTGCACAGGCATTATGTTTTTTTCCATCCTTTTTGCGGATAGAAGACAACATAGAAGAAAAATTATCAGAGGAGATAATTTCATTTAGAGTTTGATCGTGTATATTGCCCATACTCAATACGCCTTCATAATCAACGCAGCATGGAACAACTTTACCATCTGCTAGAACAGACAAAATTCTTGTTCCGCAAGAAAAATTTGCTACAGGGTAGAAATCCTTGATTTTATGGCCATAATGAAATTTCTTTACTTTAAGGAAAACGTTATTAAAAATTTTTACACCTGTTGAAGATATATAGTCTGAACTTGAAGACTTAATATGTTCAACAATATTATTGAGAGCTTCTTTGTTTTTTAAAAAGAAGTTTGTTCCTCCAAAAGCATCCGTTACATTCCTTGCGAGTGTTTGAACGTCATGAGGAACTGCTGGATCTCCGGTTGATAAACCAAGAATTCTTCTGATAATCCTTTCTGTTGGTGAAATGAAATTACAACCTAGATCGATAACTATCCTTGTTTGGGGAATTTCTTTTGAAGCTCTAGTTGCAAATTCTAATATAGATTGCATATAATTATTAAAGCTAAACTTGAGGCCACGTGATTTTTCTATAGTATTTCTCTCAATAACCTGAAGTGACAATTTAATTTCTGTTGGCGCAGCAGTAATTAATTTGTCACAAATGCTTTCTTTATTTAACAGTAAACCATTTGTTATTAGTTGTGTGTTGACTCCTAATTCTTTAGCGTAATCAATAAATCCAAAAATTCTTTTGTCAAGAAGTGGTTCGTTGAATTGATTGAAAGACAAATAATCTATTTTTGGTCTATAAAGAGAGATTTCTTTTATGATGCGCTTAACAAGTGATTCATTAATATTAGACTTGGTGTCATTTTTTTCAGTATAAGGACAAAAAGTACACTTCATATTACAAGCTGCTTTTGTCTCAATTTGAACTATAGAAAAACCGGCATCGCTTAAAGAGGACATAATTCTCCATCCATAAATAAATAAATATTAGTTAGATTATTCCTTTTAATGAGGCATAAGAAATACACAATGCAGTAAAAGTAGGATTAACATAACCTGCACTAGGCAGTACTCCAGTACTATATACCCAAAGATTCTCTAATTGATGAACTTTCAAGTTTTCGTCTAATGCTGAATAACCTACTGTGCCAATTTTACATGTTGAAACTGGATGATAAGCATCGAAAATTTTTTTTGTCGAAATATCTATATCACTTAAATGTATTTTGGGAAATGACAATGGGAGACGATTCCATGAAGATACAAAATCATTAGCTAACGCTTTTAACTGTTTAACATCATCGCTAGAAATTTTCCAATTTATAATTAATTTATTTCGACCATAAACATCTAACTCATTGGATAAAGAAAAAGAATTTTTATTTATTGGTGACTGTTCAATATCAAGATGAAGATTAATATTACTGGTTTTAGGCAAAACTAATCTCTTAAAAAATATTTTGAAGAAGCCTATGTATATTAAATCTATAAGTGCAATTAATAAATTTTTATTTAGAGGATTAGCCTTCTTGCCCCTTTGAATTTTTGAAAAATAATCTTTTAGATAGCTCAAACCAATTGCTTCACTATCAACAATAAAGTGAAAAAATCCTCTGTTTGTTATTTTTGAAGAATCTCTTTTAAAAAACCTAAAGTTACAAATTGCTGAATTTAAAAAAAATGGACTAAACCAATATTTCGCCTTTGACAGATCTTGATTGATAATTGCTCCAACTTTTGTTGACAAGTGATCTGTGAATTGGTCTCCAGGCTTATAGCTCTTATTATAAAGAGTGCCTTCTAAATGATTATCAAGTTCAAGCAAAATTCTTGCTGATTCAATTGCTCCAGCAGCAATAATAAATTTATCTGCCATGATAGTTAGTTCGTTCGAATTAATAGACTTGGCCTTAAATGATTGGATTTTTAGATCTTCACTTTTTTTTAAATCAAACGAAGTTAATACAGAGTTGTAAATTAAACTAAATTTTGGACTTTTTCTAATATTATCAAAAATAGACTTTGAAAAATTTCTTTTTGCAAAAGGTAAATTGTAAACACAAGATAAATCAATGCCCAAATCTTTAGTTCCTGCATTAAACTTTGCAAACCTTCTATAGGCTAACTCCTTGAAATCTAGATCTTGATGAACGCCTATTGAATTTAGCACATACTTGTAGTTTCTTTCAGTGGTCTCAGTGATATGTTTCCAAATATCTGCCCCATAAAGATTATCTGTATGATCTTTTTCTGGAATTCCGAGAGCCCCTCCCCATCTTCCTGTAGAGCCTCCGACTCCAAAATATCTACCTTTATTAGAACCTAGATATTCTGCGTCTGAAAAGTTTGAATACACCCCTATTTCATTTCCTAGAACCGGATCCATAGGCCCGGCCTCGATGATTATGACGGACTTATTATGTTTCAAAATTTCTGAAGCTATTGGTATTCCAATTGCCCCATAACCAACTATGCAGAAATCTGCATGTTTGACTATTCCTGAAGAAACCTTTTTCAAATCAATCACAGGCATTATGAAATAATTTCCTTTAATCTAGAAATCTTATTTGTAGAGAATATAACCTTGCCATGTAAATTTCTTTCTAACGCTTTCTTCAGAATGTCTGAAGTGGGTAATTTAATGGATGATGAATTATTAGAAAAATATCCATAGGTATAAATTATAGAATCTTGTATAGAGAAGAATTGACTTGCCTCTTGCTTATCTAAACTATCTCTTGTTTGAATTATTTGGGATAAATTTTTATGTCTTTCTGTAAATGGCAGTAATTTTTTGCCCTCTCCAGAAACTCCATATTGAATAATGTAACCTTGTTTCCTAATTTTTTCTAGAAACTCTGAAATTTTTTCCATATCCATGAGCGCTAATTCTGGCTCATGAAGAAATAGAAAGTCAATGTAATCGGTCTGTAAGCGTTTTAGAGACGAAAAAAAGCTTTTTTCTAACTGATCTACTTTCCAGTGAGATTCATCCAGTTTGTAATTAGGTAATAATTTTGATGCAAGTCTTCTTTGCCAGACTATAAGGGAATTATTTGTTATGCCTTGTTTAGGAGTAATTCCTATTTTCGAAGCAATTGAAATATTGTTACGAAATTTTCTAGTGGCATAACCTAGAGTGTATTCGGAAATACCATCTCCATAAAATGGAGATGAATCAAAGTGATTGATTCCACAATCAATTGCTGTATATATTAATTTTTCTCTTTGTGATCTAGAAAAAACCCTATGGATAGAGGCAGTTCCATAAGCAAGTCTACTGGTACCATTCATAGATAGAGAAATTATCTATAAGCAACGAGATGACTGAAATCAGTCCATTTAAGTTTAAAACCAGAACTAACTAAAAGAGATTCAATATGCATTGATGCATTAGGATTTCCCATATTCTCAAGTTCCGAAAAATGAATCTCAACACCAATAGCTTTTATTTTTTTATTTTTCAATGCGTTATTAAAGCCTCTTAGGACTTCTAGTTCAAAACCCTCTACATCTATCTTTATTATAGATGGTAGATCAATATCTCCAGATGCAATAATTTTCTGAGGTGATTTTATTTCAACCATCATTGATGACTCTGTGTTTGGACAAAATTTACTAGTAGCGCCAAGCTGATCCTTGCCCTGCTCGAATGAGAAGATTCCTTCAGAGGAACCTAATCCGAAATTATTTAAATAAATATTTTTTATATTATGAGTATTCTTTTTTAGAGTCGAAAAATTAATTGGGCTGGGCTCGAACACAAAAACCTTGCCATAAACACCTACTGCATCAGAAAATATTTTTGAGTAATAACCAACATTTCCTCCAATATCCCAAACTATATCTGCATCTGCAATAAAAGACTGTAGAAAGGCATCATAACTCTCTTCGTATTTATCACCCAAAACTAATCTAGAAATTATTTTATTAACTCCCATCAATCTTCCAAGTTTCCTAAACAATAAAATCAGCTTATTAGTTCTCCAGCTCATTTATTTCTCCCTAGTTAATTTTTACAAAATCTGGAACAGTGCTAACTTTTCCTAGAGTCCATTTGTATAGCTCAAGAAAATTTTCAGCAATCGAATTCCAATTATATTTTTCTCTAACAAGTAATTTGCCATTTTCTCCCATTATCTGTCTACTTTTCTCGCCAACTGATATTAAGTCAATAATTGCTTTAGACAATGTGTCTTTGTTTAATTCAACGCATTTTCCTGCATCATATTTCTCTAACTCCTCCCACGGAGTATTTTTTGTCGTAATTACTGGTGTACCAGATGCAAGGGCCTCGACAACAGTTATCCCAAAATTTTCAGAATGAGAAGGTAGTACATATATGCTTGATTCTTTATAAACAGAGAACTTATCGGCACCATAAATTGCTTGAGAAAAATTTACATTACATAATTTTAATTTTCGAACTAGCTCTTTTAATTTCTTTTCATGACCATTTGAACCGTGATAGTCGTAATCACCGCCAACAATCTTTAACTCCCAATCAGGATATATGCTCTCTACTGCTCTCCATGACTCTATTAGGATATCAATACCTTTTACTGGATGAATCCTACCTAGATAAAGGACTGTTTTCTTTCTATGTATATTTTTAAGTTGAGGGTGTAAATCAATACCATTAGGAATAATTGCTACAGGTTGTTTAAAACCCATAGCTCTTATATCCTCATATTCACCGATAGAAGTTGCATGGAGAACCTTTGAATTTTTTAGAGCCCTCTCCTGAAAAAGAACCCAAAATAATTTCTTAAACCGACTGCCACTATTAAAAGCCCAACTTGAGAGACTTCCTCTGGGTGAGCTTATTAGGTGAGCACCAGTTTGTTTAGAAACGATTGCAGCATAAACTGCATTCATTTGCCACATCCCATGATTATGGAGGATTAAATCTTTTGAGCTCTTTCCCTGCTTAAAGAGCCAGGATTTCAATTCAAACGAAATTCCAAGTTTTTTAATAAATGGAAATAACTTAAAGAAGTAAAAATTCGGTTCGTTAATTTTCTTATTATTACCCCAATTTATTGCAGCCAACATAACCGGGCATTTTAAATCAATTAAATATTCTGTAAGCTTTCTTACGGAATAAGACGGCCCACTTGACTCTCTGGAAATTGACGGAATTACATGAATAATTTTCATTCTTTAAACTCAAAACTGTTTTCAACAAGTTTGTTCCATGTAATTTCTTTTTCTTTGAGCCAGTTATTAAGAGGAATTGAAAATCCAGTTTTTGGTTTTGTATAAACTGATTTAGGCAAATCAACATTTAAAGCTTCAAATAAAATATTTTTTTTCTTAACTTTAACAAGAGCAGGTAACAATATAGAAACTTCTGATAAAAGTTTTGAGTCCACAAAAGGGGTTCTAATTTCAACTCCATGAGCCATTCCAGCCCAGTCAGCATCTTTTAGTAATTGATTACGTAAATACATAACTGATTCTATTTGAGAAAGTGCCATTTTATAATTAGATGATAACTTTGGAACTCTATCTTTGAGAAAAGAAGCAGGATCGAAATCTTTCGTTATATTATTTCTTTGACTATTTTTAAGAAAACAATTTTGAGGTGCCGCTATACTTCTTTTAAGCCACCATGCACTTTCAATTTTCTGCATCCACTTATAAGCATAATGCATTCTATTATTTAAATTAATAAAAGAAAAAGGCAATCTAAGGACGTTTTTAAATAACTTTATTTTTGTCAATAAAGACCATATTTTTACAGTTTTTGGCAACCAATCAAAAAAACTATAACCCCAAAATAATTCGTCAGCTCCGACCCCTGATATTGCAACCTTGGCACCAATTTCAGAGGCGGCCTTACTGGCATACCATGTATTTACACCATCTATTGAGGGTTGGTCCATATCTCTAAGAATAGTCTCCATATCATTAAAGAACTCCTCTTTGGTGATAACTCTAACATAATGCTGTAAACCTATTTTCTTGGCTACCTCTGAAGCCAAAATGGATTCATCATAAAGATTTTCAAATTGATCCTCATATTTAATTGTTATTGCTACAATATTTGTGTTTGTTTCAGAAATTACTCCAGCAAGAACGCTTGAATCAATCCCTGCAGATAAAAAAATAGCCACTGGTGCATCTGAGATTAAATGCGCATTGATACTTTTTCTTAAAATCTCGGATGCCTCCTTGAGGGATCTCTTTAGATTTTTATCTTTACCTTCAGCAAGCCAATACTCAGATATATTCGACCAGTTTTCTTTCTGCACATTAGAAAGGTTTGTAATCTTCACAAAAGATCCTGCCTCAATAGTCTCAATATTTTTATAAAGTGTTTTTGGTTCTGGGATAGACCCTAACATTTTATAATACGCTATTGAAGAGGAGTCAAGATCCTTTCTAATCAAACCTGTTGCTATGATTGACTTAACCTGAGAGCTTACAAGAAAGCCATTATCTGTCTTACTAAAGTAAAGAGGCTTAATTCCATATGGATCTCTAGCAATAAATAGCTCTTTTTCTTTCCTATCCCAAATGACAAAAGAAAACATGCCTCTTAATAGAGGGAGCATATCATTCTTAAAAAAATGATAAAGCCATGACAAAATCTCTGTATCAGATTCTGTCTTAAATGAAATATCTTTATCTAATAAGAGGTTTCTAAGGTATTTATAGTTATAAATTTCTCCATTAAAGATTACAACATAACGTTCACATATAGAAACTAGGGGTTGGTTCGATCTGTTATCAAGATCAATAATTGATAGTCGTTTGTGTCCAAGAAAAACATTATCATCAAACCATATGCCTTCTCCATCAGGACCACGTTTTGCCATAGACTCTAAGCCTTGAATTAGATTATTCTTAGGAATAAAATCAGAAGAAATATAAGCTATCAAACCACACATATTAATTTTTTGTATTTAGTAAAATATTCCTAATAAAAAAAAAGAAATTTATTACTACCAAATAAATTATTCTGGGAGTATCAGAATATCTAAAAGAGGTTCTTAAATAATTAGCTATCTCTGACAATCCTTTTCTATACAGACCTAGCTCGAAAAAAGATCTAGATAATGATCTAGCTATCCAAAAAGGATGCCTTATCCCAATTCTGTTTAGTTCTTCTTGGAAAGCTTCCCTGATTCTCGGAAGCTCATTAATTTGAAGATTGCAAGATGACATATTTGAGGAGTCAATAGAGATACAACCAAGTATTTGATTAATTCTTTGAAATTTTTGAGTTGCTTTAGATAAGCATAACCAGGTCATATAATCTGAGGCGCCAATAATGTAATTGTTTTGGTAAAAACCTCCAATCTTGTCAAGAATATCTTTTCTAATCACAACACTAGAGTTATTAATTCCATTCCCATTTATAAGCAAATCAGTATAGAGGTTGTTTCCTAACCTTCTAGATCTGGCAATTTGACTTTTAAAAATTATAAATTTCTTAGAATAATTAATTTTTAGATCATGGTAAACAAAATCGAAACCTTTTTCTAATGCCTCAAGAGAGATTTTCAACTTATCTCTATACCAAAAATCATCTGAATCTAAAATTGCAATATACCTACCTCTTGATTTTTCTAGCCCAAAATTAAGAGATGCCGATATAACTCCGTTGTTTTTATATTTAAAGTACCTAATTCTCTTGTCGTCATAATTAGCAATTAATTCCTCTGTTGAATCAATTGAATAATTGTCAATTATTATCAATTCAAAATTTGAAAAAGTTTGTTCTATAACTGATTCTATAGCTTTTTTTAGCTTATCCACTCTGTTATAGGTTCTAATGATGACGGTTATTTCTGGCAGGAAGGAATTATTACTCATTCTTCAAAAAAACAGTCTCTGAGTAAAAAGCTATTGTCTTTAGCAGGCCTTCTTCAATACTATATTTAGGCTCCCAACCAAGCAGATTCTTAGCCTTAGATAATTCTGGATATAGAGAAGGATTTTCATATTTCAATGATTTCTTAGATCCAAAAACGGGCGCTCCTCCACCACATAATTCCTTAATCATCATAACTAAATTTCTAACTCCCAGAGGCCTTCCAGAGCCTAAATTGATTGTTTCACCCAGCGCGCTCTCAGATTCAATTGCAAGTAATATAGCTTCAACTATATCTTCTACAAAGCAGAAATCTCTTATTTGCTTACCCGACGTTAGGGAAAACTCTTCATTTTTTATACAATTAATGATCGAATGAGGCACCAATCGATCCAATGATTGTCCAGGGCCATATACTAGAAATGGCCTTAATATCGTTACAGGAAAATTCTCAGATCGATAAAGCATTTCTAAAAAATGACAGTTAGCAGTCTTTGCGAAGGAGTATGGAGATATAGGTGATTCTCTATATGTTTCATTTTGTGGTGATGGTAATAATCCGTACTCATCACTTGAACCAACGGCAACGTATCTTTTAAGATGGTTTCTATTCAATAAATTCACAATATAGAGTGAAGAAATAAAGTGATCTTTTATAACTTCAATGCCGCCATCAGAGAATCCTCTGTGGTCTATATAGCCTGAGAGATTAACCACATATTCAAAACTATTTTTATTAAAAAAGTCAGTAAGTGTCTCTATATCTTTTAAATCAATATTTACAAAACTATCCAGATTATTGCTATTTTTGAAAGTTTTATTTGATCTCGACAAAGAAGTCACATGCAAATTTTGATTCTTTGCTGATAAAGCAAGATGTTGGCCAATAAAACCAGTTCCTCCAATAATAAGCAGTCTTTGGGGCATTAATTTACCAAGGTCTAGATTTAATATTAGTGGCTAATTCTTCTAGGTAATCTCTATCTCTTTTGGTATCCATGCACTGCCAGAAGCCCTCATGTCGAAATGCAGCTAGCTCACCATTTTGTGCTATTTTTTCTAATGGATCTTTTTCAAGAATAGTTTTGTCACCGTGAATATGATTAATAAATTCTGGTTCAATAACAAAAAAACCTCCATTAATCCAACCTTGATCTAACTGGGGTTTTTCTCTAAAACTTGAGACCATCGAATGAGAATCTAATTCAATTTGCCCAAATCTTGCAGGAGGCCTAACAGCAGTAACAGTAACTAATTTTCCATGTGTCTCATGAAAAGAAATAAGTTTATCTATATTTACATCTGAAAGACCATCACCATATGTAAGAAGAAATCTCTCCTTTCCAATAAAATGTTTTAATCGCGCCAATCTGCCACCTGTTAATGTAGTTAAACCTGTTTGAACCAGAGTCACTCTCCAATCAACTGAAGAGCTGTTATGGTTTTTAATATTTCCATCTTTAAGGTTAACTGTGAAATCAGAATTAATAGGACTGTAGTTTAAAAAATACTCTTTTATTACTTCAGCTTTATATCCTAGAGCGAGAATAAAATCTTTATGCCCATATTTGGCATATCTTTCCATAATATGCCAAATAATTGGTTTGCCAGCAATAGTTACCATTGGTTTCGGAATTATATCTGTATATTCAGATAATCTAGTTCCGAAACCGCCTGCTAGAATTACAACTTTCATTTTATACCCCAATCATAATTGATTTTTTTTTGATCTAAACTTATACTTTCTTTAGGGTCATGAACAATATTAGAAATATTCATAACTATATTTTTTCCTGCGCTTAAGCCTTGGAAACCAAACCAAATATTCGGTCTAACTGTAAGAAGTGCATAATTATCTCTTCCTATAATTACCTCTTTAAAATGTCCAGTAATCTTTTCAAAAAAAACAAACTTTACTTTGCCAACTGGGACAACAATATTCATAACCATTTTAGTATGTTTCTTCCATGCCTTAATTCTTCCATGTTTGATTTCAGAGAAATAAACTTCTCCAAAACCCTTATAAGTGTCATCACTTTTGTTTAAAGCCTTCAGGACATCCCCATTATTAACACTTATAACTTCAAGTGGTCTGAGAGATATTTGCACATCTAAATCACCCATTTAGCTCCTCTATCTCTTGCACAGGAAACATAATCCTCAATCTGCTTTTCTGAGAACTTTAAAACAGCCTCTTTGCTTAGTTTTTTTGAATAAAAGTTCTTATACCATGTTGTGGTCATATCAACAGTCTCCTTAAAATTTAAAGTAGCCTTCCAATTCAAATAATGATAGGCCTTATCACAATTAAGCTTTAGCAATGTTGATTCATGAACAGTATCATTGATACTATCTTTGTGAGAAAATTTCACCGAGCTCCATGATTTTGACATTTCACTAACCAAATCATATACGCTTCTTACTTCGGACTCAGAAGGTCCAAAATTTAATGCATGACCATGAAGTTCTTTGCTGCCAAGTAGTTTTGACGCTAGCGAAAGATAACCGCTAAGAGGTTCTAAAACATGTTGCCAAGGTCTAGTAGCGGATGGATTCCTTAAGTTTACTGATTCCCCTCTAGCCCAAGCCCGAATACAGTCAGGCACAATTCTATCTTGCGCCCAATCTGCGCCTCCTATAACATTCCCTGCCCTAACGGATGCAACTTTAACTTTGTCGCCTGATGGAAAATATGATGCAACATAAGATTTTATAACCAGCTCTGCAGCAGCTTTAGAAGCACTGTAAGGATCAATACCTCCCAACGCATCTGTTTCCCTATATCCCCATACCCATTCTTTATTATCATAGCATTTATCACTAGTAATCATTATTGCTACAACTTCACCATTGGTCTCTCTAAGAGTATCAAGAATATTTAAGGTTCCATTTAAGTTTGAAGACCATGTTTCAATTGGATCATTGTGAGACTTTCTGACTATAGCCTGGGCCGCAAGGTGGAATATAACATCTGGATTGACTTTTTCAATTAACGCCTTAATATCATCTAACTTAGATATATTCCCCCTTAAATCAGTTACTATATTTGATAAGCCTGCAGAATGAAAGTGAGACGGTTCGGTTGGGATTTTGTCAGAAATTCCATAAACTTTAGCGCCTAATGAATTTAACCAAACAGCTAGCCATGATCCTTTAAAGCCTGTATGGCCAGTTATTAAAACTCTTTTATTTTTAAACGTATTATTAAACATATAATTCACAAATCTTTGCAGTTGACCCTGAGAGATAAAAGACCTCTCCATTTTGGTAGTTCATTGTCTAAGCTAAAGAAACTTATAAAACTATTTTTTTCGTCATGAGCTAAAACTTTTTCTATCGACATTTTAAGCCCATCTGTTGATTCAACAAAAAAATCTTCATTTAATATCCCCAATAATGGACTTTGATTCAATTCACTACCCGATGAAACTATTATTACAGGTATCCTTAGATCATATGCATCCACAGATGCGCTAGTACTTGAGGTAGTTATAACTAAATCCGTTTTAATTAATAAATCATTAATATCTCCATCAAATATTGTTACCCCGGCCTTTCTCAAAAGGTCAACATGGTCATTGCGGGATGGATGTGGTTTGAAAATTACTTCATATCTGTCTAACAATGAATCTAGTAAAGGGTAGATTATCTCAATCAGTGAATCATTTCTTGAGAATGAATAGTCACCTAGAATAGTTATTTTTAACTTGTCATTAGATAATCTATCTGATAATAAATTTCTTTTTTGCCTTGCATCAGATAGGTACTGATATCTAAGTGCCTCAACTTTAATTAATCTATTCTTCAGAAATTTATATTCTGAAAATGCTCTAAAACACACATCACCATTGACAGCAATATAATCCGGGAGCGGAGATGCAACTATATTTTTTTGAGAAGATGAATTAGGAAATCCATACCTAAAATCCCATAATCGATATGTTGAGTGAAGATGCCCAACTATATATTTATGCCCGTTATTTTTCCAACATTGAATAAGCGCATATTCCCATGGCTGATTTTCATATAAATAAATTCCAAGCTTTTGCTTTATTTTTATTGAACTAATTAACTCATTGAATAAGTTATAAATCAAGATATTTTCTAGGCTAAGTCTACCTATTGTTGAGTCAATAAGACCGTTTATAAAGAAAAAGGTAAAGTCAGTATCAGCCAGACATGGAAGTTTGGTCCTTCTTCTAGGTGAAGGGCCAATAATAGACCTTATTTTAGACCAGTCTTTTAATGATCGAAATAAAACCTTGATGGATAGATAATGGTCCAACGAAACATGTACCTCATTATTGTCGCTAGAAAGTGTAAATTTTCGTAGGAGACTTGACGCCGTAGATGATTTTTCAATTCCTTTACTTTTATTGTAAATATGAACCCATCGTGTCTTAATTTTTAACTTATCAAGAAGATTAGGGACGCCTTGCCAGTAAACAGAAGAAAATCGATTTGTATCTTTTATTGAAAAGATTCCAGAAGTGAATGTAAAGAAAGTTATTTCTGATTCATTTTTTTGCCATTCCTGAAGATTTAATTTCTTCAAATTAATATGCAGGGAAAAATAATACAGTATCCATAACCAGCCCTTTAAGTATATTGGTATTAGATTTTTAAGAGATGTCAGACTAAAAATTTCAAATTTTCTTGTCTTTTGTGGGGTGTAAACAAGTGAAATATTATTTTTTTTTGAAAAATCTAATAAGGTTTTCTGTACTGGTTTATTTTCAATTAAAAGATAAATCTTTTTAATATTTTTTTCTTTAAGATTATCAAGTAAAGCAAGAGTTTTAATTATGTCATCAATATATTTTGACCGAGTTAAATTGCATCTCTCAAAAACACTACTCATCCACCATATTGATCCAGAATTTCCTATTGAAGTTGCATCTCTTATAGACATACCAATAGAGAAAATATCTCTATCATGCAATGAATAAAGCCACGTTAGGAAAATATCTTTATATTTCTTTGCGTTAAGATTAGCAAGATAAGGAATAGAAAAGATATTTTTTTTTGGATTATGATCTTTTATTGAGTCCCATAAATATATGCATTCATTCTTTTGTATAGAAATTGGACCTTTTCTAGATATGTAAACGTTCATTTCAATAATTAATGTTTAGTGTGTTCGAAACTGAATAAATATATTTGGATGATCTTGTCCTTGTTAAAAAAGAATCTTTGATAGTAATAGAAGCATGAGATTTTAAGTGTTCGCCAAACTTTAGCTCACATATACATTGATCATTTAATATAGGTCTAAGTCTAAATCTAGGATAATACGGCGCCGTCCTAATATTTGTATCAATTGTTAAGCGCAATCCAAAATTATCTTCAAAATATTCTCTTTCATAAACAACCAATGAAACGGGGGAAAGTTTTTCCAAAGGGAAATGCATATCAAGATTTTTGTGCAAAAAAGTATTTATAAAACCTATGAATTCTTTTCTACTTTCTAATGAAAGAAATTGAAAATCTTTTAAAAAGAAAAGATAGAATGATTAATGCTATTAAAGATAGAGCAAAACCAAACAAAATAGTAGAGATACTGTCTCTAACAAAAGTTTGATTCATTAAGGCTAACTCATCCATTTATTTCTCCGAATTTATTCTAATATTAAGTATTGCTATATTGATAAGGAAGAGCAAAACAACTCCAGATCCAAATATCGTATCATAATGCAACAATGAAATAAGCATTATTAGAAGATTAACCCCAGCTGAGGCAAAGAGTGGCTTATTATAGGTCTCAAGTTTATTGAGCCCATTGTATGCAGAATAAATTATGAACAAAATCAAAAGACCAAAAGGGATAATGCCCAATAAGGCTGTATAGTTTATAAAGCTAATCTCGGTATTGGGAAACAAACTATTATAATTTGGGCCCATACCGAATAGTAGTTTCATTATGTCGAATTCACTGACAATTTCCAAGTTACCAAGCACTAAAAAATCTAACATCCCGTAATAATATTTTTCTATATAGACTAAGAAAAGAAAAATAGAGATTAAAAGAAAGGTAATGTGAGTAATAGAAACTTTCTTGCTAAGGACTAATATCATTAAAAAGGAAAAAGCCATCAATAATAAGCCTGTTCCATTAGGAAACATAAAAAATAAAGACAGTGCTAGAATCATATATTTGTATCTATTTTTATGGTTAGAAAAAAAATTCACAACTATTGATTGAGAAAGGATAACTGATGCAAATTGCGGCCCAATAAAAATAGAGTTCAATCCACTTAATCCAATTCCAGTTAGCTCACCAAATCTATTATGAAGAACGCGATATGGCCTAATTCCATCCCCGCATGCGCCGAAGAAGTCAGCAAGCAAAGTGGTCTGCCCTAAAAAAATTAATAATGCCTCGATTAAAATCATCATAACAAGAAAGTTATATATTTTTAAAATCCAATCAGACAATTTTCCATAGTCTATCTCTGAAAAAAGTCCTGAGATCAATATACCCGCAATAAAGATTAGAATAACTGACAAGAGACTTGCCGGAATAGCCTCATTTGAGATGTAAGAAAAAGGTATTAAAAATACCAATAATCCTAAAAGAAGTAGATATACAGGTTTAAACGTTTGATATTTGTTTTGAATAACAGCATATCCAAAGAAAAAAATTATTAAAAATAATAGATATATATTTTTAAATTCAATACATAAAAGATTTGAAGCAATTGGAATAAATAAACCAACAAAAAGAATTGCTAGATGATATCCTGGGAGGCATTTCAGGGCATTTTGAAACAAAATGAGTATTGCTATTAAGCTATTCTTTAATAATTATTTTACTAAACAATACATAAACTAATATTGTCCCGAGAGAAGCGATAAATGAAAATATAAATATGTATTTAGTATTATATTTTCTGAATACATCTGATATCTTTGGCTCAGGAAACCAAAAAGATTTAGATAATAACTTTGGAGTTGTCTCTTTCATAACAATAGAGTAATTTAAATTATCTATTGCTTCCTGAGATTTCATCAATCCGCTTAATATATTGGAATATGTAAATGCCTCTATTGTTGATTGATCTTTGTTTGGATGATCATTTTTTTGTGTAGAAATTTTGCTTTTTATTTCATCTCTTGAGAGTTTTAAAAACTCTAACTTGTTTTTCATCATATTTATTTCTGGTTGAACTTTATTTTGTTCATACTGACTAATCTCAGCAGCAAAAACTTTATCAAACTCACTTTTCACTATTTTGGTTGCCTCAATACAATCATTAGTTCGCTTGCAGGAAATTATAAAAGGTATTACCTTTGTATAATCCAATTCTTTTGTAGGCAGTATTTTTGCTTTAACATCCTGAATACCCGCTTTCAAAAGAGGTTCAACATAGAGAGAAGGATTGGAAGTTCTAAACTTAATATTAGAAATATCTATTGAAGTGTATTCTTTGCCGGGCTTTGGAATAAAAAGATAACTTTCAAACTTATAAATATCCTTGATGATGATATAAAAGGCAGTAGTAAGCCCAGAAATAATTAATACCAAAATTATTACTGTTTTAATCTCAGTAAGTTTCTTTAAGATTTCTAAAATATTCAAAACAAATCTCCAGATGTAATTTGATTTATGGGTTTAATTCCTTTCAAGAAGTTAAGAACGTTTTGAGAAGCTTTAACTCTCATCTCAACATATGACTCTTTTGAATAATATGATGAATGTGGGTTAATAATAACTCTACTATTATAATTATTTTTTATCCAATTCTTAATAAGACTACTATTTTTATTTGGTGGCTCTTCGGGAAGGACATCTAAAGCCACAGCTGATAATATGCCCTCACTAAGAGCCGAATCTAGAGTGTCTAAAGAGTCAAGAATCTCACCTCTTGCGGTGTTAATAAGATAGGCGCCTCTTTTAATGTTTGAAATAAATTCCTTATTTATAAGCCCCCTTGTTTCTTTTGTTAATGGACAATGAATAGAAATTATATCTGATGAACTTAGCAATTCATTTATATTAGATATTCTTGAGACCCCCAATAACTTTTCATGTCCAGAGGGTTTATATGGGTCATAAATTTGAACATCAAAACCTAATTGTCTTGATTTTATAGAAAATCTTCCACCAATCCTTCCAGCACCAATAACTCCGACCTTTAAGGAACTAGCTCTTTTTAATTCGGAGATAGTATTTTCTTGCCATGAATTATTTTTATATGCTTTAGAGTATTCATTGTATTTGAAAATGCCTCTCGAATATGATAATAGAAATGCCAAAGCAGTATCGCTCACCTCATCAACACCATAATCAGGAGTATTAGAAAATATTATATTTTTCTGTTCAAGGAGTTTGAGGTCTATTTGATCAAATCCTACTCCATATCTGCAAACAAACTTGAGATTTGGGAATTTAGATATATAGTTAGAATTAATTTTTTGATGCCAGACAAGCAATGAAGTAATATCTGGATCATTAGGATTAAGCGTCAAGCTACTCCCTAAAATCTTTTCTTCAATGTAAGGATTATCAATATAGTCTGTTATAAAAGCCTTCATTTTTCTTCGACTCTAAAGGATATTTCACCAAGTCGCTCAATGGAATGTTTGACATGGTCTCCATCCCTTACATCATTCTTGTCCACGCAACAAGGGGTACCAGAAATTAAAATATCGCCTGGCTCCAAAGAAGTTATTTTGGAAACAAAAGAAATTGATTCATAAATATTTAACTTTGCATCAGATAGGCGACCTTTTTGTGTCAGTCTACCATTTATATGAGTAGTCATTTCGGCATCATCCACTAGATTGCTTAGTTCATAGATTGGTGATACTATACAATAGCCGTCTCTAGACTTAGATTCTGCTAAGTGATGATCGCGAGTATTAATTGATGTTGTAACATCCGAGCAAACCAAAAAACCTTGAATGCAATGCTGTGCTTCATCTTTAGATATGTTATGCACTTTCTTTGAAATCATTACACCAAGTTCAACTTCAACCCAAGTTTTATTATTCTTGGGAATACTAACTCTATTGCTAGTATTTACACCGCTGACCGATTTAATAAAATAGAGTGGAGGCATATTATCCGAAGCAATACCTTTGTAATTAAGCGCAAGCGCATGGACAACTCTTGTGATCATGTTCTAGGATCTCTAGTTTTTAAGATTTCTTTTGCCTCATCAGTATACTGCTTCTCATAATTTGAGTTTGACTCAAGAAATCTTGCTGCCATCTCTGCAAACTGAAAATCTTCTTCATAGTCAATATCAATGTTTGCCCAACCTTCGGTTTCATGAAAAACTATATTGCCAGAGTAGACACCATGCCCATTCTTAACATAGGACTCAATAAAGGTATCAACTTTCCAAATTGAAATTGCGAAATTAAGCGCTTTAACTGGCTCTAAGTCCTGAGATCTTGGATGTTTGCTTTTAGTATTAAAATTAATAGGCTTGTCATCTATAAAACAATGTGTTTGAATTTTTTCATAGCTTAATAAAGTATCTGCATTAGCCGCGATTATTTTTGACCATGCGGAATTAATAAATTCCACATTGATAAACGGTGATGTAGGATTCACAACCGCCAAATAATCGCATTCAACGTTGGTCATAAAATCATATAGATAATCATCAATTAGAGAACTACTAGTAGCAAGTTCCTTTTTTCTATGATAAAAATTGATATTATTTTGGTTGGCAATTTCATGAAAAATTTCCGAATCAGAATTTATGTATACATCGTTACCGATAGCAGACTTTTTGAGGGTTTCTATATTATATGATATTAAAGGTTTTGAGTTTAAAAGTCTTAGATTCTTTAAAATGACTCTATTGCTGCCTATTCTTGCTGGAAGAAGCGAAATAACTTTCATTGGTTTAAAGATTAAAAAATTTAGTATTATAGATAATAAAACTAGAGTTTCTTTTTTACTTAGGATTTTTTTGCAGTAGCAAATAGAAACCCACCGCGATTCCTAACTCTGCTTTCGTATTTCTCAGTGCCTATTTTCTCTATGAATAACTCCCTTAATTTTCTAGGCAAAGGTAATACGTCAACATCTTGTCCTAAAGTTTCAACTTTAAAATCCTCAAAGAAGATTGATATCAAATCTGAAAGAGTGTCTTCTGTATAGTATCTTGCAACAGCTCCATCAGTCATATCATTGAGGCAAGAGTCAATTTTTCTTCCTTTCCAGAATAACAAAAAATATCTTAACAGAGCGATATATGCAGACATGCCAGACAAGTTATAGACCATAAACCTAACTTCACCGCCTGGTTTAAGCACTCTATGTATCTCTTTAAGACTCCTACCCGTCCAGGCTGAATGATGGATAACACCCCATGACCAAACAAAACTAAACGAATTATCCTCAAAGGGTAAATTTGAAGAATCCATTAAGAAAACATTTTTACTATTTAATTTTTTAAGCGCAAGTCTAGCTTTCGTTGCATCAACGCTTGTCTGAGAAATGTCAATTGAAGTTAAATCTGCACCAGATTTAAGCATAAGCTCTGAATGCAATCCCATGCCACAGCCTATTTCTAGAACTTTCTTACCCGCAAGGTTATCAAATGGAATTATTGATGAAAATGGTTTTCCTTCTCCAAGATTTCTTGCTGCATAAATAAATTCATTATCAATTGCCTTAAACCAGTCAGAGGAAAATTTCTCAAATGCCACTGGCCTTTTCCAGTCATAAGACATTTGATTGTCTGTCCACCATTGTTTATTGTTATTCTGAATTTTTTTTAGTTGTTTTGATTCCAAGAGCTATATCCTATTAACATAATTTTAATAAACCAAGATTTTTTAATTCATATATATATTCCAAAACTTTTTCATGATTAATTCCTGTTGCATCAGCAACCTCTAATGAAGAAAAATCTTTTGTGATAAAAGTCAATATATTGAACATATCCTTATCAAATAGAACTTCTTTAGAGCCTGATAAAGCACTCCTTAGACCTCTTTTAGACATCATAGGTTCACATTTATAAACTGGTTCTGCATATATAGCTAAGTTTATTAGTCTTAGTGATTCAATGTATACCTCAAATGCACCCATAAGTCCTTCTGGAGATATAAAATTTAGATTATCTAATGAGCTATGATACTCCTTATAAGCCCCATACTTTGTTCTCATGATGGATGCAAATGGAAGGTTAATTCCTGGACCACAATATTGTCTTTCATCACTCCCTCTCTCAAAGAAGGAATACTCTTTGTAAGCAATGCCTTTTATTTTAAAAGCTTCTTTCGCGGCAATCTCGCTGAGATTTTTCATTTTTCCCTTAAGCAAAGAATATGACCTAGTATCACCAACGCAAGTAACAACATATCCAGCAATAGTATTTCTCATTAGATGATCATAGTTCTTATATATATAGCAAATTGCACCAATAGTTTCAGGTCCATATACAAATCGATATGAATAATTTCTTAAAGTGTGATCATGTTCGAGATCTAACAAATGTCTAGCCAACATGGTTGTTAAAATAGGTCCAGATAATTCATTGTTGCCCATAGAAGGATGACAGATGTATGTGCTGATAATAATTTCTTTTTTACTTTTCCCGGGGATATATAATTCACCATAATCCATCTTTCCAGGTTTAATTGTTGAGTCTATCTTGACTCTATAATCTCCTTCAGTTAGTAACCGAAAATTATTGTATTCAATACAAAAACCCCAATTTCTCTCGTAGTAAGATGTTCTATATGGAATGGCTTCAGGATTTGATTTATCAGTGTACAAGTGTTCTTTCAATTCCTTGAGAGATAAAATTCTCTCCATTGGCTCTGAATATCCAAGTAAGTAGAGATTATTTTTTCTAAAATCACAAATCTTTCTTCCATCTGGGGTAACAATATATGCTTCTTTTACATTCCACTCGTCTGGAATTGTCCAGTCAAAACATATTGAACCAGAATTCATCGATCTCATTTGAATTGGCACAATCTTACTAATATATTTTAAAGTTTCACGATTTCCCTCTCCCGTAAGGCTTCTATTGATAGGAAAGAGATCAGTTGCCCAGGTCCAAATTTCATTAGCATCCAACATCTAAATCATCCCCATAAAACTTTTAGAGTATGAATAGTCTTTTCTTAGCCTTTCATAATTAATTTCAATAATCCCTTTAGTGTTTTTTGGCGGAAACAGTCGTTCATTCTTAAAGAACTCCTCAATTAGTTCTTCAAATGATGGGTAAATCTTTTCTGATTTATTGTAAGCTTTGATTTTCTTATATGACTTATATTGCATAATTTTTTTTGTTAATGAGTCGGATAAATCCATGAATGAAACTCTATCTTCTAAACTAAAATTTTTTAATACAGACTCTATTGAAGGATAAGCTTTAACTGCCTCAACGGCAATTATAGGCTTCTGCTCGGTAACTGCATGAAAAACAATTGTTGAGGGAGGTGAGACAACAAAATCAGAAATCTCAATCAAGGCTGCCGGAGAAAAATTATGATCAAACACAACAACTCTTTTTTTCTTCTCAAGCTCATAAAGAGCTGAGTATGTTTGTTTTGACAAATTATCAAGTAAATTATTTCTCTTTGGTTTTATCAATACAATGTAATTTGGATTTTCCTTTATGAAATCAATTGCCAATCTGTAATATGAATCCAATGGGTGAAATGACCCTGACTCATGTAACGCTTCATCAAAAAAAGTTAAAACTTTAAATTTTTTTTTGTTTTTATTCTGGAATATAGAATCCTCGAGCTTTTTTGATTTAAATAGCAGTTTATTTTTTGAGTACTGGATGTTGTACAATACAGACCTTGGTTCAACTAACTGCATTGGTGAATATTTATTAGCATGAAAGTGTATATGTGCTGTAATAATACTGGCGTAAGAAGGAGTTCCTAGAATAATTGACCTATCGACAAAACCTAAGACTGCTCCTTTTGCTTCACAGGCAATCAACTTACAGTAGAGATGTTCTAAATAATCGTGTGATATAAGAAAATCTACACTCTTATATTTTAATTCTCTGTACCATTTCCCAATGTCTTCACATAGTGTAATATTTATAAATAATAATTTTAGAGTAATATTTAAGTTATTAATATTTACGTATTTAAATAACACCTTCAGATTTACTAAAAAGCCTAACAGAATATTTCTTGGGAAGTCAACCAACCTTCTAAGCTTAGTTTGATTAAAGTTTATAACTGGAATACCGATGTAATTTTTTGTTAAGATATCTCTTGCGCCGGTGTAGTAGAGAGTTTTTTTTGCATTAATTTTGTTCAAAATAATGCCAGCTTGAGATAATTCATTTCTGCAAAAATTGCCAAAACCATCTGCTGAGACAATTGCAAGGTTGTGGTATTGTTTTGATTTTTTATAAATTTGCCTTTCTTTTGATTCAAAGTTTATACAACTTATTCTATTTATCTCTGGCCTGTAGTCTTTATTTTCATATTTGGTTGAGTAGGTAAGTGTTTTCTTCTGATTGATGCCGAAAACAAACCTGAAAAGTGATAAAAGCAACTCTAATAAACTTGAAAAATCAGGGGACCTTGTTTTTTTGATTTTAAGATCATGCAAAGGGTAAAGTTCTTTAGAGGCTTCCGACAACCAAGAAATTAATCTTTTTCTTGAAAGAATGAAAATTAATTGCTTGCTTTGATTAACCTTCAAAATATGATATGCCCAAAAAGTGAGGGCGTGTATTTGTCTGTTTAATTCGACTTGCAACCAAGAATAAACTGGCATACCCTCCCTCTTAATTTTACTGGATACTTCTCTATGAAAAATTATATGAGCATGATAGTTAGATAGCCCATTGAACAAACTAAATGACCCTGGGAATGTTTTTGGCTCATCTAATTCTGAATTAATATACGGCTCAATAAAACCTCCAATTTTTTCAAAATTAATGTTTTTAAGCTTAGAGATTTTAAAAGATCTTATAAGAAAAGATAAAATTCCAACAACTAATGATTTATCTGAAAAATAGATATTTATCTTTCTTTGATTGAACAAGTGTTTTAGGGGGACTCTAAAAAATAAATCAATTAGGGTCAGCCTTTCAAAAAAAAAAGTAATCACTTTATTGATGATTCAATTAACAAAATTATTTTTCTTGCGTTAACAAAATGATTTCTAATTTCTCCATCAATATTTAAACTTATGTCAAAAACCTTATTGATTTCGGAAATAAGTACTAATACTCCAAAAGAGTCTAAAAGGCCTGAGTCAAGTAATTCTGTGTCCAAATCTATTTCTACACTATCAGTTAGAGAATTTGATATTAGATTAATAATTTGTTCTTTCATTTAATTATCCTCGTTTGATCCAAAATAGGAAAAGTTACCCGCTTCGATACCATCACGACCCATTGTTGCCCCGTCAAATGGAATTTTTCCTTTTCTAAAATTAGGAATGCCCTTTAACAGACCAAAAGGCTCATCGACTATCAAATTTGATAAGATGGCACAGTATTCATTAGCATCTATAGCAGCTATATCTGCGCTTCCAATATGCGCAGATAAAACACTTCTATTTTCGTTGAGTTTCGACTTTATTTTTTCAAGGTCATGATGAATATCAAGATCAAGATACCTTACATTTGAGAAAAAATGTTTGTCGAATTTTTCGTCATTAACATAAACATCGATATCTAAAAGTTTATTGTAACAATATGGCACGCCAATCATATGTTCAATGTGATGAAGAAAGGCATTATTGGCATAAGGAATCCCCAAAGTTACAAGCTTGGCATTTTTTTTTAAGAGTCGGTCAAATGGGGAGCACAGTCCATAACTGGAAGGAGAGTTATTTTTTGAAATAAAGTCTGAATTCTTACCTAGGGAGGTTACAGAGTAAATTGGATGAAGACTTCTGACTGCGCCCTTTTGTTTTAATAAAAATTCACTAAAGATTCCATTCATCGGTTTAGTTTTTTCGTGGTAGTAGGGTTTACTGAATCTAGCTGTTTGGGTTGTGTAGGTTAATACACTGAGAGTTCCATCATCTCCAATAACGTCAAAAATTGAATTCAACCAACCTTGAAGAAATGTTTCTCTATCAACTACTCCCTGCATAACTCCGGCAGAAAATAGTTGTCCAGTAAATAGAACGGTGTCTCCCTCTTGTATAGATAAATTTTTTAAAGCTATGGAAATATCAGATAAAGAATATGAGTTAATTTTGGACATAAAAAGAGTCTAAGCAGAACTATTAATTAACTCTACAATTGAGTCCAAAGTATTAAAATTTTCTGGGGTAAGATCTTCCATATCTACCTGAAATGAAATTTTATTCTCCAGCTCTATAACTAATTGAATCAAACTAAAAGAATCAAAAACATTTTCAAGTAAAGAGTTCTTGTTATTTTCAATAAGCTCTCTTGGAGCGCCCAATGCTTCAGAGATAATTTCTATTATTTCTTCAGTAGAAGTATGCATACCAATATCTTAAAATCTTGCTATAGCTCTTACTGGACACCCATCAGCATCGGCAATTTTAAGTGGTAAGGCAGTAAGTTCAAAAGTCTCCGGCAATGAGTCAAGGTTGCACAAATATTCCAGTATAACAACCTCCGCAGAAAGGAGTATTTTATGAATTGGGGAATCATTATCGCTGAATCTATTATTTTCGGGATTGTCTGGCATGGGAGTATCCATACCAACAAGGTTCACCTTTTTTTCAACTAGGAAAAGAGCAAGTTCATCAGATAGATAAGGATTGCCATTATAAAACTCCATAGAGCCCCACCTACTTGACCAGCCAAAATTAAATATGATCTTTCTTTCCTTGAAATTATCAGGAATCTTCATTAAAAATTGATTTAGTGTGACTTCACCTTCATGGCCCCTAAAATCAACTAATCTAGCATCTCCAACTAATCTTTCAAGACTTATATTGTCGACAGAGCCGGCATTTTCAATAAAATGCCTAGGCGCATCAATGTGGGTACCGGTATGGGTGCCAAAAGTAACTTTTCTTGACTCTCTGTTTTCAACCCCATGCCTTCCAAGCTGGACGATTTCTGTAAAAGGATGGTAGTGAGTTGGATATGTCAACATTCCATTTTGAATTGTATATGTAAGGTCAATAATTTGCTTCATAGTTATTCCTTTACTTTAATTCTAAAAATTCAGTAAGAAGGCCGCCATCCCAAAAGAACATTGCAAGTGAGAATTTTTTATCGTCTTTCAGATAAATATCGTCTTTGACTTCTACCGAGGCCAAATTACAAAAATTTGTGCTTTTAATTTTACTATATTTAGACTTATTTATAGAAAAAAAGACTATACAGTTAATGCCTTTTGTAAATCTATTGACTTTCTCTCTTACGATGTTATCTGAATTTTTAAGATTGATTTTTATTGGCTTAAAGCTTGAATTCTTTAATTCAAATTCATTATTCTCAGATTTAGAGGTAATGAAACTTAAAATTTTTTTTAAATTGTCATTAAAGGAAGAAATTTCAATTCTTTGTAAATCTTTCTCAAGTTTGTATTTAATAGAATCGCCAAGCTCATTTCTAAAAATTAGCGATTCACCTTCAATCCATGCTAAATCTTTTTCTTTATTTGAGCAAATTTCCATTGAGGAATTTTTACTAGCGAAGAAAACCAATTCAAAGGATATAAAATTTTTTCTTTCGAAAACAAAAATTAACTGGTATTCCCATGTTTTCTCATTAATATGGGTGATTGTATCTTTTGGTTTAAGAGACTTATTAAAAACAAACTTATAATCTAAAGACTCTAAAATATCTGCTACTTTGAAGAGATCACCTAACGTTTGACATGTATAGTTAAATTGTAATAGAAACATTAGAATGTCTTACAATTGAGTAAGTGTTCTAAATCTTTTTTCCTGACTTTTCCGCTTCTTGTCCTCGGAAAGCTATCTGTAAAAAGAATACTATCTGGAAGGTACTTTTTCCCAAAAGACTCTATTAATAAATTTTTAACATTTTCTTTAATAATTTCTGAACTATTTCCTTCAATTAGCAAAAAAAATTTTTGTCCTAATAGCTCATCAGTTTTCCCAAATGCGCAAAAGTCATGTTGAGTTTTTATTTCTCTTCTAAGAAAAGACTCTATATGAGAAGGATAAATATTCAACCCTGATTTAATAATTACATCTTTTATTCTTCGTTTAAAGAAAAATCTATTATTTTTAATTTCAAAAATGTCACCAGAGAAGTATGGCTGATTCACATTTAATGCCGTAGATTCACTTCGAATAATCATTTCAATTTCTTGACTATTATTTTTTTCTTCAACCAAAGTGGCACATGAAAGCATCCTCCCTGAAGAAAAAATGTTATCTTTTTCAGACTCAACAAGAACAAATAATGCTTCAGATGTTCCATAGCTTTCATAAATCCTGACACCGTGCTCTAACCATATCTTCCTTTTTAAGTTAGTGTCTACACTATCAAATGCAGCAAAAATTTTATAATCGCCTTTTACCCTATCAAAAAACTTAAGATTATATAAGTTTCTTATAATCGAGAAAGGAAGCCAAACACTGTCAAAAGAGCGATTGGATAAGCCCCTCATAGTCTCCATAGTAACATTATCTGAATTGGTAATATATATTGATGAATTATTTAAGAAAGGCAGTATAAGACTATTTAAAATTCCACCCAAATAACTAAATGATAAGTATGAAAGAAATGTTCTATTTTCAATAGACCCATGAGATTGATGAAAGCAAAATGATGCTGTACAGAGATTAAACCTGGAATGAATAATAATTTTCTCTGCTCCAGTAGTTCCTGAGGTTCCAGTT
>Ga0181565_10000332_pt1 | contig 34471 bp, 28 predicted proteins | sample 101ome_16_FD_129661 | JGI IMG/M metagenome (GOLD analysis project Ga0181565, IMG submission 129661) | Coastal salt marsh microbial communities from the Groves Creek Marsh, Skidaway Island, Georgia - 101401AT metaG (megahit assembly) | ecosystem: Environmental > Aquatic > Marine > Intertidal... | reverse complement strand
TCTGGCTCAATGGGATCCACTGAGTTGATTAAGGCCCGCTGAAGCTCCTCAGCCGACCATTCAGGATGCCTAGCAAGCATCAGCACTGCGGCGCCACTCACGTGGGGAGCAGCCATGGAAGTACCGCTCAGGAATCCAAATCGGTTGTCAGGAAAAGTTGAAAAAATCGATTCTCCCGGAGCAGCCAGGTCAATGAAGTCACCATAATTGGAGAAACGCGTACGCTGATCTTGCTGGTTGGTTGCTCCGACAGCAATAGTGTGATCAAAGGCTGCAGGATAGAAAAGCTGATCACTCTTGCGATTACCACCAGCCGCGACAAACAAGAGACCTGCAGCATGCACCTCTTCCACGGCAAGCCTCATGACTTCACTCCTCACATCCACACCCCAACTCGCGTTAAGGATGCGCGCTCCCTGATCAATCGCATAGCGGACCCCGCGCATCACCGTTGCCACATCGGCCTTGCCGGAAGTACCAAAAGTCTTGATGGCCATCAAACTCACCTCCGGACTGACACCGGCCGATCCCCGACGATTGTCAGCCACCGCACCAATAATGCCTGCTACATGCGTTCCGTGACCCTGATCATCGAATGGGTCCCCATCATCGGAAACAAAATCATAACCGTGCCAATCATCAATCAAGCCATTGCCATCGTCATCCAGGCCATTGGCAGGAATTTCACCCACATTGGTCCATAGATTGCCCTGAAGATCTGGATGAAAAAAATCAATGCCCGTGTCAACCACAGCCACAGTCACCCTTCGATCTCCTTGGCCCACCATCCATGCCTCAGGCAAGTCAATGTCTGCATCGGCCTTGCCCTCAAATTGCCCCATATTGTTCAGGCCCCAAGATCGCTCGAAATAAAAATCATCGGGAAGTCGCACTTGGTCGAGCTGGAGCAGGTAATTGGGCTCCACGTGACTGACGTGCTCGAGGCTGAGCAGCTCCTGCATGGCTCGTGCAGTTGACCAGCCAGACCCATGGTCGGGAAGCTGCACAAGAACCCATGCATCAAGAGGACGCTTCACGACGGCATGAAGGGGTCGCCGCAAACTTGCATGGGACTGGATCAAAGGCTCACAACTGATGTCCGGGTGGTCCGCTCTGAATTGACGCAACCACGACGGCAAATCTCGATCGATCTTGATCAGATAGGATCCCGGCTCAAACCCCTCTAAAACGGAATCCCTGGAAGACTCAGTGGCTGCACCCCGCATGGACCAGCCCAAAGTCAAAAAAACCAAAATACCTACCCACCAGAATCCAAGCAATCCAAACCCACCGCTTCCCAAGCCCTGAGAAGGCTCTGGGAAAAGCGCATGCGGCTTTTGCCTACAACCATGCAGGCGGGGCATTCTGGTCTGGAAACTTAGCTGCTTGCTCATACAGGGTATCGCCAATTCCTGATTGTTTTCAGGTTATCAGTGAGGCCATGGCCTGCCAACATGAACTCGCCACCGAAGAGCATGAAGCATTGAAAGCAAACCAGACATCAGGGCTTTGCTGCTTGACGACTGGGTCTGCATGCCGATTGACTCTCTGCGTGGAAGGGAAACGACCTTCAGTTTTGCTTTCTGCTTCATACCATGGATTACCTCGAAAAACTCAAGTTCAACGGCGATGGCCTCATCCCTGCAATCATTCAAGATGCAGAAAATGGCCGAGTTCTAATGATGGCTTGGATGAACGCCACGGCATTGGAAAAGACGATTGAAACTGGCAAGACCCATTTCTGGAGTCGTTCTAGGCAAAAGTACTGGATGAAGGGCGAATCAAGCGGACACACTCAGCAGGTAGTCGATTGTGCCTATGATTGCGACGGGGATACCCTGTTGATTCAAGTTGAGCAAAAGGGGGCGGCGTGTCACGAGGGATACCGATCCTGTTTTTTTACCTCCATCAAAGATCAGGGAAAAAAACTGGAAATCACTGAGCCAATGCTCAAATCGCCAGACGAAATCTACGGTTCAAAAAGCTAGTCCTACCACCTGAAAAGAGGAGGCTCTAGCTGGCTAGAGTCGACGAAGGCCATCCTCGGGCATGGCATTGGGGATTTCATCTTCGATGGAACCTAGTCGATCCATTGTTTCAGCATCCAAATCTAAATCGGCAGCCGCCAGGCTTTGATCGAGCTGATCTACATGAGAAGCCCCGATGATAGTCGAGGCAACAAATTCATGTTGTTTACTCCATGCGGTCGCCAGAGTGACCAGATTCAAACCGATAGAATCAGCCACGTCCTTAACCCGGGCCACCACTGCCAAGGTCCGATCATTGATAAAGCGCTGGACCATTTTTTTCTGCCGCTCACGACCTAACGAGAGATAAATGGCAAAGCGCGCACCCTCAGGGAATTGACCATCTTGGTATTTGCCTGTGAGCACACCACCCCCGAGTGGTGAGTAAGGCAGCAAACTAACCTTCTCTTGGCGACAAACCTGGGCAAGCTCACTTTCGCACCGGCGGTTAATCAGGCTGAAGTTGTTTTGGACCGTTTCCATACGATCCAGCTGGTGGCGCTCCGAAGCCCACAATCCCTTCATGACTCCCCAGCATGTGTCGTTGCTGGTACCAAAAACTCGTATCTTGCCATCCCGCTTGAGGTCCGAAAGGGCCGAGAGAGTTTCCTCATGGCGCATGCCATGATCGGGCCAATGGGTTTGGTAAAGATCGATGTAATCGGTTTGAAGACGCCTCAGACTGGCCTCGACTTGACGCACTATCTGGTGGCGATCTAGGGAAGTCATTCCATGCCGGACAGGTGGCACAAACCACCCGTGTCCGGCACCCGTGATTTTGGTTGCAAGGATGAGAGACTCTCTGGGTTTGTCTTTCAACCATCTCCCCACGATGGTTTCAGTGAGACCAACGGTTTCAGCCCGTGGCGGCACCGGATACATTTCGGCAGCGTCAAAGAAATTGACGCCCTTATCGTAAGCTTCGTCCATAATCCGGAAGGACATGGACTCGTCAGCCTGATCGCCAAAGGTCATGGTCCCGAGACAGATCTCGGAGACCACCAAACCGCTTCTACCCAGACGACGCTGCCTCATGAGCCTACCATCACTGCGCCTTGAGTGCCTGATCAATAGCAGCTCTTAGCTTGGTATCATCCGGACGGGTTCCCGAACGGTAGTGACCAATCACCTTACCCGTTTTGTCCACCAGGAATTTTTCAAAATTCCATCGCACATCTCCACCATGTTCGGGATGGGAGGTGAGATACTTGTAGAGGGGTGCCTGTTGATCGCCTTTCACGTCAACTTTGCCCATCATGGGAAAGCTCACCCCATAATTATCTTTGCAGAAGCTCAAAATCTGCGAGTGGGAACCAGGCTCCTGGCCGCCGAAGTTGTTGCAAGGAAACCCCACGACTGAGAAACCTTGATCCTTGAGTTCATTGTGTAATTTTTGCAAACCCTCATACTGAGGGGTGTAGCCACACTTACTGGCCACATTGACCATGAGTAGGACCTTGCCTTTCCAGTCTTGCAAGTTGACTTCCTTGTCTTCGATGGACTGCATCTTGAAACTCAAGGCATTGGGCTCGTTATGATGATCAGCTTGCATGGGGGTTGAACTCAATAGACTCATCAATATGGCGAATGCTGAGAAAACGGAGGTGTGAATTTTGGTTATTTTCATGATATGAATTGATTGCGTCGATAAGGTTTCCTCATTTGAACAAATTGCAAATGATTTTATTTCAGTGTCAGACATGCTCCACTGCAGTTTGAGCTGATTCCTCCTGCATGTAGGTCCTCGGAACATAAAAATACGCCACAAAAACAAAGAGGATGGCCGTGATCAGCATAGTCCAAGTCCAAAACCAGAAATAAGCCGCTCCCTCGAACTTCACGGCGCCTCCCACGCTCTCCTGGGCGGTAAATTCAATGGAAGGCCCTACTCCGCGCTCTCTTTGAACCTGAGCCATTCCCTGATCTCCCATAAGCGCTACCATCCGCCTCTCCCTCCAATTCAGTGGTTTTTCCTCAGCTTGCGATCCGGAGGGTCGAGAAATGGCGACTTCAACTATCAGGTCATCAGAACTCAACCGCTGCTGATCCTCTCCCAGACTCACGATTCGGAAGCTATTGCGGTTGATCATACGATATTCCAAGGGATTCCCCCATGGGTCGAGCCTCTCTCCCACCACAGCTTGGCCCTGTTCGGTGCGGGGCAACTGCTCCTGGTTAGCCTCAAAATAATTTTGGATGGATGATTGGGCATCAGAAAGTTGTTTCCGGATCGTTTCGGTCATCAAGGCAGGGTTTCCTTGTTCGATCAGAATGAATTTATTGACTGCAGCCGTGAAATAATTACCTAAGGAAACCGATGCCAGGAACATGGCCATCACCACCGATTTCATGCTCGTCGGCGCCTGGGTGTAGGCAAATTCAAGGCAAGTGATAGAGACCATGACCTCCGAGGCAGTCAAAAGCACATAGGCAAGTAACTGCCACGAGATGGAAGGGGTTTGGCCTGCATCAATCCAGGACTGCAGGAAGGACACAACCGCAAATCCAGGAACCATGACAAACAGGCCTATGGATATCTTGCGAAGCGCTGTCATGGGAAAAAACCGATCCAAAAATGGGTAAAGCAAGTAACTAAAAACGGGCACCAAGGTGACGATCATGATGGGGTTGATCGCCTGAATCTGAGATGGCAGCCACTCCACGCCCAGCCAGTTGCGATTCAAATCCTCAGCCTGCAGCACCCAAGAAGAGCCAGTCTGATCAAACAAGGCCCAGAAAACGGCTACAAAGGAAAAAATAATCAGCAGCTTGAACAGGATGAAAAGCCCCTGCAGGGAGAAGACTTCTTTAACAAAAGACATACCTCGGGCAGGGATGTGGACAAAAACTTTCCTACCCATCCAGAACAACACGGTGGCAATCGCCATCAGAACCCCTGGGACGCCAAAGGCCCAGTGCGGTCCGTAGTGTTCCAACAAAAGTGGTGTCGCAAGGGTGGAGAGAGCTGCCCCCACATTAATGGAGATATAGAACCACCCGAACACCTTGGTAAGCCAGTGGCTGTTGGATTGACCAAACTGATCACCTACATGGGCTGAAACACAAGGTTTGATCCCACCCGATCCCAAGGCAATCAGATAAAGGCCCGACATCATCCAGCTTTCAGCACTCATCCCAGCCGAGCCCATCAAGGCGAGCGCGAAATGACCCAGGCAGTAGACCACTGAAAGACTAAGAATCGTGCGGTATTTGCCCAGCCATGCATCAGCCAGAAAAGCTCCTAAGATCGGAGTCAGATAGACCCAGGCATTGAAATCGTGGTAGCGCGCCACCGCTTCGGCACGGTTCATTGGCTCACCAGGCGAAGTATCGAGCAGAAAGAGGTACTTGGTCATGAAGATGGTGAGGATACCCTTCATGCCATAGAAACTGAAACGCTCAGCCGCTTCGTTCCCAATGATGTAGGGAATGCCTCGAGGCAAGGACCGCGTGGCCCTCGGTGCGGTAAGATACCCTGGGGAAGCCATGAGCTTTAGGAAGGAAAAAAACGTTACCGGGAAATCCCATCAAGGGGTTTTATTCCAAAAATCCACAACAAAAACGTCCTCTAGCAAGGGGCCCACCTGAGATCCAAAGGTCTTGTGGTGCGGATGGATTAAATAATCGTCTCGATCCTGAGCTGAATGAAAGGTGAGGACAAACCCGTGCGTGAATCCCTTGTTCAGGCCCTCTGGACTATTATTCATACCCCACTCAAAACTGAGAATCTGAGGGATTTTGGATTTGAGACCTGCGAAAGCCTCCTCAATAGCGGCGATATCCTGTGCAGTCGCCGAGTCCTTAAACTTGAAAGAAACCATGTGAACAAGATGTCCTCGCTCTAATTGTTTCTGGGCAGCCTGGCCCAAATGCATATCGCTCATATGTGTCGCCATTAAAAGGAAGCAAACCAGAAGTGGGATCGAATATTTCATACCAGTCGATGTTGGGGACTTGGCGAAAACCTAGCACTCATATCGGAGAGCGGGCAAGTGATAAAGCCTTGTGGCGTCGCTTAAGCAGGATACCCTTTAAGTGATGGATCGACAATGGACCAGGAGTTGACGACACCCTTGCTCAAGCAAGTCAAGAACACGATCAAAACCATCGTTGCCTCCATAGTAGGGGTCGGGGACTTCATGGCTTTCAGCGGAGGGGACAAAATCACAGAATGATCTAATTTTCTCAGACCACTTACCCTCCGGATCGAGAGTCAGGACATCGCGGCGATTGTCTTCATCCATCGTGAGGACGAGATCGAAGGTCTCCAAATCCTCTGGGGTCACCTGGCGAGCTTTGCTTTGTAACTCGTATCCCCGCTTCAAGGCAGCCGTTCGCATCCTAGCATCAGCAGGCTGCCCGCGGTGGTAATCAATGGTTCCAGCAGAATCGCAGGTGAGCTCCCCTTCCATCCCTGCATCAGCAATCATGGATTGAAAAACTCCCTCAGCAGCGGGGCTTCGACAAATATTCCCCATGCAGACAAAGAGAATCCGACGGATGCTGCGACTCCCCTCTCTCATTAGGGTTGGGTCAACTTTTGAAAAGTTGCCTTGGCGCGCCTGACAAATTCTGCGGGCTGGCGAGCAAAGATGGGGCTATCGGTTTCCAGCGCCAGGACGCCATGATAACCGGTTTCCCTGAGCGCTTCAAATAAGCCCTCAAGGTTAGCGTCTCCTTCACCGATGTGTGCGCTGATGCCAACCAGCTGTCGCTCCGAGAACTCAACCTTCTTGTCTTTGAGGTGCATGTCGAACACACGCCCTTGGTAGTCACGGTAGACCTTGGCGGCATCAAAGCCTGCGGCGGTGATCCAACCCACATCCAAACAAACGCCAATACGAGGATCGCGATGTTTGATCACGTTTTGCACCACCAATGGATTGCCATAAAGTGATCTCAAACCGTGATTGTGTATGGCAATCTTGATATCGAATTCTTTGACCAATTGTTCGAGGGAGTCAAAAATGGAAAAATCACGAGGCTCCACAATAATCAGTTTGATATCCATGAATCGCGCGAACTCAAAGAGTCGACGGTTGAAGGCATGGTCGGTCGAGGTCCCCGCCACGCCGAAGGTGTAGACCTCTAGCCCATTGGCCTTGAGGATCTCCTGCTTGCGCTTGATTTCATCCCAGTCATCTCGAGGGTTGATGTGCTTGTCCGTAGTCTGGATTTTGCGGATCCCATGCTCTTTGGCGAAGGAGACCATCTGGTCAAAATCCATGTTTCGCAGGGTCCAGGTCTGAAGACCCAAAGAGAAACCAGTGGCTTCTGCGGCCTCGGCTCCCACGGGTCTCAACAAGGCCAGATCGTCATATTCAATGGGGCGCCCCGAAAATGGCTGACCCCACAAACTGGCCTTACCTTGGGTCGGCGCCTGGCTCGAGGCTTGCCGAATTTGCCAGTCTAGTGGCTCATCGCTGCCTTCCATCCATGCCTTACCCACAATCATCCATGCCGAGGGAGCGTCTTGAGTCACTGCAAGACGGAGGTTCACCCAACCTGCAGAACGCCAGTCAAAGGGGACTTCAGTTAGGATGGATCGACCCCGGTAGAGTTCCAGCGCCTTCTTGGCCGGAGAAACCTTCAGGGAGTAGCCCCCTAAACCGTAAAGCCCCACCCCAAAAGAGGGATAGAGTCGGCCTTTTTTTTCAGATCGAATTCGGGCCCGGATTTCCAAATCGCCCTGATTATCCGGTCCAAACACCGCTCCGTGGTTGTCCAGCGGAGCACCTGGTAAGACAAGTGTCTGATCCTCCACAGCAAATCGCCCCCCCAAAACCAGGAAATCGTCGGGGGTTTGCCCCGAAGCTGTCTGATCAAAATTCTGCGTGTAAACCAGTGCCTGAGCACGAACCAGTCCGACAGAAACCATGAAGGTCATCAGCGTAGCCACATTCAAGACCGTCCAAGCAGACAGGACCCGACATGAGGCTTTCACCCTGGGAGCAAAGCATTTTGGGAACATGGAGATATATTGAAGATTGCTTGTCCCCTAGAAAAGCCTTTTGTCGGGTAAGGTTTGGAAAGGATTGATTCAGCTACCGTGCAAAGCATCCACGAGTTGTTTGACCATCAATTGCCTGGCAGCAGCCCATGTCCAGAACAGACCTGTAAGGATCATGCCCATTAGGATAAGGCTCAGGGAAAACCAGGGAATGCTTCCATCAGCGACTCCAAGGCTTGGCCAACAAGCGAAAAGCGCGCTGCCACATCCTAGCATCAACCCTAGCATCAATAGCGCGACGTGCTCCAGGCAGACCAGCCATCGCAGTCGCTTGGAAGAGAATCCAATGGCAGCAAGAATCGCCCATTCCTTTTGACGATCCTGGAGGTTACGCAGCACGACGGCACCCAGACCGAAGCTGCCCAACACTAGACCAAGGCCACCGAGCATCTGGAAGGTCGACAGATAAGTGTTCTGAACAGCATTGAAGGCCTCCATCCTGGCGACGGTATCAAAAAGAGTCAGGCCCACATCTTCGGTGGCTCGTGAGAGTTGCTGACCGAGCGCTTTCCTTCCTTCAACCGGAGCATCTATCAGGAAAGCTCGGTATCCCGATTCACCCTTGAAATGATTCACAAATTGTTCCTCGGCAATGATGACACTTCCCTGGAGGATGGAATTGGCCAATCCTGCCACCAGCCGAATCCTCTGCTCTCGGCCAGAAGCGTCGGTCATCTCGATCACATCCCCCACTTGCTTGCCCATAGCCCACAAGATGGAATTGTTGTCAGCCAAACCCGGGATAGCGCCATCCTCCAAGGTTTGGCTCAGCAAATGCCACACCGACTCTCCCTCGGCTAGTTGCCGCCAAGTAGTCGCAGGTGAAAAAGCCTGGCGATCGATCAGATCAACGGGATCCACACCCATGATACGTGGTCGCTGAGCACGATTGAGGTTCAAACAACTGGCCTCCTCCCCTTCCTTCACTCGGAAGGGCACAAAACTCACCCCCTCAAGTTCATCGGCATACAAACCAAAACTCTCCAGGCCAGCCTCCTGGTTCAAGTCCACCACGATGGGTGCAGCACTTTCTGCCCAAAAGGCAAAGCCCCCCGTCCCAGAAGATCTGAGGGATGCGTCACGGGTCGCATCCAGTTTGTTGGCTCCCACGGCCATCACCAGGAATGCACCGCAGGCCAGCATGGTGATCGTGGCCAAACTGCGTCGGCGCCTTCGAGCTGAATTGCGCAGCGCCCACCCTATCAATGAAGAGAATTGCCTGATTCGATCATGCTCCAAACGCAGCAACCAACCCGAAAGTAGGAACCAGCCCGCGAGCAGCATCAAGGCTCCAGCACCAAAAAATACCGCTGCCGAAGCCCCTGCACTCCCACTGTAGGACCCCAACACCATGATCAGGGCCGCCCCCACCAAAACCCCAGCAATCACAAGACTGCGCCGAGCCTTTCCAGATGGATTTGCTGCGGTGGCCCCTTCTTCACTGGCACCGCTTAGAAGCAGGTGGATTCCTTGCGCTCCGCGACGGCGAAGGCCAAAGAGGAGTGTCAGAGAAGCCACCACGACCGAGCCCAAACCCCCGCTCAGGAGGGTCGGTGGCCGGACAAAAAGCGAAAGGGACGAAGTCCCAATGGCTCCTTTCCACAGGGTCGTCAAACCCAACAGCATGCCCTGAGCGTATAGCACAGCCAGGCCCAGCCCCAGAAAGCTTCCAATCATCGCCAATAAAGCGCCTTCACGCAGTATCAAGGCATTGACTCGCTTCAAGGTCATCCCAGTAGCCAGCAAGAGCCCCGTTTCGCTGGCGCGCTTTTCAATGACGAACTGAAAAAGAAGATTCATGAGAATCAGGGCAGCCAGGATGAGGAAAAAACTGAACCCAATAAACAGCCCACCAAAGTCCTGTGACTGGATCACTGAAGCCAGAGCCTGCTGGCTTACTGGAAGAATTGAGATACCCAGCTGCAGGGGATCAATCTCCTTTTCGATCTGTTGTTCGATGTATTCGGTCAGCTGACCCATTTCCTGATTGGGATCGCTTGTTGACCAACGCACTGAAGTGAGGTCCCCAAAGCGGTTTTGCCAGAGGGCTTGGCCAGTTGCCAGGGAAACGAAGGCCTTGGGTGTGCCTTGATAGGATTCCCAATAGGCATTGTCTTGATCCCTGATGGCATCCAGATCAATGGGAAAACCCGTGTCCCAGTCACGACAGTTCTCCGCATCCTTTAGCCCGGGAAAATCAGGCATCAGTGATGGGTCTTCATAGGGCATGGCCATGGGCACCACTGCCTTAACGATGAGTTCTGCACTCGCCTCCTCCAATGTCCGCCCCAGGCCCACTTGAAAATAATCAATTTTCATCCTGTCCCCAGGCTCAAGCTGCAGGTCGTCGGCAAGCCACTGATTGATGACAGCTTCATCCTTGCCCAGTGCAACAGGCAAGAGCCCATCTCCCACCGCAGAAACCATGGAATAGGGCGTATGCCGATCACCCGATCGCATGTCATTGACAAAATAAGTCAACACGCCCTTACCCTCGCCTTCAGCCCTCAGCAGTGCAGCAGATGTATGGGCATCGAGAAAAACGCGCTCGGATCGGATTTCGGCTACTGAACGATCCTCTCGCTCCTGGACATACCATTTGAGCTGACTATCCTGGATTGTCCACTGATCACGCAATCGCTGAGTGATGGCCTCCAGACGTTCTACTGGGTCAGTTGATTGATCAGATCGATCCAACAAAAGTAGGTTAGCTTTTTCACCCAATGCCAAACTCTGCTGTAAGGTAGCTAAGTCGACAAAGGCATTCATCGCTGGCAGCTGGCTGGCCTGCAGACTAAACCTGCCGAACTGAGCATCGCTGATCACCCGAGAGACCTCCAATCTGAGGGCAACGGTATGTCCTTCTTCCGGAGAAAGGGGTGCTTCGGGAGAAAGCATGCTCGGCTTTTGGACACGGAGAATGAGTCGGGTCCCAACCTGAGCCTGTAGCTGCGCAGCCAGGGCACTTCCCAAGACCACCTTACCAGGTGCTGGATGCACCTCTTTAGCCGGTTCGGTCGCCAGATCCCAAAAACCTTCGGTTACCCCAAGGAGCCATGACTGGTTGGCTCGGTAGTCACCACCTTGAGTGGTTGTCACTGCAGGCAGTTGGATCACCGGAACAACCTTACCATGCATGGGTGATTGCATGCGCTGGGCAAGGCTCTGCTCAAAAAGTCGATCGTTCCCAACAATGGCTGTATCCACCTGACCCAAACGAAACATCGCCATCTGAAGGAGGCTTCCCCTTACCGAATCCCCCACAATCAAAGCTCCGGTCAGCACAGCTGAGGCAATGCAGGCCCCTAAGATAGTTCCAAGGTGCGAACGACCGTGGAAGCGCAGGGATCGAATCAAAAAAATCCAAGCATTCATACACTTGGTAGGGGCGCTAGTTTGCCACCCTTGAGAACAAGGATTGTTTCGGTCAGGTCAGCAAGTTCTCGAGAATGGGTCACCATCAAGAGTGTCATGTTTTCCTCTTGGTTTAACTCCATCAGCAGGTTTGCTAAAAGATGAGAGGCCCGATGATCCAGGGCCCCGGTAGGCTCATCAGCAAGCAGCAGTCGAGGCTGAAAGAGCACCGCACGCACCACCGCCACTCGTTGGCGCTCACCTCCAGAAAGCTGGCTGGGACGATGGCTGAGGCGATGAGAGAGCCCCACACGATCCAGCAGTCTCTTGGCTCGATCCTCCACCTCACCGACCTGGAGGCCTGAATTAGGTTCAGCTAACAAACCAATGAGGACATTTTCCAATACAGATAATTGAGGCAGCAAGTGATGAGACTGAAACACAAACCCAATGGTCTGGCGCCTGAATCGAGCCAAAGTATTTTCGTTCAGCTCTGCGAGATCTTTGCCAGCCACCGTAACCTTGCCAGAACTGGGTTGGTCCAAAGCTCCAATCAAGTTGAGCAAACTACTCTTACCTGATCCAGAGGGACCAATGATGGCAGTCGTCGTGCCAGAATCGACACTCAGATCAACCGCGTCCAGCACTAAGGTGGAGGCAACTTGGTCAACCTGACCATAGGCTTTGGATACCTGATCCAGTAAAATGAGGGGTTCCTCTGACTGCATGCTCCCATCATGCCCACCAATGGCTTGCTGGATCAAAAAAAAACGCACACCTAGAGGGAGATCACTTGAATGAAACCATTCAGGAATGATCAGGCTCATGAGCCCAGCTCTGATACGGATTCAGGGCCAGCAAAGCATTGAAGTAACGGGCATCTCCTGAGATTTCCTGCCTAACCCAATCGGGTTTTCGAAACTCCTGATTCACATGATCCAGTTCGACCTCAGCCAGGATCAAACCCTGGTTGGGTCCTTCGAAAACATCCACTTCCCAGGTCAATCCATCAAAAGGTACATAGTAACGCCTCTTACAAATCTGTCCTTCATGACAATAATGGTCCAACATGTGGTTGGCATCTTCGAGGGGTATTGGGTATTCGAATTCCTCTCGAGCAATGCCCTCGCGTTGACTCTTGATCGTCAGGTAAGCCTGGTCCCCCATGATGCGCACCCGCATAGAACAAGGTGCCTGAGTCAAAATGTAGCCTTGTCGACAAATTTCTTTGCGGGCGGCAAGACGCCAATCCCCTTCAGGATCTACCAAAAATCGACGTTCTATTTCTAAAGGCATACTTTGGCTGGGTGCGAGAGGATGAAGCTAACTTAAGGAGATATCAAAGCCAAACCAACCCTCAACCATGCGTTCAGGGTTCGACTTAAATAAAGGCTTAGCCATTTTGAGGGCCTTGGATTCATGCTCCTTTTCAATTCGAGCAATGGCCAAGCTCCAGCTTGCAAGTTTGTCTGAGGGCATCGCTGAAACTGGAAGACGATTAATATGGGAGCGTAGAACATCCAAATCATGATGCTGGCCCAAGCATCGGCCGAGCCTCTTGATCACCTTGGTGCGATCTTGTTTCGCTGGCAAGCCAAGTGAAATCAGACACTGGGATTGATAGTAGAGATACTTGACCCATTTTCGCCATTCATGAAAACGCTGACAGTCTCTTTGGTGACGAGCGCGATCATACATGCGATGCGCCTTGCGATAGGTCTGCACCAGCCCAGAGGCCAGGCAGTCTATAGGGGGTGCAGAGTGGGCTTTGACCAGACGTCGCCAAAAGTCACGCTCCAGTCTTAAGAGTTGTCGGATGCGAACCCAATGCCAGGCATCGACAGCCTCTGGTGACTGATCTTCAAATAAGGCTTGAAGCCGACGAATACCTCCCAGTCGGACGTTCTTTTTACAAGCACACCGGACTCTGAAGAGGGTCTTGACCACAACCTCCGAGTCACGTCTTGGGGATAGCAACTGGCTGATTTCGCTAGATCGAGCCCTTGCTTTCCTTAACGAAATGGGGGTTAGCAGGGTTGCGCACAGGCGATGCCTAGAACGCAGCACTTTGGTGTTCACCCGGATCCGACGCGTGGAGGGCTCCTTGGCTAGGCAAGTGGGCGAGGCCAAATTGAGTGTCTCATCGAGCATTTCCAGGGTCAGGGTAAAAAGATTAACCGAAGGCATGGTCTGTTTTCGTTGCATAATGCTCGTGGTCGACACTCTAAGCCCACCTAGAACGCGACCTTAAGAGCCATGAACTCAATTTCGAGTCCTTAATTGTGACAAATCACTCCTGATCTGCGGAAAAAATCCTCAATCCGCTTTGGTCTTGCTGATCTCATAGTCCTCAGACAATCTGGCTCACATGTCTGAGGAGTCCTTTGATATGCATTATGTGGCCAGATTGGCTCGGCTGAATCTTACCGAAGAGGAGCATGTAACCATGGGTTCACAGGTCGAGCAGATCTTGGGCTATATCAAACAACTTCAGTCGGTTGAGATCGATGAGACCATTCAACCCACAGCTCACCCCATACCGATGTCCAACGTCACGCGCCCTGATGCGGTCACCGCCTCCCTCGATCAGGCCAAAGCACTGGAAAATGCACCCCTTCAGGCCAATGGCCTTTTCATGGTGCCGAAAATCGTCGAATAAACCTTGCCCTATCATCCTTTGGCCAAGCCCATGAACAAAGACTTGTCCTTTCATTGCCTGCAGAACCAGATGCGCGCGGGTGACCTGAGCGCACAATCCGTGCTGCAAGGCTGCCTCGATCGCATTCAGGCACACAATTCATCTCTCAACGCCTTGATTCATCTGGATGCCGAGGATGCGATGCAACAGGCTGTCCAAATTGATCAAGCAATCCAGCGTGGCGATAATCTAGAGAACAAACCCCTGCTGGGAATCCCCGTCGCCATCAAAGATAACATTGCTCAACTAGACCAGCCCATGACCTGCGCCTCAAAGATGCTCAGGCAATTTATTTCCCCATATGACGCCACGGTCACACGCGCCCTGCGCGAAGCAGGAGCCGTACTGGTGGGCAGAGCTAACCTGGACGAATTTGCCATGGGAAGCTCCACGGAAACCTCCTTTCACGGGGTTTCGCGCAATCCTTGGGACAAGGATCGTATTCCAGGAGGGTCTTCTGGTGGATCAGCTGCAGCCGTCAGCGCGGCATTTTGCCTTGGGGCTCTTGGATCAGATACTGGAGGCTCCATCCGTCAGCCCGCTTCCTACTGTGGTTGTGTCGGCCTCAAGCCTAGCTACGGAAGGGTGTCTCGTTTTGGGCTCACTGCCTTTGCTTCCTCTTTAGATCAAATCGGTCCGCTCACCTTAAAGGTTGAAGATGCGGCCCGCATGCTGGGGGTGATCGCCGGTCATGATCCCAAGGATTCCACCAGCGTGAAGGCTCCGAGCGAAGACTACGTTTCGGGGCTGGGCCATGACATCAAGGGGATGAAAATTGGCTTACCAAGCGAATATTTTGTTGAGGGCTTGGATCCAGAGGTCAGGGGTGCGATCGACGGAGCGATCAAGACCCTCGAGAACCTAGGAGCCCTTATCTGCCCAATCTCCCTGCCTCATACCGAATTTGCCATTGCCACCTACTACGTGATTTGCACCGCAGAGGCCAGTGCCAACCTGGCGCGCTTTGACGGCATTCGCTATGGGCATCGGGAGGAAGGCAAGGACCCCTTGGAACTCTACAACCGAACGCGAGGCTCGGGGTTTGGAGAGGAAGTTAAGCGGCGCATCCTACTGGGCACTTATGTCCTAAGCAGCGGCTATTATGATGCCTATTACTTGAGGGCTCAGAAAGTACGGACCTTGATCCGGCAGGATTTTGAGCGTGCCTTTGAGAAAGTGGATCTCATGCTGACCCCTACGGTTCCATCCACAGCTTTCAAGCTTGGGGAAAAAGCCTCAGATCCCTTGCAGATGTATTTGACGGACATTTTCACCATTTCTGCCAACTTGGTAGGAAATTGTGGCATCAGTATCCCTTGTGGGTTTTCGGAGAATCCTCGACTACCCATTGGGTTGCAATTAATGGGAAGACCGTTTGAGGAACAAAAACTACTTCAGGTAGCCTACGCATACGAGCAGGCAACCCAGTGGAAAATGGAACCTCCCCTCTAAGAGGTTTTCTCTGAGCGAACCAATGGGCCACCTCGTAACACCAACCCTTGGTGAGCGAGACAGCTGCAAACAGGTCAATGCTGCCTTGCTCAGTGATTCAAGACGGGGTAACTGTTGAGATGACTCAAACCTGGCCGAAAACTACCCTGAGTCCACAGTGTGGGTTGAATGCTCGAAGCCTGCATCATGCCCATCAGACTGCCCCGAACCTCATCGAAATGAACATTCATTTGAGACCGGACCGTCGAGGCTTCCGACCTAAGCCAGGCACTGCCTAACTCTAGTCGATCCACCAGAGCCGCCCGATCAACGGTTTGAGGCAAATGCTTCGAACCTAGAGATTGCCACCCAAACCAAAGCAGGGATGCCATGACCATCGCTTGGATAGCAAAGAGAACAGGCCGGAGTGAAAATTTTTTAAACCAAGGTGAGCTTGCAGCTTGCTGAGACCGAATCTGTTCAACCTCAAGATGCGAAATAATCCGGTTGGCTAGTAGGTTACCATAGCCTGGGGGTGGCACTTCGTAGCCCTTAAGAGCAATGAGTCGCCTGAGCTTTTCCTGATCCTTTGAATTTAAATCCTGCATGGGTTTGTGCCTGTCATGTGTGGCTCAAATAATCCTTAAGTAGCCCCTGTAATTGGCGTCTTGCGTAGAAAAGCCTTGATCGCACCGTCCCAACGTTGCAATCCATGATGCCCGAAATTTCTTCGTGAGACATCCCTTGAATGTCGTGCAAGGTCACCGTCAGTCTATGGGTATCTGACAGTTTCTGCATGGCTTCGTTCAGTTTTTGATGTAATTCCTGAATTCGCAGATCCCTCCTGGGCGTGTTTTCGGAGACGAACATGACCAGGTCTGGATGATGTTCTATCTGCAAGTCCATATCATTGAGGCTGAGATGATAGGACCGGCGGCTACGTTTTTTGAGGAAGTTAATGGTCAGGTTGACCGCAATCCGATAAACCCAAGTGTAGAAAGAGGCATCCCCCTTGAAGCGTTTTAATCCCTTGAAAGCTCTTATGAAACTCTCTTGGGTGAGATCGTCAGCGTCTTCATGACTGGAAGTCATGTGGTACAGAGTTGCGTAGATCCTCTGGTGATAACGGGCTATGAGTTGGTCGAAGGCAGCAAGGTGACCTTGTTGAGAAGCCTGTACTAATGCGGTGTCATCACCTTCGCTGAAGCCTGCAGCGGAGGATAGAGACGAGGCAGCAATAGCCTTATCAACTGTTTCATTGTCTACCATCACCTTGCAGCGATTGGCATCAAGTATAATGCAGCCGACTCACCTGACCAGCGAGAAAAGCTAGCAACCCATTCAGGGAAGCTCCATGACGGTCATCAGTAAGATCGAATAATGCCTTTTGGGCTCGGGCCAAATACTGATCGATCGTTTCGACTGAACCCTCAAGAGTATGGTTGGCTGCCAGCAAATCCATTAGCCAAGGGGTTAGACTCTCCTCCCATTGAAAGAGTTTGGCGATCATCTCCATCTTTTTGGACTCACCCACGCGCTCCAAGAGCAGGAGAATGGGCAGGGTGAACTTGCCAGTTCTCAGATCAGTGCCGAGGGATTTACCAGCTGAGGCTTCACTCCCAAAAATATCCAGACAGTCGTCGTAGATCTGGTAAGCAGTACCGAGAGCAAAACCATATTCCCGGAGCGCCAAACACTGTTTAGAGTTCAGACCAATCTGATTGCCTCCCAACTCGCAGCTCAAAGCAAACAGCTCAGCGGTCTTCATCCTGAGCGTGCGTAGGTAATCTTCCCGGTTGTGAATCTGCTTCTTGTAACGAAGGGTCTGAAGGATTTCTCCGGAACAAACACTGCGCGTGGCGCGGGCCACTCGCTGGCAAACCTTCGTCGTGGGAAATTCCGATGCGAGCTCCAGAGCACGAGCAAAAAGGCAGTCACCCAGCAAGACGCTGACTTCGCTACCGGAGTGCTCACAAAGTGTGGGGCGATTCCTGCGAATCGTGGCCTGATCCATGATATCGTCATGAACCAATGTGGCCAGATGGACCATTTCAATGATAACGGCCACTTGGGTCAGCCCAGGCTCAAATCCATTATCCGCCTGACCAGCCAAACCTACTAAGGTGGGTCGCAGTTGCTTACCTTGATTAGTCAGGGCGTATTCAGCAAAAGAAGCAACTTCTGGCTCAAATGCATGCACCTGCTCACGCAATTGCTCGTTGACAGCCTTGAGGAACGGCTTGAGAGGGGAAGCCAGTGCAGCCCAATCCGTAGGCGGAATGTTAATTTCGGCCCTATCTTTCTGAGTGGCAATTGGATTGGAACCTGCAATGAGCATCTTTGGGCGAATCTAAGCCTGCTATCAAGCCAAGTCAAACGGTTAAGCCGAATAGGCAGACTGTCTCACGCAGTCTGCAGTGCCCTTGTTTTTCTTAATCGTTTCATCGGTAATTGGTAACAAATCCCAAGCCCGACCCACAAATCGGCAAGTATGGGAATAAAAAAGGTGCTACCGAATCAGGATAGACCTACTCACACTCCCCGCCAGAATCGGGCATTGATTGCAGGGTGGCTTCTTGTTGAGATGCTTGTCATGAAACTGATTCCGAGAGTGGAGGGACTGATAACAGGGCTGATCGTCGCAAACTGCTTGAGCCTCATGGGTGAAGATCATTGGCCCGCTTTCCGCGGAGCCGAATCAAGGGGGGTGAGTCAGGATACAACCCTACCTCTTCGGTGGAGTCAGGAGGAAAACGTTCTTTGGAAAAAAGCACTGACAGGCCGTGGTTGGTCTTCTCCCATAGTTTGGGATGAAACCCTTTTTCTGGTGGGAGTTAGCAGCCAAGGCGAAACCGAAACCCCGATCAAAGGCCTCTATTTTGGAGGAGAACGCCCCGAGCCCTCCAGCGATATCCACACATGGAGGGTTGAAGCCATCGACACACAAAGCGGTCAAACGCAATGGGTTAGCCTCCTCCACACTGGGGCACCCAAAACAAGCATTCACGTTAAGAATACCTACGCTTCGGAAACACCCGTTACTGACGGGGAGCACGTTTATGTTTATTTTGGCTACATGGGACTCTACTGCTTGGACATGGAGGGAAAAACCGTTTGGAAAAAGCAATGGGAGCCCAAAAAGATGCGCCTGGGATGGGGCACGTCCAGTTCACCCATACTTCATGAAGACCTGGTCATCGTGGTCAATGACAACGAAGAGCAATCCTGGATGGCGGCCTTCGACAAGCATACCGGTGAGGAGAGATGGAGGATCGATCGCGATGAGCCCTCGAATTTTTCGACTCCCTTCGTATGGCATAACCCAATCAGGACCGAAATCATCACGACAGGGGTCAACCAAACCCGATCCTATGACATACAGGGAAATCCGCTGTGGCAGTTTAGTGGCATGTCGACCATCTGCATCCCGACTCCTTTTGCTGATGGAGATCGACTTTTTCTAGCGGCTGGATATGTCGGAGACAAATTGCGCCCCAATAAACCTATTTATGTGCTGCGCCCAGGAGCTTCCGGGGACATCAGTCTGGAGGAGGGTCAGCATCAGAACACCTGGATTGAATGGATGGCAAGCGAAGCCGCCCCTTACAACCCATCTCCGTTACTTTATGACAACCGGCTCTATGTCTTATGGGATTTTGGTTTTCTCAGTGCTCGAGACGCCACCGATGGTAAGGAGATCTTCCCGAAAGAAAGGCTTCATCCTCGGGGAAGAGTTGGCTTTACCGCTTCACCTTGGGCTTATAGGGGGCATCTCTTCTGTCTTAGTGAAGATGGAGATACCTATGTGGTCGAATCGAGTGACACCTTTTCGGTAAAGCATGTCAACTCGCTGGGGGAGATGTGCATGGCGACCCCAGCCATGTCGCGGGGAAAACTCTTCATCCGCACCCTCGAGCACCTTTACTGCTTGTCGGAAAGCACCGGAATCAACCCTCAGGGGCAAAACAATGAATGACACCCCTGTCGGTGCTGACCAGCAGGCGCCCGCCGGTCGAAGCCAGCCCGAGTGCCCGACCCTCTACTGGATGAGACCATAACAAGCGACCACTGGCTGCATCAAAGGCGCCAACCTTGTCTTTGCCGCCGGTGTAGAGGACGTCTCCTGAGAGAATCAAGCTCAGTGGGTATTCGCAAAGCTCCTTCCACAACAAACAGCCCTGCATGTCCTGTCCAATTTGATCCAAAGACCGCGCTAAATCTACCAACTCCTTCTGGATGGAACTCGCTTTCTCCTCCGCTGTTTCAGCGCTTTCTTTTTTGATCTGCTTGAGGGTGTCATTCAACTTCTGACGGTAGGCATACAAATCCCTCCGCTGACGTGCTAGCTCAAGGTATCGCTCTCGGTCGATGGCCTGTAGCTCTGTATCAGAGTGCAAGTAGGAATGACCACGATAAACAATCATGTGATTGCCCTGGAAAGTCGCCAACTGATCACTGGTTCCAGGCTCAACCCAACGCAGTTGCCCTGTTTTGCCTGGGCCGAAGACCAACGCATCATTGGTGAGCAAGGCATAGCTGCCACCGTCACCATCAATGACCTGCTGACGCTTGCCATCGGTGATATCCAGCACCACTGGATTGTTTCTGCCAGTTGGCACATAGAGACGGCTTCGGGAAGCAACAAGATATCCCTGGGCTGGAAGGTCGTTCTGTTCGGTTTTCCAGACCACTTCACCAGTCGAGGTTTTTATCGCGCAAACAAACACCCCTTCAGAGGGAAACATCCCCACACCGGCATAGGCCAAGTCCCCCTGGACTACCACGCCAGTTCGAGCTGGCCATGCTGAGATCATACGACCATTCCCAGGAATGCGATAATCCTTGGGCCCGAGAAGAACCTTCCACTCCAACGAACCATCGGCCGCACCCAATCGGTAGACATGACCATCATCCGAACCTACAAAAAGACTGGAATCGACTAGGGTTGGGGCCAATCTAACCGGTCCCTCCGTGTAGAAAACCCATCGAATCTTGCCACTGGCAGCATCCAGGCAGACCACCTTGTCCTCAGAGGAGGATCCATAAAAAAGTAGCTTCCCATCACCCACAACGTGGAAAGCATGATCAAAATCTTGGCGATGCTTCAAATCGTAGACCTTGTTCCATCCATCCCATTTCGCTTCACCCTGCCATGCTGGCCGAGGAGGGTAGGCCGGCACATGTTTCCAGATACTTTTCAAGGGAGGTGCAAGGGATTCAGTCTGGATTCCGCTACGGGCATTGTCTCCCCGGTAGGTGGGCCAATCACCCTGAGCGGCCAGAAGGTTCGAAGTTTGTAGCCCTGCGGTGAGGACCAGCCAATAGATCACAAACTGTGAAAGCCTTGTCATATTTTGCGTTGGCAGAGGGTGAAAATAATTGGAGGTAAATTCAGCAAATCCATGAAGCCATTCAATCCATTTAGTCATCAGCGTGCCTCGGTTGCCAGAGGGGATTCCAGGAGTCGTCCCTGTTCCAGGTGAATGGTTCGATCAGCGTGAGAGGAGGCGGCTTCCCCGTGGGTGACAAGCACGACGGTCGCACCCTCATCCCGATAATTCCTGAGGTGCTGGCATACTTCCCCAGCATGTTTGGGGTCAAGGTTACCAGTCGGCTCATCCGCTAAGATGAGGGAGGGTCGCATGAGCATCGCTCGAGCGAGGGCCACACGTTGCTTTTCACCCGCGCTAAGCTGCCCCGGCCGATGATGACGACGGTGTTCAAGCCCCATGGATTCGATCAAGCCTTCAGCGCGCATTTTGATCTCCTTGCTTCGCCCACCAGCCATCATCACATTATCCACCACGCTCAAATAATGAACCAAGTGAAACATTTGAAAGACGAAGCCTATCTGGGTAGCACGCAATGACGCCCGCTGGCTGGAGCCCAGCCCGTAGAGGTCCTTTCCCTGAAACCATACCTTACCCGAGGTAGGTCTGAGCATGGCGCCCAACGCAAGTAATAGCGTGGTCTTCCCGCTTCCGCTGTGACCGCGAACAACCAGGAACTCTCCCTCGCTGACTTGCAGGTCGATCTGCTCGAGGCTCCTGACCTGCCCGCCAGATGACCGATAATGCTTACTCAGTTGTTCGACTTTCAGCATGATATCATGACTCCCTCAGACTTTGAGCAGGATCCTGTGAAACAGCCAGCATGGCTGGGATGAAGGCTGAGGCCGCAGAAAGCATGGGCGTCCACACCATGGCCCATCCAAGATAGGACCATTCGGTTCGGATCGCCTTAGCCGTAATCTGAAAGATATCAGGCCCCACCGACAGAGCCAGCGCATTGCCAAGAGCGAATCCAATCAGAGCGCCAAGCCATCCGAGCAAGAGAGCCTTTCCAAGAAAAAGCACTGCCACAAATCCGCCACCCTTACCCAAAGCCCGCCATATGCCAATCTCACTTCGTCTTTCTCTCACGTTGAGCATGGCAAAGACCGCAACCCATATGGCACCGGCGATCATGAGGACAGGGCTGAGAAAGGAAAATTTGCGTTCTACCATCTGCCGCTGCCTGGCCCTGGCATCTGCCTGCACCCTGTCTTGAATGACCTTGGCCTCTGGCAATCGTTGCTCAAGCTCACGGCGCAGGATGCTGACCGGATCCTGATCAGCTGTCAGGCAGAGGCAGTCAATGGCCTTGATCTCATTGATCTGCCCTTCCAGGCCCGTGATAACCTGGGCATCCTTCAGCGTGGTGTAGAGGTAAACGTCCTCCTGATTACCGTATTCAACCATGACTTTGGCCACTTCAAGGGATTGCCCCCCGAGATCCAAGCGATCCCCAGCCTTCAGTCCCAACCTAAGACCAATTTGATGACCCAGATGCACTGTACCTTCATCGATGGTAAAGCCCATGGGGCGTTTCTGTTTGTCAGCCGAGGTGACTGTGGGAGCCACACCAACCAGGATGGCTTGCCCCTCGGCCAAGGTAATGGACTGCCTTAATGAGGCCATCAGGTGGTTGTAGGTCATGAAAACCCCTTCGGAGCGAGCCAGCTTATCGATCAGTCCCTCCGGCATAGTCTGATTGGAAAAACCCTGAAACCAGTAAAGATCCATATCCGTTTCCCGGGGAAGGATGCGAAGATTGAATCCCAAATCTCTGGTGATGCGTTTGGTTTCCCGCTCTGCAGCAAGCTCGGTGGTCAAGTAAGCTGTCATCAGGGCCACCACCGCCACCAACCCAGCAAGCATCAGTAAGGCCTGGACCTTGCGGTGAATCAATTCGCTGGAGATAAGAGACAAGGCCGTCATTTTTAGTGGTTTTGCCTACGATAAAGCAGGATCCCAAAGCCCCCCAATAAGGCTAATGTGCCAAGCGTTCCCAAAGCCATGAAAGCACCCATCATGGCACTATTTTCCGATGGCTCGTTCTGGTTACCATCACTCATGTCCGCCGAACCATTATGGCCGATCAAATCATCATGAATGGTTGGATTGAAAGACGGGCTTAAGGATTCGGGGACTGCCGCACCAGCCTCTGCAACCGGTTCAGAAGGAGGCATCAGGTCGGGTTTTTTAATGACGGTATCACGCGCAGGCTCAGGACTCACTGGATCGATTCCAATCACTTCCTCTGAGTATCCAAGTAAAAGCATGTCCAAGCCCTGGGAAAGGCCACCGGCTTCGGCTGCTTGGATGGGGTTGCGACCTCTTGAAAGGATGCGGCTTATTTCCGCTTTGACCAAGGGGTTTTCAGGATCGAAACCAAGTAGTCCGTATGCTCTCTGCTGGCGCTCGATGCCCCAGGGCATGGGGATGCGCGGACCCTGCATCCATGAACGGTCCAGGTCGCACTCGCAGTCCTGACCTGCCACAGCCAGCATTTCCTGAAGCCTGAGGGCGGTGATAGCTTCACCTTGCAGATTGGGCCCCAGTCGTCTTCCCCTGCCTATCAAGATGGCAGCCTGCGGCTCCTTTTGGCGGGTCACCTCCATCCCTAGACTCCACAAAAGAGAGGTTTCTGAGGTGACAGCCTTTTGATCCAACACAACGACTTGCGGGGCTACCTCGACAGGCTTGGGCATACGAGGCATCAGCTCCTCGATGAAATCAGCTGCTCTGCGAGCTGCATCAACCACTCGTTGATTCTCTTGAGTATCAGTTCCTTCAACAACCAGAATGACCGCGTAAGCTTCCATGAGCTGATCCACCAGAGCCTCTCGCCGCTCAGTCCTCACCAGACTTTCGGCCCAGGACCAAGAGAGTTCGGGGAGCGCTTCCCCCGCCCTGATTTGAGTTTCCTGGCTCAAGGGAATGGGCAACCATGGCAAGTCCGGCTCAAAGAGGTGAAAAGAAATCCCTGTGGGCACCCTGGCCTGAGCCAGGAAAGAAGGCCAAGTTTCTGGCCTGTCGGAGGCAATCCAGCGCGGCCTCACGTTGGTGTCCATCAAGACTGCCTTGAGGGTGGGCGACCAACTCGTTTTAAGCTGATTCAGCTCTTTGGAATCAGCGGCCACGATGCACTCAAATCCGCTGCGATCCAAATCCACGAAAGCCACGTCCCGGACCGAGTATTTGCAAGCTAGGAGGGACTGCATTACGCCCCAAAACGATAGCAGAACGATCCAACAAATTGGGGCTCGTAGCCGCCAACAAGAGATCGAAGGTTTTGAGTCACGGAGCAGCATCAAATATTTTTACCATGCCAGCATAGGTGTATCAACCGGTAGTTTGGGGAGAATCCTTTTGCTCAATCACAGGATTCAGCGAGGTGCCCACAAACTCGGCAAGTTTCATTGCGGCGGATCCGGAAACGACGAAAACTAGGATCTCCCAGCTCAAAGGAAAGCAGCTCCCCAGCCAAAGGCTTGCCTAGACCGCTAATTAACTTGATGACTTCCATGGCTGCCATGCAGCCAAGGGTACCTGATACCGCTCCAAAGACGGGGAATCGACGTTGCCAACTGGCCGGAGGTTCTGGGTAGAGGCAATGAAGGCAGGGTGTCTGCCCTGGCAGAAGAACCGTTAGATGCCCCTCAAGCTCATACATGGCGCATTCCACCATGGGCTTATTAAAGCGAACAGCAGCCTGATTCATGGCATGACGTTCCTCAAACAAGGGAGCCGCATCCACCACCACATCCACCTGAGAAACCAGTCTATCAGCATTGCTTGGACTGACATTCTCAGCAACGGGGATCACCTCGAGGTCAGGGTTCAGATCTTGCAAACGACGAACAATCGAGTCCATGCGTGAGGTACCAATCCCATCTCGAGTCATCAAAAGCTGTCGGTTGAGGTCGCTGGGACGTATGGAACCAGCATGGGCCAAAAGCATTCTTCCGATGCCTGCGGCGGCTAACTGGTAGGCGACAATGCCCCCCAATCCGCCACAGCGGCTAATCATGACCGTGGCCTGTTTCAGGCGGAGCTGCCCTTCAAGACCAAACCCACTGACATCATATTGCCAACTGAAGATCTCCTGCTCCAATGGACTGAGTGGTGTGCCCTCATCAGCTACCATGTCTTGATTGTGACAGCCATGTAGGAACCACAACAATGCCTTTTTCCAAAAAGGTTGAGTCTGCGACCTCCAGCAAGCATGCTGGCTAAGATAAGTCAGTACAAGCGAGGCAAAGACTGGACTTGATAACCAAACTGCATCCAAATCATGCGTATCATTGGTGGCATCGCTGCAGGCAAAATCCTACATGTTCCCAAGGGACTGGGGGTTCGTCCTACCCCTGATCTGGTCAAGCAGGCCCTCTTCAACAGTCTGGGAGCCCGTATTTTGGAGGCAAGAGTCCTTGATTTGTTCAGCGGCAGCGGGGCGCTGGGCCTTGAAAGTCTGAGTCGTGGAGCCAGTCAAGTCATCAGCGTGGAAAAGTCGGCCAAACATGCACGCTGGATAAAAGGCAATGTCGAGCAGTGCGGTATCCCTGGTTCCAGACATCAAATGAAAATCCAGGATGCCTTCTCAGTGATTCGTCAACTGCTTCTGGCAGGCGAACAATTTGATCTGATTATGGCGGATCCACCTTTTGGTGAAAAAAACCGCTCCCAGCGATCAACCTCCTTATCACAAAAGCTCCTAGACCTTGAGACCATGCCAGCCCTACTTGGGGTCCAAGGCATGTTCCTGCTTGGGCATGCCAAACGAGACGAACTTTCTATCCCCGAATGGTGGGCTTGTGGCAAGACCATGAAGCATGGGGATTCCATCTTTGAATTCCTGACACCACCAAGAATTTAAATCGGGTGGGAGTGAAGTCTCTCACCCACTCCTCTCACTCGGCATTGATTTTTAATCGGCATCAGTAAAAATCTAAACTCATGGAGGCATCCCAGAGCGACAACAGACACCTGCCATCGGTGGATTATCTCCTGAACCAGACGCAGCATCTGGGCATTCCAAGGCCACTTCGAAAACGACTCATTCAAGAAAGCCTTCAAGTTTGGCGTCAAAAAGGAGATCAGCCAAGAGGCGGGCGACTGGAGGATGCACTCACACGGCAGCTCCATGATTTCAATCGAAAACGCCTGCGCCCTGTCATCAACGCCACGGGAGTTGTCCTGCACACTAATCTGGGGCGCGCCCCTCTGCCAACCGACCTGCAAAGCTCCTTACAAGCCGCTTTGGGCTACAACAACTTGGAGTTAAACCTTGAGACAGGCAAGCGAGGGCGGCGAGGCATCTGGCTGGAAAAAGCTCTTTCGGTGATGTGTCAATGCGAGGACATTGCCCTGGTCAACAACTGTGCCGCTGCGCTCATCCTCATCCTGATGGCATTGCGAAAGGATGCCAACTCCGAAGTGGTCATCTCACGAGGAGAACTTGTGCAAATTGGGGGAGGTTTTCGTATTCCCGAAATCATGACCTCTGCAGGCGTCCGTCTCCGGGAAGTCGGCACGACCAACCACACAACCATCCAGGACTACGAACAAGCCCTCAGCCCAAAAACAGTCATGATGCTCAAAGTCCACCAAAGCAATTTTGTCATGTCTGGTTTTGTCAGCGCCCCTTCAGTTCAAGAACTGGCTTCGCTTGCTCAGCACAAACAAGTGCCACTGGTGATGGATCTAGGCAGTGGCGCCCTTATCGACACGGAGGCCCATTTTGACATCCAACGCGAAATGACCCCGGAACAAGTCATCAGGCAGGGAGCTGACCTGGTTTGTTTTAGTGGCGATAAACTCTTAGGTGGCCCTCAGGCTGGGATCATCGCCGGCACAGAAGCCCTAGTCAGAGAGATCAGGCAGCACCCCATGTATCGAGCCTTGCGAATTGACAAATTGGCACTGGCTGGGATGGAAGGAGTCATATCTCATCATTTGGAGGCACTGGAGAACCTCGATACGATATCGATTCCTCAACTACCATCCTACCTTCATCTCGGAGTCTCCATGACGACGATGAGATCCCGTGCAACGCACATCCTCAGGAAAGTGTGGGATGGAACTCCCATGCCTGCTACCTCGAATTTAGCTGATCATAGAATGAAGGTGGTGGAGGATTCTGGTCGAGTTGGAGGTGGCACCATGCCCGCCAGTGAACTGCCCTCCCTAGCCATCGAGCTTCAAGTAGATAAAGGGGATCCCGAGGCCATCTCCACTTTTTTCCGAGAACGCTCAGAACCCATCATAGGGCATTGGGTCCATGGCGCCTTTCGGCTTAATCTCCGAACCATTCATCCGGACGAAGACCAGCAGATCGTCCAGGCGCTGAAGGACTGGGTCACTCAAGATCAAGCCTGATGTCATCAACCCTCACAGTCCGAGACTGTCGTCGACGATCCTTCATCTTGGCCACTGCGGGTCACGTTGATCATGGCAAAAGTGCGATGGTGCATCGACTGACCCAGCAGGCAACTGATCGACTGCCTGAAGAGAAGCGGCGTGGCATTACCATTGATTTAGGTTTTGCCCATTGGCTGCTCAAGGATCCGGAGCAATCTTTGCTTGAATATGATCTAGGCCTGATCGATGTCCCGGGTCATGAGGATTTTGTGAAAAACATGGTCACCGGGGTGGGCTGCATTGACGCCGCCCTACTGGTGGTGGCGGCCGATGATGGCTGGATGCCCCAGACCGAGGAACATTTTCAAATCCTTAACTACCTTGGGGTCGAGACCATCATCGTGGTCATCACGAAGATCGATCTAACCAATGCCGATCCAAATCTGGTGGAAGCAATGATTCGAGAGGAACTTTGCGACACCCCCCATGCTCAAGCTCCCATCATCGCCATCTCAGCTCACTCGGGCCAAGGCATGGAGACACTTGGGCTGACCGTGGCTCAGGCCTTGCGCCAGAAAGAGCCACACCTGAATCAGGGAAAACCCAGGATTCCCGTCGACCGGGCCTTTTCGGTCCGAGGGCTGGGCACCGTGGTGACAGGAACGCTGGCGGGTGGCATGCTTGAAGCCGACCAGATCGTGTCGATCAAGCCAGGTCATTTGGAAACAAAAATCAGATCGATCGAGCATCACCACGCCCGGCATAGCCATGTCGACCCAGGCATGCGGGTGGCGCTCAACTTGAGCTCAGTCGCAGTAAGAAAGGGTAATCAATCACCCGAATCAGGTGTGAGTCGAGGGCAAGTTGTCACCACCGCTTCCCTTGGATGCGTCACCCATTGCCTGGATGGGGTCATGGAGCGCAGCAGTCGGCTTTATCGCCCGGATCGCCCAAAGCCCTGCCGCTTGCGCAGTGGCAGCCGAGTCTGGTTGCATCATGGAGCCACCCAGGTTTTAGGCCGCATCGAGTTTCCCTCAGGCAACCCCATGGCTGAAGGTGGCTCGTCACCTTTTCGCCTGACACTGGAGAGTCCCTGCTTTGCCTTGGAGGGAGATCCTTTTGTCATACGCGATGGATCCCAGCAAGAAACCCTTGGCGGAGGGCGCATCTGGGATACCGAAGCCACTGCCATACGCTTTCGCAGTGAGCGTCAGTTGACTTACCTGGGAGCGTTAAGTGCTACAGAGGCCAACCCTGGCGCTTACTTAGAGGCCAGACTAATCAGGGATCATGGGCTGGCAGGCGACACCTTCCATGATCGGGGTATCTGGACTGCCAAGCAGTTGGCTCGAGAGACCGCCCTTCTGGCTAAAACTAGGGGTATTACCAGACAACAAGGCTGGCTTCTTGATAGCTCATGGTGGATGAGCTTACTGGAATCCATTGTCTCCCGCATAGGCCTCTACCATCAGGAACATCCTGATCTAACAGGGTTTCCCATCGAAACCCTAAGGCATGATTACCTCAAACAGCTCCCCCATCCATCCCTATGGAAAAGCCTGCTCGCGGCCCTGACCCAAGATCATGGGCTGGAACAGGCTGGGGAATTCCTATGCCATCCTGACCATCATGTGGCGCTACCTGATCGCCTTGAAGCCATGGCAGCCAAACTCATGAAGCAACTCTCAGAGCACCCCTTGGACCCACCTTACCGGCGGCATATCGATCTCACCACCGAAGCAGGCGACACCCTCAGATGCCTGATCCGAATGGGAAAGATCATCGAGTTGAACAGCGAAATGGTGATGATTCGGGAAGCATTTGATCAACTTGTCGATCAAACACGCAATTGGCTACTCAAGGAGAAAAGTTCAACAGTCAGCCAGATCAAGCAGGCCTTGGGCATCTCAAGGCGAGTCGCCATCCCCTTTTTAGAAAAAATCGATCGCGAGGGCCTAACTCAGCGACACGGAGACCAGCGCTCTTGGAAGGCGTGAGATCCGTGCAGGTGGGATCCGTATGGGCCAAAAACCCCTCAGGCCATCTGAGCTAACTCTTCCTCAACCTCAACGATTTGCTGAATCTGGGTAAGAAACCAGGGATCGATCTGGGTGATTTGCTGGATCTCTTCCATGGAGAACCCGGCGCGGAAAGCATGGCGAATGAAGAAAATCCGCTCTGCATTGGGGATGCTCAGTTTGCGCGTGATGACATCTTTTGGAAGTACCTCACGATCCCCATAAACCTGATCACCCAGGCGCCATGGTTTTCCGTCACCACCCAGACCTGAGCGACCAATTTCCATCGAACGAAGACACTTTTGAAGTGATTCCTTGAAGGTTCGGCCAATGGCCATAGCTTCCCCAACCGATTTCATCTGAGTTGTCAGCGTCGTATCGGCCTGAGGGAATTTCTCAAAAGCAAAACGGGGAATCTTGGTGACAACGTAGTCGATGGTCGGCTCAAAACTGGCCGGTGTCTCGCGCGTGATGTCATTGGGTATTTCATCCAAGGTGTAGCCCACCGCCAACTTGGCGGCGATCTTGGCAATAGGAAAACCAGTCGCCTTGGAGGCAAGTGCCGAGGAGCGCGATACCCTTGGGTTCATCTCAATCACCGTCATGCGCCCATTTTCTGGGTTGACGGCAAATTGAATATTGGACCCCCCCGTTTCCACGCCAATCTCTCGGATGACAGCAAAGGATGCATCACGCATGATTTGATACTCCTTGTCTGTCAAGGTCTGGATGGGGGCCACGGTGATGGAATCCCCGGTGTGCACTCCCATAGGGTCGAAATTTTCGATGCTACAGATGATCACACAATTATCAGCCCGATCACGCATGACCTCCATTTCAAATTCCTTCCAGCCCAGCAAAGATTCCTCGATTAGAATCTCGGAAACGGGTGAAAGCTCACAACCTCGCTTGCAAATGGTTTCGTATTCTTCCCAGTTGTAGGCAATCCCCCCACCCGTGCCACCAAGGGTGTAGGCTGGGCGTATGATGAGCGGAAATCGACCGATTTCTTCAGCAATTTTTTTGGACTGAGGCCAATCATGGGCCACACCACTGACCGGTACATCCAAGCCAATTTTTGCCATGGCTTCCTTGAATGCCAGGCGGTCCTCCCCTTTCTCGATGGCCTCGGGCTGCGCCCCGATCAACTCAACCCCTAAGGCCTCGAGCTGTCCGCTGCGATGCATGTCCATGGCCACGTTGAGCGCCGTTTGTCCCCCCAAAGTTGGGAGCATGACCAGTTTGCCTTGCATACCCTCTGCCTCCATGAAGGCCTGCTCTTTGCGGATGATCTTGGCGACCACCTCGGGAGTGATAGGCTCAATGTAGGTGTGATCGGCGAATTCAGGATCGGTCATGATGGTGGCCGGGTTAGAATTAACTAGCACTACCCTGAAACCCTCCTCTCGCAGCGCCTTACAAGCCTGAGTCCCAGAATAGTCGAATTCGCAAGCCTGACCAATGATGATGGGGCCTGCTCCAATGATCATTACCGAGTGAATGTCCGTCCTTTTCGGCATACCCTTCTAGGATTAACGGACCTCGAAAGCGTTTGTCATTCCTTTTTCTTTAATTATTCCAAAGCAGCGGGCCTATCCTTCTTTTTTGATTCAGTAACATTATGCCTTGCATGACTGAATACACTGCACTCTGATCGATAACTCCACCTGTCTTGGCTTGACTGTCCCGATTTTCAAAAAGATTGGCTTCCTTGGTAATGAACCCTATAAAGGCCTTATTCCTGGATAAGAACACGTCTACAGCCCTACCTATGAACCGAAGAAACCTTATCAAGGGGCTCAGCCTGGGTGCCCTAGGCGCCATGAGCCTGCCTACCAAAGCTCAGGAAAACACAGACCAGCGCTATGCCAACGCGACGCGCGGCCTACGACCCCTGAAAATCACCAAGGTCCGAGCCATCACCACCAGTCCGATGAGCGCCCGATTGGTGATCATTAAGGTAGAGACGGACGAACCCGGATTGTATGGCCTGGGCTGCGGAACCTACAACCAACGGCCCCTGACAGTCGTCACTGCCGTGAATGAATATCTCGATGGTTTTGCCCGAGGGCGGCTGGTGGATGACATTGAAGACATGTGGCAGAACGCCTACACCAGTTCCTACTGGCGCAATGGTCCGGTATTGAACAATGCCTTGAGCGGTCTGGACATGGCCTTATGGGACATCAAGGGCAAGCGGGCCAACATGCCAGTCTACCAGCTATTGGGGGGACGATCACGGTTTGCTGTGGATTGTTATTCGCATGCCGGTGGCCGGGATTTCAAGGAATTGGAGGATAGTGTGCGCTCCAAGATGGAGCAGGGGTTTCGTCACATACGCATTCAGCTCGGCAGCTACGGATCGTCACATCTTTCGAGTCGACCTGATTTCCGAGCTGCAGGCTTTGGGGTGCCATCGGACAGCCACATGGATTCACTGCCCTACCTCAAGGCCACTCCCAGAATGTTCGAACACATCCGAAATACCTGCGGTGAGGATATCGAATTGCTCCACGATGTGCACGAACGCATTCAACCTATTGAAGCGATCAACCTGTTGAAAGAGTTAGAGCAATACCGACCCTTTTTCATTGAGGATCCTCTGGCGCCAGAACAAAACGGCTATTTCCCCCAGCTTAGGAACCAGACAAGTGTCCCCATTGCGATGGGTGAGTTATTCAACAACCCGCACGAATGGGTGGACCTGATTACCCAACGCCTCATTGACTTTATCCGCGTCCATATCACACAGGTAGGAGGCTTCACACCGTCTCGGAAACTGGCATCCTTGGGTGAGTGGTTCGGGGTGCGGACGGCTTGGCATGGTCCCGGGGATTTATCACCCGTGGGTCATGCCGCCAATGCTCATCTGGACATGAACATCCACAACTTCGGCATCCAGGAAAGTGTCTACTTCAATGACGCCATGCGCGAAGTCTTCCCAGGCGCACCCACCATGGACAATGGCTACATGCACCTCAACGACAAGCCTGGTTGGGGCATTGATATCAATGAAGAGGCAGCAGCCAAGCATCCATTTCCGGAAAACCCCGGAACCTGGTTGCCCATACGCCGACGAGACGGGACAGCAGTCAGACCGTGATTCCAAAGTCTTGTTAAAAGGACACGCTCAATGACTCCCCTGCACCCGGATGGCACGTCGAATTTGTGGGTGTCTTGGTTGGCTGGCATGGTGGCGTGTGCCATAACCTCTGAGGCAGCATGGCCAAGACATACCGTTGATGCCTCATTGCAAGGCGCCGACGGAGTGCGACTTGGTGATGCCAACCGGGATGGACTCCCCGACATCACCACCGCATGGGAAGAGAGCGGTATCATCCGTGTCTACCTTAACCCAGGGTTGAGCCAGATCACCCAACCCTGGCCGATGATCACGGTGGGAAAGGTGTCTTCACCGGAAGACGCAGTATTTGTCGACCTCGATCATGATGGGATGATAGATGTGATCAGTTCCTGTGAAGGCAACAACAGTTCGGTTTATGTCCACTGGGCACCGGCTTACAAAGAGCAATACGAAAACGGTAGTCATTGGCGAACAGAACCTTTTCCAGCTTTGCATTCAAAGTCCATGTGGATGTTCTGTACACCAGGAGATTTCAATCAAGATGGAAGGACTGATCTCATGATAGGCTCAAAAGGAGCCCAAGGAACTATTGGCTGGCTGGAGGCTCCGGATCAACCCAGAAACCTTGAGTCCTGGATCTGGCATCCTATCCAGTCTGCCGGTTGGATCATGTCCATCCAGGTCGCCGACTACGATAAGGATGGAGATCTCGACGCGATCATCTCGGACCGAAAAGGACCACAAAGTGGAATCTATTTACTAAAGAACCGAATCAACCAAAGGCCATCGGGAAACGATGGGTGGGAATCTTCTCTGATTGGGGCCTCTGGAGAAGAAGTGATGTTCATTGACGCCCGAATGCTCGAAGATAAGGAACCCATCATCATAGCTGCTCAGCGACCCAATAGGGTGATGCGACTATCCTCAACGCATTGGCTATCAAAATTCGAAAGTCATCCATTAACCCTACTATCCGGCCCCTGGGGTTCGGTCAAAGCGGTCGCCATGGGTGATATCAATTTGGATGGCAGGGTCGATACGGCTATCACATGCGAAAACGCCGACGGCAACCGAAGTGGGGTGTTATGGATAGCGGGTCAGACTGGTGAAAATAAACTCTACCCACTGCTAAGGGATATCTCGGGAGAGGCGGGAGTAAAGTTTGATCGCATGGAACTCCTGGATTTGGATGGAGACAGTGATCTTGACATCCTGACATGCGAGGAGAGAGATCTTCTAGGGGTGATCTGGTATGAGAATCCCACCCTGTAAGCAAAGACCTTCGTGACATCCTATCGCTCTAAATGACTCGGGAAAGTTCCTCCACAACCCCCACTGCTTGCGTCTGGCTTTAGGCTGTGAAAAGGCACCTAGACCTTGGCGAGTGGGTTCATACTTTGGAAGTAATCAGGCAAAGCCTCATGGACAACTCCGATGAAATGCCCATGGGATTCCTAGTGCCTTAGAAAGCATGATCCCACGGGTGCAACCGACCCTTGAAGAAGTGATACGGCATGAGGCAATTTTGACGGGGATTCTTAGGACCAAGGACGACATAGTTGGAGTAGTATCGCCCCGTCCCCCCTCGGGCATAGGTTGCTCTAAAAATAAGAAAATCGGTTTCCCCGTCGCAATTGATATCTCCTGAGGCAGCAACCTCCATGGAATAAGTCCAATGCTGGTGATCAAAAGACCAAGATTGCGCTCCTTCATGCTCCCAATTGAAAAGCATCCCCCTACCCAGTCCGGTGTATGCATCCGATGCGTCGTGTTTTTTCTCTGAATGTTTCCCTGCTTGCAGGTAGTCCCCTAAGGTCAACTGATTTTGGGTATCCTCCATGATTTGATTTCTTTCATCGGAGCCCATCCAGGACAAGCTGGCGACAGAAATGTTTTCCAGATTCAAATCCCCATTTGCCCCGAACTCACGAACACAACATAGGTTTAAAAATGCCTCAATGGCATCGGCGCGAATAAAGAAACTTTCCATGCTCAATTCGAAGGTATTGTAAGCACTGTAACCTTCGGCCAAGGCCTTTCGATAATCCTCCAATGAAGCGACGTTAATTGTCTCAAACTTCTCATTTTCGTATGACTCATCGTCAAGCTGAGGCCTGTCGGAGATATACTTGCTGAAGAAGGGTTGATCATCAGGCGTGTAGGG
>Ga0181565_10000330_pt1 | contig 34693 bp, 22 predicted proteins | sample 101ome_16_FD_129661 | JGI IMG/M metagenome (GOLD analysis project Ga0181565, IMG submission 129661) | Coastal salt marsh microbial communities from the Groves Creek Marsh, Skidaway Island, Georgia - 101401AT metaG (megahit assembly) | ecosystem: Environmental > Aquatic > Marine > Intertidal... | reverse complement strand
TGAGGTGAATAGCGGTTCCCCAGCCAGCCATTGGTAGGATTCTTGATTGAGAGCACGGGCCCAGTCCAGGGCCTTGTCGGCTTCAACGTCCTCTAGCCAGAGGTAGGGGTCAACTTCAGCATGGCTCATCAATCGAGCATGGCCGAACCGGGATATCTGTCAATCGCTTGATTGGACCCGCCCCAGTTAAACTCCAAAGTTCGTTCGTCTGCCCGAGAGACTCGTCAACGTTGAAATGTTAGGTGGTTCAGATGGACATTTAACCTGTCTCCCCATGAAAGTAGCTTAAAATTCCGGAAGTAGAGCCTAGCCCATGTTCGCTTTACCCCAAACGCGCCACCATCTTAAGGTCAATGAAAGACTTGGGCTTCAAGCCGTGCTTGGGGAGGGGATACCGAGCCAAGCAGGCCAGATCCTGACTGTAAGCAGGAGGATATGCCCATGAGCTCCCTCCTCGCTAAGCGAGGCCTTCCACTGGGCTTACTCAGCAAGCTTGAGTTGATGCCGGGCCAGTATGAGAGCCTCTAACGGCCGATTTATCGGATTGACTTCTTGATGGCTTTTCGCGTTTTAATGATGCCATGCCTAGTGCTGTGTGGCATCACCCGAGTATTATTTCCTGCCTTCTGAGACATGCTTGCTGAGCATGTTCGAAGAAGCGTTTTGTTCTATCCCTTTCTTCGTTCGTTCTTTGCTGATTATTATTTATTCCCATGACATTGATTGATCCACCATCGGTATTAGCCCCCAAGGGGTTTACGGGGCAGGGCGTGTTTTGCGATGTGAAACAGCTTGGCACCGGCAAGGGGTCCAACAAGGGGAAAAAACGGGATCTTGCGATCATTTATTCCGAAAGCCCCTGTGTCGCAGCGGGGATGTTTACGACCAACCAAGTCTGTGCTGCCCCTGTTAAGGTCTGCTTAGAACACTTGGAACACGACTCGGCTCAGGCCATTGTGGTCAATTCAGGCAACGCCAATGCATGCACTGGGGAGAAGGGGCTCAAAGATGCTCGAGCGATGTGCGAACAAACCGCCAAAGCATTGGGTTTGTCAAGGAGTCAAATACTGGTTGCATCAACTGGGAGAATTGGATTGCCCTTACCCATGCGGAAAATCAAATCTGGTATTATTGATGCCGCCGGGCAACTCACGGCTCTTCAGTCAGGAGCGGATCATGTGGCTGAGGCTATCATGACCAGCGACACGCATCCCAAGCAATTTTCAGTGGCCCTTGAATTGGGCGGTAAAACAGTTCGCATTGGCGCTGCAGCCAAGGGGGCAGGGATGATTCATCCCGGAATGAGTCCTTCAGGGCAACGCCCTTTGAGTATGCCTTTACACGCAACCATGCTTGGCTTTGTGACGACCGATGCATGCATTGACAAGCTGACTCTTCAGCAATGCCTGACTCAGTCGGTGGCCTCGAGCTTCAACCGTATCACGGTAGACGGTGATATGAGTACGAATGATACGGTGCTAGCTCTGGCCAATGGATTGGCAGAAAACCCCCTTCTTTCTATTTCATCGAAATCATCATCTAAACCCAAGGACCTCCGGCATTTTCAGGAGGCACTCGATCATGTTTGTCTCGAATTAGCCAAGATGCTCGTCCGAGACGGAGAAGGGGTCAGTCGTTTTGCGACTGTTTTCCTCGAGGGGGCACGCAACGATCTGGATGCCGATCTTGCCCTGCGCAGTGTTTGCAATAGTGCTCTGGTCAAGACCAGTTGGCTTGGAGGGGACCCAAACTGGGGTAGGATTCTTGATGCCCTTGGTTATTCCCAGGCTACCATTGATCCGATGCGAGTGGATATTGCCTACAGTGCTTCCAAATCCTCACGTAAGATTCACTCTTTGCGTGCCGGCAAGCCGAGCAAGGTTGCCTTCAAAACTTTATGCGAACTGGTTGCGGGCCCGGAGATATTCCTGCATATCAACCTCAATCTTGGTAAGGGGAGGGGCGTGATGTATGCCAGCGATTTGACTGAAGACTATGTCACTTTCAACAAAGGCGATGTGAGTGATCCCGCCTCTTTAGGAGGATAGAGACCCTGCTTAATGAATGAATTAATTGACAAGGCAAAGGTGCTTCTTGAAGCGCTACCCTACATCCAACGCTTCAGTGGAGCTACTTTCGTCGTCAAATACGGAGGGAGTTTCATGGATTCTGAGGATCCTTCCATAAGGGAAGCTGTGGCTCGTGATATCGTTTTCCTCGAAGCCGTGGAAATTAACCCTGTCGTGGTGCATGGAGGAGGCAAGGCAATCAGTCGAGCCATGCAAGCCTCAGGTCTGGTTCCTGAATTTTCGCAGGGACATCGGGTCACCAGCAAAGAAACCGTCAGGCTTGTTCACGAAGTGCTCTCACATCAGATCAATCCAGACATCGTCAAAACGATCAATCAACTGGGAGGAGCTTCCCGCGGCTTCTCAGGGACTGACATTTTTACTTGTCGGCCAAAGCGAGTATTGGGCCAGCAGGGTCAACCACTCGATATTGGTTTTGTGGGTGAAGTGCATGAGGTTTGTGTTGAACCTTTATGGGAATGTATCAGCCAGGGCATCACGCCAGTGATTAGCCCCACTGCTTTGGGAGAGGATGGTCAGATTTACAACTGCAACGCCGATGTCGCAGCTGCCATGGTGGCCATAGCGCTGCAGGCCAGCCGCCTGGTTTTCATGAGTGATGTCCCAGGCCTGCTGGCCCAGCCTGACTCACCAGATTCGTTGATTTCGCATCTTCACATATCCGATGTTAGGCAACTTAAGGAGAGTGGGGTGATCAGCTCAGGGATGATTCCAAAAGTGGACAGTGCCACTCAGGCTATTGAAAGAGGTGTCGGTAAGGTCTCCTTCGTGGACGGGCGCATGCCCCATGCCGTGTTGCTGGAAATTTTCACTGACCAAGGCGTTGGGACTGAGATTGTGCTGGATGAAGGAAAAGAAGCCTGAATCGAGATTCAAGCATCATGGAAAGCAAAGATTGCCATACTTTATTCGATCAATATGTGATGCCTACCTACGGGCGTTTCCCACTGACTTTCGAGCGTGGGGAAGGGCATTACCTCTGGGATACACAGCAACAGCGCTACCTGGATATGGGTGGGGGGATTGCCGTGAATATATTGGGTCATGCTCACCCTGCACTTAGGGAAGTGCTTTGTGATCAGGCTGGTAAATTATGGCATTGTTCCAATCTTTATCACCACCGGGGGCAGGGGCAGCTCGCCGAAGAGTTGGTTTCGCGCATTGGCTCAGGTAAAGTTTTCTTTTCAAACAGTGGAGCTGAAGCCAACGAGGGCTTGTTCAAATTGGCCCGGCGCTACGGCCATGAGCAGGGGCGCCATGAGATCATTACCTTCACTCAGTCTTTCCATGGTCGCACACTCGGTGGCATCGCAGCCACAGGCCAGATGAAGGTTAAGGAAGGGTTTGGCCCCATGACCCCTGGCTTTGTTCACGCCGAATTCAACGACCTGAATTCAGTTAAACAACGTATCAGTCCCTCGACAGTCGCCATCATGCTCGAAGGAATCCAAGGCGAGGGAGGCATCCGGCCAGCCACTGAGGTATTCTTAAAGGGGTTGCGTCAACTCTGTCAGGAACATGATTTGCTCCTTTTGTGGGATGGGGTCCAATGCGGGCATTATCGAACAGGTCATTTTCAAAGCTACCAATCAATCCTCAAGGAGGCATCTAGCGATGTCAATTTCATGCCTGACGCCATCGCCATGGCCAAATCACTAGGCGGAGGCTTTCCCATTGGAGCTTTCTGGGTAAGGCAGCAGCACGCATCACTGCTGGGGCCTGGCTCTCATGGGACAACCTATGGGGGCAATCCTCTGGCTTGTGCGGTAGCTCTTAAAATATTGCACATCATAGAACAGGAGGGTCTTGCCGATCAGGCACGAAAGATGGGGGATGCATTGCGTAAGGGACTCACTGAGCTGAAAGAGTCTTATGAGGATTATATCGAGGATATACGAGGCATGGGGCTGATGCTTGGCTTGGTCCTCAGGGAGGACTCACCTTTGGCAAAGAAAAGCGAAGGCCCGGTTTCACTGAATGCTGTCAAGCGCTTACACGATCATGGCTTACTTACCATCCCATCAGGAACCCAAGTCATTCGACTGCTGCCGGCACTGAACATTCAGGAGGCTGAGGTATCGATGACTCTTTCCATCATTCAAAAAGCACTGAAAAACATTTAACATGAAACATTTTCTTAGTCTTGAAACTTGCGAACACCATGACTTGGTTCGATTGCTTGATCTGGCCGATCAAATGAAGGCAACCCGCGGGCAAAGCAACTTGCAGCCCCTTCAAGGACAGACTTGGGCCCTGATTTTCTCAAAATCCTCCACCCGCACCCGTGTCTCCTTTGAAGTGGGTATCCGTGAGCTTGGCGGCAAAGTGATTTTTTTGGCTGCCAGTGAGATGCAACTGGGCAGGGGAGAGCCTATCAAGGATACAGCTCGTGTACTCGGGAGAATGGTTCATGGTGCGGTCATCAGGACCTACGATCACCAGGATGTGGTGGATTTTGCTCATTACGGAAGGATTCCCACCGTCAATGCCCTGACCGACCATGCTCACCCTTGTCAGATCGTGGCCGATTTGATGACTATCCGAGCAAGGCTCGGCGGATTAGAGGACAAGGTCATTACTTTTGTCGGTGATGGTGCCTGCAACGTGGCGACTTCATGGATCTATGCAGCCATGAAATTTGGATTTCGCCTCAATGTAGCTTGCCCTAAGGGTTTTGCTCCGGATGTCGATCTTGTGCGTCAAGCCGGAAGTAATGTTCAAGTCACTGAGGATTTGAAGGCGGCTGCTGAGGGGAGTGATGTGCTCTACACAGATGTGTGGATTTCCATGGGCAAAGAGACCGAATCGGAATCACGTCTAGCACAGTTCGCTGGCTACCAGATTGACCATGCATTGATGGACCTCGCCAAACCTGGTGCCCTGTTAATGCACTGTCTACCAGCTTATCGCGGTAAGGAGGTCACCGAGGCAATACTCGAGGCGCATGCTGACACCATCTTTGATCAAGCTGAAAACAGACTTCATGCTCAGAAAGCCATCCTCAGCTGGTTGGTTTCTTGATGACACCCATGACGCTATCGGTGGGAATGCTTCTAAAAATCTTGAAGCTTTGCGGCCGCTCTCGCACATTCTAAATATGATGCTGTCACTCAGATACGCATGGACGAGCCTCCTGATGCTCTTTTTTCTATCCTCTGCTCTGGCCCAGGATTCATCCGATTCTCAATCTTTTCGGCTACTGCAGCAGGAATCTGAAGAGCGCTACAGAAAGCTCCTTGCCGAGATCGAAGACTTGCAGGCCGCCAACTTAGCCTTACTTCAGCGTATGGATGGTCTTGAGCGAGATAATCGCGACCTTCGCAGCAAGCTGGCGGCTTTACCGCAAAGCGCCATATCGGATGCAGATCTCAACAAAGTTTCACAAGAACTGATCGAAAGGATTCGTACGGTCGATTCCAAACGGGCCGAAGACAATCGCGTCCTAGTGAAACAAATCGAAGACCTCATTAAGGCTACTAATAAGGCATCAAGGCTTGCCACGCCTAAACCTGCAAGCCCAGTCAATGACAAGCCCAGGCGGGTGCCCCGAGAGATTGCCGAAGTCACGATTGAACCTGGCTACACCATCTCTGCCATCGCTGAAGCCTACCGCAAAGAGGGATACGATATGAGCGCTGACGATATCCTCGAGGCCAATCCTAGCATTACTGATCCAAGACGCATCAAGGTGGGGGATGTCATTATCATTCCTATCAAGTGGTAAAAGGGCCCAGCCCTGCCAGACATGAAATTACTTCGTCGACTGCATCTTTACTTGGGTTGCTTTTTCGCACCGCTCCTTCTCTTTTTTACCGCTACGGGCTGGCTTCAAACCGTTAGCATGCATCGTAACAAGGCCACCGGAGAGGCAGAATCCGGAGCGTGGTGGCAGAAATTGACCTCCATTCATGTGGATCAGGTCTACCCATTGGACAGCGCTGATGCTTTTGACCCTGCCCTTTTTCAATATCTGGTGGTGGCTATGTCCATCTGCCTGATAGCGACGGTTCTCCTAGGAGTCTACTTGGCATTTAAAACCCTCCGTTCCAAATGGCTGCTAATTGTCATGCTACTGGGGGGAGTGCTCCTGCCATGCCTGCTGCTATGGCTGGGGAATATCAGAGAGTGAATCCATGCACCGGTGATGGGTATCTTGGCAGCCAGTTTAATCCTGACCGTGAGTCTGACTGGTCTAGGCCTCCTAGCCATGCTGAGTATGTCGTATCAGATCACCCAGACCCACTTAGTGATTTCCATTTTGGGGTTGCCACTCAGGCGCATAAAGCTTTCGACGATTGTCTCTGTGTCCAAACGTCGCCGCTACCGTGCTGAGCACTGGTTATCAACCTGGCAAGTCAGCCATCGCAAACTGGTCATTCGCAGGGACAGAGGGTGGTTCCGCGAAATGGTTATCACACCAAAATACCGCTACGTGTTTCGCAAAGCTCTGGAAACGGCTGTGTCGCAAAGCAAACTCAATGTCACAGAGCCTAGTTAATCCAATGGCTTGGGGCGTTAGCGCTTTATCGCTGGATTTCGAAACCATCGAGCAAACGCTTCAGCCCAGGATGTTCCGGGGAAGCTTCCAATCCTTTGCGCACGGTCTTGAGGGCGTTGGCTAATTCATTGTCCTGAATGAAGAGGGTTGCTAGGCCAACGTAGGCTTCGGCAATGCCTGGATTCAGGCGAATAGTATGAGCAAAGGCCATTTTGGCTGAGTTGCCATCTCCTAGTGATGATTGTGCCAAGGCTAGATTATAATATGCCTCTGCCAACTCAGGAGAGAGCTCAATGGCCCGCTCAAATAACTCAATGGCATCAGCATGCTTGTTTTGCCACAACAGTGACACACCGAGTTGAACCATGGCCTCAATCGAGTCCTTGTCCAAAGAAAGGGATTTTCTTAGGGCTGTCTCAGCCAGTGGGTATTGCTTGTTCGCAAGGTGGATTTTACCCTGGTAAATATAAGCTTTGGGGATGTCGGGATAATGCTGAATAATTTTATTCACCAGGGGCTGAGCCTCAGCTAATTTCCCAAGCCGCATCAAAGTGCCAGCGCTATCCATCCATGCAATCTTACCCAGTTTATAGGGTTTAACCATATCTAGGTAGGGGTCCATCCATTCCTCATCCAGCTCGATCGTGTCGGCCACTTTTTGAGCCCCTTCGGAAGCTTCAAGTTTGCCCTGTCGTAAATAAAGGTTGGCCAGGGAAACATGGGCGGCCTTACGCGTGTGGATCGAATCCCTGCATTGCTCGAAATACTCAACAGCCTGGTTATCCTCACCAGCAGCCTGGGCCACACGGCCGAGCCCAAGGATTGCCATAGGGTTATCGGGAAAGTGACTAAGCACGGCTTCATAATGAGGTTTAGCGGCCTCCAGTTGACCGTCCTCTGCCAGGACGTTTGCCAAGCGCAGCCTCGGAGCAAAGGTCTGCTTGTCCAGCAGATCGGCTGCGGTTTTCAGGCTTGGTAGGGCCAGTGGGATTTGATCCGGCAGATGGGAAAGCCCCTTGTAGTAAACCCATCTACCCTGATCAGGGTCCAACAGCACGGCCTGATTGAGGCATTGCGAACCAATATCCCTAAATTCATTCACCCAATACACCACTCCCAACATGGCCCAAGCTGACGCAGAGCTTGGCTTCTGTTTGACACGGATTTCAGCTTGTTGGATCTGCTCCACGATCAATGTATCCACTTCCGCCAAGTCTGGCTTGGGTAGTTCCATGATGGGACCACTCGATGGGCTGCATCCGGTTAGGAGCCATGCGGCGACAAGCACCCACCACCAAATTTGGGGTGTTGGATGAGTTGTACTCGTTGGATTTGGACTGGTGCTATCAAATTGGATGCTTTTCATGGCATGTCAGCTAAGGGTGAAGCCTAAGATCATGGAGGGCTAGAGCAAAATGTCATGATTCAATCACGCATCACAGGCTCCCCCTGGCCCTTGCTCAGGGTGTGGAATTGGTTGATTGGCAACGGGCCAAAATGTTCCTGCATGCCGTCTGACCAAGTGATGAGCCCGGTTACATCTGCCGATGCATTACCTAGACCAAAGTGAATACGTGGATCGTTCGAGCACAGGTAACTGGCACCGGGATTGAGCCATTGTTTATGTTTGGCCGATTGAGTCTGAATAACAATCTCAGCACCCAAGTCATCCCTCCCTCCAGCCTCGGGTAGGATGGCCCTAAAGGTCACCCAATTTGCTTGGGCATGTGAGTGGCCAAGCAGCACTTTTGTAGGAGCCTCAATTTGGCTGAGCACCAGATCCAAGGCACCATCATTGTTAAGATCTCCAACAGCCAAACCACGGCCGACACCTGGTTCCCCACAGAAAGCATCGTTCTTGGTTGAAATGTCTATGAGTTTGCCTGAGCCATCATTGGAAAGCAGTTGGTTGCGCTGGGCATACTGTGCCCAAAAAGCGCTGGATGCGACGATATCATCGCCTCGTTCTCCGTGCTTGGCTCGAATGTCCCCATTGACAAAGGCCAGGTCATTCAATCCGTTGTTATCGAAATCGGCCATGATGGCACCAAATCCCGTACCACGCCAGGCCGTCTGGTTGAGCCCCTGTGCGGCGGTGCGATCGGAAAAAACCCCTGCAGGCCCTTGTTGCCAAAGGGTATGGCGTTCAGTGCTTAAATGCGTCACGAAAACATCAACTAAACCATCACTGTCGATATCGCCCACTCCCACTCCCATATTGGCTTTGGTTTGCCCCATGGCATCGAGGGCGATACCTCGCTTGAGGGCCTCTTCAGCAAATCGGCCATCCTGTTGGTTTACAAAGAGTCGATTGGGTTTGGCATCATCGGCAAAAAAGATGTCCACCCAACCGTCACCACTGAAATCATAGCAGGCCACGCCTAGACCCGGTCCAGGGTGAGCTGCCAGCCCGGCAGCTGCGGTGACATCTTCGAAAATTGGGCAACCATCAACGACCTTGCCCGTATGACGGAAAAGCTTGGGGATAGCAGATGGAAACCCATCAGGGCCGCAAAATTCGGGCCGCCCGTCACTGCCAGAACAATCCACCGAAGGCGCGTATTCCACATAATTGGCGATCACCATATCCAGCCACCCATCTCGATTGTAATCCAGCATGGTGGCAGAAGTACCCCATTCAGGATTATCCACACCTGATTCACGTGTGATTTCCCTAAACCCATTGCCTTGCAGGTTTAGGAAAAGGCGTGCTTCAAGATAGCCGGTGATCAGAATTTCAGGGTAACCATCATTGGTAAGATCCCCTGCAGCGACTCCCATCGCATGCCCGTCAACTGCCAAACCGTAGGAGGCATCGGCTGGTTGAAAGCTGCCATCGGACTGCTGAATGAAAAGCGTGTGAAACACCCCTGAATTCGGGCCAGCATTTTGCAGGCAGAAAACATCCATAAGCCCATCCTGATTCACATCGAGGATGGCTGTGCCAGATCCTAGACTCCTAGGCATGAAATAGTCTGAGGGATCGCCTGCTTGATGAACGAAATTCAGCCCTCGAGACGAGGCCATAGCAGTGAACCACTGAGCTTGGCTTGAGGCATCTGAGGGTAGGGGCAAATCATTTTCAGCGCGCTGGGAATCGTTTGATTGATCGCAGCCAGCCAAGCAGAGGAGTATTCCAGCCCAGAAGAGATAACACCACTGTGAAAGGCACGCTCCGTTGGTAAGATTGGGCTGTTGCACAAGCATGGGTGAAGTCTCTGGAGTCAGTAAACGTTAGCAGACAGTTTTTAAGTCCGATCAGATTAAATCCCAAGCCTAAGGCATGAAAGAAAAAAGCCCACTTCCCTGAACGGGAAGTGGGCGATGATTCAAATCAGATCAATGATCCGATTGACCTTTTTAGCCAGTCATCATTCAGCGATGAAAAACTGTGCTGCCTGACTTGGGGCCACAGAGTAAGGCGAGGTCGCACCAGCCACAGGGCTGTAGGCACCGTTGGCGGTAGCCGAGCTCTTCAATGTGCCGGAGAATTCGATCACCACATTCCCATCACTCAAGGCAATCGATGCAATCGAGCCTCCACCTGAAGCCACTTCAGGGCGATTGGCATACAGGCTAGCCACTTCATCAGCTGAGAGTTTGCCTGAATAGGTTGCCCAAGCATGCATCGTCGAACCAGCCCCCATGTGGTCAGTTGCCTGCTCAAGACGCGCACCCATGACCTTGACTTGGCCAGAGAGGGGGATACTGCCACCCCATGTTCCAGATAAGCTGCCGTTGATGTAGAGGTCCGTCGAACCTGCTGCTGCATCACTGACAAACACGACATGGGCCGGTGCGCCAAATATCGATGCGACATCGCGCCCGTCCACCGCAGTGAAGAGGTTGTCTGCGACACCGAATTGGGTGGTTCCAAACAAACCTTGTTGATTCCATTGGTCAAGCTTGATGGCGAAAGCATCGTTTCCTGCAATGGCTGTAGAGGCCCCATCTTTGATGGCAGTGAAGTAGAATGCATAAGAGGCATCACCATCCAGAGCACCAAAGTCCACAACTGATGGCTCTGTGGCGCTTCCTGAGGCGACCATGACCGCAGGCTGTTCGGGCTCTACGTAATCAGGCACATCGCCGGATCGATAGGCCATGAGCCCACCGGTATCGTTCACCAGCACCTTTTCACCCGCATCATTGATGGTGAATAGTTCGATGTTGGCACCGCCCCCTTGCCTGTAGTAAACGATTCGCACAGGGTAGATACCCGCAGCTCTAACATCCATCTGAAAGGTGGTGTCAGCAGACCCGCGGCCACCATTAAAGGATCCAGCGACCATGGCTCGTGGGTCATTGATGTGGCCGATGGACAACTCAAAACCGTCATCGCTGTTCACGCCCATGGTCAGCATCCCTTCAGGAAAACTGATGAAGGTGATGATTTCAGCGGCAATCCCATCGTAGCTACCCCAGTTACCTGGGATACCAGGCATTTGATCATCGGGAACCACGTTGCCATTTTCCATACCGTCGATGGTTTGGCCATTCAGGTTGATCACTGTGGGAATTTCATACTCTACCAAATGCCCGACCAGCTTGCCGGCGGCTAGAGCAGGTCCTTTCTCATCGAGGTAGGCATCATTATCCAAAGTGCTACCATCAATGTCCTTCGGCGCAGCAGCCAGGATCTCCTTCACTGCTGAGGTCTGGTTACCGTGATCGGTCAGTTCGTTCTGCCAGACTCGGAAAACAAAACCTCTTTTATTGGTGTCCACATTGCTTGCCAGCATGGGAGATTTGAGAAGGCCGAATGAAGGTGAGTAAATCGTCCCCGAATCGGTAATCAAGGTTCCGTTTGAGTCACTGATTTCAATGACATAGTTGATCTCCGTGTTGGGTTCGAATTTATCTCCAACGAAACCAAAGTCAGTGGCATCAAGCACTTTGTCGCCAGCAGTCAGGGCAACCTCATTCCCATTGATGAACAATTTAGCAGAGGCTGGGTCGACTACGGAATCACCCTTGTCCGTAGCACGGAAGGTGAAGGAGTCGATGCTCACATTGATGGCCGAGAGGAACATCAAGTCGGCGTTGCCCCCACCGATCCCCAAGGTGACCAGAGCCGTTTCGCTCGGTGACTTACCAAACACGATAGAGTGGGCTCCCAGACCACCCCAACCTTTTTGGCCAGGAGTGTCTTCGTCTCCGTCATTGATGGCCATTCCCAGACCAAACTGGGTTCCGAGTTCAAGCGATTCAAGACCTAGCGTGCTTTTTGGTAGTTTGATCTCATAAGTCGTTCGTTTGGTGGCTTCATCGCGAGTGATGACTGCTTCGGTAGGTTCTGCGTCAGCACCTGTGGCAGGGCCGGCTTCGTGCATGACAATGACATCACCCGTATCGCCTTCAACCCCGCCTAAAGCATAGTTGTAGAGAGCTATTTGCTCGTCTTGGTTGGCATTGGCAATCATCAGCTGAATGGAATCACCATTCCACGCGCTATTTGCAGCGTTTTCGTGGTAATCATCTGTTACGACAAACCCAAAATAGACGTTGTCTGCATCGTAGGCTATTTGGACGGCTGAGGTTTGATCATCGGCTCCAGTCCAAGTGCCTCCGGCATACTCTTCGAAGAGTTTGAGTTCGCCGTCGCGAGCGCTTCCCTTGGGAATGGTAAAGCGTGGATCAGCCAGCACGGGGATTCCTCGCCAGTCGTCGAGTTGGCCATCCAAAGTGATGGCACCGGGAGCCTCGTTGGCGAAGTAATATTCTTTACCTGGCTCAATGTCATTGGACGTGGCCAGTGTGACGAGAGCCGTTTCGGTAGGTGATTTACCAAACACAATGGAGTGGGCACCTAGACCGCCCCAACCCTTTTGGCCAGGGGTGTCCTCATCACCATCGTTGATGGCCATCCCCAGTCCGAAACGCACGCCGCCCTTCAGCTCTTCCAGACCGAGTGTTTCCTTGGGCAGTTTGATTTCGTAATAAGTACGCTTGGTTTCACTGTTGCGCACGATCACGGCCTCGGTTTGAGCCGCGTCGGCCCCCGTTGCAGGGCCTGCTTCATGCATCACGATCACATCCCCAGTCTCATTTTCAATGCCGCCGAGAGCGTAGTTGTAAAGAGCGATCTGCGTATCGCGCGCATCGTTGGCAATCATCAACTGAACCGAATCACCATTCCAGGCACTGTTGGCAGCATTTTCATGATAGTCGTCAGTGACAGTGAAGCCGAAATAGACATTGTCATCATCATAAACGACCTGCACCGCCGAGGTCTGGTCATCAGGTCCTGTCCACGTTCCGCCGGCATACTCTTCGAAGAAAACCAGCTCGCCTTCATCTCCTGAACCTTTGGGTATGGCAAAACGGGGGTCAGCAAGCAGCATGGCTCCGCGCCATTCCGAGAGGTCCCCATCTAGAACAATCGGCGTTGGTGCTTTGATAGCCGTATAGTATTCCTTTCCTGGCTCGATATCATTGGCTTGTGCCAAGAAACCGACCGACATGGCTAGGGCCATGACCGCCTTGAGCGGTGATGTGTGTGGTTTTATCATGGTGTATGATTGTAGTTGTTAGGGAATAATTGCTAGAATCTGCATAGTTATACGAAGAAACAAGCTCCATCACAAGGCAAAATGGTGATCTCTAGAGGCCTTTTTAGTAGATTCTAGAAGGTTCGCCTAGCTCCCTCAGCCGCTTTTTTGCCTATTCTTTTGCTGCTGGGCCTAAAATCGAAACGATTCCACTGGATTCGGCCACGGCTATTTGCCATGAACGATTTACCGAAGCCGGGATGAAACAAAGCCCCGTTTGCTCGCCTACAAGTCGAACACCGGTTCGATCAGCAGAGACGCAATCCCATAAATGGTTGGCTTTCAATACCATGAGTAAACCATCCCCAGCGTCATGGCGGGTGAGTGGATTGTCCCCTTGAAAAACATTTTGCCCTATGAAAATGAATGGCTCTCTGGCAACACCCAAATGGCCATGAACCATGGCACGGATCGGGCTGGTTTGGGCCTCAGCTGGTAGGGACTGAGTTGCAAAGCGACCCCCTTCATTCCAAAGGACTGTGGAAAAAAGTGTTTGGACCTCAAAAAGCCGCGGATCTTCTGCCCCCGTGAAATCAGTGAAACTTGTGAGATCCATTCTGGAAAAGGCCGCATGAGAAGGAATTCTGGCGACGATTTCGGGGGCCATGCCTTTCAATGTGTTGAGGTCTTGGATTGGCCACCATTTCCCATCACGGAACGCTACCGGGAGGATTTGATCCTTCATGGGCGGTTTTAATTCAAGCTGAAACACACCAACACGCTGGCTTCCAACCAAAGACCACTCTGTGTTGGTGCCTAGGTTGCCTGCCAGGATATCGTTATCGCCATCCGAGTCAAAGTCACCACACAGTAAACTCGTCCAAGCTCCTGTGATGCCATCAAGACCGTGGCTATTGCTGAGGTCACGCAATCTTCCATCCTCCCAAAACAACAAATTCAAGGGGCCCCAGGCCCCTGCCACCAACAGGGCAGCTTGGTTGCCGCGGAAATTCTCAAGGGGACTCAAGGCTCGTATACCGAGGCGCCAATTTCCCACAAGTGACGGATCAACTAATGGTTCTAGCTTTCCCGCACGAGTGAGCCAAATCATGAGTGAGGAGGGATGAGATTGATCGGCTGCCCCTTTTCCTGCGACCACAAGATCCAGATCGCCATCATGATCCAAATCCAACACCGACAGAGCTGAAAGACTCCTTAAGGAAGTCGGGATGCTTTCAATTGTCAGCCCATGTTGATTGATGAGGTATAAACTGATTGAGCGAATGCCTCGTGGACTTATTTGAGACGCGCTCACTATCCAGCAAGGCTGATTATCTTGCGACTTCCAGCCGGTGGCCTTACCTCGAGCTTGGATGGCTTGGTCTCCAAGAGGAGCGTCCTGAAAGCTTCCGTTGACCTGTTGCAAAAGCATCCGAGGGTGATGCTGTGAGCTCCCTTCGAGCCATAGATCCATCCTGCCGTCCTGATTGATATCATGGGCCACTAGGCCACCGTCCAGATCAGTGAGGCATAAAAATGTGTCATTATCATTTTTGTGGGCAAGGGCCGAAGGCTTTGCCTGTGTGGGAACCAAGGTCTGTAACCGAACCAGTAGGGGATCAGGTTGGGCGGGTGCTAAATCGGAGAGAGGGGCTTGTTCTGGTTGAATAATGGTGAGCAGATGCTGCGTTTTGATTCCACTTAACTGGCTCGTGGTTCCATTGGGCCAGTCGATCTGCAGCCTTGCTGTGGGTTCCTCTGGTTGGCTCAGGGCAAAGGTGCGGCTCGGGCTATCACTGGACATATAACGCCCACCGGTCTGAATCACCTGGGATTGGCGCCCTTTGGACGAAGTCAGGGTTAATCTTGCGCCCGTCGCAGCATGATTGGCCTGCAGTCCCTTGAGTTGGACCTTCACCCGCGACCCAACTGCGATGTTTTCAAAGGCCATGGCCGGTTGATTCAGTTGGTTGATCACCAAATCCTGGTCCCCATCCTGATCTAGATCTGCCATGGCCATGCCATAGGAAACGCCGTGCTGCTCAAACCCCCAATCGGCATCGGCTGGTTCAAAGGTTCCATCTCCCCGATTGCGGAAAGCGGCATCGGGGGTTAGGAAGGGGGGGTGAAACTGACGGGAGCGCTTACGCTGCGCCACGCTCAATGACTCAGTTTTGAGTGCGTCATGACTATCCTGATCCATGACGTCGAAGCTGAATCCATTGCTTATCAACAGGTCATCATCTCCATCTAGATCCACATCGAGGAAAATGGGACACCAAGACCAATCCGATGCCGCCACGCCAGACATCAGAGCAACTTCCTTGAAATACCCTGAGAGAGCACCCATGAAAAGTGTGTTGCGGTTGTAGCGCGGTTGGGCATGGGGTATGACCACCTCCTCTGGTGGCGAGGTTTGCTTGACCAGTTGCTGCATGCGCCGAGCCGGATCACGGGCAAACATGTCAACAACCAGGAAATCGTCATAGCCATCTCGGTTGACATCCGCCACATCGATTCCCATGGAAGAGCGGCTGGTGTGTCGTATGGCAAATCGATCTGCCAGCTGAAAGCCTCCCAATTGGTTATTGATCCACAATCGGTCTGGGGTTGCGTTATCGCTACATACGTAGAGGTCAGGCCACCCATCGTGGTTGAAATCACGGAAGCTGACAGCCAAGCTCCAGTCCCTAGGTGGTTGCACGGCTTGTCCCTGCTGGCTCAAGAAAGTGCCTTTCTGCAGGCTAATCGAAGTAAAGTGTCCCTTACCATCGTTGAGATAAAGTTGGTCCATCTCAGGCAGTTCCCGTAATTTGCCAGTGCTGGAGACGGTAAATCGGTTCCTTAGCCTCGGTTCCTCGGTCGACTGGCCATTGACACGATTGACTTCCAGTTTCCCACCCCGACGAACCAATCCGTATGAAGTTGTCGGATCGGCAGTATACATCTCATCAATATAGTGAGCGCAATATAGATCCAGGTCACCATCACGATCCAGATCCGCCATGGCCATAGAGGTAGGCGAGCCATTTCGATCCAGGCCGCTATCGACTGATTCTCGAAATTGCCCTGCGCCATCATTGAGGAAAAGTCTCACTCCTGAAGCAATTCCCCCTACCAACAGGTCCTGGTCGTGATCTCCATCCACATCAACGATGATGGCTCCGGTGGAAAGTTGGTCGGGGCAATCAACCTGTCCGTGCTCCATGACTTTGAATTGCCAGTTGCCTTGGTTCAGGTAGAGCTCATTGGGCGATTGAAGGCCACAAAAATAAATATCATCCAGTCCGTCGTTGTTGATATCACCCAAGGCGACCCCTGAACCGTTGTGAGCGACGGCATCTGTAAGAAAGGCGTCGCCTTCCAGTTGATTGACAAAACCGATGCCACTTTGCTTCTCATGAATGCGGCGAAAGCCTTCTTTTCTTTCTTGAGAACCTTTTGGCTCCAGTAGGGGTGTCTGGGTCCAGTGAGGCGTATCTCTGGACTGGGCCTGTAAGCTCACCCACATGAAGGGTTTGCCCAGGTGACAAGCAATTAGAATGAGTAGACACAGATTCAGAAGGCATTGTTTTGGGAAACAATAAGGCGGAAGCAGTCGAGGATCACTGGATTGCATTATTTACCTCCTGATTGGTGCTCAACGATACAAGGGATGTCCGTTCAGGTTTTAGGACTGCTTTTGAAACCCTTCAAACCCAAGAGGAGTATGACTAAACCGATCAGCGCAATGCAGGACATCATTCCTAGATAGACAGATTTGCTGATGGACTGTCCAAAGAGCAGAAGCGTCTCTGAACTCTCATAACGCGCTGCATCATCACCAATGATTTGCTGACGATGATAAATGAGTGGGGTGACCATCAAAACTAAACCAGTCAACAGTCGCATGAGGGATTGGACCATGATCTGATTTAAGAACCGGCATGTGGCTTTGTCAACCAGCCTGCCGGGGAGAAGTCAGGGATTAGGCCTTTGAACAATCACAACCCACGAGCCGTTATCACCCAGATCGGATGGGGCATTAAGACGCACGGGCTCCAATGCTGCTGTCCAGCCACTGGAAGCTCCTCCCTGCAGTGGGTCCATGTAATCAGTCATGTAAAGGGAGTTCCCCGGCGTCCTCAACTGCCTTACCAAATCGCCCTGAATCCTGGGAATCGTCCTGAGTGAATCGTTATTTGGGGCAGACTGAAATCGAGGATGATGCAGGATCAACCCTCTTCGTGGTGCATCTTCCAAATAATCTTGACCAAGCAGCGCCATCACCGCTCCCTGCCCAGGGCTTAGGTTCCCATCGAGGATAGCAAAGTCTCCCAGCTTGATGGACATCCCTAGCACACCAAGGAATTGGCGGTCCTGGTGACCTTCAAGATGAGAGAAGACAGGTTGGGTCATGGCTACTTTGAGGTCACCATCATTGCTGCTGGCATAGGGTGTGGATAGGTAAGGCTGCAAAATATGTGGAGGTTGCCCCCGTTCGCCTTCGCTTAAATCCCTTCCATTACCATGAAAATAATCACGATGAGCGAAATTCTGGCCGATGGATGAACCGTATGGAAGTCGTGCCATTTGGTAGCCCGTAGCATTGCAGATAAACCAACTCTCGGCTTGAACTGAATCATTAAGTGCCTGGTTTCGAATCTCTCGGAGCAAATCGGCCATGAACACTCGATCTTTATCTTCGAGTGTTCCAGTCACTCCGGACAAGCGATCAATGAGGCGCGGGTTTGCAGCTGCCTGCTCTAAAATAAACCACCTGCGCTCCATTTCCATCCGAACCGTGAGCGCCGTGAGCTTTGCCGTAGAAATTAAAAGAGCCTTATTAACGGCCTGACTTTCGCGTCCGCTCTGTCCAAGTTGAATAAAGGCGCCCACCAACACAACGATAGCGAGCATCATCGAGGTGAGGCTCAACTGAGCCATGCGACGATGTTGTCGAAAAAATCGTAGCGTGGAAGCACCCCAAGATTCTCGGTGAGCCACGACTCTTTCGTCAGCCAGATAGCGTTTGATTTCCTGGGCCATTTCCATGGCTGAAGGATAACGATCACTCGGCTCACTGGACATGGCCTTGAGGCAAATAGCCTCGACTGCTTGGGGGCAATAGGGCTTCAAGGCTGAAGGGGTGGGCCATCTTTGTTGAATGAGATGTTCCCTGAGCCCTTTGAGGTCACTCGGACCACTTTCGGCGGGGCTTTGACCGCACAGAATACAATACAAAATGGCCCCAAGGCTATAAATGTCACTGGACACCCTGAACTCAGAAGATCCCGAGGTAAGTTCTGGGCTCATATAAGCAGGTGTTCCGGCTCCAGAATCATTTTGACCGATCCCACTGGGTGGCTCATGCAAGGGCAGAAGGGTCTTTTCACCGCTAGCCCTGGCCTGGGAGTCGCGGACCACAGGAGTGGCCAGACCCCAGTCAACGACCAATGCTTCACCATAAGGCCCCAACAAAATATTATCCGGTTTGAGGTCTCGGTGAACAATCCCCCTAGTATGGGCGTATCCCATGGTATGGCAAATAGCGATGAGGTGGTTAAGTAGCTGCCGAAATTCCAAGTTACGCTTCAGAGGGGTGTAGGTGGTTTGGTCTTGGTGATACCGGTTGATGGCCTCTTGCAGAGTGACCCCACCCACAAAAGGCATAATGTAGAATGGGCATCCATCCTCGGTAGTGCCGATACCATGGATGGGGATGACGCCTGGGTGATTCAATCGACTGGTGATTTCCGCCTCAATCATGAAGCGCTTACGATGGTATTCATCCTTCAGGTAGCGGGGCTGAAGGAATTTGATAGCCACTTCACGGTTGAGTTCAGGATCCAGCGCAATGCACACCCTTCCAATGGCCCCCTGAGCATGCTCCCTGAGGTGGGTCAGACCAATGCGACCAGCCAGGTGGGTGTCGCTAGGCAAGGTGTCATCCTGGCGATTCTCATGCTCAGGCAAGAGCCGAGTATCAATCGATGACAGGGCAGCAATGGCCTTCAGAAACGCTTCGCGGCATTGGGGGTGAGGCTGGCAGAGTTGTTCGGGATCGACCGATTGCCCCCTAGATTTAAGGGCTTCCCAATCATCTAGCAGCGACTCAAGGATTTCGTGATCACCCGGTTTCACGTTAAATGCTTCTTAGCTGTTGCTCACAAAGTGCCTGCAATGCCAGGCGAGCTGATCGCCAGCGCCGCTTGATGGTACGCACATCCACTTGCAGCATCCTTGCGATGTCGGTTTGCGGCAGGTCATGGTAATAATAAAGATCGAATACTTCCTTCAGCTCATCTGGCAATTGCTCAATGATGCCATGAATATCCTGCTCCTGGGTCTGCTCCAGTGGTGTGATGGGGCCTTGACCGGCCTCAGCCATGAGTTGTCCGAGTTGTTCCCCGTTGAATGCGTCTGCATTTTGAGGGGTCTGATGATGCCTCGCCTGCCCGAATGCACCCTGATAATGTCTGGTGAGGTCGATCAGTTCAAAGCGGATCTTTTCAGCTGCAAGCCGAAGAAAGTGTCTCGCATCATTGATTTCGACCTTTTCCAGCGCTTTCCAGATCCGTAGGGAAGCATTTTGCCAGATATCTGCTGTTTGTTCCCAGCGGCGCACTGTGTGAAAGTCACGTGAAATATGTCGAGTCAGCCTGAGAAGCCTATCCCAAGTATGGGCGATGAGCTGCTCGCGTGCCGAGACATCGCCTGAGCTCAATCGTTCTACAAGGCTTTGAATGTGCGTTGTGTGCTCAATGGAATCTGTCAAGGCCATGCCATCAACTGAATGAACTTGAATCACATACCAACCCCATTCAGCATGAAAATGCTTAACATGATGCCTTGATCGCTGCCAGATTATTACCAATCCTCATAATGATTGGTGCAGAAACCAACAAGCTGCCAAACTGAAAGCATGATTCAATTGTGCAGGGGGCAAGATGCGTTCAGACTTTCGCCAGGTAAATCAGAAAAAACTTTGCGATAGCCGCAGGGATTCATGCCCGCTATGCAGACCCATAATCCAAGGCTGACAATCGGTTGTGACCATCAGTACACCGACCCAACAGGGGCTCATATTCAGTATCGCTGCCAGGGGCATCCCCAGGGACGAGCCTTGTTGTATTTCCATGGGTGGCCCGGTTCCAGGCTGGAAGCGGATCTGATGAAGGATCTGGCTTTCACGCATGGCTGGATGCTGATTGCACCCGATCGCCCTGGATATGGTGGCTCCTTTTCCCCAAGGCCTCTTTCCCTGAACGACTGGGCCCTGTTGGTGGGAAGACTGATCGCATACCTAGGTTTGGAGCGCTTTTCACTCATAGGGCTCTCGGGCGGCGGACCCCATGCGTGTGTGGTCATGGCTAAGCTGTCCAACCAGTTGGACCGCGCTTGCCTGGTTGTTCCTATGGGACCTCTTCATTGTAAGGATGGGTTCATGAAACTGCATCCATTTCAAAGGATTCTTGCCCGCCTAACACCTAGTCAATCATGGCTGGTCCGAGGGGTGCTGCATTCAATCCGGCCTTTACCTTACTATGGCCCTTCACTTTTTCTTCGATTGATGGCCCAAGGCCTCCTTCCTGAAGCAGATCGAAAAGTGTTGGATATGCCTGAATTGAGGCCATTGCTTTGCGCCAATATGCGCGAGGGACTAAGCCGAGGGATTGAAGGAATGTGGCAGGATGGATTGCGATTTGTGGAAGACTGGCATGACCTGCTAGCGAGCATTTCATGCCCCGTCAAAATTTGGCACGGATATGAAGACACCATTGTCCCCATAGAGTTCGGCCAACACCTAGCAACAAGCATCCCCTCGGCTGAGGCTTGTTGGTTGGAGGGAGAAGGGCATTTCTCGATCCCCTTGCAGCATGCATCGTCATGCTTTACTTTTCTCGATGAATGAACGATCTCTCGAGCAGTCGCAAAAGAGGCCTCCAGGCACCCGGTATGACTTTTCGCCTCCTGCTAGGATGGTTGGTGGCTTTCCAAGGATCGGCGATCTTAGCTCAGATCAGTCAGCCTACCTTTGTCCGCTGGATTGAGAACGGGCCCAAAACTGGGCACCTCGATACGGCCATCCAAGTCTATCGTCACCCTTCAGGCAAAGAAGTTTCCCTGATTGCGGCGATCCACATCGCTGACCGGTCCTATTATCAGCAACTCAACCAACGACTTGGGCAATATGAATGTGTTTTATACGAAATGGTCACTGAGGAAGGCAACCGCCCCAAGCCAGGGGCAGAGCCCTCACACCCCTTGGGCATGATGTTCAAAGGGATGCAATCTCTACTCGGGCTTTCATACCAGGTCGATGAAGTGGACTACATGCCAAGGCATTTCGTGCACGCTGACCTGGATCCAACCACTTTTGGGGCCTTACAGTCAGCTAAAGGAGAGAACTTCTTCACTTTGGCCATTCAAGCCTACCTCCGCGAAAAACAACTCATGGCCAGCGGTGAGCTCAAGGCTTTCAGCGGACTTGATCTGCTGATGGCATTAGCTGGGGGAGACAGTCAGCATGCCATGAAATGGACGCTTGCCAGGCAGTTATCCGAGGTGGATTCCATGACCAGTATCCTGGATGCTGGTATGGACGGCCAAGGTTCAATCATTCTCAATGGACGCAATGATAAGGCGTTTGAAGTGCTCGAGCGAGAATGGTCTTCAGGCAAGAAACAGATAGCTATTTTCTATGGAGCCGCACACATGCTCGATTTTCATCAGAGACTCCTTCGTCGTGGTTTTGAAAGATCGGGGGAGCAATGGTTAGTCGCCTGGGATGTTCAACCCTCTCCTTAATCTCATCAAGCTGAGGTCTTTTGAGTTTTAATGGCAACCGGGGCGGGATTCTTTGATTCATAAAGGGCAATTGCTATTGCACCGTCAAGGGGTGTTGGCATAATTCAGGCCATGTCTTTTGATGCCACTGACCCTTTGCAGCCAAAGCACGTTAAGCCACTTAGGCTTAGGTTCATGTTTATGGGGTCGGCCTTAATGATGTGGCTTGGCTTTAGCTTGCCAGCCACGGCCGGGGATACCCTGACCCGAATGGCCGCTCGCGGCGGCCACTTGGGATCTGTGCTGGGGGAAACAATGCTCCGCGAGTTGAGCTGCTTCGCGTGCCACCAAGGGGCTAAAACACTCCTTCCCAGAATAGCCCCCAAGCGTGGTCCTCTTCTTGGCGCTAACGGACGAAGCCTTACCCCACAGTCGATGGAGCACCTACTGCTTCATCCATCCGCCACCGGGCAAAGTCGTCTGATGCCTGATCTCTTTCATGCTTTTGAAGCCGATGAGAAAGAAGCTATTGCTGAAGCCCTGACTCATTACCTTGCGTCTATTCAGGAAGACCCTTTTTCCGACACCACCGCAGCAGACGCCTCGACCATGCTCCGGGGCAAAAATTTATACCACCAAGTCGGGTGTGTCGCTTGTCATGGGGCACATCAGGGACCCAAGGAGTTATCCACACCCGAACTGCCTGAACCCAACGCGTGGTATGATGGCAACGATCCAGCAGATACCCTGATCAGCCTTGAACCGCTGGAGGCGCGCATGAGTGTCAGCGCTCTGACCCGCTACCTCCAAGAACCCTCCGCCACCTTTCCTTCCGCGCACGCGCCTTCAATGAAGCTTAATGCTGGGGAAGCCAGGTCTGTAGCCATGTATTTACTGAGGGGTCAAGCCGCCGGCATGTTTGGCAGCAAAAGCACTGTCCAGAAGACGCGTGGCATCAAGTGGCACTACGTTGAATTTCAAAACGGCTCCAATGATGAAGACCAAGTGGTTCAGGACCTCAAGGCACATTGGCCGGGAACCAATCCACCCTCAATCTCGGCCCCAGTAGCAAGTGGTATTGCTGAGGATGTTTCCGATCGCTGGAAACAACGGCAGGAAAACATGGCGTTGATTTTTTCAGGTTTCATACGGATTCCTTCTCGGGGTGAGTATTCTTTTTTCACGGCCTCAGATGACGGTTCGCGGCTGTATGTTAACGGTCAGTTGGTGGTGAATAATGACGGGGATCATGCAACCCAAGAAAAAGGTGGATCCTTGGTTTTGGAAGCAGGGGATCACCCCATTAAAATCACTTATTACAACCGCGGGGGACCTGCCGAACTCAAGGTGAGCCTTTCGGGGCCAGGTCTCGATAAACAAAATATTCCCAGCGACTGGCTTTTTCACCTTGGTCAGCCTATGAAGCCCACTTATGACAAAGCATTCGAATTGGACCTGACCAAGGCTTCACAAGGTAAAGCTTGGTTCCAGAAACTTGCCTGCGCTTCATGTCATCAGGTGGATCAGATGGAACCCACGGTGGCTTCCAATATCTTGCAGGATGGAGCCATCACGGTGGAGGATGGGTGCCTTGCCCCATCACCCATGGAGGGTTTGCCGCGCTACGCACTCAGTGTGAGCGAGCGTGAAGCCATAGCCACGGCACTGAATCATCTTCATGAAACCCCGAAGCCATTAAGCGTTGAGCAACAGCTTGAAATGCGCCTACTCCAGCTCCAATGCGATGCCTGTCATGAAAGAGGCGGGCAGGGGGGACCAAGCCCAAAAATGCGTGAATTCTTCACTTCCATTGGAGAGACTGACTTAGGGGACGAAGGCCGTATCCCACCTCACTTGACAGGGGTCGGCAGGAAACTCAAACCATCCTGGATGAAGCAGGTTATTGAGGAGGGTGCCTCAGTCAGACCCTATATGGCGACTCGTATGCCGTCCTTCGGCAAGGCCCATGCATCGGTTTTGACAGACTTTTTCCTTGATCAAGACAGGAAGCCTTCGCCTAGCCAGGGTGATCAGGTTCGAGAAACCTCCCTGGAAGAATCGAAATATGGAAGGAAGCTCGTCGGTGCTACCGGTATGGGCTGTATCGCCTGCCACACTTTCGGCCAATTTGGTAGTCTTGGGATCCCGGCCCTTGATCTAACCACTATGGCTGATCGCCTGGAAGAAGACTGGTTTAAAGCCTATCTGGTAGATCCTCAGTCCCTAAGACCCGGGACTCGAATGCCAAGCTTCTGGCCAAGTGGACAAAGCGTCAACCAGGATATTCTTGCGGGCGATACCGATCGGCAAATCCAGGCCATCTGGAGTTATCTTAAACTGGCCGATGAAACCAATCCTCCGGAGGGCCTGGTCCAGGGACAAAAGGAGATCAAGGCCACAAGCGAAGCCATCATGTATCGCAATTTCATTGAGGGAGCTGGAGCGCGTGCCATTGGGGTGGGTTACCCTGAACATGTCAACCTTGCTTTCGATGCCAATCAATTACGTGCGGCAATGATCTGGCAGGGAGCCTTCATGGATGGTGCTCGGCATAGCAATGGCCGTGGTCAAGGATTTGAACCGCCGTTAGGGCATAATCTCTTCATGTTGCCTGAGGGGCCGCCATTTGCTTTCAGCGTCTTTCCCGAAGAAATGCTCTGGCCAGATAAATCGGGCAAGGAGGCTGACTACGGTTTCAAAGGTTATTGGTTGGACTCCCAGCGCCGTCCCAAATTCATGTATCGATTTCTGGCTATGGATGTCGAAGATTACTGGATGGCTATCCCGGGCGAATTGGACGCCTCCTTCAGACGATTCCTCCAATTCGATTCGAAAGCTCATTACACAAACCTGTGGATGCGTGCAGCAACAGGAACCACCATTGAAGAGCATGGGGCTGACGCTTTTCTTATCGATAAGCGAGTGATCATGAGCTTTGAACTGGATACGGACAAACGTCCCGTGATCCAGATATCTCCCAATCACCAAGCCCTGCTGGTTCCCATCGACCTGCAACACGGTAAGGCTAGCATCACTCAAGAAATCAAATGGTAACGTGTCCTATGCCAACTATGCCTATTTCTCAAAGAGGTCCTAAAACATCACCCAAGCACCCAAGCGAGTTGGCTTGGCAAGCTTCTGTCATGGCCTTGTGTTGTTATTTCGCATCGTCATGGATCCTAGGGGCTCAGCCTCAGTCAGAGGTTTTTTACAAGACCGAGACACTGCCCATCCCTGATGGGGTGGTTCTGGAGGCCGGTGGACTCCAGTGGATGGGAGATGATACGCTGGCTGTTTCCACTCGGCTGGGTGATATCTACATGGTTCAAGGCGCACTTGAGACGGATTTGGCAAATATCCAATTCCAGCCATTTGCCTCGGGCCTCCACGAAGTGCTTGGTTTGGCCCGTCAAGGGGATTGGCTCTACTGCATTCAGCGTTGTGAACTCACCCGTATGAAGGATGAAGATGGAGATGGCCGAGCTGACCTATTTGAAACCGTCAGTGATGGCTGGGGAATCACTGGCGATTATCACGAGTATGCCTTTAGCTCCAAATTCGATGCAGACGGATCCATTTGGGTTGTTCTCTGCTTGACGGGCTCATTTACCAGCGAGATTGATTACCGCGGCTGGTGTTTGCGCATCGATGCCGAAGGGAACATGATTCCTACTTGCAGTGGCATTCGTTCGCCAGGAGGGATAGGCATGAACCCACTGGGTGACATGTTCTACACCGATAAGCAAGGTGTCTGGAATGGGACATGCGGCTTGAAGCATCTCAAGCCTGGGGGATTCATGGGGAACCCATCTGGCAATCGATGGTATGAACTCACCAATGCTATGGGCCCCCGACCACAGGAACCGACCAGTGGAAGCCGTATGCATCTTGAGGCTGACAAAATCCCTGAATTGGTTCCAACCGCTGTCTACTTTCCTTACAACAAAATGGGACAATCAGCCAGTGGGATCATCTGTGACCAAACAGAAGGACGCTTTGGTCCTTTCCAAGGGCAAATGCTTGTCTGCGATCAAACGCATAGCACGGTGATGCGGGTGGATCTTGAGCAAGTCAACGGGGTATACCAGGGCGCCTGTTTTCCTTTTCTGAGTGGTTACGACTCCGGAAACCTCAGTGTCGAATTCGCGCCTGATGGCAGCCTTTTTGTTGGCGGAACAGACAGAGGTTGGGGTGCCAGAGGAGGCAAACCTTACGCTTTACAGCGCACCCGTTGGACAGGGGAAACACCCTTCGAAATCCATTCGATGAAGGCCCTGCCTCAAGGTTTTGAGTTAACCTTCACTCAGCCAGTGGATCCCGAAAGTGCTCGCCAGACCGAATCCTACCAGCTGCAATCCTACACCTATATCTATCAAAGCAGTTACGGTAGCCCAGAGGTGGACGGTTCCCAACCAGCTATCACCGCCATTGAGGTGTCTGATGATGGTTTAAAGGTTCGTTTAATCATCGACCAACTTCAGATCGGGCATGTTCATGAACTCAAATGTGTGGGGATTCAATCTGCACAGGACGCTCACAAGTTGATCAACAATCAGGCCTATTACACTCTGAACGAGATCCCCAGAGAGTTGCTTTAAGTTCATTCTTTATTGAGGGTGTCCTTACCTCGCTCACAAATAAGGCTTTTTTGCTTCTGCGATTGAGGTTGATTGGGAACTGAGTAGGGCCACTGATCTCCACAACCTCTGGCTGATTGATGAAACTGGTTTTCAGGTGCTGGCTTGGCGTGTTCTATTTGACTTGGGCCATATGGATTGTGGCCAGTGATCAATTGATGGTGGTGGCATCCCATTGGCCTATCGCCTGCTCGATGGCATTGGGTTCTTTCTTTGCTGGTTCAACGCCTATGGGGGGCGGCTCTATTGGTTTTCCTGTATTGGTTCTCTGGATGCAGGAAGCCAGTTCTCTGGGGCGCGATTTTAGCTTTGCCATCCAGTCCATTGGGATGGTCAGCGCCAGCCTTTACATTCTCTCCATGCGCCAACCCTTGCAGTGGAGGCTACTGCGGGGAGCGATGCTTGGCACTTTAGTGGGAACACCTTTAGGTTTATTGTATTTAAGCCCCCTTATCCCATCACTATGGGTTAAGGTTGTTTTTTCGGTGCTTTGGGGTGCCTTTGGGATCTTTCATTTGATCAGGTTGTCGTCATTGGCAGCTGCGGCGAGTGGTGACAACCTTAAAAGAGCTGCAGAAAGGGAAACCGGATTTGTTCTGGGATTAATAGGGGGTGGCACAGTGGCCGCATTGACCGGGGTAGGGGTGGACATGTTGATCTACATGGTCATGATTCTTTGGTTGCGGACCGACCTGCGGGTAGCTATTCCAACCTCAGTGTTACTGATGGCCATGACCTCAGTCATCGGATTAGCTACCCAATGGTTAATGGGTGAATTGGATCATGCGATTTGGCCCCACTGGTCAGCAGCCGCCCCCGTGGTGGCTATTGGAGCACCCTTGGGGGCTTGGAGCGTTTCAAAAATCAAACGCTCAAGCGCTATCGGCATCGTTTCCATCCTCTGCGTCCTGCAGTTTGCCTGGCTCTTATTCAGTCAAGCTGGCCAGTTGGGCCGGTGGGGACTGCTGATAGTCCTCTTATCTCTAGTGGCTCTTGTCTGGTGTTACTTGATGCTTTATGGGCGTTGGCAACCACCTAAGAAAAATGATCTTTTGTGAGGTGCCATTTCAGGGCTTCGGCCAATGGAGGTGGCGATGCAAAAAATCAAAGGATCGCTGTCCATTGATGGTATGAGGCCCATCAAACCATTCAATTTCGCACCGGTCTTGAAGCTTTAATCGGGCCTGATAGAGATGGCGCACCTTGGCAAATTCCAGAGCAACCCGCTCATCCGGGGCCACGCCATCAAAATGTCCCCGCTCCACCATGAAAGGCCTAGGCGCAATCAAGGCAGCCATCTCGGCATAATTGAACGTGTGCCCAAGATTGAATTCAAAGATTTCGTATTCCCCAGACCACACGTAACTGTATGGGCTGAGGGTTGAGGCATTTTTCCAAACCCAGTCATTGAAATCAGCCGAGCATATCGAGAGGCAGTAATCGGTCACTAGGGCTGGCACTCGCATGGCAGTTTTTCCGCCATAGGAAAGCCCATAAAAGGCAATACGCTCTGCATCCACATAGGGCAAGGACTTGAGCCATTGCACTATTTGCCTGTGCTGGGCTGTGATGATTGAAAAGAGGGTTTTCTTCAATGGGTAGGACTTTCGCTGCAGTGTGCGAAAGCGGTCTTCAAAAAGGTAGAGATTCTGAGGAGAAAAGGTAATAAAGCCTCGTGAAGCTAAGGCTGAGGCAAAATCATGGTAGGCATCATGGTCCCCTTGAATGATTTGCTGAGGCCTTCCCTCCAGACCATGTTGGCAAACGACTACCGGCCTCTGTTCATTGGGCTTCAAGTCCTTCGGAAGACAAAGGATGCCATAAGCGACCACATCCTCGAAAACATCCATCACCACCTCATGGGCTACCCATCTATCACCCTCTAGGCTGGAACGACTTCTAACGGCTGGGGCGAGAAGGGGATCTGGATAATGGCCGATCACCTCGTCTCTGAAATAATCGCGGTAACTTTCAATTGAAGTAGCAAAATTGCTGAGGGAATCGGTTTTCAAATCCTTCATGAATTCTTGGCGCTCGTAGGGACTCCTTTGTAGCAACTGTTGAGTGTGACGATCCCAATATTGAATCAAGCGCGATTGTCTTGCTTCGTAGTAAGCTTCATCTGCCATAGGTGGGCTGATGGGCATGGATTTCCCAAGTGATAGACTTCTATTCAGAGTTTCTAGGAAGCTTTCCAATGCGGGTTCACTACCATATGGCAACGCTTCCCCCATAACCAGGCGGATGGGGATATCACCAGGGTAACCTTGCAGCAATGCTCGAGCACGCTCGGTTTCTTGATAGGTGCTCCCTGGGGCAGGACCGTGGAGTCTGGATGGAGCGCCTCCTTCACCTGGATACTGTTTGGAAGGGCCCGAGGCAGCTTCGATAATCAGTGATCTTGGCATCACCAGCGTGGCGATCTCAGCATCACCGAACTGTTCTAACAAGCCAAACACATTGCGATCGATTGGTTCTTCCCAGATCTTTTCTCTAGGTCCGAAATAACCGCTGACCGCCACGGCATCAATGCGAGTATCCACGGCTCCGGCGTAAAGAGCCAGCATACCCCCATCACCATGCCCTATCACGCCGATTGAGCGCCGGGTGCTTTGCTGGTGTTGTTCAATCCAGTCAACAAGGCTGAGTATGATCTGAATTTCATAGCCCGCGATGCCACGCCCCATTTCAAAGGCGGCTCGTTGCAAATATTCTCGGTTTGTCAGGTTGGCACCCCAACCTCCATAAGGAGATTGCCGACGTTTGACTTGACGGCTAACCAGGTCTGGGATGATCACGCGGCATCCCGACTCGGCGAGACGACGCGCATATTGTGACACAGCGGGAATGCCCGGAGCCAAACCGGCCAAGGCTTCAGGTGCTTGCCCGACATCAGGAAGGGCGATCACTTGTGCTCCAGCGTGGAAGGAATCCACGAGAGCACGTTCCTTATGACGGCTGGCAAAATTGGCATCGATTTCCAATCCGCAGGCTCGCATGGTGAGTAGATTGGGAACCAAGAGAAGGCCTTCAGCCATCACCTCGCCAACCACCGGCCATTGAATGCGGTAAGCATCAAAGGCCGGAGTTTTCATGAAAAGATTCTCTCTATCCTCCAAGGAAAGTCGAAATTGCGGGTGAGAAAAGGCTACCCGCTCATCTTGTAGGCCAAGACGCTGCGCAAACAGGCTACGGTTATTTTGGATCGACTCGGTGTAGGCATCCAGTGAGGTGAAATTTCGGACCCAGTAACCTTTGCGTGTCTCAACAGATTGATCTAATTTCCTGAGCAAAAAACGATCAACCCCTTCCACAAGATCAGAGGCAATATCCCCATCATGCGTGAGGGCAGCTGTGCCTGGGAGCGAACCCTGCGCTTGAATCAGGCTTGCCGGTCCCAGGAGGAGCCCGCTCAGGAAAAATATTGCGCAGCAGAGACCTCGATAGTTTGACGCCGCAAACGATCGTGGGGGATTGGTGTGGCTTGCCATGAGCCTGTTATCCCATGTTAGCTACTGACTGACAATCCTTTACCATACCCATTCCGAGGGGAGGTCTGATCACTAGGATGAGGGTCACTTTTATCAAATCAGATCAAACTTTCGCGCAATCAAGACCCAAAATGCGTGGATACTTCGTTGGAAATCGACAAGAGTTTCATGATAACCTGCCCGGCCTGCCTGGATGCCTCCAAGTCCACCTCTAAAAGCATGCCCCATTCCGCTGTCTCCTCGGGATCAAGCATGGTTTGATGCACAACCCAGTGATCGGATGATTCTTTGAGGATCTTGAACCACTTTGGATTCCTGGAATCGGCATCCAGACGCACCCATTCATGCTCGAGGTAAAAGGCATGAACCAGGTCTTCAAGCTGAGGTGGTGTCCAGCCTGCTTGATCATCGGCAGCCCAGCCCGCGAGGCGACTGCAGGCCTCATCCCACTGAGCATTGGCAAGGTGCCTTAGCAGTGAAAAAACCTGATTGCGCAGCAGGATTTCAAAGGCTTTGCGACTGATAAAAGGCTCCCAACCAGACTGCACCCGAGCCCTCGGTTCAGAACTTGTGCTTGATTCAGAAATCGTTTCATCGGGCGCCTGCATGCGTTCCCATTCTTCAAGCAAGCTTGAATCAGTTTGCCGAATCATCACTTCCAAGAATGTCACCACCTCCTGTAGGGGCTCTGTCATCAGGTTTTCTGGAATACTCTGGGTGAGGGCTTTGTAGGCCTCACTCAAATATCGCAGAAGGACCCCCTCACTCTTGTGAAGCTGGTAGCGCCGAATGTAATCATCAAAGGAAAGAAAGTCTTCAACCATTTCCCTGAGCACACTTTTGGGCTGCACGTTCTGGCTGACGAGCCAAGGATGATTGCGGGCAAAGGCATTAAAAGTTTCGTATATGAAGGGAGCTTCTGGCTTGGGGTGCTCCAGTTGTTCCAGCTCAAGCATTCTGTCATCATAACTCACGCCATCAGCCTTCATTTGCAACACCTTCTGCTCTTTGACTTTGTCCAGTTGCTTGCGAAGGATATGAGAGGGATCCTCTAGGATGGCTTCAACCAGACTGATAGCTCTCAAACAGTGCTCGGGGTCTTCTGGATCCAGAGAGCTAAGGGTATCGATCAAGTACAGTCCAAGGCTTTGATTAAGAGAGAAGTCTTCCTGCAGTTCCACGTTGACTCTGAGGTCACGATGTATGGCTGAGCTATCGGTTTTTTCCCATTCGATGATGCCCCGATCCAGCAGGGACCGGAAATATTGCCAACTCCTTCGTCGTAGCTGGCGCTTGGTCTGATCACTCTCATGGCAGTCAGCAATGAGTTGCTTCATGGATTCACAACCATGTCTTTGTCGGCTGAGCACTGCCAAAAGCATTCCATGGGAAACCTTGAAGCGTGACACCAAGGCTTCGGGTGACGCACTTTGAAGTCGCCCAAATGTGGATTCATCCCAGTGAACATACCCATGCTTAGGGGGTTGTTTCTTGACCCACTTTTTTTTCTTTTGAGGGTCGGATGCTGCCTTGCGAGAATGTTTAAGGTTTTCAATCACATGCTCGGGTGCCATGCAAACAACCCAGCCCTGATCATCATGCCCCTTGCGCCCGGCTCGTCCGCTTATTTGTTGAAAGTCACGAACTGTCAAGATGCCTGTTTTTTGACCGTCAAATTTGCAAAGGCGGGTGAAAAGCACCGTTCTAATGGGGACGTTCACCCCAACCCCGAGTGTATCGGTGCCACAAATAAGCTTCAGCAGGCCTTCCTGGGCCATACGCTCTATGAGGATACGGTAACGAGGCAACAGCCCAGCATGGTGAACACCTATGCCATGACGGAGATATTTTTTGATCTCCTTTCCATACGGACTGTTGAACCTTTCTCCCTGTAGTCGCTGATTGATACGAGCTTTTTCTTCCTTGTTGGCTATTTGAAGACTCGTGAATCGCTGGGCATTTTGAGCTGCTTCAAGTTGGGTGAAGTGAACCATGTAAATGGGTGCGCGATCCTGCTTGAGCAGCTCCTCAACAACCTGTTCCATCGGGTCTTCTGCATAATTAAATTCCAGTGGAACTGGGCGGTCGGTGGAATGAATCCAACAAGCTTTTTGACCTGTCAGAGACTCCAGGCATCGACTAAAAAAATCTGTCTTCCCCATGGTTGCTGACATGAGGAGGAATTGACACTGGCGCAAGGTGAGTAAAGGGATTTGCCAGGACACCCCTCGATCTTTGTCGGCGTAATAATGAAATTCATCCATGATCACATCCTGAACGGGTGCTTTGTCTCCCTCTCTTAAAGCCATGTTGGCTAAAATCTCTGCAGTGCAGCACAGAATAGGAGCCGAACGGTTGACTGTGGCATCACCGGTCATGAGCCCAACCTGGGTGGGACCAAAACGCTGGCACAGATCCAAAAACTTCTCATTAACCAGAGCCTTGATAGGGGAGGTGTAAACCGATCGCCTACCACGTGCCAGGGATTGAAAATGGAGGGCCAGTGCTACGATGGATTTCCCACTGCCAGTGGGTGTGTTGAGGATGACGTGATGACCATCAAAAAGCTCTAAAATGGCCTCTTCTTGAGCCGGGTAAAGCTCTAAACCTGCCTCCTGAATAAGCTCCATAAAACCCTCGAGCAACACTTCACCGCTCGCCGACTCAGGGCTTTTGATGCTTTCACTGATCCACTGAAAATACCTCACTTGTGAGAGAATGGGGTAGGATTGTATGGCTGCACAACTTAAATCCAGGCCAGGCATAACGCGTGGTTCATCAGTGGGCACCAGTTCCTAATCGTTATTAGCTAAACCTGATACATCCTGTTGCTCTGATTGAAATGATTGAATAATCTTTATTTCATGAGATATGCATCACTCCAGCGACTCGGGGGTAACTTGTTCACGCTGATCATGAGCTGCATGGTGCTCTACTGGCATCCGATTCGGCTTCAATCCGAGCCATCACAAGATCGGCGCTTGCCCAATGTGTTGTTCATCATGGCTGATGACTTGGGTTGGGGAGATCTTGGTTCCTATGGTCAACAACGAATCATGACTCCTAATTTGGATCGTCTTGCCAGTGAGGGAATGCGCTTCACACAAGTCTATGCGGGTAGCACTGTTTGTGCGCCTTCACGCTCGGTGCTGATGACAGGCTTGCACACCGGTCATACCCGCATCAGAGGCAATGCCCGGGTGCCACTACTGCCGGAGGACCGTATCGTGGCTGAGTACTTCAAATCCGCTGGCTACCGCACTGGCATCATTGGAAAATGGGGCCTGGGCGAGCCTGGAACAACCGGTATTCCGACGAGCAAAGGCTTTGATTATTTTTTCGGTTATCTCAACCAGCGGCATGCTCACAATTACTACCCATCTTATTTGTGGAAAAATGAGCAACAAATCAGCCTTCCCAACGTGGTGATCAATGAAGACGCATCAGGAGGAGGTGTGTCCAGTAACAAGATCGCTTACAGCCACGATCTGATCATGGAAGAAGCCACTCGGTTCATCGATCAGCATGCTGATCATCCTTTCTTTCTTTATCTGCCACTCACGTTGCCGCACGCCAACAACGAAGCAAAACAGCAAGGCATGGAGGTCCCAAGCCTTGAACCTTACGATCTGATGGACTGGCCTACTGCACAAAAAGGACATGCAGCCATGATTGGTAGGATGGATCGAGATATTGGTTCTTTGGTGGATCAACTCAAATCACTTGACCTTGAAGAGCACACCCTCATTTTCTTCACCTCAGACAATGGTCCTCACCGCGAAGGAGGAAATGACCCCGATTTCAATGACTCCAACGGCCCGCTCAGAGGCATCAAACGCTCCATGCATGATGGGGGGATTCGTGTGCCAATGATCGCTAGGTGGACGGACAGGATCGCAGCCGGAGTGGTCGATGACACGGTTTGGACATTTGCCGACTTCCTACCGACGATGCTCGATTTGATCGGCAAGTCGATTCCTTTGGGTTTAGATGGAGTTAGCATCCTGCCAACACTTATGGGCCAGCATCAGGATTTGAGCCAACGCATGCATTACTGGGAGTTTCATGAACGAGGTTTCAAACAAGCCGTTAGATGGGGCAACTGGAAGGGGGTACGCCATGCCCTAGACCAACCTTTACAACTCTTCCATTTGATAGGGGATGCTGGAGAGTCCTATGACCTGGCAGGGCAATATCCTGCAGTGGTCAAGAAGCTAACTGATTTCCTCGATCACGAACGGACAGAATCGATTCACTGGCCGATACAGCGCCCATGATCATGGGATACAAAGTTTCAAGGCATCGTTGATTTTTGTAAGCTCCTTTCTTCCACCTCGGCACACTCCGGCAGGATGCGATCCAAGGCAAAAGCCGATGCGGCCTCGAGGGTCAAGTGCCCGTAATCGTGTGCTGTGAGTATGGGGTTGGGGTCCTTTGCCATATAGACCTGGCACTTTCCCTCTGAGCAGAAGTAATCCATCAGGCTCAGATAGCGACTCCGATCGGAAAACTCCTTGGTGGCCTTAAACTGGGAAGCAAGCATGGTATCGACTTTTCCTCGCTGAGAATTCAAGCCAAGGGAAGTTCGTTCATCCGGTGGCATTTGGGCCGCCAAACGGATGGCTACGGAGGGGCAATCGGGCACCCACTCCGGGGCAGGGCCCACAAGCAAGACTCTCTGCACACCACGAGCAAGAATACCCTCTATCAGAGGCTT
>Ga0181565_10000321_pt1 | contig 35243 bp, 35 predicted proteins | sample 101ome_16_FD_129661 | JGI IMG/M metagenome (GOLD analysis project Ga0181565, IMG submission 129661) | Coastal salt marsh microbial communities from the Groves Creek Marsh, Skidaway Island, Georgia - 101401AT metaG (megahit assembly) | ecosystem: Environmental > Aquatic > Marine > Intertidal... | reverse complement strand
TTATTCCGCGTTGATGTATCGGCAGAAGTTGGCTTAGGACATTTGATGCGTTGCTTGGTATTGGCTAAGCAATATGAAAAAGATCACACAATATTCTTTGCCATTAAAGAAATCAAAGGTAGTGCAAATCAAAAGATCGTTGATCAGGGCTATCAACTGATCTCGTTAGAGGGCGAGACCATTGGTGAATTGCTTGGACACCTTGATCGACTTAAGATTGATCTGGTGGTTTTTGATCATTATGGTATTGACGACCTATTTGAAAAAACAGTTAAAGATCTAACTGGCGTTACTATTTTGAGTTTGGATGATACTTACAAAAGGCATTATTGCGATATTTTGCTAAACCACAATATATATGCCAAAGCAGATCATTATCAAGGCTTGGTGCCTAAATTTTGTGAAATTAGATGTGGTGAGAAGTACACATTGATTCGTGATGAATTTAAACAAATTAAATCAAAAAAACGCCCAAATAATTCAAACAACTTGCGTTTCTTCGTCTCTTTGGGCGGTGCTGATGTGTTCAATATCGGTCTTAAAGTGTTGCAGATATTAAGTGATTTCGAGTGTACTTCTATTGATTTTGCCACAACCAGTGTCAACACAAATGTAGACGAACTGCAAGCGTTTGCCAGGCAACACCTATCTGTCAATATTTGTATCGATTGCAATGTTGCTGAATTGATGAACAACAACGATTTTGCTATTATTACGCCAAGTGTGACAAGTTATGAAGCCATGTATCTGAATTTGCCTTTTGTTGCCATCAAGACTGCTGACAATCAGCGGTATGTAGCTAACTATTTGGCGGATAATGGCTTTTTGGTGATAGATGTAAGCAACATAGATGAGCTAGCATTATTAATACGGAAATTATTGAAACAATGAGTGTTTTAAACTTAAGGCCAGCCAATTTATCGGACATGTGGTTTCTGTTTGATTTGAGAAATCATCCGGCGGTTAGAAAATATTCCAATAACACAGATGAAATTGACCCCAAGAATCATCAAAAGTGGTTTGAAGCGGTTCTATTGGATCGATCCAAACAAATATTTATTGCCGATAGAGGCGGGCAGTTGGTTGGCATGGTTCGATTTGAAAAAGTTGACAATACTTATCTGATGTCATGGGCCATATCACCCGAGGTCCATGGTCAGGGAATGGGTAAAGACATGCTAAAGAATGCCGTTGAATTAATGGCAGGCTGTCAGTTGGCAGCAGAAATTAAAGAAGATAATTTGGCTTCCATCAAGATTGCAGAGTTTGTCGGCATGATGCGGGTTAAAAAAATTAAGGACACACTGCTTTATCAGAAATGATCATTAATAATAGAGAAATTGGCAATCATAGAGTACCGTATATTATTGCTGAGTTATCAGCAAATCATAACGGCGATATACAGCGAGCATTTGATAGTATTTTGGCGGCTAAGGAAGCCGGTGCTGATGCGATTAAAATACAAACTTATACCGCCGATACCATGACCATCGATTGTGACCGAGAGGATTTTCAGATTAAGGGTGGACTATGGGATGGTTACAATCTGTATGAGTTGTACAAAGAAGCCCAGACACCTTACGAATGGCATAAGCCTTTATTTGACTATGCCAAAGAGATCGGTATCACTATTTTTAGCTCTCCATTTGATGAAACAGCGGTTGATTTGTTAGAAGAGCTAGATGCGCCGGCTTATAAAATTGCCTCATTTGAAATGACCGATTTGCCGCTAGTTGAATATGTTGCCAAAACTGGGAAGCCAATGATTATTTCAACGGGCATGGCAAATTTAGAAGAAATTGAGGCAACCGTCGAGACGGCCAGAAGTAGCGGCTGCCAAGATTTGTTGTTATTGCATTGCGTTAGCGCCTATCCTGCGCCAATTGATCAAATCAACTTACGAACCATTTCTGAATTATCAGCGCGTTTTTCTGTTTTGTCAGGTTTGTCGGACCATACTATGGGGACGGCAGTCGCCACAACTAGCGTTGCTCTAGGCGCTTGTTTAATTGAAAAACACTTTACCTTATCGAGAGCAGATAAAGGGCCAGATAGTAAGTTTTCCCTAGAGCCTGATGAGCTTAAACAACTTTGTCAAGATACCAAGATTGCCTGGCAATCTCTGGGCAGTTCAGGGCATGAAAGAAGCCCATCAGAACAAGGGAACGTAAGGTTTAGGCGCTCTATTTATGCGGTCCAAGATATTCAAAAGGGCGAGCGTTTTACCACAGAAAACGTTAGAAGAATTCGACCAGGATTTGGCCTAGATCCAAAGCATTGGTATCAAGTACTATCATCAAAGGCCAGTGCTGATATTGCTCGAGGAACTCCTATACAGCTTGGAGATATTGCATGAGCCTACTTAATAAGCGCCAACAAAAAAAAGACCAATGCAAGAAGCAAACCAATCGCAGACTAAGTGTATTAACTAAACTGTCTAATCGGTTATCAAAATCTAGATTTACAAGTAATATGCGTGATTTCTTGTCTCAGAATAGAGCCTTGTTTCCAGTGTCGGATAACGCCCGGAATCACAATGCGCCTGTGGTTCTTACCGAGGTAAATGCATTTGCGTCAGGATATATTGCTTATAGTTATTTATCTAACGTCTTGGCAAAGAAGTACAATGCCCGCATTATAGGGTATATCGGCCGACAGCTAAAGCCCTTTAAATGGGTTAAGTTTCAGATTCGAAAAGCACTAAATACTTATCCGTATAGTATTTATCGGTCTTTCGGTGTTAGAGAATTTATTTATGTTCGAACTCAAAATCAACACAATGTCCGAGTTGATGCAATATATCATCATGTTCTAAAGAATTTGAAGACAAAGCGAGATGTTGAAAATATCGAAATTGGTGGGTTAGTAGTTGGCGATCTGATCTACGATAGCTTTTTGCGAGATTCTAGACTACCAACTATTGACTTGGAAAGCACAGGTTTTTTAAGTCATTTGCGCTCGGCAATTGAGACATTTGTTTATTGGGATGATTACTTTAAGCAGAACCAAGTAAGTGCTGTTTTGGTGTCTCATAGCGTTTATACTCCTGCGATATTGGCCAGATTAGCCATACAAAAAGACATACCTGTGTATGAAACCCATATACAGTTTTGTTATTATCTGAATAAACAGCGTCCTTTACCATATAAAGAACATGCGTTTTTCCCAGAAGAATTTGCCCAATTACCAAGTGATGTCCGCGAGAACGGGTTGCAAGAGGCAAAGATGCGTTTAAAGAAGAGATTTTCGGGCGAAAAAGACATCGATATGGTTTGGGTTAGCTCTTCTGCCTATGGTCAAGAGCTGTACAAAGATACGCGAGTGATACGTGAGTCAGAAAAGCCTAAAGTGTTGATATTTGCACATTGTTTCTTTGATGCAACACACTTTTGGGGTGAGAATATTTTTCCAGATTTCTATGAATGGTTGGTTTTTCTCGGGGAAATGTCAGAGAAGACGGATTATGATTGGTACCTCAAAACTCATCCAGACGAATTGCCGGGCAGCGTGAGTGTGGTGGATGATTTATTGCAACGTTATCCTAAAATTACCTTGATTCCATCAAACTCATCTCATCATCAGGTGATTGCTGAGGGTGTTAGTGCGGTGTTGACTATTTATGGTACTGTGGGTTTTGAGTATGCGGCATTAGGCGTCCCAGTGATTAATTGTTCTAACAACAATCCTCACGTGAGATACAACTTTAATTTACATCCCAGAACGCTGGATGAATACACCCAAGCCATTATGAACATTAAGAATATGGATCTAGAGATAGATATCAATAAGGTGTATGAATATTACTATATGAAAAATATTTACTATGGTAATCAAAATATCTTCCTAGATTATCATCAGGTGTTGGCAGATATGGGTGGATATCACTATCAATTTACTCCAAGAATATATGAGTATTGGAATCAGGTTTTTTCAATAGAGAAGCATGATTCCATCATGCATTTACTCGAAAATTTTGTTGATTCTAGAGTCTATAGCACGTGCGGCCCAAGATCTACTTATGTCTTGAAATAGTTGTATCGCTTTGCGTTTTAATTTTTTTTGTTTCGAACGAAACCCCTAAAAGGTATTAGCCATAGATACTTCTTGAGATCGGCTAATAGCTTGTCCTTATTTCTAGAAACAGTATATTTGAAAGTTCTTTGCTTGAATACTTTTTGCTTGGCAGCGTTTTGATAATCTACTAATAGGTTGGATTCTAAGGCTGGATTTGGTCGAACAATTGGAGGAACAACGGCCATTATGTTGATATTCCCATACTTGTTGTATTTAACCCAATCATCGCAAATAATCCATGATTTGTCATTAATATCCAGTATCTTTTCTGCAGCGGCGCGATTAATAAAGTATCCGGCACCCCAGGCACACACCACTTTTACAATTTTAAAGTCATCACATAGTGGTTTGGCATTATGATTTAGATAAGAAGTTACTGGAGTTAACAAATATACTTGTGGGTCTTCAGTATCAATTTCTTTAGCAATAATATCAACCATATGGCCAAAATGGCTGGTGTCGAAATTGGCATCATCTTCTAATATCAGAGCTAATTCAACCTCTGAATCCAAAAATTTTCTGTAAGCAAGTAGGTGATTCAATGTGGAGGCTAGTTCGCCTCGCGTAAGATCTCTGCCAAAGCTATCTATGGTTCTTTGTTTGTCATGAATTTGTTCTATTGATTCAGGTGTCAATACCGTGTCATCATCAATTGCTACAAATTCAAATTTAATCGAAGACTGGTTGAGCATTTGAGACATATGCTCTCTTCTTTCTACAAATTTTTCAGGGCTTAGTACAAGTGTAATGTATTTCATGTTAGTTTTATTTTCAAATCGCATTCTTACGCTTGATATTTATCAGCAAAAGACTGATAAAGAAAATGAAGAAAGCATTAATGTGTTCTTCTCCAAATGACATATGAGTAAAGCCAAATGTTGAATAGCCTATGCATAACAATACCCCCATGGATGCGAAGTGGTAAGTTTCCTTATTTTTTAGTTTTTGGTAAAAGATGGTCAACGGTACAAATAGGAGTGCTAACAATGCTATTAGGCCAAAAATACCCGCAGAAACAATTGCGGTGATATACTCATTGTGCAGGTGAGTTTTGTTCTTGATGGTTGCTTTGTTGATGGGCGCGTATATTGACGCAACCTTGTTTGCATTTCTGTAACCATGGCCAAACCATGGTGCCTCTTTTGCTGCAACTAAGCCTGCTTCCCACATTTGCAATCTCAATCCATTAGAGTCCGTCAATCTGTCTCCATCAAGCCAACCTCTAATTTCATTACTTGCAATTGAAATTCTTTGATCTACATTGGTTTGCGTAGCAATAAACCCAAAAAAAGTTGAAAGTATTAACAGTAGAGTCATTTTTCTTTTACTACTATATTGTAAAAATGGCTTGTAAATCAGACCAATGTATACAATGGATAAAATCAGAAATGACAACCAAGATCCGCGACTGCCGGAGAGTATGATGGCGGTCATTCCGAACAGGCTTGAGACAAAGGTTACCACTCTCTGTTTTGGTGCTTCGTCAAATACCCGAACAATTGACAAGAATAGCATAGCGACGGCAATATCGCCAAAGATATTGGCATTAATCATTCCTGACGCCCGGACAACCCCGAAAAGATATTGCACTATGGTAATAACTCCAATAATGATTAACCCTAATTTAATGCTTAACAATAACTTGTCAAGTGGCAGACTAACCTGAAAGATTGCAAGTGCAATAAGTGGTGCCAATAAAAAGTGTGAAATACGCCCTAAATGTTGGAATTCGGCATGCAGACCATCTGCTATTAGTATGGATATTAACATCATGCCAAAATAACAGATTGTCAGCCAAGAGAAAGTTTTTAGCTCTCTTATTTTGAACGGATTCGCTCTTTCCGTAGCTACGATATAGGTACCCAAAACAGCTAATATTAGGAGTATTAAGTTACCGAATATCTTAACCGAGTTGATCAAGATAGGAAATAGCAGTAATAAAATGATTATAAGGTTCGAATTCCTTGCTTCCGCATTACCCATAATCTTTGTAGGTTTGATGATATAATTTATTTTAAACCATTAAGGTCTGGATAGAGTGGGTAATGCCGTTAATTTGTTTTTCTGGCATCAAGTGATTGAAAAGAGTGTTAACGTGAATTTTTTATTAAACCTGAATGCTAAACCCATTGTAGAATAAGGTTAAAAAAACTCCAAAATCGGATATTATGTTGATTACTCCAGTTATTTTGTCAGGCGGTTCTGGTTCCCGTCTATGGCCTTTATCTCGAAGACAATACCCCAAGCAGTATTTACCCTTAATGGGCGACAAGACGATGCTGCAGGAAACCATATTGCGTCTTGAAGGGCTGGATAATCTTGCAGATCCAATCATTGTATGTAATGCTAACCATCGCTTTTTGGTGGCGGAGCAGTGTCAGCAAATTGGTGTGCAAAATCCAACTATACTGCTGGAGCCAACGGGTAGAAATACTGCTCCTGCCATTACTGCTTCAGCGTTGCAAGCACTCGAACAAGGAGAGAATACAAAGCTACTAGTCCTGTCTGCCGACCATGTTATTCAAAATATTGATACATTCCATAGGGTAATTAACATAGCTAGCAAACAGGCAGAGGCAGGCAGAATGGTAACATTTGGCATTGTGCCAGCAAGTGCCAATACCGGTTATGGCTATATTAAATCATCGACAAAGCACTTCGAAGGTGCTTATGCAATTGAACAGTTTGTTGAAAAACCAGACCTGGCAACTGCTGAGTTGTATATACAACAAGGCGGATATCTTTGGAATTCTGGCATGTTCATGTTTCAAGTGAATACCTTGATTGATGAACTAAACACTCATGCACCGGACATTGTTAAATCGGTGGGTAAGGCTATTGAATTTGCAAAAAAAGATTTGGATTTTATTCGCCTTGATAAGGAGCATTTTGAATCATCTCCGAGTAGTTCTATTGATTATGCATTGATGGAGAAGAGCGACAATGTTGTGGTTATTCCTCTGGATGCTGGCTGGGAAGATATTGGTTCTTGGTCGGCACTTTATGATATAGGCGTTAAAGATGCAAATGGCAACGTCGTTTCAGGTGATGTTATTGCTCTGGATACTACTGATACTTATGTTAATGCACCTTACCACATGGTAGCGGCTATAGGTGTGAGTAATTTAATTATTGTGGATACTCCTGACGCAACACTGGTTACTACCCAGGATAAAGCTCAAGAAGTTAAATCTATTGTTGAGCATTTGCAGAGTGAAGATCGTGGTGAATCAAGCGCACATCGTAAAGTTTTTCGACCATGGGGTTGGTATGATTCTATTGAATCTGGGGAGTATTTTCAGGTTAAGCGATTGCATATCAAGCCAGGCGCTAGACTCTCATTGCAAATACATCATCGACGCGCAGAGCATTGGGTTGTGGTTAGTGGAGTGGCTACAGTTATTAATGGAGAGAATGTGATAACGCTTGAGAAGGGTGAATCAACTTATATTCCACTAGGCGAAATCCATTCGCTTGAAAATAAAACCAATGAACCACTAGAAATTATCGAAGTACAAAGTGGCACTTATCTGGGTGAAGATGATATTGTGAGACTTGAAGACATATATGGAAGAGCGTAGGTTGATGCTGGATGATGCAACTTTTATAACAATTGTTAACTCTGCACCACTTATTTCTGTGGATATTTTGCCCAAAAAAGACGGGAAGGTTTTGTTAGGAAAAAGGATCAATAAGCCTGCCCAAGGTTATTTTTTTTCTGTTGGTGGCAGAATCAATAAAAACGAAACCATTAACCAGGCAATAGCACGTATTTCCAAAGATGAGCTTAATGTTGAGATCAAATCAAAATTAAATTTTATTGGTGTATTTGAACATTTCTACAAGGACAGTATTTATAAGAACACTACAACACATTATGTAAATTTGGCCTACGAATATGAGGTGGAAAATGTGCCAAAATTACCAGAAGAGCAGCATAGTGAATATCAATGGTTCTCTGTTAAAGAATTATTAGATAGCGCCCAAGTGCATCAGTATGTAAAAGACTATTTTGAGGATTAAATTATGAAGGATAAAAAAGTAGCATTAATAACAGGAATTACTGGTCAAGACGGATCATATCTTGCAGAGTTTTTACTGGAAAAAGGTTATGAGGTTCATGGTATTAAGCGTCGCGCTTCATCTTTTAACACTCAGCGTATTGACCACATTTTTCAAGACCCTCATGAAAAAAATCCAAACTTCTATTTACATTATGGCGATTTGACAGATAGTTCCAATTTGACCAGAATCCTTAAAGAGGTTGAACCTGATGAAGTATATAACTTAGCTGCTCAATCGCATGTTGCTGTGAGTTTCGAAGTGCCAGAATATACAGCTGATGTTGTTGCAATAGGTACGTTGAGATTGTTAGAAGCAATTCGTTTTTTAGGCTTTGAAAAGAAAACTCGTTTCTATCAAGCCTCCACCTCTGAATTGTTTGGAGAGGTTCAGGAAGTTCCCCAAACGGAAACTACACCATTTCATCCGAGATCTCCTTATGCGGTAGCCAAGATGTACGCCTATTGGATTGCGGTTAACTATCGTGAATCTTATGGCATGTATACTTGTAATGGAATTTTGTTTAACCACGAATCTCCCAGACGCGGAGAGACATTTGTTACCCGTAAAATTACAAGAGGTCTTGCTAACATTGCACAAGGTCTAGAATCATGTTTATATTTGGGTAATATCAACGCCTTGCGAGACTGGGGTCATGCTAAAGATTATGTGCGCATGCAGTGGATGATGTTGCAACAAGAAAGTCCCGATGATTTTTGTATTGCCACAGGTGTTCAGTTCTCTGTTCGTCAATTTATTGAATGGTCTGCATCAGAGCTGGGTGTTGGTATTCGTTTTGAGGGGGAAGGGCTGGATGAAATTGGCATTGTAGACTCAATTAAAGGCGATGATGCGCCTGCACTTAACATAGGAGATGTTGTTATTAGAGTCGATAGACGTTATTTCAGACCGGCTGAGGTTGAAACACTACTTGGAAGCCCTCAAAAAGCAAAAGACAAACTGGGGTGGGAGCCAGAAATCACAGTTCAAGAGATGTGTGCAGAGATGATTCGAGAGGACTTGAAGGATGCTAAACGTCACGCTCTGCTAAAGGAGCATGGTTATAAATTGCATATCACCAAAGAGTAACTAATGGTTTATGGCTAATATGAAAATCCTGATAACAGGCTCTCGCGGAATGGTGGGGCGCAATATTGTCGAGCACGCATCTGCTTCCAAATTTGATATATTGTCACCAAGTAGTAACGAGTTGAATTTGTTAAAAATCGAAGAGGTGCGCGAGTATATTGATTTTAATCAACCGGATATGGTGATTCACGCCGCAGGTATTGTTGGTGGGATTCAGGCAAATATGGCGAACCCCGTTCGTTTTTTGGTTGACAATATGCAAATGGGTATTAATATTATAATGACCTCTAAAGCATACCAAGTGCGCAGGTTTATAAATCTCAGTAGTTCGTGCATGTACCCAAGAAATGCGCAAAATCCGTTGTCGGAAGATTTGATGTTAAAAGGCGAGCTTGAGCCTACTAATGAGGGATACGCCATTGCCAAAGTGGCCAGCACCAGACTCTGCGAATACATTCACAGAGAGGATGAATCTTTTTTATACAAGACTGTTATACCTTGCAACTTGTATGGCAAGTACGACAAGTTTGATCCTGAGCATTCTCATATGATTCCTGCGGTAATTAGAAAAGTTCATGATGCCAAGAAAAAAGGCATGGGCTCGGTCAACATTTGGGGCGACGGCACAGCAAGAAGAGAGTTTATGTATGCAGCAGATTTTGCTGATTTTGTGTATTTTGCAATCAGCAATTTTGAGGCAATGCCACAAAATATTAATGTTGGTCTAGGGCATGACTATACGATTGATGAATACTATCAAAAAATAGCTAGTACTATTGGTTATCAAGGGAGTTTTACTCATGACTTATCAAAGCCAATAGGCATGCGGCAAAAGTTAATCGATGATACAAGATTGAAAAAATTTGGCTGGCAACATCAAACCACTTTGGCTCAAGGCATCCAGCAAACTTATGACTATTTTTTAAATGAGGTTAATTTATGAGCAACTATCCGCTGGCTACTAACACTTGGGATGATAAGGAGATTCAAGCCATACAATCAGTTATAGAAAGAGATAGTTATACAATGGGCGATAGCGTGTCTCATTTTGAAAAAGATTTTGCCCATTTTATCAATAGCAAGTATTGTGTCATGGTTAGCTCTGGATCTGCGGCTAACTTACTTGCAACTGCTGCACTCTTTTATACTAAAAATCCAATGCTCAAAAGGGGTGATGAGGTGATTGTGCCAGCAGTATCTTGGTCTACGACTTACTCACCACTTCAGCAGTATGGACTTAAGCTTAAATTTGTAGACATCGATTTAGAAACTCTAAATTATGATTTAGACGCCTTAGCAACCGCCATATCAGATACAACAAAAATGATTATGGTAGTGAATTTATTAGGAAATCCTAACGATTTCGACACCATCAACGCGCTTATCGAAGATAGAGATATTTTTATTCTAGAGGACAATTGTGAATCTCTAGGCGCAACATACAAAGGCCAGCAAACTGGGACCTTTGGCTTGATGGGAACGTTTTCAACATTTTTTTCCCACCATATGGCCACAATGGAGGGTGGCTTTGTTGCTACCGACAATGAGGAGCTGTATCACATATTGCTCTCGTTAAGAGCACATGGTTGGACTCGAAACCTCCCAAAGGAGAATAAAGTTTCCAATAAAAGCGATGATTGGTTTAGCGAATCATTCAGATTTGTTCTGCCTGGTTACAATGTTCGGCCGGTTGAGATGAGTGGTGCTATTGGTATAGAACAACTTAAAAAGTTACCATCATTTTTAGAACAAAGAAGGCAGAACGCCATCCTCTTTGTTGAATTGTTTAAAGATCATCCGGACTTTATTATTCAGCATGATATAGACAGCAGTTCTTGGTTTGGCTTTTCCTTGATTATCAGTCCAGAATCAAACTTAAAAAGAAAGGATGTTGTTGAGAGGTTGCTAGAGAATCAAATTGAATGTCGACCAATTGTTGCGGGAAACTTTACCAGAAACGAGTCTATGAAATACTTTGATTATGAAATCCATCAAGAATTGAAAAATGCGGATTATTTGCATGAAAAAGGCTTTTTTGTTGGCAATAGTCAGGTGTGTTTGAAAGAAGAGCTCAATCTTTTGTTAAGTGTTCTAAATTATGAATTGTAATTTTCCCAAAAATGAAAATACTATATGTAGATCTTAAATATGACTATGGCATTGAATCTCGTGGAATTAATCACATTGGGCGAGATGGTTTTTTGCAGTCATTCATCGATCTAGGTCATGAAGTTTTCACTCTGTATTTTGATGAATATCTAACAACCAAGGATGTGTTGCAAAGTGTGGTCCGAGATCGCGCAGATGAAATTAAGCCCGACTTGATATTCTTTATTTTATTTTTAGATCAATTTGAAGCTAAAACTCTGGAGTATTTAAAATCTAAGTACACAACCGTTAACTGGTTTGGTGATGACCAATGGAGATTTGATGCGTTTAGTTCCAAGTATGCAAAATATTTTGACTACTGCATTACAACTGACCAATATGCTGTTTCTAAGTATAAGCGCATAGGGCAAGATAATGTCATTTATAGCCAATGGGCTGCCATACAAACCCATCCAATTCCAGAGTTTCAAGGCTATCAGCGCGATGTGGCTTTTATAGGTGGTTTTCATCCGTATAGAAAATGGTTTATTGATCGTTTAATCTCTGCAGGTATTCATGTGGAGGTTTTCGGTCATGGCTGGTCGGGTGGCGCAATCACTATAGCTGAAATGAACAATCTGTTTTCGTCTTCAAAAATTAACTTAAATATTGGTAACAGTATCTCATTTGATAGTCGGTATTTATTGAGTGGCATACGACCACTTGTCAATAGCTTTAGAAGTCCAAAGAATGCACCTCAAATCAAGGCAAGGAATTTTGAAATCCCTTTTTTCAATGGTTTTCAATTGACGGACTATGTTCCATTTATCGAGAACTATTTTGATCCAGGGAAGGAGATAGTACTTTATAGGGATGTTGACGATGCTATTACAACAATTCAGTACTATTTAGAGCATGAAGCAGAGAGGGAATCTATTAAGAAGCTCGGACATGAGCGCGCTCTCAGAGAGCATGGATATATTAATAGATTGCAAGATGCTATAGGGAAGATTCAATGATTCAGGCGAGTTTGTTTGTGCCTCCTGTATATCAAAATAATCGCATTTTTGATCTGTCTAACTCTACTTTAAACCGAGATAATTGCTTATACGCATTCTATTTATTAAGGCAGCATCTCTTAGAACATGATATTAACTTATCCACTTCTGACCTATCCCCTCCCGGTCAATCTAGTGTGGTCATTTATAATGAAATGCCAAAACAAATGCCGTCTAAATCAGATAAAGGTAAATCCTACTTGTTATTGTTCGAAAGTGAATTAATTAGGCCTGATAATTGGGATTTGGAAAAACATCAGTATTTTGAAAAGATCTTTACTTGGCACGATGATTTTGTCGACAATGAAAAATATTTTAAGATGAATTTTTCTCATTCCTTTCCAAAACATCACAACAATAAGTCGCCAAAGAAGGAGAATTTATGCACACTCATTGCAGGAAACCATAAGAGCCATCATCCCTTGGAGTTATACAGTCAGAGGAGTGAGGCTATTAAATGGTTCGGAAGACATCATCCTGATAAGTTTGACTTTTATGGGACTGGGTGGGATCGCTACACTTCGAGCAATAGATATCTTAGGTTTCTACTAATGAGAATAAATATGCCAAGCATTTTTAAGCCTAATTTTTGTTGTTATAGAGGTGTTGTAAGCTCTAAAAAAGAAACCTTAGAGAAGTACAAGTTTGCCATATGTTATGAAAATGCCAAAGACCTTCCTGGTTATATTACTGAGAAGATTTTTGATTGTTTTTTTGCGGGCTGTGTGCCTATTTATTGGGGTGCGTCCAATGTTGTAGAGCATATCCCCAAAGATTGTTTTATAGATAAGAGAGATTTCCCTACATATGAACTATTGTATAACTTCATAGCGCACATGCATGACGAAATCTATAAACAATATTTGACTAATATTGCACACTACCTAGCAAGTGAGACTAGCAATCAATACAAAGCCAATTATTTTGCGGAGACAATTACAGAGATAGTACTTAGAGATGTTAACCAAGTCCAGAATTGATTTTTTATCTATACTTGTTGGTAGACTGGTACAAGTTGTTATTATGATAGCGACGATAAAAGTATCAACGGCTCTTCTCAGTCCAGAAGAGATGGGCGTTTTGTATATTTTTACTTCAGTCTATACTTTTTTCATATTGACATTTATCTCTCCTCTGGGAAAGTATATCAACAAGCATACCCATGCATGGAGTAGGCGCGAAACCCTGCTAGGCAATTTAACAGTTTATTATGGCTACTTGCTTGTTATCGCCTGTCTTGGCACTTTGATTGGTTACTTTTTCTACCAATCTGAGGCTATCCAAGGTATTTCTGTAGACGTTTATTTGTTATTACTTTTTGGTTTCATATTATTTGTGCCATTTAATCAAACCGTTGTCCCTCTTCTAAATATGCTGCATGACAGGATTTCTTTCACAGTGTTAACCACGTTGACTTTTCTGGGAACTTTAGTATTCGGTTATCTACTTGTCTCATTATTTGGACACGGGGTGCAAGATTGGCTATTTGGTATGATGCTTTCCCACATTTTATTTGGTGTGGTTGGCTATGTTGTTTTAAAGATCAAAGTGGGTAAAAGTAATAATTCTAGATTTTCCTTGGAAAAAGTTACTAAGCAAAAAATAAAAAAAATTTCAAAATTTGTAATTCCTTTGGTTATATCTGTGGTTTTTGTTTGGCTGCAAAATAGTGGTTATAGAATCATTGTGGAAAAAAACCTGGGGCTAGAGTTTTTGGGATTTTTTGGCGTGGGCATGATGGTGGCAATGCAGATATCCTCCGTTGTTGAGTCGATTGTTATGCAATATTTTCACCCAACATACTTTCAAGATATTACAGACACCACACTAAAAAGGAGAAAACAAGCAATAGACAAATTAATCAATACAGTTTTGCCTATTTATATAATGTTGGCGTTATTTTTGACTTTTTTGGCAAAACCCATCATGGAGGTTTTGGTAGATCAACAATATCATGATGCCTATCTGTTCATGATATTTGGTGCCTGGGTAGAACTTTTTAGAATGAGCACCTCTCTTTTCGAAAATGTTTCTCAATCAGAGATGAATACAAAGAAAATTATCTACCCTTATGTTGCTGGCGGCATAATAACTATACTGTTAGTGTATTTTTCTTCTTTTGAATCAAAATACGAGCTACTTTTGCCTGTGTCATTGCTTTTAGGTGGTTTTTTCACATCTACCTTGATGTTTTTTTCAATGAAAAAGTTAATAAATTTTTACATCAGTTATCGACTATTATTGGTGTCAGTTTTGGTATCCATCCCGTATGCCAGTTTTTATTTTATGAATATTGGGGGTGGTGCGTATACCAGCTTTCTGGTTGCTCTTTTGTTTGGGCTTTACTTTTTAGGATCTGTGTTTTTTATATACAGAAAGAGCCTAATGTGTGTTGTGCCTGAAAGTGGCAGGAAACTGACTGAATAATTGCTCAAAGATTGTTAAAATCACAATGTTATAAGATAAAAAAGATTTATGATAGCAGTTATTTTAGCGGGCGGTCTGGGAACACGCCTAAGCGAGGAAACCAACATTAAACCAAAGCCCATGGTGGAAATTGGCGGCAAGCCAATCTTGTGGCATATTATGAAGATGTATTCAACACATGGTGTCAATGATTTCATTATATGTTGTGGCTATAAGGGTTATATGATCAAAGAGTATTTTGCAAACTATTTCTTGCATCAGTCAGACGTGACTTTTTGTTTGAGCGAGAATAGTATGGAGGTTCATAAAAAGCGCGCAGAACCTTGGACGGTTACGTTAGTTGATACAGGTGATAATTCTATGACTGGCGGCAGACTAAGTAGAGTGGCAAAATACCTAGAAAATGAAGAAGCTTTTTGCTTTACTTATGGCGATGGCGTGTCAGATGTGGATATTACAAAACTAATAAACTTCCATAAAAGTCATGGCAAGGATGCTACACTTACCTCTGTTTATCCGCCGGGACGATTTGGCGCCCTCGATATACAAGACAACAAAGTTAAACAATTTATCGAAAAGCCCAAAGGCGATGGCGCTCTGATCAATGGTGGTTTTTTTGTGCTTTCTCCTAAAGTGTTGGAGCGTATCTCTGGCGATGATTGCATTTGGGAGCAAGAGCCGCTAAGAGGCCTAGCAGAGGATGGGAATTTGATGACTTATACGCATCATGGCTTTTGGCAACCGATGGATACTCTTCGAGACACCGTATATTTGCAAAAGCTTTGGGACAAAGGTGAGGCTCCTTGGAAATCTTGGTAATTGCATATGATTGATGAGGTGTTTTGGAGAGGGAAGCGTGTTTTTATAACAGGCCATACTGGCTTTAAAGGTAGTTGGTTATCTCTATGGTTGAGTCTATTAGGTTCGCACGTAAAAGGATATGCATTAGCACCTCCAACCTCACCTTCTCTATACAATGAGGCGAAAGTTGGATCGGTGATTGACTCACAAATAGGTGACATCCGAGACCATGAAACTCTCTTTGAGAGTATGACAAAATTTAGGCCAGACATTCTAATTCACATGGCAGCCCAACCGTTGGTTAGGTATTCTTATGATGAGCCTGTTGAAACTTACCAGGTGAATGTAATGGGTACTATTAATGTGCTAGAGGTGGCTCGCAGTTGCCCAACGCTAAAGTCTGTCGTAAATATCACAACAGATAAATGTTATGAGAATGATAATCGATCTACAGGATATGTAGAGAGCGACCCTATGGGTGGTTATGATCCCTATAGCAGTAGTAAGGGCTGTGCTGAATTGGTGACTCTGGCATATCGTCGTTCGTTTATGAAAATGAATGGTATTGGCTTGGCTTCTGTTAGAGCAGGCAATGTCATTGGAGGAGGTGATTGGGCTGATGATCGACTAATTCCAGATATCTTAAGGGCGTTTGAAAAGGGTGATTCGGTGATAATTCGCAATCCCGGAGCTATTCGTCCTTGGCAGCATGTGTTAGAGCCATTATCAGGTTATCTTATTTTGGCGCAGAAGCTTTATGAAGATCAAGAAAGATACGCTGAAAGCTGGAATTTTGGTCCAGATACTAGCGATACCAAGCCTGTGAGTTGGATTTTAGATAGAATGATTCAAAAATGGCCTGATGCCACTTGGGTGCTTGATCAGAGCGCAAATCCTCATGAGGCTAATTTTCTAAAATTAGATATTTCGAAAGCTCAATCAAGATTGGGTTGGGGTCCTGCTTGGCATTTAGATCAGTCATTAGATAAAATCGTAGATTGGCATAAGGCTTGGCTTAGAAAGGAAAACATGCAGGCCGCATGTTTAATGGAAATCAAAGAGTATATGAGAGATATGAATGGCTAGGACTACTGAAGAGATAAGACTGGAAATTGCAGAGCTCGTAAAAGAGTTTGCAAAAATAAAATATTCAGAAAAAACGTTCAAACCAGGCAAAAGCCCTATACCGCCATCTGGAAAGGTGATTGGTGAAACTGAGTTACAGTATATGGTTAATGCGTCGTTAGACGGTTGGCTGACTACTGGACGTTTCAATAGGAAATTCGAAAAAGAACTTTCAGAATTTATTGGAATTAAGCATTTAATTACTGTTAATTCTGGATCGTCAGCCAACCTAGTTGCGTTTTCCACGTTAACCTCTCCAAAACTGGGCGATAGGGCTATCACTAAAGGCGATGAGGTGATTAGTGTGGCTGCTGGTTTTCCCACTACAGTCAATCCAGTGGTTCAATTTGGGGCTATTCCAGTATTTGTTGACATCGACTTGGAAACGCACAATATTAACGCTGATTTGATTGAATCGGCAATAACGCCCAAAACCAAGGCAATCGTATTGGCGCACACTTTAGGAAATCCGTACAACTTAAAAAAAGTAAAAGAAGTATGTGATAAGCACAATTTTTGGCTAATTGAAGATTGTTGCGATGCTTTGGGTGCAAAATACAATGGCCAGCATGTGGGCACCTTTGGTGATATCGCTACTTGTAGTTTTTACCCAGCGCACCATATCACCATGGGAGAGGGTGGTGCTGTATTTACAAACAATTCAGAACTCATAACTATTGCTGAATCATTTAGAGACTGGGGTCGAGATTGTTATTGTGCTCCTGGTTGTGACAATACTTGTAAGAAGCGTTTTGAACAGCAGCTGGGTGAATTACCAAAAGGATATGACCACAAATACACCTATTCGCATATTGGGTACAATTTGAAAATTAGTGACATGCAAGCCGCTTGTGGTTTGGCGCAATTACTCAGATTGCCGGCGTTTATCCAGAAGCGTAATGAAAATTTTTCTTATCTTAAAAACAAATTGCAAGGATTGGCTCAGTTCATTGTTCTACCAAAAGCAACTGAGTATTCAACACCTTCTTGGTTTGGATTCCCTATTACTTTAAAGGAAAATTTTGATAGGGTTGCGTTTACCAAACATCTGGAGAGGAATAAAATTGGAAGTAGGCTATTGTTTGCTGGCAATCTAATAAAACAACCTTACTTTCAAAATATTGATTACCGTATTGTTGGCGATTTAATGAATACAGATATTGCAATGAATAAAACTTTATGGCTAGGCATTTATCCAGCACTTGGAAAAGAGCAATTAGATTTTATTGCTAAAAAGATTGGAGAGTTTTTTGAAATTTAATCCCAAAAAAATAAGAAAAACAATTCTAGACATGGCTTATGCTGGTTCTTCTGTGCATATTGGCTGCGCATTTTCAATTGTTGAATTGTTATCGGTTTTATATGAAAAACATTTGAGTTACCCTAATAACAACCCCCTAAGTGAAAAACGGGATTATTTTATACTTAGTAAAGGTCATGGTGTAATGGCTCAATATGCCTGTATGAAAGAACTAAGCTGGCTTTCCAATGAGGATATCGTGAATTATTTTTCTGACGGTAGTGATTTAAAAGGTTTGGCCGACTCTCATACGATTGGAATTGAAGCCACTTCAGGCTCATTAGGTCATGGATTTTCTGTTGGTGTTGGGATAGCCATGGGAGCAAAGATGCGCAAAATACAACAAAAGACATATGTACTGGTTGGAGATGGTGAAATTAACGAGGGCCCTATTTGGGAGGGTGTCTTATTTGCAGCCCATCATGAGTTGAGTAATTTAATGATAATTGTTGATGAAAACGGCTTTCAAGCGATGGGAAGAACTCAAGATATTATAGGACTTGACTCAATTCAATCTAAATTTGAAAGTTTTGGATTTGACGCAATGACTGTTGATGGGCATGATAGGGTTGCCATTGACAAGGCAATTACAAAGTTCTGGAAGGATAATAGCGTTAGGCCCAAAGCCCTAATTGCAAAAACCTTAAAAGGGAAAGGCGTTGACTTTATGGAAGATGATAACAGATGGCATTACACTCGCCTTGATAAAGAAAGCTACAGAATGGCTATACAATCACTTAACAAGGGAGACTCTTGAGAAAAACCCTTTCTAATGCATTGGTTGATTTGGGGAAGAGTGATCCAAATATTTTACTTCTCACGGGCGACCATGGATATGCTTTATTTGATGACTTTCGTAGAGAATGTCCAAAACAATATATAAACGCTGGGATTGCCGAGCAAAATATGGTCGGAATGGCGGCGGGTTTGGCTAGATTAGGATTTAGACCCATTGTTTACGGCCTGAGCGCGTTTATTCCAATTCGTGTGCTTGAGCAAATAAAGATAGATATTGCCCATGACCGACTTCCTGTTATATTCATTGGAGATGGGGCGGGTTTTGTGTATAGCCATCTTGGTACAAGCCACCAATCTATTGAGGATATTGCATGTAGTCGAGTAATCCCTAATTTGTCGGTTTATTCTCCGGCAGACAGGTTTGAGTTGACACAATGCTTGTCTTCGGCATACCAAGATGGTTCATCCATATATCTGCGCATAGGGAAAGACGGTCTTGGAGATGTACATCATTTTCCACCAAAAATAAAAATTGGAGATTTGGTAAAAGTAAATTCAGCGAGTCAAAGCAAATATTCTTTTATAGCTACAGGCTCTATGGTGAAAACTGCAATAGACATTTCAAATAATTTACCAGAAGCTATAGATGTTTGGAGTGCACCATTTATCAAGCCTATTGACAATTTAATGGTAGAAAAAATTCTACGAGATAGTGAGGCGGTTGTGACATTCGAAGAGCACTCTAAATATGGAGGCCTTGGTTCTTTAGTTGCTGAAATTTCAGCAGAGTCTTTGCCGAGGAAAATTCTAAAGGTGGCGGCAAATGACCGCTTTTCTCAAAGGTGCGGAACCTATCAATATTTATTAAAAGAACATAAACTAGACTTTTCAACTATCCATAAAAATGTACATAATTTTTTGAAGGGCGAGTAGATGAAAATTGCGATTTTGGGCTCAACGAGCCAAATAGCGAAAGACTTGATATTGAACTTTTACAAGAGTACAAATTATGACCTATCTCTTTTTGTTCGTAATGTGGAGTTAATGGAGAGCTGGATGTGTAATCAGAACTTAAGCAATCAATACAGAGTTGGAACTTATGCTGAGTTTAATAGCGATATATTTTATGATGTTATTATTAATTTTGTGGGCGCTGGCGATCCGGCAAAAATTCAAAAGATAGAACATGAAATTGTTGCAATAACCGAACAATATGACAATATGGTGCTCGAATACATTAAGCGCCATAATCGAACTAAATATATATTTTTAAGTAGTGGAGCAGTTTTTGGCGGCGATTATCAAAGCCCAGTAAATGAAAACACTAGTATTGATGCCGATAATAGTTCAGGCTCATTGGGGCGGTATGTAGTAGCAAAACAAAGTGCTGAAAAAAAACACAGAGCCCTTACTAATCTTTCTATTGTAGATATTAGAGTATTTAATTACTTTAGTCACACACAGGATACAGAGGCTAGATTTTTAATTTCTGATATAGTTCGTGCTTTAAAAAATAAAGAGGTTTTTAACACATCGTCAGATGATGTTGTTAGAGATTTTATAACGCCGATAGATTTTTGCAATCTAATACAATCTATTATTGATTTTAAGCCCATCAATATCACGGTAGATTGTTATACTAAATTGCCTGTTTCAAAGTTTGACCTACTCCTTAAGCTCAAGGAGGAGTTCGGACTCCAGTATTGTATCAACAAAGACACCGATTTTATCAACCCTACAGGTTTCAAACTAAACTATTACTCAACCAATAGAGCGGCAGAGGCTTTAGGCTTTATACCTTCATATACTGCATTAGATGGCATTGTGGAAGAGATAAAATTGATGCAGTTTGATTGACATGGAAAAGATTCAGATTGTTGTATTATCTAGAGATCGACCAGAATATCTTAAAGAAGCAATCGACTCAATATTGATGCAAACACAAAATACTTTTGAGTTAATTGTTTCTGACAACTCTGAAGGAGGCGAGGTTTTGCATATGTTGTCTAAGAATTACAGGGCCGGTGATTTTAATATCATAAGAAGAAATCCACCACTTTCTTCCAAGGAACATTTTCAAGCGATTATTAGTGAACTAACAGCAGAGTATGCGGTTTTGTTTCATGATGACGATATTATGCATCCTGACTACGTTAAGAGCATGTGTAAATTTCTACTTAAGAGAAAAGGAGTATCAGCTGTAGGGTGTGGTGCATTTGAATTTGAAAGCGCACATGATTTACATGGTGTGGATTTGACGCGTAGCCATAATCCTTTGCAAAGATTTAGTGATAAAAAAGACTTTCTTTCACGATATCTTCCTGGCAACGGCAAAATTGCACCATTTCCAAGTTACATGTATAAAACAGAGAAATTGCAGAGAATTAAATTTTCTTCCCTGTCTTCAGGGAAGTATAGCGATGTTGTTTTGCTTAGTTCTTTACTAGACTATGGAGAGATTTTTTGGTTACCAGATGTTTTGATATTTTATAGAAGACATAATGCAAACGACAGCAACTTCCAAAACATTGCAGGGCTAATTGAGTTGTCTAACTATATGAGTAAGAATGGACTGCAGAAGTCTCAAGATTCAATGCTCTTGTTTAGATTTTCATTTTGGTTAAATTGGTTTGCTACCGAGAAAATAAGCAATGTGTTTTCATGGAGAAATAGAGTTGTATTTAAGTTTTTATTGCTTAGTTTTTTCCGCCTATTGAACAAAAAAATTTTGTGGACTGCCGCACTAAAAAAAACAAAAAAGTGATTGGCTAATCACATAGATTAAAATACTGTTTAGCAGAGGCCCTGGCATTATACTTTTCAAGGTGCTTACTTTCCAGTCTTATTGGTTTTTCAATAGCTTTCCTCATATTTTCTGCCAATGCGCCATGATCCCCAACGGGAGATAAACAATATGATAACTTATCGCATAAGATTTCACTTGGACCAATGCAATTTGTACTAATAACAGGCGTATTTAGAGAAATCGCTTCAACTAGAACCATGCCAAAACCTTCATGATCAGAGCTTAGTACCATCATCTTGGCATTCTTAATATAGGGAAACGGGTTAGCCTGAAATCCTTTAAAAACAACACGATCCTGCAACTCTAGATTTTTAACTAGTTGTTTTACTTGCACGCCAACTTCGGTTTTCTCATTACCTAATAACAATAGTTTTTTCTGGATTCCTGACTGTTTGTATGCATTAATTAAAACGTCATGTCGCTTTTCTTTGGAGAATCTGCCAACATGAATAATATAATCTTCTTCTTCAACTGGAAAAGCGTCTGCCTTTTTTTGAATCTCACCAAAGTCGAGTGGATTGTATATAGTCTGTATAGTTTTAGCTCTTACGCCAAGGTTTAGTATATCCTGCTTGATACCTTGTGATACGGTAATAAGATTCTGATTCTTGTAAAGGCGTCTGATCAAAACAAGATACATTTGTTTTTTCAAGAGGTTGAGTATTCTTGAGGTGTGGTTGCAATGGTCTTCAATAACAGCGGATGGTGTAGAATGGATGCAGAAGTATGTATGTGGCATATTTAGCTTTCTAGAAGTGATATGAGCTAGATACATATTTGATACAATTAAATCAAACTTTTTACCGATCTTAGTTATTTCATTCTGCAAATGCTTTGCATTTTTTCTGGATTTTAAATATTTAGCAATGCGCCCCACTTTTTTAGTACACGGTCGATGTTTATTATTTTGAATTATATGAAGTCCAAATTCTAGGTTGTCAAGCTGCAAATCCTTCCTGGTGTGGTTAAATGCAATAACATCTACATTACAGTTAAATGCAGACAAAGCCTTAGCAAGAGATAAGACAATTAGATTGTCTGTACTTTCAGTGATTAAGCAGATATTCTTTGATTTTGTATCCGGATTCAATTTACGCTTGTTTATATAGAGCTTCTTGTATGTCGGATATCCGCCACAATGCAAGAGCCTTATCTGTATAAAGGCCATCACCCTCTGTGCAACCCTCATTGACTAGCTGAAGAGGCTCTGGAAATGCGAATGGAGACAACTCTAGATTGAGTGTGCGCCAATTGCCAGTAGCAATATCCTCATTACTATTCCTATTGGTAAACGTTGTAGTCAGTAAATACTTGGAATGACTTTTGCAAATGTTTTCTAGTGCAAGAAGCGCATCGTTATATGACAAATGCACAAGGCAATCACGACAAAAGACCAGGTCTACCTTTGGAAGTTCGTCTTTTATTAGGTCCAATTTTTGGAATGACACACCTTCTCTTTTGTATTGTCTTGAGTTTTCTTTTATGAGTTCGTCAACAATGTCTGACCCTGTGTAACTAACCCCGCTTAAATTAACCTTGCTCATCCAATGAAAATCTCCGCAGGGAATATCAAGCATGGTTGAGATGTTAAGACGATTAAATATTATTGGCAGTTCTTGAGAAATATGTTTGGTTTGCTGGAGGTCTGAGCCACCACCCGACACAGAATCTACTCCCCCCCATTTATTATTCTTATAAATATCTGAAAAGACTTCTTCAGCATTCTTCTTACTTAATTTGTGGTCTCTAAATTTTCTATACAAGAATGGAATAATAGGTATTTTCTTGACGATTTTCTTTATTGTGTTTGTGTCCATTTAGGATTATTTTACTTGTTTTTTTTAAAATCCAGAAATAGTGTTATTTTCTTTGGGAAAGAGGTATGATGCTAGTGATTGTTTATCTGATGATAAGTTTAGTAGAGAGTTGACTTGGTTGTCAGTGAAGGACTCATAAAATAGAACAAACTGAACGTTTTTAGTGATTCTTATAGGGTAATAATGATTACAGTTACAAAGGCATATCTGCCTGATAAGTATAAGTATAAGAGTTATATTGACCGCATTTACGAGAGTGGCTGGTTGACCAATAACGGCACTCTGGTGCAAGAATTAGAAAATAGACTGGCTCATCACCTGGGGGTTAAACATTTAATTTGTGTGGCAAACGGATCTTTGGCTCTGCAATTGACATACAAGGCACTTGAGTTAACAGGGGAAGCAATCACTACACCATTTAGTTTTGTGGCTACGTCTAGTACGTTAGCCTGGGAGGGGTTGAGACCAATTTTTGCTGATATTGATCCTCTTGGTTTTAATATCGATGCAGGCAAGATAGAGCCGTTGATTACTTCAATTACTAGTGCTATTGTCCCCACACATGTTTTCGGCAATCCTTGTGAAGTGGAAAATATCCAGAATATTGCGAACAAGCATAACTTAAAAGTTGTTTATGATGCTGCGCATGCATTTGGCGTTCGTTACAAAGATCAAAGTGTTTTGAGTTATGGTGATGCAAGTGTAATGAGTTTCCATGCCACTAAGATTTTTCATACAATTGAGGGCGGGGCGATTGTTACTAACGATGATCAACTGGCTTACAAGATTCGCCTGCTGCTTAACTTTGGAATTACAGGACCAGTAACTATTGAATCATTAGGTATTAATGCCAAAATGAATGAAATGGAAGCTGCCATGGGATTGTGTATTTTGGATGAGATTGACAGTATTAATACTAGGCGAGAAAGTATTTGGCAAACATACCAGCACCAGTTATCCAACCTAACATTCCAACATTGGAACCCGCATAGTAAAAATAATTATGCCTATGCCCCAGTGTTATTTGAAAGCGAAGCAGACATGCTTGAGGCTGAAGCAAGGTTAAAAGATAACAATATTATCCCCAGACGTTATTTTTATCCCAGTCTTGACACATTAGACTACCTGCAATCAAGTCAAGTCTGTAGTGTTTCTAGAGATATTGCCAGTCGTATTTTGTGTTTGCCAATTTATTGCTCTTTAAAGCGTGATGAGTTGAATAAGGTAATTGATGTATTGACAGAGGTTGAGTTTTGAGTGTTTTATTAAGCAAAGGGGAAGTGGTGAGAAGCCTTTCGATTCTCGGCGCTGGCGGTCATGCAAAAGTTGTTATTGATTCTTTGGAACAGTCTTTGGAAAGTTCTCAGATAAAAATTTTAGAAGAAGGGTGCGAAACATCTAGAAAGCTACTGGAGTTATATCCAGTTGAGAGTTTTCACGATTGGAGTTATATTGATGAATATTGCCATATTGCCATTGGCTCGAATGAAGCCCGAGCTAATCTTGGCAAAGATGCGGAAATTTATGGCAAGAAGCTGGTCACCATTGCGCATCGCTTTGCGTTAATTTCAGAGCATGCTAGATTAGAGAGCGGAGTGTTTGTAGCTGCAAATGCTATTGTAGCACCAGAGGTTGTTATTAAGACTGGCTGTATAGTTAATCATGCATCGGTTGTGGACCATGATTGCTCTGTAGGAGAGTATTCACACATAGCGCCAGGCGCCATCTTGGGTGGCGGTGTTAATGTTGGAAAACAATGTCTGATTGGTGCTGGCTCTGTTGTTTTGCCAGGGCTGTCTATTGGTGATGGCGCTATAGTGGGTGCAGGATCTGTCGTTACCAAGAGCATTTCAGAAAATGAAAAAGTTGTTGGAAATCCTGCTAAAAGGATTTGATAGAAAGCGGGTACATGGGCTTAGAAGCTGTAAGTAGCATTTCTGCAAGTCAGAATAATAAAGCGAAGTCACCACTTGTTAGCATTGTATGTATTACCTATAACCATGATAGGTTTGTCAGCAAAACCCTTGAGAGTTTTTTAAGTCAAAGAACCAATTTTTCCTTTGAAGTTGTCATTGGAGATGATTGCAGTATAGATCTTACATCGGAAATAATTAATACATATGTTGAGCAATATCCGAGCATTATTAAACCTATTATCAGGCATGAAAATATTGGTATGGGTGCTAACCTCATTGATTGCTTTAATAGATGTCAGGGCCAGTATATAGCCATATGTGAGGGTGACGACTACTGGCTTTCGTCTGACAAGTTGCAAACGCAAGTCGATTTGATGACAGAATACAGAGATATTAACATCTCCTTTCATTCGTCATACGCGGTAGAAGAGGGGCAGTTAAAGAAAAATAAAATTTTCGCAAATTATGGTGACAAACTTAAATTTTTTTCTTTAAATGATGTAATTATAGGCGGTGGAGGGTTTATGCCTACCCAGAGTTTAATGCTGAGATCAGAAATATTGAAGCATGCCCCTGATTGGTTCTATGAGTATCCTATTGATTACTTTATTCAGATATTAGGATCTGTAAGCAATGGAGCACTGTATATTCCTTCGGTTTTTGCGGCTTATCGTGTCAATGTTCAAAACTCCTGGAGTGCACAGCAGCATGATATGTCAATTCAACAATCTAGAGAAACTCTAAGCAAAGAGAAAATGGCTTTGTTAAATTTAAAAGAGTTGGGCGTTTCAGAAAGTGTGATAAATAAGGCAATTGCCATATCTACTTTTAAAGCCTTTTCTCGAAAACTCAAGATTCATGGATTAGTAAGATCTCTAAGTACCAGATATAAATACATCAACCCTGGAAAGATTCTATCTATAGCTTCTTTAATTTGCCATCCATTTTTTAAATTATTTGGTAAAACAAAAAAGTAGAGAACTAACAATGCCTAGCCCTAGGTTTATTACATGAGTAAAATGATATTAAGTTTTTTGTCTTTGGCGTAATACTTTCTTGCAGGCATCAATCATCGTAATTTTTTTAGTATCTTTAGCTCTTTCTGTATTGATTGTTTTTTTAGCGCATAAAAAACAGTGGTTTTTAAATGCTTACGATTCGACTGGAGTGCAGAAATTCCATCATCAGCCAACGCCGCATGTGGGTGGTATTGCTGTATTTTTCAGCTTTCTAATGGGGGTATTACTATTGCCTGGGGACTTGCAGGATACATTGTTGCCATTATTATTGGTCGCTACGCTCGTATTTTTAGTTGGTTTGGCTGAGGATTGGAGTGCAAGAGTTTCCCCATTCACACGTTTGTTGTTCATTTTTGTTGCATTAATTGTCAGCTTCTTTTCTTTTGATATCGGAGTCTTTTCTTTGGGCTTTTCATGGGTGGATTATTTTCTATCCTATCCAGTTGTTGGTCTGGCGTTTACACTGCTAGTGGTTGGTGGAGCAGTGAATGCACTAAATGTGATAGATGGGTACAATGGATTAATGCCAGGCTACGCACTATTAGTCTTGTTGGCTATGGGATTAGTAGCCTACCAATTAGGCGATATTTTAATATTACAAACTAGTATGCTATTTGCCGCTGCTATTGCCGGATTTTTTGCACTGAATTTTCCTTTTGGTAAGTTGTTCATGGGGGATGGTGGAGCCTATTTTATCGGCTTTATGTTATCGATGATTGGTCTGGTATTTGTTGATAGACATGATAATTTGTCCAACTGGTTTGTTTTGGCATTGCTGATGTACCCAATGTATGAGTTGTTATTTAGTGTTTACAGAAAGCGTATTATTCATGGTTCGCCAGCCAGTCAGCCTGACGCTTATCATTTACATATGTTGATTTATAAGACTGTTGTTAGTCGAAATCCAAATCGAGCCAAAGTGATTAATAATAGTATGACATCCCCATTTTTGTGGCTATTGTCTTTAGTTAGCATCATTCCTGCGGTATTTTGGTATGATAATAGAGAAGCCTTAATTATCCTATCTTGTGTTTTCATGATAATTTACACAATAGTTTATAGCTGGATTTCCAATAAAAACTCATTATGAAGATTTTGGTTACAGGCGGAGCAGGATATATTGGCTCTCATACTTGTGTTGAGCTAATTGAGACTGGCTACGATGTTGTAGTTGTAGATAATTTATGCAATTCATCGATTGAGTCTTTGGCCCGTGTTGAGTCCATTACTAATACTCATATTGCTTTTCATAAAGCCGATGTTCGCGACAAAAATGCTATGCGAGAAATATTTGCACAACACTCTATTGATGGTGTTATTCATTTTGCAGGGCTAAAGGCAGTTGGCGAATCCGTTGAAAAACCAATCGAATATTACAGTGCTAATGTGGCAGGAACTCTTGCATTGGTTGAAGTTATGCAGGAGTTTGGCTGTAAAAGTATCGTGTTTAGTTCTTCAGCAACTGTCTATGGAAAGCCGGCTTCTTTACCAATTAAAGAAAGCTTTCCCTTATTGGCCACCAACCCCTATGGTCGGTCTAAGTTAATTATTGAGGAATTTTTGCATGACGTTTTTAAGGCAGACAACACCTGGAGGGTTGCTTTATTGCGCTATTTTAATCCGGTGGGTGCGCATAGAAGTGGTTTGATTGGTGAACATCCCAATGGCATTCCTAATAACTTGATGCCTTATATTTCTCAAGTAGCAATTGGAAAGTTAGATAAGCTAAGTGTATTTGGCAATGATTATGATACGCATGATGGTACAGGGGTTCGTGATTATATCCATGTGGTGGATTTGGCAAAAGGCCATCTAAAGGCGTTAAAAACTTTATTGGGAGAATCTCGGATTCTGATAGTAAATTTGGGTACGGGTAAAGGTTATTCAGTGCTGGATATGGTTAATACTTTTCAGCAAGTTTCAAAAAGGTCAGTACCGTATCAAATTGTTGGTAGAAGATCGGGTGATGTCGCGATTTGTTATGCTGACCCGTCGTACGCCAAAGAAATTTTAGATTGGGAGGCAGAGCTGGATTTGGAAGCTATGTGTGAAGATACTTGGCGTTGGTTAAGTCAAAATCCAAGCGGCTTTGACGGATAAAGCTATACTATGAAAAAAAGATGTAAATACTATTATGGAATACGATAAGAATTTCTATCAAATTAAATCCAACAGTAAAATCTTTGAGCGCCTCAAGGCTGAGCGAGAGACGATTGGCTATTATGCACTGCCTTATCAAGATACCACTGAGATCAAGTCTTATTCTAAGCAGATTAAACAGAAGCACATTGTTGTATTAGGCATTGGTGGTTCGAGTTTGGGTACTAGAGCGATCTATGAATTCTTGTTGCCGTCTAATCAGTATGACAAGGAGCTAATATTTTTAGAAACAGTTGACCCGCTAGAGACCAAACACTCTCTAAAGAAATTTGATATCAATAATGCACATTTTGTGGTGATCTCTAAGTCGGGCAATACCATTGAGACTATTAGCCTGTTTAAATACATAAATTCACTGATAGAGATTAACCATCACAATTGTACCATTGTCTCGGAAGCCGATAGCGCATTGACTCGTTTTGCTAACCAACACCAGATCAAAACCTTTGCATTGGCTGATAATGTGGGCGGGCGCTTTTCAGTTTTCAGCGTGGTAGGTCTGGTGCCATTAGCCATGGTTGGTGTGAATATTGACAATCTGCTTAACGGTTGTAAGCGCGTTTCAGATAGTTTTTTCCAGCAGGAAGGCTACTATAAGCCAATTATTCGCAAAGCTCGATTTTTGGTGGAGAACAAATGGCGTTTTAACATTAATGTAATTTTCTCCTATTCTTCTTCGTTGGAGAGTTTTAACAAATGGTATGTGCAGCTATGGGCTGAGAGCCTGGGTAAGGTGAATATTAATGGCACCCGTCAGGCACTAACGCCAGTGGGTCTAATTGGACCAGTAGATCAGCACAGTTTTCTACAGCTTATCATAGATGGTGTGCGTGATAAGACAGTGACCTTTATTAAGATTGCTGATTTAAAAGACGAGACAGAGATTCCAAAGTCGGATAATGGGTCGTTTGCAGACTTTGATCTAGATTATTTAGATGGTCTAAGTTTTAATCAATTGTTAAATCGACAAGCAGACGCTACCATTGAATCAGTTAAGGCGAAAAAAGACATCCCGTGTGATGTAGCCACCATTCGTACTGTGGATGAGTACAATATTGCCAAGCTGATGTTTACCTATCAGTTGTTGGTGTCAGCTATTGGTCAATTCCTACAGATTGATACCTATAATCAACCGGGTGTTGAACATGGCAAGACTATTTTAAAACAGAGCCTTAAGACCTAGTTATGAGCAGTATTTGCAAATGCTTATTTCCGGTAGCAGGTTACGGCACCCGTTTTTTGCCTTCTACTAAAGCCATCCCAAAGGAAATGCTCCCCATTTTAACTAAACCACTCATTCAATATGGTGTGGAAGAAGCGTTGGACGCGGGCATGACTCAGATTGTTATGGTAACCAGTAAGTACAAAGGCGCCATTCAACAACATTTTGAACCTCATTTAGAGATTGAGTCCAGCGTGAAAGATACTCCTAAAGAGGCACTTTTAGAAGGAATCAATTATTTAATCACAATGTGTGAGTTCTCTTTTATTGAACAAAAGCAGATGCTAGGACTAGGGCATGCGATTTATACCGGCAAGCCACAGATTGGTGATGAACCTTTTGCGGTTATCTTGCCAGATGATCTGTGCAAAAATCAAGGCGAATCAGTCATGGAGCAAATGTTAAAAGCTTATCAATCCTATCCAGAATGCTGTGTGGTAGCGGTCGAAATGGTTCCTGAGACTGAGGTGAGTAAATATGGTGTTATCGATGGAGAATTGTTTACAGGTTCAGACAATACGTATCGAGTGAAAAATATGTTAGAGAAGCCTGAACCTAACTGTGCGCCAAGTAATTTAGCCATTATTGGTCGCTATATTCTTACACCTGAGATATTTGAGGTTTTGTCGAATACTCAGCCAGATTACCGAGGTGAAATTCAAATTACCGATGCACTTAATGTTCTTGCGAAAAAAGGAAAAGTTATTGCATATAAATTCCATGGAAAGAGATATGATTGTGGTACTTTTGAAGGTTATCTTGATGCAAATAACGCATTCAGTAAATTCTAAGAGCTTTTGACTTAATCAGCTATAGTCACTAAACAATTTTTTGGTTTATAGACCCTAAATTTTGAATTATTTAGGGTCTGAATATTTGACAATTAATTAATACCATTCCTCATCATCGTCACTATCATAATCATAATCTTTCTCATCATCATCATCTTCAAATTCATCATAATCATAATCGTCTGTACTCATTTTTATCTCCACAAATAACAAATAAAATTAACCAAAAAAATATTTGTTGGTTAATCTCGAAATATACTCTTTTTATAAAAATTGTAAAGAAAAAAAATATTGATTTAATTAATTAAAAATCAATAACATAAGGATATATATTTTTAACTATATCAATATAAAAAAGATATTTTTAAATTAATACCTTAAATTTGCTTTTATTGACAACGGACCAAGAAATTTTCACCCATGGGTGATTTAATCCACTTGAGAGCCTTGAGTTAGTTTTTGTATATAGTTTGTTGTATTTCTCTGGAGGCGGGTTAGTGAACCGAATGGGAACCTCAAGAACAGATAGCAAGAATATTTTTTATAAATTATCCAATTGGAATATTTCCATCACAAGAGAATAATATTTAGAATATAAAGACAGACTAATAGACCAATATGGCTCAATTTGATTCATGTATAATTCTGAAAAAATATATGCAATACGGCATATTAGTAAGTATTTTTGATTTACTAGGAAATTTTTTAAAAAAATAATTAAACAAACTTAATCTTAAATTATTGGGGGAGATATGGCTGAACAAACGAACATAACAACTGGCTCAGAAAGCAATTTAGCTGTTAGCTTATTATTATGGTTTTTCCTGGGTTACGGTATTGGAGCTCATAATTATTATCTTGGAAGAACAGGTATTGGGATTGCGCAATTAATCATTTTCATACTTGCTTGGCCCGCTATCTTGCTTTACGGTTTTGGATTTATTATGTTTATTGCCCTAGGAATATGGTGGCTAGTTGACTTAGTTTATATTTTTCAAATGTCAAATAAATCAAATATAATCTCAGTTGGCTCTTCTAAAAGCACTGATAATTTAGAAGAACTAGAAAAATTACATTCCCTTTTTGAGAAGGGTATCTTGACTGAAGAACAGTACACAGCCAAAAAGGCTAAACTTATGGAAACTTTATAACTCATTTTAAGTTGCTATAACAATTAAAAAAAGGGGGGGTGTTGGATAAATTGAAACTATTCTTCTTATCTAGTTTTTTGTTTCTAGTTGTTGGATGCGGTTCAGACACTGCAGTCGATCTAGTTGTAAATGGAAATATGGATAATTGCCCCCAGAAAACTCTTGGTCAAATGGCAAATGACTACATGGACTCCCCTTCATGGGAATCGCTTGTGGCGGTAGATGGGTCAACCTATGTTAATTTAAAAGGAGGGATAACTTATGATGGGGTCCCTGCTACTGCTTTAGTTCAATTTTTGGTGAATGAAAATACTGATAGGTTTGAAGTCAACGTAATGGAAATAAATAATATACCGCAAAATAATTTAATAGCGATAGTCTTGCTTAATAATATGTGCGAAGCTTAACTAAAATTATTCTTCTTAATCTGTCCAAAGGCAATAAAACAGTAGATAGAAAAAATTACACATTGTCTTATAATTTAATTACACCAAACTGAGATTTAGATGAAATCATTTGTAATTTCTTTCTTAACACTTATTCTCTTTCCTCAAACTTCTATAGGTTAAATGGTTTTGAGATAGATATTATTGTCTTTGGATAATTACTGTTTCAGATTTCTCTTCACAACTATTTTTAATCTCTGACTTATTGTCTGAATAGTGATACTCAACAACTACACATTCATTAGATTGAATATTAGATTGTATAAGATTAATTCCAAATATCAACAGTATTAAATCCAAATTAAACTTCTTTATTATATAAAAAAATGTTAAAAATCAATAACTTAAGAATATTTTTACTCAACTGTAACAGACTTTGCTAAATTCCTTGGTTGATCAATATTGCAACCTTTTTTAAGAGCAACATAGTAACTAAGAAGTTGCAATGGTATTGCAAACAAAATCGGACCAGTAATTCTTCCAAGTCCTTTAGTTATTGGGATGATTTTCACATTTTCACCAATATTTATATCCGCCAGTGCATCTTTAAAAACATACATTTGAGACCCTCGAGACCTAACTTCTTGCAAATTTGAAGTTAACTTATCAAGAAGCTCATCTTTTGGTGCAACAACAATAACAGGTGTCTTCATGTCTATTAGGGCAATAGGCCCATGTTTTAGTTCTCCAGCAGGGAAAGCTTCGGCATGAATATAACTTATTTCTTTAAGTTTGAGCGCACCTTCCATTGCAATGGCGTGCATAGTTCCTCTGCCTAGGAACAAAGCATTATATTTATCACTGAATTCGTCAGCTATATCTTCAATATTTTTATCATATTTGAGAGCATCTTCAATTAGGCCAGGAAGTCTATTAAGGCCTTTAGCTATAAGTTCTTCTTGAGATGGGTTGATAGTTTTTTTGGCTTTTCCAATACTAACTGTCAAAAGAGCGAGCGAGACCAATTGTGTGGTAAAGGCTTTTGTCGAAGCGACTCCAATTTCTGGCCCAGCATGGGTAAGAAAAACAATTTCTGATTCTCTTGTAAGACTTGATTCAGCAGAATTGCATATAGTAAGTGTATTAGATTGAGGGTTTTTCAATTTTGCATTTTTCAATGCTTCCAATGTATCTGCAGTTTCACCACTCTGAGATATTGACACAAAAAGAGTATTTTTTGGAGTAACAGAATTTCTATATCTATATTCACTGGCTATTTCAACGCTTGAAGAAATTTGAGCAATATCTTCAAGCCAAAATTTTGCAACTAAACCAGCATTGTAACTTGTCCCACACGCAATTATTTTTACATGTTCAATCCTAGAGAAAATTTCAGCTGCTGAATGGCCAAATGACTCAATATAAATCTCATTATGAGAAATACGAGATTCTAGAGTGTCTCTAATTGATTGGGGTTGTTCAAAGATTTCTTTAAGCATAAAGTGAGGGAACTCTCCCTTATCAATTTGATTTGGTTTGAGTTTGATTTCAACCTTATCACGCGATACCAATTTCCCATTTTTATTAAAAATATTTAATTTATCTAAACTAATATTGGCTATATCTCCGTCTTCAAGATAGGTAAAAGTTGAGGTTAATTCCAAAAGAGCAAGTTTATCTGATGCAAAAAATAACCCTTTGTCACTATGGCCTATGACCATAGGAGCAGATCTTTTTGCAACCACAATTTCATTTGGATTGCTTTTAGACATCACTGCAATTGCAAAAGAGCCCTTGAATTTAACAATTGATTTTTGTGTTGCTTCCAATAAGTTTTTTGAGCTTTTTAAGCTCTCATATATGCAATGAGATATCACTTCAGTATCAGTATCAGAAGTAAATATATAACCTTGTTTTATTTGTTCATCCTTAAGCAATTGGAAGTTTTCAATAATTCCGTTTTGGACAACAGCAATTGAGTCATTGCAAATATGAGGATGGGCATTATTTTCAGATGGAATGCCGTGAGTTGCCCATCTTGTATGCGCAATACCAGATTTGGAAATCAATTTAAGTTTAGATTTAGATATTTTGTTTTCTAAATTAGAAACCTTCCCCTCTGCACGATATCTTCTAAAATCGTTATTGATATTGACAACTAGGCCAGCAGAATCATAACCTCTGTATTCGAGATGCTTGAGACCCTTAATTAAAAAAGGTGAGATATTTTCTTTACAAATTCCACCGACTATTCCACACATAATTAAAATTTAAAAAAAAAATGTCAGAATATATATCATATTAAGAAGTGAACATCGACCTACACACACATTCTTACTATTCTGATGGTGTATTATCACCTAAAGAAATTATCAATAAAGCAGTAAATGCTGAATGTCAATTTATTTCTCTCACAGATCATGATTCTTTAGAGGGGTTAGCTGAAGCTGAGAAGAGTGCTAATGAATTCAATATTAACTTCATAAAAGGCGTTGAAATTTCAGCAAAGCACGGCCCATATTCTATTCATATAGTAGGGCTTGGAATTAATGATAATAATAAAACTCTCATTCATGGACTTCAGCAAAATAATCAATTCAGAATTAATAGAGCAAAAATGATTGGTAAAGGTTTGCAAAAAGTCGGCATAGAAAATGCATATAAAAAAGCCAGATCGTTAAGCAAAACAAAATATATAACCAGAACACATTTCGCGCAGATGATTATTCTAGAAGGAATTTGTCAAAATATGCCCTCTGTCTTTAAGAAATATATGAATGGTAACAAGCCTGGTGCTGTTAAGGGGGAATGGGCTAAATCAGATGATGTTGTTAGTTGGATACATAGCGCAGGAGGCCTGGCAATTTTAGCCCATCCACTTCGATATAAAATGACCTTAACAAAACTTAAAAAAATGATAAGTGATCTCAAGGAAATTGGATTGGATGGAATCGAAATTGTTAATTCTTTTTCAAGTCCAGATGAGATAGCAAAATCTAAAAAAATTGCTGATGATTATGAATTACTTTATTCATGTGGTTCAGACTTTCATGGATGGCCTAATCAAAGTATAGAATTAGGCAAGATTCCTTTGTATGATTATGGGAAAAAATTTGTTCTCAATTATCTATAGATGAAAACAGAAATTATTCAGGTTCATTCCGATAATCCACAAAAAAGATTGATTAGTCATATAGTCAATATAATTATTTC
>Ga0181565_10000319_pt1 | contig 35334 bp, 39 predicted proteins | sample 101ome_16_FD_129661 | JGI IMG/M metagenome (GOLD analysis project Ga0181565, IMG submission 129661) | Coastal salt marsh microbial communities from the Groves Creek Marsh, Skidaway Island, Georgia - 101401AT metaG (megahit assembly) | ecosystem: Environmental > Aquatic > Marine > Intertidal... | reverse complement strand
GGGCAAAACAGTCATGTAGTTATATTAACATGATTGAACAATGTGTTAAAAAGGCACGTGATTTGGAACGTGACGACGAGTCTGACATTCCAGATTTTGTAAAAATGTCGAATAGTAAGTTGAACAAATTAGTAAATACCATTGAAGGGTATGATAAAAAGATGAAGAAATTGGTGTTTTATACCTTCCACAAAGAAATGGAGTTTATCAAAGATAATTTAACGTCGAAAAATTACAACGTAGGAGTTATCAATGGTAAAACAAGTGTAAAAAGTAAAAACAAGTTGATTACTTCAGATAGTTATGACGTATTGTTGATTCAAATTAAATCAGGGTCCGATGGGTTAAACCTACAACGATACCAACAAGTGTATTTTGTATCTCCTCATTGGAATCCAGCAGTAGAACAACAAGCAATTGCTAGAATTTATAGAATAGGTCAAATGGCTAGAAAGGTAGACGTGTTTTACTTTATATCAACCTTTAACCAAAAGGGAACGTTTACAATAGACGAATATTGTATGGAAATAAAGAGAAGTAAACAAGAAACCATAGAATACTTGTTTGAAACAGAGGAATAGGTTGTAAACATCTCTCCCCTTTTATAATCAAGAAAAATAAAAAAAAAAGAAAAACATAAAAAGAAAACATAAAAAGAAAAACATAAAAAAGAAAAACATAAAAAAGAATAGAAACATCTATATTTTTTCTTTTCTTAAAATCAAAAAGGGAGAGATATTCAATAAAATATACACCAATACACTTGATTTTATAAATTGACAAAAATTTTGTGTCTTGGATATTATTACAATTACAAATAACATAACAAACAAACTCTCAACAAACAAACAAACTTAACAAACCAAATATGTCTCAATTCAGAAGCAACAAAAAAACTACTCCATTCTGCAGTTTCTGCCGTGATGCTGGTAAAACCCGCGACGTATATACAAGTCATTATCCAAAAGACCGACCTGGTAAATATGGAAAAGTGGTTTGTCCAACTATTCTATCTTCTACATGTGGTTACTGTCGTAAAACAGGACATACTACACGATATTGTTCTTCAAAACAACCAACAAAACATACACATGTAAGAAGAAGACCAACCGTTCAAACCAAAGATGGTTGGTCTAGTGTTTCAAGAAATAAACCATCGCCAAAACAACGATTTATTAAAACATCACCATCTTTAAAAAAGTCACCGACTTGCCGAACAAACAAATTCTCTGCCTTAAGCGACGATGAAGAAGAAACCATGACACCCGTATCTCCTAGAAAAAAAGTTATGGATGTAAACATTCCAAAGGTTGTAAAAGCAACTCCTGTATTAAAGGGAGCATGGGGAAAAGGCGTTAGTGCTGCCATAAAAGAAGAAAAAAAGTTCGAGAAACAACCTGTTGTTGAAAAAAAAGACAAGTTTAGTTCCATGGCTTCATTGGGAACGGACTTAAACGCAATAGCAGAACAAGCAAAAGCATCACGTGAAGCATTGTATACAACACCAGTTGTTTCAAGCAATTGGGGTGATATAGTTGATTCTGATTCAGATTACGATGATGACTCCGAATACGATTCATATGGTGAATATGGTTATTAATTACAAACCCAAACAAATAAGTAAACATCTCTCCCTTTTATGATTTTAAAAATAAATAAAATATCGAAACAAATAAAACAAAAACAAAAACAAAAACAAAAAAAACAAAAATAGGCAACTTGCCACTTTGTTTTTGTTTTTTGTTTTTTGTTTTCTTGATTTATGGTTAAATAAATTAATTAGTAAAAACAATCTAAATGTAAAGGGGTGATATATTATAACAAATCAAACTTAATATGTCATCATCAGTACGCATTCAAAAAGAATTATCTTTATTTTTAAAAGACCCACCTGAAAATTGTAGCGCTGGTCCAGTCGGGGACGATATTTTTCATTGGGAAGGCACTTTAATTGGTCCTACTGAAACAGTATACGAAGGAGGAGTCTTTAATCTAGACATTCAATTCCCCAAAAACTACCCATTTAAACCACCAAAGGTAAGGTTTCTAACCAAAATCTACCACCCAAACATTAATAGTGGTGGTTTTATTTGTTTGGATATTTTCAAAGAAAACTGGAGTCCTGCTTTAACCATTTCAAAGGTGCTTCTTTCGTTGTGCAGTTTGCTTACAGACCCCAATCCCGATGACCCATTGGTGGTAGACATAGCAGATGAATATGTAAACGACCGCGAAAAATACAACAACACTGCGAGGTCTTGGACTCAAATATATGCTAACTAAATAATTAATCTATAATCTATAATCTATAATCTATAATCTAATTATGATATTCGGTATTATACTATAATATTTTTTTTATAGTATAATAAATGAGTTTTTTAAAGAAACATAACAAATGTTACCCAATTACACTATTTCACGACCAAAACAATGTAATTGAAAAAATAGATTTACACGAGCCGTCTAGAATGCCTGAAGAAGGGTGGATTCATAGTTGTGTAAATTGTGGATTGTTTACATCATCAAATATTTTGTTTACGCGTTCTACTTACATAAACAAAAACTGTGAATTTTGGTTTTATTTATGTAGATACTGCAAGCATACCATATCCGAAGACGTAAAAGAATATATATTATTTAGTAAGAAGTGTAGTAAAATGATTAGAGAGTATAAGATTAAAAACCTAAAAATAAACTTAAAAGATGAAATAAAAACCGCAATACATAAAACCGTATCCAATTATGGACAAACTGATTTAGAAGCGGAATTGCCAGAAATCTCCATTTCGTAACTATTGCATGCACCAGAAGTGTTTTTACAAACACGTCTTGCTTTTACACGTGCGATTTGCTCACCAGCAGTTAACATTTTATTGTCTGTTGGTGCTACTCCTACTACATTATCATTTATTTGATGTGACTTTTTGTTGTCAATATACTGTTGTGTACTACTTTCAGGCATACGTTTAAAGGTAGTTCTTGGTTCTACGTATTTTTGAATACGAGTTCTATACAAATTTCGATACGATTGCTGAGCAATAAGTTTTTTTTCATAAGCAGTAGCGCATTCACTTTTATTGGAACCAGTATTGGTAACTGCTATTTTGTAACCTCCTCCAAGAGAATTTACTCTACGGTGACGTTCTTTATTATCTAATTTACGTTTTAACACAGCCAAAGACATTATAATTTATTGTTAGAAAATAATAAATTATAATAAACATTTTATACGATTCGCGATTGAATTTCCAAAATTGACAAAAATTTTGTGCCATGAATTTAAAGTATTAAACCAATAACAAACAATCAACAAACAAACAATCAACAACCAACTATAAAATAAACATGAGTTCTATTGCTTCTACTGCTTCCACCCAACAGCAAATTATTGAGAAAAACAGCAACGATGCTTCTGGAGTTAGCCTTTGTATTCCATTTGTTTATACCAATGTTACAAAAGAAAGGGTATTTGCTGTAATTAAAAGCCAGAAAGTGGGACACATTGAGCGTATTGACATTGTAAAAAAAGATAAAAATCACAATCGCGTCTTTATCCACTTTGCCAAAAACAAATGGGGTGGTCATCCAAATTACAATGCTACGGATGTATTGATGAACCTAAGGGCTGGTATTCCATGGATTGTTCCATACTCTAATAATGGGTATTGGAAAATATGGATTTCCAACGTAGAAAAACCAGAAAACAATCCAGTAACACTATCTGCTCCACGTGTAAAAAGAAGACAACGTGTTGACTTATCGTGTGATACACTGAAAAGCGAATACAATAAAGTCACGCCAATCAAACTTAATCTAAATGACCCTATACAGGCGCGCATTTATGCTTCTATGCCAGTTCAATGCTTATAAACAAAAACAAAACAAAAAAACAAAACAAAAAAACAAAACAAAAAACAAAACAAAACAAAACAACAAACCTTTATGGTTTTTTTTCCAACAACCATAAATACTCTTTGGTTTCCTTTTTCTCTTCTTTTCGCTTGTAGTTTGCGATTCCTTTTAATTTATTGTAGGTTTTGTGAGTTACTGGTATTTTCTCTACACTTCCATACTGTTTTAATATCTTGTCTAATTCACTTAATGGTATAATACCACCATTATTATATGAAATCAAAACATATTTTGAATTGGTATTTTCAATCAAGTCTTTAAAGGTAGACTGTGCCTTCTTTCTACTACAATATGGTGATTTCGTCCAATTTTTAGGTTGCCCTCTGTATGTATTTGGAATATCGATGGTAGGGTCCCAATTATTAATAATATCAAGTAAAAAGTAGTAAATACAGTAAGGGTGTTTGTTGTAAGGAGGGTCGTAATACACTAAATCCAACTTAGGTAATGTTTTTACCCATTCATTAGTATCCATCTGTGAAACTACTACATCTTTGGTTCCAGATTTAGAAAAAATAGGGTATGGTATAGTTATTGGAGCAGTAATACGGTTTAAATCAATCTCTTTTGCCCCACCATACTTTCCTTTACCACTTTTATCTTTGTAAAATGATGTAAACTGTCCATTGGTATTATTGTGTATGGAAATTTCCACCAACAAAGGAGCAATTAAAAAATGCATTAGTTTTTTGGGCACTTTCATCATAATGTAATGCATGTAAGCGTCAATTCGCTTACCATTTTCATAAGTAAAAAACACCCTATCATCCTTCTTTATAGTATGTGATTTCGGTGCCCAATACTGCTGAACAAACGGTATAATTTCTGTGTTTGTCTCCCATTCTTTATCTACAAATAAGTTTGCTTGGTCAATATATTTTTTTATAGACTTTATAGTTTTTGGAGTAGGGTTACTTAAATAACATTTGTTAAGGGTGTTGGAATAACCAGCAATATCATTAACTTGAAACTTGCTACTGTTGTTTTTAAAAACACGCGACAATACTCCAGAACCAGAAAAACCTTCTCCTATTGTTAAAATACGCTTTTCCTTTGTTTGTAATTGTTTTATCAAATCTTCAATCATTCCTACAAATTTCCGTTTGTTTCCCAAGTAAGTAATAATCTGTTTTTTGTAATAATCGTCGTTTAAAGCAAACATTATAAAAATATGCTAGAAATAAAAAGGTATTAAATCAACTAATAAATCTATTAAGCATAGTGAAATCGTGTAATAGTAATACAATATTTATTACACGGTTTAAGAGTTAAAGTTAGCAAGTTTTTTAAGTTTGGAGTTGCGCCATTTGTTTTTCTGCTTTTTTTGATGATTATCGTTGTTGTATTTGTTGTTGGTGTTACTGTTTGTTTTACAAGTTTTACCGTGTTTGGAGGAATGTTCTCTTTCTTTATGAAGATAAACTACCCAAAACCAAGGTTTATCGTAGAATATTTTAATGTTTAAGTTGTTGACTAATTTGTCTTTGACACCATTGACGTATTCATTGTTATACCAATAATTGTAGTAAATGTGAGCAATGTTGCAATTTTTGTTTTTGTTTTCAATGATTTGTATTTTTTTAATTTTACCAAAATTGTATTGGTTTAATACATCGTATATGTCTTTTTTTGTTACGGTTTTACAAACACGCGGGATGCATAAAGTATAGTTAAACATGGGTATATGGATTACCAACTATCCATATTTATAAATTCAATTTATAAAATGCTGTCTCTTATATGGTTATCGTATAAAGAAAATTTTAACAAGTAAAATTTTATAATAATACAAAATTATTTATAATAATTAAACCTAGGGTAGCTGTTAAGAGACATATGTTACTAACAGATACTCTTTAAATTGATTTAAATTTATAAGATATATCTACTAAATAAAAACAATTCATTAAACAACAACACTAAACAAAAACAATAACAACACTAAACAAAAACAATAACAACAACCAAACAAAAATGAACCGATTTCGTGATTTATCTGGAAACCAAAATTCAAGACGCGTATCTAACTTTAGAAGAGACGAATCTAACAATCGTTTTACATCATCGCGATTTTCCCAAAACAATCGTGTAAACTTACCAACAAACAACAGATGGAAGCGAGACGAAGCACCCCCATCAAACACAAATACCACTAAACGTAATTTTAACAGGCGTTCAACACATTTAAGAAATTACAATACAACACCTAACCCCAATAACTTGGAACCACATGAATTAAACAGTAAATTTGTAGATGTTAAATCAATGGCGATTGGTTTTAACCAAATCACTACCAAACCAAAACAAAACAAGAAAAAGAAAAACAAAAAGAAAAACAATAACAATAATATCCAAGAAAACAACAAACAACCCATAAAAAAATATTCAAAAAAGTATGAGTTGTCCAACGATGAAGATGATTTGTTGAATACTTCTATTATAAATCAATATAATTATGAAGTAATTGAGGAAAGTGAAGAAGAGGAAACCAAAGAAGAAGATTAATTTAAAATAAGTAAAAAATCCAAATAATTAATAATTTTTTATATAAATACAATGGAATTAGAAGAATTAGACGATTCGTGGATAAAAGAAATTAATGAAGATGAAAAAATATACAATAAATTCTATACGTCTAGTCCTAACTATGTAAATCTGTATATAACTTATTTAAACCATGACAATAGCATCATTCATATAAAAACAACAACCGCATCTTTAAGCAATAATGTTTTTTCCAAAAACAAGTTAATTTACTATATAAGCAAACATTCACGGTTTCATAAAAAACGCTATACTTGTTTTGATATTGTTAAATACAACATTGATATAAATTCCAAACAAATAAATGATTTCATGGAAGGTCGATATTACCCCTCCAATTATCTAACTCAAGTAAGCAAAATCAATGATATTTATTGGAAGAATAGTGTAGAAATATTACATTCCATTAACTCACTTTATATTTTTTATAAACCATTGAAAAAGACAACCAATAATACCCGTAACAAAACAAAAAAACAACGCACAAACACAAACACAAATGCAAACACAAACACAAATGCAAACACAAACATCAATAAGAAAACAAGAAAAACTACTTAAATTTAGAGCAAGATAACTATAAACTATGAATACTTATGGAGATAATGGACACATTCAACAGGGGTGGATTATGCATAATATGAAAACGTATTTAAACTTGACAGATTTACATCAATACATACATCAAGTGTATTTTCAACTGGTCCGTTCAGATGATATGTATATGTTAAAGATTAACTGGAAAAACTTACTTAATATTTTATTTCAAAAACCAGTATCATTTATAGAAGAGATTGCGATAATTTGTAAAATGATTTTATACACCAGAGATATTGGTTTTGGAAAAGGGGAGAGAAAGTTATCTTATATGATGCTTTTGGAGTTATATCAAGTAAATAAATTGTTGGGGGTAATGGTATTTGATTATTTTGTTAAAAAGTTGCCAAACAAAACAAGTATAGGGAGTTGGAAAGATGTTAAGCGATTTGCCGAATACATTGTAAGTGAAACAGGCGATGAAAATCATGACTTTATCAACTATATGGTAGAACTATCAAATATATACTTAAGAAATGATTACACGTCTATTGTAAATATTTACGATTTGTTTAAAGACAAAGATACAGACAAGATAGAAAAGTATATAAAATCCAATCATGAATTAACGTTGGTGGCAAAGTGGATGCCTAGAAAAAGCAAAAACAATCGCAAGTATGCTTGGTTATTTAACAAGTTAGCAGATAATATGCATAGTCATTATTTTAAAACAGTTTACAAAGATAAAGGCAAAGTAAATTGTAAATTGCTTAAAAAGGCTATTAACAAGTCTGAAATGAATTATAGAAAAATGTTGTCATTTGTAAACAAACATTTAAACGTGGTTGAAATTCTTCAAACATCCAAGCAAACTGGCACAATTGATTTTTCAACGATACCATCAAAGGCAAGAGAACAATACCATAAATCGTTTTTAAACATAGGAAAAAATAATGATGATTTTGAAAAAATGAAATGCAAAGCAAATTATTTGTCTTACTTAAATTCAACAAAACAACTTTACACCAATTGTTACTTGTATGAGATAGTTAGACGCATTGTTAAAGGCAAACTATGGAGCGCATCTACTGATGATTTAGACCGACAAATTGTAAATAAAATGTGGTCTTTCAGAAAAAACTCCATTGTAATACATAATATGGAAAACATTGCTTTGGTAGATATGTCTTGTTCTATGAATGATATTCCATTATTTAACGCAATTGCTTTGGGGATATTTATTGCCGAACACAATACTGGTGAATTCAATAACAAACTAATGATGTTTGGAAACAAACCATTATGGGTGACCTTTTCTGATGAAATGGACATATGTGATAAGGTGGGATATATCATCAAAAACAAAAATAACTTAAATAGCGATTTGTATAGTGTGTTTGATATGTTAATTAAGATTATAGAAACAAAATGTCTCCCAAAACACAAACTAAAACCTTTAACACTTACCATCTTGTCTGATATGCAGATAGAACAAAATCACAATTTAAAAAATTACTGTATGTATAGCACCATAAACACTATGTTTGATGGAGCAAGAATACACAAACCACAGTTGATATTTTGGAATTTAAAACAAACCAATGGATTTCCAATATACACTATTCATAATTATAGTGATGTATTGATGTTTTCAGGATATAGTGAAAAAGTGTTGTATAACTTTAAAGGTAATGTTAATAAGGAAAAAGAAACTATAATTAAGGAAAAAGAAACTATAAACAAAAAAAACAATAGTGATGAAGACTGTCATCCAAAACAACCCAATATGTTTTTGTTTAATATGCTTTCCAACGAAAGGTACGATTTTGTAAATAAAGAAATAGTAAATATCCTTATCAATTAATGTAAATATCTTATTAAAAATAATAACATATTTAATGTAATCATATGAACCATAATAATCCGTCTATGGCCAATATATTTAGTTTGTTTAATGATTTGTCTCAAGTAAACAACGATATTTACGAGCAAAATATAATCAATAATGTTATTGAACAAAGTTTGTTGGATGCGAACCCTATAAAACATGTTTTATCCAAAGAAGGAGAAGAACAGTTGACATTAGTTCAATACCAACAAAGCAAATATTCTATGAAAGAGTGTCCTATTACACTGGTGGAATTTAAAGAAAATGATATGGTAACTAAATTACCATGTAATCATATATTTGATACCAGTGGGATATTATGGTGGTTAAAAGAAGAACAGGCAAGTTGTCCAGTTTGTAGAACCAAATTAAAGCACAATGAGATATCCGTTTCTAACAACAATTCTGAGAGCGAGAGTGACGCTCATCGATACAATTTCCAAACCAATCCATTAACATTGTTTTCCAACATTACTATTGATTTATCATTAAATAGTCAATTAACACAACCTTATAATAGAAATTATAATTTAACACCTTTTGAATCTATATTGGAAAGCATAGATGAAGATAGTAATATAGAAGAAAATGATGATTTATTTTTTTTTAATACCTTACAAATGATGCAAGACCCTGATAATTTTATGTCTAATTTTCAACACATTTTTACAGATATTTCAGCAAATACAACCAATGCGGACAATACACCTGATTAGATATCGTCCCAATTAATTACTTCTGCTTCTGTTATGTTTTTATTTTTATTGTCTGACTTTTTGTCATTGTTCATATTGATAATTATATTAGTATCTTCAAACATATCTTCTTCAGTAGTAAACTCAACGCCAGCGTCTTCTTCTATCTTTTGTTCCGCGTCTACTTCTTTCCATATATGTTGTGTTATTTTTTTCTCGTTTCTTAATTGTTCATATTGGTATTCAGAGTAAACGTATAGCAAGTCTACCTTTTCCTTTTTACTTGGAGCAACCACCTCCCAATCACGTTTTCCTACCAATAAAATCTTGTTTAATGCGATTTGATTGTCTCTTTTGTTTCTTCCTCTGAATTTGCGGCGTAATACACAAAGGCGTTCTACTCCATCATTGCATACAACGCCTACGTTTTGACCGCCATATATATTAGTTACACGTGCGTATATCTCACACGGTTCACGGGGATTTGCCAACCGCAATGTTTTGCGAATAGGTTCATCCTTGGCAAATTTACTTGCCATCTTTTTATGTTTGCTTCCTCCTTTTTTATTTTTAACCATTGTTGTTTAATAAAAACAATTATATAATATTTGTTTAAATCAATTTTATACGATATATTGTATTGGTAGAACAGGAGGTTTATTATGTAAAGATTGTAAATCAACTTCGTAATAGCGAAAACAATCTTGTATAGTGATTTTTTGTATTGGTTTTATGCTTTTCATTTGTGTTTCTTTGCTTTGTTCGTCTGGTTCAAACCCATAATTGTCGTAAAACTTGTCCAACATATCATTGTTTGGAAACGATATTTGTTTTTTCTTAAAGGTAACATTGTAAGTCTTAAACAATTCTTTCCAGAATGGTGTGTTTCTAACATAATACTCCCAATTATACAAGTAAGCGGATACTTCTTTGCTTACATCATCTGGTAGATATTTTTTAAGTTTGGAATCCCATATGGAAACAACATCGGTTTCTTCATTAAAACGATACAATGGAAACGCTCCAATATTATCGTTGATTTCATACAATCGCTTTTCTTTTAATGTTTTGTATGGTTTTGATGCTGGTTCGTGTAAACTACATATAAACACTGTATTTTGTTCGGTAAGTTTTGTTTTAATCCACATGGTTTTTCGTTTTATTAGTTTTGCAGTTAGTTTCACAATCCATCGGTGTTTTTGGTTTGTATAAAACAAACAAATATCCTTTTTCATATTGAAGCGAAAACGTTCTTTATACAGTTGCTTTATTTCATCTAGTGTTTTTGATTTTAAATATTCAAGTGTTTGATTAATGTCAATTGGTGTTTGTGTTAATGGATTATCATTAACATTATCATTAACATTATCATTATCATTATCATTACAATAATAGTGTTGAAATATTGTAGTAGACACTCGTTGTTTGTGAAGTTCTTTTACAATTTTAGCAATATGTTGAAACCCATTTGTACTTTTCCAGGCTTTGTATTCTTTGTTAATTGTTTTTTCAAATGATATGTTTTTTAGGTAGTAAAAGTCATAATATAGTTGCGTTATAATATTCCATAAACATTCCTCATATTTACTTTTATACAATTCAAATGCCCAAAACAATGATTCATTTATAGTATGTTTTTTTTGAAACAGCATAGACAACATAAAACTATACTTAACTTCATCAAGATTATAAAGTAAATAAGTTAATTGCAATGAATTATTCATTATGATATAAAGATGATATGTATGTTTGTATTTGTGTTTGTTATGTTGGTAATGTTTATTATTTAATTTTCAATTTATTTCTCATCATTATGTATAATCATGGTAAACATGTGGTTAGAACACGTAAAGAAAACTAGAGCAATGATGCCAAAGGGGACTATGTTTAAAGAAGTCCTTAAGGCAGCCAAAAAAACCTGGAAAAAAACCAAATCAACAACTGCAAAAGTTGCTAAAAATGTAATGAAAAAAGGTAAGACAATGAAAAAGAAACTTATCGGTGGCAAGAAAAATAAAACCAAAAAATCAAAGAAAAGTAAGAAAGCTAAGAAGGGTAAGAAAGCTAAGAAAAGCAAGAAAAGCAAAACAATGAAGAAGCGCAAGTAATTAAAATCATATAATTTATTAAAGATAAAAACTATGATTTGTTAAATATAAAAACTATAATTTGTTAAATATAAAAACTATGATTTGTTAAAGATATTGTTTATTTAAATAGTGACATTTTATACGACAATGCTTCGTCATATTTCATCTGTTTTTTAACAGCATTTTTTATATTTGCTTTGTCTTTTTCTATAATATTTACTAGTTCTTGAAACTCCCACATATCATTTATATGTTCGTTTAAGTAAGTCACTATATTATCGTGTGTTTTTTTAATAGATATCCTTTTTTCTGGATTAGGGTCAATATTAATACACAACATCATTTCAATAAAATCAAAAAAATGGTTTCCTTTGTTTTTGCGAAATAATTGTTCTATCAATCTTAAAAACATAATAGACAAAGCGTAGTTATCCCAAGTTCCACTATGTTCATAAAGGTATTCAATGGATTTTTCAACACCCATGTCTGCGTACCTATTAAGTTGTTTTATAGACAACTCTCTATAACGTTTATTGAATGACGGTGGTAATTCACGTAATGCTTTGTTGTGGTTCATATACGTGTCTACCATATTTTCAATCTCGTTTTTAACATTTTTATTGGGGTAGTTACAAATAAAACTTAAATAGTGTATGTCTAAACACCATAATTGATAGTCCGGGGCATACGCGTAAAAGTAATCTCTTAAATTATACATGTAATCTGGATTATTGAAATCAGGTTTAATGTCAGGTTTATGGATAGAAAGTCCAAAATCAATAATAATGGGTCGTTTTTTATTAATGTCAAACATAACATTTTCCCCCTTTAAATCATAATGTATAATGTCGTGTTTGTTTAACAAATAAATAGAGAAAAGCAAGTATACATAACTATGAATAACAGTGTATAAAATATCACTGCTTTTGTATTGGTTGTAAATGTAATGTTTAAAATCATCTCCATTAATAGATGGGATAGTGGAAATAGCAAAGTTTTTATTTGGATTTTCGTTTAAAAATCTACAATTATTGGTTTTTACAATCATTTTTACAACATTTGGTTTTGACTTACAACTAGATACAATGGGGGCAAAGTGTTTTTTAGACAAAGGGATTTTTTTAACTAGTTTCCCTATGCTTATTTCTCTGTCTGAAGTTTCGCTTTCTAGTTGGATTTTGGTAATATACTTGTCTCCCTTGCGTTCTTTACCATCGCAACGGATGGCTGGTTTTAAAACACAACCAAACCCTCCTTCTCCTATAACACGTCCTCCTGTCATATCAAATGCAAGTTCTTTATCATCTTTGGTTTCATCTTTATCAGTGTAACGTATAATATCAATAATAGAATTGTTTAGTTTCATTTAATATAAATGGTTATAAAAAATATAAATATTTATTTTAATGTGTTTTTTATTATAGTGCTGTTTTTATTATAGTGCTGTTTTTATTGTTTTTCTTTTTGAGTTTGTAGTAAGCATTATCGAATGTTTTGTGTAGCTTTTTCATACATTGTTCGTGTGATAAATTAAAGTTAGACAATCTATACACTTCTTTTTGAATTTCGGATTGAATGGTTTCATCGGTTTCGTTTATAAATTGTTTGTATAATACAGACGCTTTTATAGGATTACCTTTAATGTAAGTTTCCATTAGGTTAAAGAATGGAGGATTTCTAGGAATGTATGGAATAGTGGAGGTGTTGGTTTTTGTAGGTATGATAAATTGGTTACGTTTTTTAGTTTTGTTTTTAAAGTAGTAACGAGCACTTTTGTATATTTTCTTTTCAATATTACCCTTAAATCCTAAATTTTCCATTCTATTGGTCTCACTATCTATTAATGCTTTATTGGTGTTTACCCATTCATAAAATGCTTCTGCAAATTCATCGCAAGAATCATTGCTATGAAGTTTAGAAAACTCCCTTATATTGTTAAGCATTTCTTTGTTAAATTTAAAGCGATACGTTGTTTGAGACATTGTTGTTTGGTTTTATTACATTTCATATGGTTTATGTAATTTTAAATCAATTTATGTTTATCGTTATGTTTATTGTTACGTGTAAAGTATCATATTATTAAACAAGTAGTTATATATAATATAATTATGATTTACTATATGGTATCTAAAATTCAATATAATCCTTTTAAATCAACCTATGAAAAAATACTTGGTTTTGAAAGCAAGATAGAAGATGTAAACTTAAATCATTTTATTAAACCATTGTCTGTAAAACCAGTAGAAAATGTAGGTTTAACACAGCATTCATGTTTTTATGCGTTGATTCATCCAATGGAAAATAGATTGCTAACATTTAATGATATACCAGATGCTTTAAAGATATTGATTCCTCTTAATTATGTAATTGACGAAATATTAACCAAAATAGAAATGAAACGACAACCTGGACTGGTGTATGTGTTTAAAAAGTAGTTTGAATACACATAACATAACATAACATAACATAGAATGTTTACTATAAATAAAATTGAATTAGTATTAAAGGCATTAAATGTATTTTATAATACAAATATAGAAATGACAAAGTTGTTTAAAGAATACATCGCCAGTTTAACTGAACAAGAGAAATTAGCATTGGAAATAGCAGAGGAAATGTTGGGAACATCGTTTGATATGGAAAAATGCATTGGATACACAAAGTGGTTAAAAAGTAAAAATAATAAATCTAAATAATTTATATCAATGAATAATGTTCCAGATACAAGTGTAAATGTAAATAAAGAAGAAATAGTCGAAGAAAACAAAGAAGGAGAAGTAAAAGGTACATTCAACAATAAAACATTGGGTAAAACAGCAAAAGTATTAAATAATGTTAATTTTTCACGTTCAAGGGAATTGGCAGACAAATATGCTGAGCAGTTTGTGGATAGTGCGGCTAGATATGGTGAAACCATTAGTATTGACGCAATAAAGGAAAAGTTAGGAGCAGATTTATTTAGAAACCTAAAACAAACATCGTTGAAATATTTTTTTGATTTTGTTTCAAAGTATTCCAATACCAGTATAGACGTGATAAATGATGTGTTTAAAAGTGCTTCTATTGATTTAGAAGAAGATGGATTGTCTGGATTATTGAGTAGTAAAAATAGAGTAAGAGGAAATGTTATGTTGATTTTTCTATTGGATAGATTAAACTTTGCATTGACTAACCAAAAAACAAGGGAGCAATTAATGGAAACAGTTGAATTGTTAAAACAATTTGCCAATGAAACATTTATGGCTGTAATAGTTACTTTAAAGGAAAATCAAAAATTACTCGAAGACACTATGGAGAATTTTAGACCAGTTATTAAAAACTTTATTGTTACCGCTATTAGTGCTGCATTACAAGGGTTGATGGTTGGTATAGCAAGTGCTGGACCAGTAGGTGCTCCTGCCAATCTATTGTTTCAAGGTTCCAAGGTTGTCAATGAATTGGCGCCTCGTTTAGGACAATTCTCTGAAAATGTAGGCAATATTATTGAAAAATACGACCAAATGCTTGCAAATTTAAGTGAAAAAGGTGAGGGACCTTTACAACGCTTCAAAGATATCAAAACAAAGATAAATGGTTTCAATGATATGATATCAGCGGTTCAACAAGATGCTGCGTTGATAGATGCTATGGGTAAAACAGTATAAAAAATAAAAACTATAAATTATAATTTTTATTTTATGTGGGTTTTTATTTTATGTGGGTTTTTATTTTATGTGGGTTTTTATTTTATGTTGGGTTTTTATTTTGTATGGTTTTTTGTGTTGTTTTTATTTTTGTGTTGATGGTAAATTAAGTTTGTAGGAGAGGGGATATTACTTTAATCCTAATGCTTTAAACATACTGAAACTGACATTTTTTTTAGTGGTATTGTCCGATAGTTCGTCGTTACGAGTAGCTGTAAATGGTAACATTTCACTTATTTTTCCCATGTAAATGTATTTGTTTGCTTTATCCACTACACTTTCTAACTTTTTTTTATCTTTTTTGCTTTCGTAGCGCTTGTCTACGTTTGTTTTAAGTTTGGCAAATACGTCATCATCGTCATCATCAACCTTGTTTAATTTTTCAAGGTCTTCTTTTTCCATTTCTTTTTGCTCTTCTTCACGCTTTTTCTCTTCTTCCAACCGCTCCTTTTTCTCCTTTAACAATCGCTTTCTATCAACATACATGTTTTTACAGCGACAATTTTTTACATACTTTCTACACATTGTCTCCAAATAATCGTATTGAAGGGATTTATCTGCCCAATATTCAAATCCTTCTTTATACTTGTTATATCTCATAAAAGCAATTCCATCTGGTGTTACATCAGAGATATATACGGTTTCTGATGGGTTTCCACTTACATCTTCGATTTCATCAATGTCATACTTGTCTTCATAATTTTCATCTATTTCAGATTCATATCCGTCTGTATCTTCTATCTCTGGTTTACTGTATATAAATTTTCCCACGATAAAACTTGATATCGTAACACCAGATATAACAATATTTAATGCTATTAAAATCTTAAACATATAAACGATGATATCTGTATTGTAAAATAGACCAACCAATAAAATCAATGCTCCTGTTTCCAATAATGGAGTGCTGTTATACAAATCAAAATCATTGGTGTCTGTGTCCGTGACAGAACTTTTTACATACCTTTCATAAATTTCCATGATTTTAGATGGGGTTAATTGCTGCTTTACGTTATTCATTTCACTCATTTGATTAATTAATTAATTTGTTAATAAAAATAGTTAGGTTTTGTTTAAATCAATTTTATATATTATTTTTGAGGTTTGTTTTTGTTGTTATGGGATTGAAGGTTTGTTTAGATGTTTAGTGTTTATCAATGGAAATGTTATTTAACACCATATCGCGTCTTAGTTCCATCAAATCGTTAATTTCTTGAGGTAAATAAGGGACATTGTATTTAACGTAAGAAGGTTTGTTTGGGTGTAAGCAAACCAAATACATATTTTTAATGGTTTTTCCATAGTTTTTCTCAAGTAGGTATTTATAAGTATTTAACTGAAGAGTGTAGTGCCAAAAGTTACAATCTGGAAGGTGTTCGATACATTCCGTAGTGGAACTGTTTCCCCAATTGTCGAATTTCTTAATTTCTTTACAGCGTTTCCAGTCACAAATATCTAGTGTTCCATCTTCATTTTCATATATCATATCAATGGAACCAGCAAGTTTAAGTTTTTTGTCATAAACCATCCATTCCGTTCGATAAGGTTTCAAATTAGGAATGCTGTTGTGAAACTTCATAAAGTAGGAAAATTCTACGGAGTCGTTTTCAACCTTATTGTTGTTGTAGAAGCATTCAATGTCGTAGTGCATTTTGGTTCCAGCATTAGAAGACGCTACACCGTTTGCCTTCCAAAGGTTTTTGATTTCTTCTTTTGTTTGTCCATAGTATTTGCTGTTGGGCCAATTTTTGGAAGCCATCATTCGGTCAATGATTAGGTCACTGTCAAATGGTTTAAAATGAGAGTGGTTCCACGTAGTTACAGATGTAAAACTACTGTCTCCATCAATAGTGTAAATATGTGGTCCTTCATCAAATGTGATGTGGTTATCACGTTCGTGATGGTGTTTGGTGCTTAAGTATTCAAGGTTCATTTTGGTGAGGTTTTATTGAATTTATGAGTTGTGTTTAGTTGAGTTGTATAATTGATTAAAATAATATATAAGTCTAATATTTTAATCAATTTAGGTTTTGTTTGTTTTGTTTTGTTTGTTATGATTGAATGTGATAGATTAAACATTCAATGCGGACAATACTTGTTGCATTTGTTGTTTAAGGGTTGCGACATCGGTTTTCAATTCGTTGTTTTCTGTGGTTAAATGCTCTACTTTACCATTAAGTTCTTTGATGGATTCAATCAATAATGAAACCAGATTTCCATAACTAACCGACAAATATTTATTTCCATCATTTTCAGTATTAACTACTTCTGGAACTACCTTTTCTACTTCTTGTGCTATCAATCCAATGTGTTTTTTATTATCATTGTTGATGTCATTTCTGTTGTAACGAACACCTCTTAATTTACACAATTTACTTAGTGAATCCTCAATGGTTTCAATGTTAAACTTAAGGCGCTGGTCGGAATAATTAGCAATTTCTCCGGGAAAAAGTGTTAATGTATTTGCGTTTCCTACCGTTATGTTATGGTCACAATTGTCAAATATAGATTTGTTTTTGTTAGTTAAGCACTTAATGTCTCCCTCTATTTGTGTGTTACCACTGTGGTCAATGGTGAATGCATTTCCATTTAATGCTTCGGTTCCTAGCACAAACTTTAAATCACCACTTACGTCGGCATTATAACCAATTGCTGTTGTATAAGATACTCCACTGGTGTCAATATTGGTTCCAAATATGTAGTTGGAGGAACCATCTGTAAGCGTATTGTTGTAACCACTAACAAAGTTATGTTGGTTTTTATTTGGTGCGGTTGTTTTTTCAGTGTCCAATACAATATTAAATTCACCAAATACAACAGATTTATTGATGTCTGTTTGATGTTCGCGACCTTGTATAAAACAATCGCTCCCCGTGCTTTCATTTTGAACACCAATATTGAAGTTATGGGTTCCACTAGCAATATTGTTGTCGCCAAAACAAACCGATTTAGTACCAATAAAACGGTTACCGTCTCCTATAACAAATGCTGCTCCGGAGATGTCTGCTTTTGTATTACTAAGACCCATAATAGCATATGGTATGTCGCTGGCACTAACATCAATTGCTGCTCCTAATTGGTGTACATTTACTCCTATTGCTTTTTCTACGCTTATGCATCCAGTCGAACTAGCTATATCTTCACCTAAAAAATATACATTATTATTGATGTAATCTACTGAACCCGATACATAATTACCGAATACAGACAGCGTATTTTTAAATATATTTTCACCAACGGTTGAAAGACCAAATAATGTAGGTACACTTTGGAAAATACCAAGAACAAGTGAACCAGAAGTAAAGTCTTCAAATTCGGTGGCAGTCCCGGCGTCGGCATCTGAACTAAGCAGTAGTTTTGCTGGTGTTTGTATTCCTACTTGTTTAATGTATAAACTTGTTCCATCAAAAATAATGGTTCCGTCATTTAATGCATTAAAGTCTGTTGGATTATCAACAAGAGGTTTTAAATTTCCCAATATAAAAAACTGACTACTTCGTATAGCTCCAGAAACATCCATTGATACACGTTCGTTACCGAAAACCGCACGTTGGGTTGTTTGAGCGGGGTCATGATTTATTAATACAGCGTTGTGTCCAGAGGTTCTACTTAAGATAGACATAGCGATGGTTTTGTTTTGAGATACATCTATTGTGTTTGTAAATACGGTTCCATCATACGTGGTTTCGTAGTTTTCATTACTAACTACAAATGCCATACCCGCTTCGGCGCGTTCTCCGGTGATTTCATCGAAACGTTCATAAAATGCTATACCGGTGGCGTCTGTTCCGTCGGATTCTTCATTTAAACAAATGGCTGGAATACTTTGTTTTGGAAATTCATTCGCAAATGTATTGGCTGTATTTTTTCCAAATGAGAGACGACAAGAAGGATTGTATGTCCCCAAACCCATTGTTAAGTCATCTGCGTATGAAGTAATTGTAGTAAATTCAGAAACGCCTTCTTCCATATCGGTTAAACTAAATACATTACTTTCTGAATATGAAGAAGATTGGTCGGACCGATATTGCCCTTGTTCCCCATGTTTAGCCATATTTTGTGTTGAAGTCATTATTTATATATATAAATAATATTTAATAATTGTTCTATTTAAACTTGATTTTTTTTTCTCATTATAGTTTTACAAAGCATATATGGTAAAAAGTAAAATTTATGTAAATATATTTATATTTAGATAAATTAAAAAATGGCATATAAGATAGAGTTATCATTAAAGTTAAAGCAACAATCCAATATCACACATACTATCGATGATATAATAAACAATTCTTATAAACATACTTGTGTCAATCATTATGTAAATTATGAATATGTTTATAAGAAAAAGATAGTAATACGAAACAGTTGTGTGATTAGTTTAACTTTTGATGATGAACCAAAGGAAATAAGTAAATTTATAAGAAAAATAAAGAAAAATAGAACGATAAGTATAGAAAGTATATCATATGAGGATACTACTACTGAGTTATTGTATGCTTCTAAGCAGTATTTAAATATTATGGAGAAGTCTCAAATGAAGGAATATTTGGAGAGAAAAAAAGAGGGATTGTTGGATACTGAGTCTGTGATAATGGTGGAAGTATATAAGAAGCGATAAGTAATATTTTAACCAATATATGTAAAATATTGCTTTGTTTATTTGCTTTGTTTCTTTTTTGTTTTGTTTTGTCGCTTGTTTTTGTTTTGTTTACTTTTTGCTTTGTTTTTCTTTGTAGACTTCTTTTTTTTGCTTTGTTTCTTTTTTGATTTTTTTTGCTTTGTTTCTTTGTCTAGCATTATTTGTAAACGTTCTTTTAATGATATTTCTTTGTTATTCATTACCTTTGTAAATAAATCATTTATATCTTTGTTTGTAAGTTTGTATTCGTGTAGGTCTTTGTTATTTTTCAAGACAATATTTGCTTTTTCCCCATCGTAATCAAATGCAAATTGTTTATTAAGAACTACTTTTCCATTAACAGTTTTCATTATTTTACCTGTCTGTAAAGTATATTCTGAATTCATTGTGTATAAATAATATTTATATTAAAAATTTGTAAAACTAATTTGTATTAGTAGTAATTTGTATTAAATCGTATTTTATTATGTATATTATAAATATATAAACAATATACATAATTATGGAAGCAGAAAAAACATTAAATAAGATTAGAAAACTTAAGCCAACCAATGAAAATGTTAAGAAAAATCCTAAGAAATCAGCATTGTATAAAATGATATCTACAATGTATGAGAAAAACTATAATTTGAAAATAAAGTAAGGCGAAGTCAAGTAAAGTTGAGTAAAGTTAAGCGAAATGTAAATTGATAAAAAAAACTAACTTGTATTTGGTGTTATACAAATTTATACTGATAACTACGATTATAAATATAAATACAACTTTTATATAAATACAACTTTTATATAAATACAACTTTTAAATATATACAATGTCTTACAATAACGATTTTATCAATGTATTAAGTCAATTACAAAGTCATTATCAAGTAAAAGGGTCTTTTATGAAATCTCGTGCTTATGAAAAAGCCCGTGACTCTATTATTCTCCATGATAAGGACATCACAAGTTTAAGTCAATTAAAAGACATACCAAATGTTGGTAAATCAACTATTGGTAAGTTAAAGGAATGGGTTGAGACTGGTAAGGTTGATGTATTGGAACAAGCCAAAAACGACCCTGAAATTATGTTTACCAATGTTTATGGAATTGGTCCTAAAAAAGCCAAAGAGTTGGTAACAAAACATGGTATCAAAACCATTAAAGAATTACGTAATAAACAAGACGATGTTTTAAACGATGTTCAAAAAAAAGGACTCGCTTACTATGAAGACATCTTAAAGCGTATTCCACGTGAAGAAATTGTGGAGTATGAAACTAAGATGTTAGAGTTATTTAATAAGGTAAAAAACGAGAAAAGCACGTTAAATATTGTTGGTTCTTACCGCCGTGGAAAGTTGGACTCAGGTGATATTGATATTATTATTTGTGATGAAAACGATGACAATACTGTATTCAACGACTTTTTAGACTTAATGATAAAGGAAAAGCTATTGATTGAAGTATTGTCTAGGGGCAATATTAAAAGTTTGGGTATCTCTAAACTAGGCAATCGTCCTGCAAGAAGGGTTGACTTTATGTTTACTCCGCGAAATGAGAATGCTTTTGCCATACTATACTTTACTGGAAGCAAAGAATTCAACACTGCTATGAGGTCTCAGGCATTAAAGATGGGTTATAGTTTAAATGAACACGGGATATACAAAATGAACGGTAAGAAAAAGGGTGAAAAATTGACAAAACAGTTTTCCACTGAAAAAGATGTATTTGATTTCCTAGACATTGAATATACTAAACCCGAAGATAGAAAGGGTGCTAATTCAATGGTAATAAAAGCAGAAAAAAGAAGTGTTTCCAAACCAAAAACTCTTAAAAAGGTAAAGGTAAAATCAAGAACTCCTGGACACAAAACATTGAAAAAAAGAAAGACAAAAAGTGTTAAAATGGGGGAAAATAAAAAAGTAAATGATGTAAATAAAAAGGTAAAGAATGATGTAAACAAAAAGGTAAAGAATGATGTAAATAAAAAGGTAAAGAATGATGTAAATATAAAAACAAAAAAAACAGTAAAAACAAAAACAAAAAAAAGTGTTAAAATGGGGGAAAATGAGGTGGTTGGATTGGTAGATACATTTAAAAAAAAAGGAGGGGATTTTTTAAAAACGTTGTCAGAACATCAGTTAAGTGAGATGGTGATATTGGCAAATAAAAAGTATTACTGTAATGATGAAAGTGTTATGACCGATGGTCAGTATGACTTGTTGAAAGAATACGTAGAAGATATGTTTCCGGAAAATGAGGTGGTAAAGGAAGGACACACTTCATGCGACGTTGCTGTAGATAAAAAAAAGGTGGTGCTTCCTTATGAGATGTGGTCAATGGACAAATTAAAAGATGAAAAATCAATCCAAAACAAACTAAACAAATATAAAGGACCTTATGTGTTGAGTACCAAAATGGACGGTATTTCCGTGTTGTATTATGCAGAAGGTAAATACAAAACCAACCCGCAATTATATACCAGAGGAAATGGTAAAAAAGGACAAGACATTACCCATTTGCTTCCATATTTAAAGTTGCCTAAGTTGAGTGATGTAACCATTCGCGGAGAACTTATTATTAAAAAGGCGGTGTTTCAAAGCAAATATTCCGGTAAATTTTCCAATGCTAGAAATTTCGTATCTGGTATCGCAAACAGTAAAAAAATCACAAACTCATTGCGTAAGATGGTAAGTGATTTAAATTTTATTGCTTATGAGGTAATCCACCCTAAAATGTCTCCCGCTCAACAAATGAATTATTTGGCAACCCATTGGGGCAAAGAGCAAACCGTATTGTTTAAAGTAGAGAAAACAGTGGACAAGGAACTGTTATCGGAGTATTTAATGAAATGGCGAGACAATTATGAATATGAAATAGACGGTATAATTGTTACTCATGATGAGATATTTCCACGCCGTTCCAAAAATCCAGAACATGCATTTGCTTTTAAAATGGTATTGTCGGACCAGATTGTAGAGGCTATTGTAGTGGACGTGTTATGGTCTCCTAGTAAAGATGGATATTTAAAACCACGTGTAAAACTACAACCAGTAAATATTGGGGGTGCTACTATTGAATACGCTACCGCACACAATGCTGCGTTTGTTAGAGACAATGGTTTGGGAGTTGGTTCAGTGGTTCAATTGATACGAAGTGGTGATGTAATTCCAAAGGTTCATAAAATGATACACAAGGCAGAACCCAAAATGCCTAGTGATTATGAATATGTGTGGACCAAAGGTAATGTTGATATCAAGTTGTCTGGTGATGATTTAAAGGAAAACATGATTGTGAAAACCAAGGTAATAGAAGAGTTCTTTAAAAAGTTGGAGGTGGTAGGATTAGGGTATAAAAATGTGGTGAAATTGTATGATGCGGGTTACGATACTATTGAAAAGGTTGTGAAAATGAAGGTAGATGACGTTGCTGATTTGTCTGGTATGGGTAAAAAATCGGGGGAGAAGATTGTGGAGAGTATCAACGAAAGGTTGAGGTTGGTTGATTTGCATGTTATGATGGCGGCCAGTCATTGTTTTGGTAGGGGAATTGGGTCGAGAAAAATGAAGGAATTGTTGATACATTACCCCTTTATTATATCAAGTAAGGAAGACGATAAAGTAAAGTTGAAAAAGGTTGGTGAATTGAAGGGGTTTAATATAAAAACAGCAAAGCAAATAGTGCCTTATATAAATGATTTTAAAAATTTTGCTAATAAATTGGGTGTTCTTTACAAGGTATATGATTTAAGATTGTTTGAAATGGCTAAGACCAACAAACATCCTTTGTTGAGTAAAAAGCTAGTAGTAACTGGAAAGCGAGACAAGGCATTGATGAAATCGTTAAAAGATATTGGTGTATCATTGGGGTCGTCCGTAAGCAATCAAACTGATTATGTTATTGTTGGTTCATTAAGTGAAGAAACTGGTAAAGTAGCAACTGCTAAAAAATTGGGAGTTACTATTATAACAGTGGAGGATTTCACTAAGAAATATTTATAAAATATATGGTGTATAAAACACTATATATTTTTGTTTATTGTATATTACATATTATATTACATATTATATTACATATTATATTACATATTACAAATAAGACGTTTCTGATTTCAATCGAATAAGGTAGGGGAAACAGTGTTTTAATTCGTTGTCTTCGTCTGCTACTTTCTTTTTTAAAAAATAAGAAAGGTATGAGTTGTGAGAAACAATTGCTATGTTAGTTTCTTTTCGTGACAATATAAATTTTTTCATTTGTTTTACTCTTTCTTCAAGTGATTCTACCGTTTCAATATTGGTTTCATTCCATAAACTGTCTTTTTCAGATAGAAATTTAAAATTCACAGAGGTATGATACTTAAGAACAAGTTCTTTTTTGTCTTTTCTATGATTGATTGGTTCGTATGAACCAGGATATTCTTTTAATCCATCAAAGGCAAGTAGTTTAATATTGGAATCTTTAAAGATGTTTTTGGCAGTTTGAATAGTTCTAGTAAGTGGTGAGACCAATACCAATTCAATGTTGTTTTTTTCCAACCAATTTTCACCCAATATATTGGATTCTATTTCTCCTTCCTGTGTTAAACTACTATCACGTATAGTCATGTATGCTTTTTCTCCTATCTCATGAAACAACACATTGTGTTCTGCTGTGCCATGTCTTATACAATATACATTTTTCATTTTACAATATACATATACATATAAAGTTGTCTTTAATTAATATTAATATTAATGAAAAACATTTGTGTTTTGTTTTGTTGTGTTTTGTTTTGTGGTGTTTTTGTTGTGTCAGGGAGTTACTTGAGAATGATTGAGATAATAATCAGAGTGTTGTTTATTATTTTCGTAGCGGTTTAATAATGTTTCCATACCTATTATAGTTTTTTTGTGAACAAATGTTTTTATTTTTGTTTTGATATCAATGCTTTGTGAATTTGTTCCATAAATAATTGCGTTGTTGGTAAGTTGAATTCGTAATGGTAATTCTATTGTAAGTGCGAATTGTAGTAGTTTTTGTTGTATTTTACAAAATAGTTGAAATGCATGGTTTTTATTGAACTCGACCCATTTTTCTTTTTGGTTTATATAAACATACGTTATGTTTGATGTAGTAAATGAGTATATTGTTTCAGTGTAATCATCTATTACTTCTTCTACCAAGTCACAATAACCTTTTAAATATCCATGCTTTGTTAAGTGGTCATAATGTGTTTTTTTTAATTCTATATTTAACAAACAATCTTCAAATGATTTTGGTGGTGTTGCGTTTTCTATAAGCCATTTTAGTTTGTTTTTGATGATTTTGTTTCTTGATTCTAGCATTTTCTCCATATGTCGTATGCGTTCCGATTGAACGTATAAAATATCCAATACTTGATTTAGTTTTCTATTTAATGATAATGTATCAACACGTTCTCTTTCTGTTTCAATAGATGTTTTACGTTTCTTTTTTAAAGCATCCTTTGTTTTACAAGCATTAAAATGTCTTTCAAATAATGAATGTCTTATGTATTTCTTTCCACAAAACCCACACTTAAATTTGATTTTTTTTCTTGTTTTAAACTTTTCATTGATGCAAACATCTAACTCGTTTAAGTTAGTGTCGTTTTTTGTTGATATCATTTCGATGATACAATGTTTCTAATCATATATTTAATTCAATTTTTTAGTATATAATTGGGTAGTGTAATGTGGTAGTGTAATGCGGTAGTGTAATATAATTATACGTATCATAATAAAATATCCATAATATTTATATGTCTATAAATAGTTGTCATGGAGCCAGTATTAGTATTCCTGATACGCGTTTAAATCAAAAACAAAGTAAGTTAGCATCGTCTCTTCATACCGACCATAAAAAAATAATAAATGTTATACAATCCAATGATGGACAGGGCCAAACCACTACGGTAAACAACAATTGCCCAAACAATAAACAAATCACAAATGTGGGTGGTCCCGGTGATTTTATTCAATCCACTCCTCCCATCTACTATTCTGGTAATATGTTAAAAAATAGATTGGTAGATAGAAAACCAGGTGTTGATGTCAAGCATAATAGTTATGAACGCTATTTAGCAAGGAAAAAAGGTTATGTATTTCAACAGCAAATATGCTAATAAATAAATTATATGTGGTATATGTATACATATGGCTGATAAACATAAATTACACAATATAAATAATAAGTTTGCTGATTCATTGAAAAAATTAAGGGAGAGAAAGTCAAAATTAGAAATGGAAATAGCGGAACATACTAGGGAAAAAGATGATTTGGTTGTATCCCTTACGGAGTTAAAAACCAAGTTAAAGATAGTAATAGAATTATTGGTAAGCAAAACCAAGAATTTAAACGATACTAATAAGGCTATTGCCAACTCAGAGAAAATATATAATAATATACTGAATGCATCAGAGAATTTATTGAAGATGATTATGAAAGAAGAAGATAAAGATATCACGAAAAAATAGATGGTATCTTATATTATGTTATAATTAATTGTAAATAGTTGTAAATTTACAATTAATTTATTTGTGTTAATGATGTGTTGTTATTTGTGTTAATGATGTGTTGTTATTTGTGTTAATGTTAGTTGAAAATACTTAGAATTTAATGTATGTTGTATATAATGAGTGATTCCTTTTGGTATCTATTGATAGGAGGAACTGCTAGTATTATTTCACGAACATGTACGTCTCCATTGGAGATATACCGATTGCAAAAACAAAATCGGTTTATGCCTGGTAGTAGTTTTGGGCACATATTAAAATATGAAGGAGTGTTGGGATTTTGGAAAGGAAATGGTGTAAATTGCATGCGTGTCTTTCCTCAGTATGCTATTAACTATAGCGTATACCGCAACATATTGAAACATTTGGAGTTTGAAAATAAATTTCACAACATATTTATTTCTAGTTTTTTAGCAGGTTCAATGTCTATGCTGTGTATATATCCGTTGGAAACTAGTCGCACCTTTTTATCGTTACAAAGTAATAAGGCACAATACAATGGGTTTTTAGATATTATTAGAAAGGTTCCGTTTAAAAATTTGTATGGCGGGGCAATGATGAGTATGATGGGATTTGCTCCATGGAATGCTATTAGTTTGACAAGTTTCAATTATTACAAAGATTTTTTACATGAACGATACAATATAGAAAACCCAAACATAACCAAGTTATTTTGCGGAGGCTTTGCTGGATTAACAGCTATATCAATTACGTATCCAACTGACTTGATACGAAGGCGACTACAATTACAACATTTTGGTTCTAGTGAAGTTCCAAAGTATACAGGGATTATTAACTGTGCTTCTACTATATTGAAAACAGAGGGGATAAAGGGGTTGTATCGTGGTCTTCCTGCTGCTTATGTAAAAACATTTCCCACATTGGCAGTTCAATTGTATATGATTGATACATTGGGAGAGATGCATAAACGGTATATAGCGGATAATGAAGAATAGATAAAGTTATAATAGATTTTTGTATAATTTTATAAATATATGAAATTATATATATATGATAGATTTCGATAGCAATTATTTGCCTGTTTTTTTGTATTCTCATGCCGGTTTTGCTGAATACGATGAAGCGTGTAAGGTAGCCAATCCAAAGATTAGTGGTGAAGTTAGTGGGGAAGGATTGGTGAAATCATTTACAAAACTAGACGACTTTTTTACAAAGGTTCCAGATGATATGATTGTAGTGGACCCTATTCCTTCTGGACTACTGTGTATGTCGAGTTGGGAGGTAGATGAAATGTTTCCATGGTTTATTAGTTCATCTGGAAGCAATGCTTTTTTAAACAAAGACAAATTACCAATTCAAAAATTAAAAAACAAGGATATAGCATCAAGTGAAATAGATATTTTACAACATTTATACAATAATAGAAAAGTGTATTATGGGGGTGATGAAATAAACAATTACCGTATTACATTTGATACAAATACAGGTGATATTCCTTGGGGAATACGCATTCCTATCTATAAAAACAAAGAAGGAAAATATAGAGAAGGAAATATAGTATTGAATAATGATAATTCAGTAAAGATTGATATGGTTGGTGAAAAATGGAGTAGGCAATATAGCACTGCTAGAAACGACCAATGTATTTATTTAGACGAGGTTTTAAAGAAAATACGGGAACTTGTTGATGAAATTTATACCAATAAACCAAAGATAATATTGTATTTGGTTTCATGTAGAAAGCAACCAGACTATGAATTTATATATGAAGACGACCCTGAATTTAAGAAAGATTTGTTGAATAGACAGTTGGCTGTAGACACATTGGGAAGAGAAAATGTTCCTGTCGGTGGTCTTAGTGATAGAAAGTTGAGGGGACAGCAAACGTTTACTTATGAAGGTGACGATGATGATGTTGAAAAGCAGAAAAAATATCAGAAACGCTTGTTGGATATTCAAATTAACAGTAGACCTCCAAAGAAATCAAGAAAGCGAAAAAGAGGGGGAGGTAAGCCACGTAAAAAGAAAACAATAAAGGTTAAGCATGGTAAATATAAAAGGGAAAAATCTAAAAAAAAACGAGGAAAGTCAAAAAGAAAGGGTAAAAAATAACTTTTAAAAATGTGGAGTATTATATAATGAGTCGTCATCAAGTATCAATATATAATAAAGAAATGAATGGGGAAGTTACTACCCCTAATTGTTTAATAGATGAAATGTTTGAAATGTTGGATGAGGATGTGTTTAAAAATAGTGATGTGAGATGGCTTGACCCATGTGCTGGAACAGGTGTTTTCTTTGAAAGGTTGTTTTCCAAACATTTACTATCTCTCCCTTTTCCAAAAAATAAAAACTTTTATACTACAGAAATTAATGCAAACCATGTTGATTTATTAAAACAAAAGTTTGGAAACTTGGTAAATGTAAATCATTGTAATTTTCTACAATTTAAGCAAGACGAATTTGATGTCGTTGTAGCAAACCCTCCCTTCCAAACTGGTGGTAGTATTAAAGTCCCTACTATGAAAAAAGACAAGAAAAAAGACGGTAAAGAAATGTGGAGTTATTTTGTAAAGCATTCTTTATCACTTTTAAAAGATAATGGTGTCTTGCTTATGATAACTCCTACGATTTGGTTGAAAAGAGACCATAAAATGCACGAATATATGATGAAATATCAAGTCAAGCAAATAAAGTGTTACGATGCTGGAGAAGCAAACAAGTTATTTCGTGGAAAGTGTCAAAGTCCGGTTGTTTTATTTCGATTAGATAAAACTTTGGTGAATAATTTTGTTCAAAATATAAAAGTGGGAGAGATGTTTTATAGATGTGGAATTGAAGAGTCTATTCCTATGAAGTATTATGGTATTCTAAGTAAGTTGAGACCTTATGTTAAAAAATATGGGTGTTTAAATGTAGTGAAAACAAGTATGCGCCCTGGTCGTCCCAAAGACTTGGTGGTTAGCAAAACACAAAATGAAATGTTTCCTTACATCAATATTAAAACTTGTTTGTTGAAAAAGGGAGAGAAAGGTTGTAAAAACATCTCTCCCTTTTTGGTAACAGAATATTCTAATATTCCTTGTGTTTTTTATGGAATGAAAAAGTTAGTATTGGCACATAAAATGAAAGGGTATTGTTATTTTGATAAAGAAGGGGAGTATGGGATATCCAATCGCGACAATTACGTTTTAGTAGATTATACAGAAAAGGAAATGGAGGTCTTGAATCGGTTTTTAAATCTTGAATGTGTAATGGATTGGTTTGATGCCACACGATATCGCATGCGATATTTGGAACGATATATCTTTGATTTTATTCCCAATGTCAATTGTCTCCCAAACTTTCCCACTGATATAACGGAGAAAAGTGTTAAAAGTTATTTTGGAATGTAAAACATCTCTCCCTAATTTAAATTTATTCATACAAAACATCTAACATATTGGATTCATTCATACTAATAAACGATTGAGTTGGACGATATCTTGAACGTCTGGAATCTTGTGTAAAAGAAAGTTCTATTTTACTGGTTTGCATATCTATTTCAGGGAGAGATATAAAGTTGTTTTCGTGTGTATTTATTGATGTGTGTTGTATCAATTGTTCTGCTTCGGATGTTGTATTTGCTGTTTGCCTATTGACATATTCAACATTTTCATCGATTAATGTTTTAATAAATATATAACAATGGCAACAATAATACGAACCAACCGTCCCTAAACAAATATATTCAAAAGACATTTATATAATATTATAATTAAAAGTAAAAATCACTATAATATTATTTTCTAATTAATATTATTCTGTGAATCAAATAAAGTAACTAAAACAAATATCATTTAATTGTGTTTTTATATAAAATTAACGCACGTATTTAATGCATATCATAAACAAATGAGAAAAAGAAAACTATCCGATGATGGTTTAACATTATTTAACATAGCATTACACAAACACCATGAAGCACAATGTATTAAAAGTGGTATAAAATGTTATGGAAAAATAAAGCAATTGTTGTTTAAAATGTGGACTACTGAATACGATATTGAATTAGATATAGCAAAGAAAAATCTGCGAAATTCATCGAAATCATTGTATCGTTATTTACAAAATGATGGTGATATGATACCAGCTTTTGTAGACAATGCGATTATCAATATTATTATGCTGATATTAACCAAAGATTCGCAATTATGCACTTACAATCAAATCAAAATGAATTATGGATTTTACTGTAACTTGGCATTAAAAGCACAAATGGAAAAAGACCATCATACCGCATTGTTGTTGTCGTGTGCTTTACAACATTATTGTTTTGATATGTTAAAAATAAAACCAAAATATCACGACAAACTCCATAAATTGGCGGAAACATACGGTTCTCCATTAACGTGTTATTCCAAACATATGAAGGAGTTTTTAAAAGTAAATGATTTTGAATACTTGCCATCTGTAATGATTATGCAGATGCAACTTAAGAAAACACAAGAACAAAGCAAAGGTTTGAAATTTGTAAAGCGAAATTCCAAAAATTTAGATATGTTAAAGCAGTCATTGTCACAAAAAGTAGAGGATTATTACACCCATTATAAAAACAACAACGATTTAATTGATATATACAACTTAAACCCTCTCCATCAATTCGATTTATTGTTATCATCGAAAGGGGATAAAATCACCACCAAACTGTTTGACTTGGTAGGAAATGTTAAAATAAAAAATAAAATAGGAAAGGTTTGAAATCGATAGTATGGTACAGACGAGTTGAAATCGATAGGGAAAAATTGAAATAAATAATACAAAATTTGTATTTTGTAATTACAATAAAATACAAATGAAACAAATCGGTGTAACTAGGTTTACAGATGATACATACAAAGAAAATTTAGAATGGAAAAAGCGAAAACAATATACTGGTTGTGTGTATGGATTAGACCGTGAATTATCAATGTTGGATTTCAACTATTTAAAAGAAATATATACCATTGACATACGATGTAGTCCAAATACCAAAAAATCACCACCACATATTTATGGAATCGGTAAAATAAAATGTATAACAAAATATGAATGGCGGTCGCGTATATACACCAATCATGAATTCAATAGATTTGTGTATAAAGGAGATAAATATTTAACTAGAGACGAATTGATAATAAATAACGAAAACAAAGAAACCATTGAAAATCTCGAAAAACTATTGTGTACTGGTGCTGGTCATTTTAAAAGAGGGGATGGAATAAGTAAATTATCGTATGAACGCATTATGACATTTGACCCAAATCGCAAGCCGATACCTCAGAGATGTTTGAAATGTGGATTACTTAAAAAAGGACACGTATGTAAAAGAAAAGATTCCAAAGTAAAAATATCCCTTCCAAAACGATGTAAAATATGTCAGGACCCACTTAAGCAACACGGTGGTAGAGCACATATATGCTTGGGTAGAAAACAAAACAAAGAATTTCTGAGAAAGGTATTTAAATTGTTGGATTATGTTGATAAAGATGTTGATAAAGATGTTGATAAAGATGTTGATAAAGATATAAATGAAATAACTTATTGATGAAATAACTTATTAAATAAATATGTTTTTATTTATATAATAAGATGAGTAGTGATAATACTGATTTTGATGTTGATAATTATAGTATGGAAGATTTGGTTCATATATTAAAGCTACAACATAAAACCCCATTAGCAAAGGCAGATATCATAGAAGCAGTAGAAAATATGGTAGAAACATTTAAAGGACAACCAAAGTATGTAAAGTTTTTTTTAAACGTCCAAAGTAAATTATTAAAAGAAAAAGATTTGTTTACAGAACCATTGGCTGAAAAACAAGCAGAAGAAGATATGGAAACCATTGAAGAAATGCATAAATTAGTCAAGGAAGTTGCTCCAGATACTATAATACAAACACCTGGTGTAATCAACGGAGACAACAATACAAATATTACTACTATAAATCGTATTATTAGTTTTGACAGTCAATTTCGTGCTATGCTGGACCCTGTTTCTGTTGCTGGATGTAGCACAATTACTCAGGAAAACAGCAACAATTTAACCGATAATCCGTCGGATTACACGATTGATTTGTCACGTCCAGTAAACAATGTAACCAAAATAAAATTAGTTGGAGTATCTATACCAATTACATGGTATGTATTTAGTGGTGATTATGGAACCAACTATGTTGATATTTCTCTTAATGGTGTTCATCAAACATTATCCATTGATGAAGGAAACTATACAAGCACACAATTGATGAATGCTTTAAATACATCTGCCAGTGATTTATCCATGAATATTGTATTTTCATATAGTGAAATAAACAGTAAAATTACGGTAGAAAACAACACAGAAAGCGACATAGAAATCAATTGGTATTATCCTATAAACGATGGTTCATGTGGATATGCTGAAGGTCAAAAAATGGACTATAATTTGGGTTGGTTATTAGGGTTTCGTGATAGAAGTAATTTCGTAGGCGATGGTTTGTCTATTACAGGGACTGGTGTATTAAATTTAAAAGGGTTTGATTATTTGTTTATATCACTCGATGATTTTGTAAACAATAAACCAAATCAAGATTTAATAACCAATGTAAAGCAAAAAAATATATACAAACTGCCAAAATATTACAACAAACACACTATGGACCAAGATTGTAGTGGGGCTACCTTTCCTGCGAATTGCATGCCGACGCCATCAACTTGTGGAGACGTGCCTCAAAATCCAGACGATAGAAGCAAGTTAACACAAAAACAATTGTATACCGTAGACCAAATTAAATCGGCAATGGATGGTATTGATGTAGACAGATATGGTGCTCCTACTACTGCTGACTTATTGGTGAAATTATTGGTGGATTTTAGTTTTGGTGACAAGTTAATGCTAGGAGATGGTGATTTAAATATTATAGGAGAAAGGGAATACTTTGGACCAGTAACATTGAGGAAATTTAAAGTAAAACTGTTGAGCAAGTATGGTCATATTATTAATTTAAATGAAAGTGATTGGACATTTACTATTCAAACAACGGAAAACTATTAATATAATAACCCTAACATCAACCCTAATATTAACCACTAGATGATATTACAACAGTTGTATCGGTTGTATTTTGGTGTTGTTAAATCTATTGTTTTGTATTTTTTAATACCATTTACTTTGTGTGGTATGTCTTTGGTATTTTTGTGAATATGTTCGGTGAATTTTCTGAAACATTCATTAATATTACAGCCCGACTTTGCACTGGTTCCATAAAACAATATGTTATTATTATCACAATAGTTTTGTATTAAATCGTGTGTTTTGGTATCGTCAAAGTTGTCTATTTTATTAAGAATCACCATAAAAAATATAGTTGGTTGGGTGTGTATTTGTTTTTTCCAATACTCATTTTTCCAATATTCAATATTTTCTATTTGGTCTTCTGTATTATCATCAACTACAATGATTACTCCAATTGTATTTCTATAATAAGTATTAATAATAGACCTAAATGCTTCTTGACCTGCTGTATCCCATATTTGAATACGTATCAGTTTATCGTCTAATGCTATGGATTTACAAGAGAAATCAACTCCAATGGTGGTATTGTAATTATCACCATAGTCGTTGTATACGTATTGCCTTACTATTGATGTTTTGCCTACTCCTGCTTCTCCTATTACAACGTATTTATATATATAATCACAATCCGTATTTGTTATATTTTTAGTCATATAAAATAGTATAACATAAAACTTTTAAATTTATCTTAAAGTAATGTGTAAATATATTAAATATATTTGATGTCAATTATACAATGGAAATAATAAGTTCAAATGTAAAAGAAAAAGCAGATATGATATTAGAACCTTTACAGGTGATGATAGAATTAAGTATGCTTGCTTACTGTGAAATAGGAACAAAACTAAGTGTAGATGAAAACTTGTTAACATTACATCAACCATCATATGTTCAAGGAATTATAAGATGGTGGAAAAATGATAAAAAGCAAGATATTCACTATTTGTTTCATGCAATACGTCGATATTATATATGGTATAAAACTCAAAACCATAAGATATTTAACTTTATATTGGAAAAGGCTATTGTAGGGTTGAATCGATTGATAGAAACGTATAAAAAGTGTGACGAACGTTCTATACTACAAACCTTATCGTTGTATAAAAACGTATTGGATTTAGACAACTCAGAACTATTTAAAGATAAATCAGAAGATGCTGTTAATATGGACAAGGTGTTTAAAAACATTATAGGTATTTACGATGATAAAATGATACGGGTAGTGTATAATATGTTGTTGTTGATGGAAGAAAACAAAGGGTCGCAACAAGTGGTGGACTCTTATTTGGTAGCATTACAGTATTTTATGGTGCCAATAAATGAAAAAATCAGAAGTTGGATACAAGAAAACTTGGTAATGTGATAAAAAAGGAATTTATATATTAAATAAAATGTATATTTAATATATAATAATGACATCAATGGCTGTGGATGGTAGTATTGGTTTAACTGAATTAAAAGAAAAAATGTTGACGCGATTGGCGTTAAACGAAAGTATCTTGAAACATTGGACAATAAATGAATATTTAAATAAAAAGGAAACGTTTAATGGAAAGGCATATGAACGACATTTAAATAGTGTAATAAATCTAACCCTTAGTTCGTTGGATAATATGGGGTTGATTAGTATCAAAGATGGACAAAAAGGTGGGGCGTATAGTATTAAAGTATATTTCATTGCTGTGATATTGGCGGCAATGTATGGGGTATTGGATTATGGGCAAAAACACCAAATAACTCTTGCGGTTAAAATGATGGACAAACAAATCGATGCGATTAGTGAAGAGTTGACAGTAAGTGCCCCCCACACTTCT
>Ga0181565_10000315_pt1 | contig 35526 bp, 36 predicted proteins | sample 101ome_16_FD_129661 | JGI IMG/M metagenome (GOLD analysis project Ga0181565, IMG submission 129661) | Coastal salt marsh microbial communities from the Groves Creek Marsh, Skidaway Island, Georgia - 101401AT metaG (megahit assembly) | ecosystem: Environmental > Aquatic > Marine > Intertidal... | reverse complement strand
TCGGGGGACCCGACGAGCGGAAGAACGTCCCGAGGGTGCTCCGGGCTTGGGCCGCGCTCGACGCCGAGGCGAGATCGGGTCGCCGGCTCGTTGTTGTCGGGGGAGGTGACCGCGTCACGAGAGATCGCTGGAACCATGAGGTGGTGCATCTCGGCATCTCCGACTCGGTGCGACTCGTCGGCTCGATTCCCGAGTCGGAGTTGATCGCGCTGTTGCGTACCGCCGAACTCAGCGTCTTCCCGTCCACCGAGGAGGGTTTCGGGCTCCCGGTGGTGGAGGCCGCTGCCTGCGGCTGTCCCGTGATCTGCTCACGGGGCTCATCGCTCGATCAGGTGATCGGTGACCCGTCGGCCCAGTTCGACCCGTATGACGTCGTGGCGATGGCCGGCTCGATCACGGCGGCCCTGAACGACGCCGACCACCGCGGGCACCTGCAGACGGTCGCTCGGGAGGTGGCCACCACCTGGACGGTCGAGGCCCTCGGGCACCGTGTCGCCGACGCGCTGCGCGACCATCGGCCCGAGTCGACCAGGCAGCCCATCCGCCCACCGCGACGTCGGATCGCCGTCGGGGCGGAGACACTGGACCGCGCGAGAGAGCTCGCCGCGCACCGGGCCGAACCGGTGTCGTCCCTCCTCGTCGGCGGGACCGGACTGGCCGATCTGGAGCGGTCATCCGACCTCGACGAGGCGTTGCGCCCCGTCGGCATGGTCGGTCGTGACGTCGGCGCCGACGAGTTCGACCTCATCGTGCTCGATGACGTTGCCCCCGCGAGCACCATGACCGGACGCCGTCGAGAGGTCGAGGCGCAGCGGTGACCACCGAGCCTCGGATCCGCATCGTCGTCCTCACCTACGACGGCGGGCAGATGACGATCGACTGCCTGACCTCGATCCGCGCCCTCGACTGGCCATCGGATCGACTCGAAGTCGTCCTCGTCGACAACGGCTCCCTCGACGATGTCGCCGAGCGGGTACGACGCGAGTTCCCGGAGGTGGTCGTCCTCGAGCCGCTCGCCAACCTCGGTTTCGCCGGGGGGTGCAACCTCGGGATCCGCCATGGTGTGGAGGGATCCCTCGCTGAGCACTTCGACCATGTCGCCCTCATCAACAACGACGCGACGATCGAGTCCACCTGGCTCCGTTCGATGGTCGCCGCCATGGAGGATGCCGATGACATCGGCGGCGTCGCCTCCAAGATGCTCTTCGCCGACCGCTTCCACGGGCTCACCATCAACGTCGATGGCGTCGAGGCCAGCGATCCGGGCCGCGCCCTCGGCGTCTGCCTGTCAGCGGTCCGGATCAATGAGGCGCGCGACGACGATCGACTCCGCTTCGATGAGGGCTTCCACGGCCCGGTCGACCCCGACCGGGCCCGCGACGAGGAGTTCGCCCGGTGGACCCGGGACCGGGCCGAGCTCCGCCTGGTCGCCGGTTCCGGCGCGCCCGGACGGGTCTCACTCCGACTGTCGGCCAAAGAGGCCCACGATGTGACGTTGCGATCCGACATCGACACCGTCACCGCCCAAATCGGTGAGCACGGCGAGCGGCAGGCCACCTGGGTCGAGATCGAGGTCGGCGAGGCCGAGTTCGACGTGATCAACAACGTCGGCTCAGAGCTCTACCGCATGGGTTTCGCCGGCGACCGCGGGTTCACCGAGCGCGACACCGACCAGTACGAGGAGGGCTGCGAGGTGTTCGCGTGGTGCGGGGGAGCGGCACTGCTCCGGGCGGCGCACCTCGACGCCATCGGCCTCTTCGATGAGCATCTCTTCCTCTACTACGAGGACACCGACCTGGCCTGGCGCGCCCGACGGGCCGGTTGGCGTCACGTCTACGAACCGTCGGCCACGGTGCGCCACCGACACGCGCAGACCAGCGAGGTGGGCTCCGACGTGTTTCGCTTCCACACCGAACGAAACCGACTCCTCGTCGCCGCGAGGAACGCGCCGTTGCGACTGGTGGCCCTCACCCTGCTGGCCGAGACGCGGCACTGCGTCCGGGTCAACCTCGCCCTGCTCGTGAAGCGCCCCCTCACCTTGAAGATGCCGTCTCGAATCGAGCCCCGGCACCGACGACGGGTCCTCGGCGCGGCCCTGCGATCGCTACCCCGGTATTTGGCCTCCCGTCGCTCCCTCGGGGGGCGGCCTTCCGGTGTCGCGGCGCCGTCGCGATCCGCTGTCCACCGCCGATGGGAGCGATCGAAGTGGTGAAGCGCGTCGGCATTTACAACCTGTACTGGTCGACCTACGGCGGTGGGGAGCAGGTGGCGGGCACCCTCGCCGCCCACCTCGCCCGACGCGAGGACATCGAGGTCACCCTGTTCGGACCGGAACCGGTCGACATCGCCGCCTCCCGCGCCCGACTCGGCATCGACCTGTCGGGTTGTCGATGGCGACGGGTCTGCGACGACGACGAGGCCTCCGAGGCGAGCGCTGACACCGACCTGTTCGTGAACGGCACCTATCTCAGTCGGACGGTCAGCCGCGCCCCCGAGTCCTGGTACTACGTGCACTTCCCGTCCGTGCCGACCGGGGTGAGGGCTCGACGGGTGGATCGCGTCGCCCGAGCCGGCCTTCGAGTGCTCGGTGAGCGGCCACTGCCAACCGCTCTCGATGGAGTGCGGGAGGGGCTGCGGCGTCGGCGGCTCGACGACACCTGGACCGGCTCGTACACGAGGTTCCTCGCGAACTCCGCCTACACCGCATCCTGGGTGGAGCGACTGTGGCAGGCACCCTCGGGTGTGCTGCACCCGCCGGTGCGACCGCTCGAACCCGAGGCCGGATCGACTGGTGAGCGACTCATCGTCGTGCTCGGTCGCTTCTTCGATCCCGTCTACGGCCACTCGAAGAAGCAGGACGCGCTGCTGGAGACCTGGCTCTCACTCGAGGAGCGGGGAGCGGTGGACGGCTGGCGACTCGTCATGATCGGCGGGGCCGATGGGCGAAGCCGGGAGTACGTCCTCGGGCTGAAGCGACGGGCCATCGGTCACCGTGTCGACCTGCGTGTGAACGCCCCCCGGTCCGAGGTGGCCTCGCTGCTCTCTCGGGCGTCGATCATGTGGCACGCGGCCGGTCTCGGGGAGGACCCCGAACGCCACCCCGACCGTTTCGAGCACTTCGGCATCGCGGTGGTCGAGGCCATGGCCGCCGGTGTCGTGCCGGTCGTCTTCGGGTCCGCCGGACCGGCGGAGATCGTCGGACACGGACGCGACGGGCTGCACTGGCACGACCTCTCCGATCTCGCATCCCAGACCGCCGAACTCATCGCCGATCCCGAGCGACGCTCCTCCATGTCGATCGCGGCGAGGGAACGAGCGCTCGACTTCGGTGTCGAGGCCTTCGGACGCCGAGTCGACGAGCTCCTCGAGGAGTGAACGACCGACGGCTGATACTCAGGGGCCGACGGACTCCGGCGGGACATTCACGATGGGGACCACCGCGAGATAGGCGCCGACGGTGAACTCCTCGACCGGTCCGGCGATGGCGTTCAGCCGGTCGCGCACCGCTGCCGCGCGCTCGGGGTCTCCCGGAATCCAGAAGACATGCGCGGCCCTCCGGGCCTCACGGGCCACGGCATCGCGTCGGTCATCGGGATAGACCGCGGTCGACGAGGCGATCCCGGGTCGGTTCAACTCGAGGAACAAGGCCGTCGAGTCGTCGGAGTAGGCGGCGGTGACCCCCGCCGACTCGAGGGTCTCGGCCAGGGCGTCGGGGTCGTCGCGGTCCACTGGGGCATCTGCCAGCGTTCGCGCCGTCAGCGAGGTGGTCAAGGTGCACACGGCCAGCACCACGATCGCGGCCGATGCCCGATGCTGATCGGGTAGGACCGAGACGGCCACCACGATGAGGAGGGCCGACGGAGCCGCGAGCAACGCCGTCGTCAGCAGCGGATCGAGATCGGAGACGAGGGCGGCGATGGCGGTCACCGGCAACAGGAGCAGCGTCGCGAACCGCGCGCGCGGCCGCCGAGCCAGCACGAGCGAGGCGGCGAGCACCATGGCAGCGCTGATGATCAGGGCGATCGTCACGCCGAGGGGGATGAGGGGGGTGGCGTCCACCGGTGAGGACGCTCCGATGAGCCGTCCCCACAGATCGGGCCACTGCGACCTCAGCGCCGCCCCCCACTCCTCAGGAGGGCTGGGCAGTCCACCACCGCCCTCGCCGATGAGCGCCCGGATCAGCCAGGGGGAGGCGCCCACAGCGGTCCACGCGCCGAGCTTGAGCGCCGAGCCTCCCGACGGCAGGCGTCCCGATGCGATGAGGGCGACGCACACCGGTATCGCGAACAGGACGATCCGGTCCGACTGCCACCACCCGAGACCGAGGAGCAGCCCGAGGGCCCACCAGGGCGGCTGCGCCGATGGTCGCTCCACCAGGACCAGCATCGCGAGTCCGATCACGACCGTGACCGTCTCCCCGGCCGATGGGCGGGCCGCCGACAGGGTCGCGCTCGCCGGATGGATCACCGCGAGCGCGGCGGCGACCAGCGGCCAGGGTCCGGCGAGGCGGGTTCGAGCCAGGGCCCACACCACAGCGGCGACACTCGCTGTCGCGAGGATCGGCCACACCGCGAGCACCGACGACTCGGAGAAGGGAAGCCCGATGACGGTGAGCACCACCGACTCGAGCGGGCCGGCTCGCAGGCCCCCGGGCAGGGTTGCGATCCAGTGGCCTGCCCGTATATCCCTCGCCGCGAGAACGGTCAACGCCCACTCCTCGGTGTCGGCGGCGAAGGTCATCGAGGCCACCCACAGGCGGATCACGGCCGCCACGAGGATGGCGACGACGGAGGCTCCGGCGAGGGCGTTGCGGGAGGACGGACTCACGGGCGTCGCGCGACGTGGAGCATCTGCCCGGCGAACGGCCGCCAGGGGAGGCGGAGGTAGATCGGGACCAGCCGGTGTCCGAAGGAGAGACGGCTCCGCATGGTCAGGGGGAGGAACCGTCGTTCGACGTGGACCACGTCGAAACCGGAGGCGCCGAGACGATCACTGAGGGAGGTGTCGGTGTGGATGGTCCGATGGGTGTAGTCGTCGAAGTAGGCGCGGGGGGCGAGGGCGAAGTTCGGCTGGATCAGGAGAAGGTGCCCACCCGGTCGGAGCACCTCGCGCACCCCGGCCAGGCACCGGTCGATCGCGTCGTGCTCGAGGTGTTCGAGGAAGTTGCTGGCCACCACCGTGTCGAACTCGCCGGAGCCGAAGCGCGAGAGATCGGTCGCGTCGCCGACCACCGCCTCGACACCGTCGGGCACCAGTTCATCGAGGGAGGGATGCAGATCGATCGCGACCCGGCGCCGGGCATCGATCGCCGCGCTCCACTCTCCGCGTCCGGCAGCCAGGTCGAGCACCGCTCCTTCGGCGTCGACCCACCGCGAGAGGTACGTCGCGATGTGCTCCCAGACCGCGGCTCGCCGGGGATCGTCGGTGAGTCGCGTGGAGAAGTAGGCGGGCTCTTCCACATCCGGACAGTACCGCTGGTGGCGGGTCCGGGAGTTGACCTCAGGTCGTCCGATTCAGGGCGCCCACACGATCGGGGTCCATCGGAGCACCTCGCCCGCACCGCCGTCGACGGTGGTGCCGGTGACCGACAGTCGCAGGAGGCGACCCCCGTCCAGATCGCGGGTCTCGGTCAACTCGTGGGAGAACTCGAGCAGGTCGTCCTCGAAGGCCGGGCCGACATGGTCGCAGCCGTCCCAGGCGACGATGAGGGCGGCACCGGGGAGGATGCGGGTGAGGGAGGCCTGGGCGAGCGCCTGGACATGGCCGCCGTAGACGAGTCGTCGTCCCGCTGCCGGAAGGGTGCGGTCGCGGTGGACGGCGGCCTGGTTGAAGGTGAGACGGGCGAACGGCGCCGCGAGGTCGACGTGGTCGCGCAGCGGGTCGACGCGGACCTCGCCTGGCGTCCAGTCGGTCTGGGTCAGACCGGAGAGATTCCATGAGGGGAGCCCACCGGCGAGGTCGGCGAGCGCGGTCGGGTCGGACGGACCGGGGATCTCGTCGGTCTCCTCGGGGCCCGTGCCGTGAGCGGGCACCAGAGCGCACCGCTCATAGCGCATGACCTCGCCGTCATCGCCCGCCGTGGTGATGCCGAGCCAGACCTTGCCGCGGTGCTGGCCGTCCTTCGGTGACGAGGAGCGCTTGCCGAGCACAGTGGTGGTGGTCCGCAACGTCTCGCCGAGCATCACCGGCCGGAGGATCCGCACCGATCGGTAGTACAGGTTGGCGATCGCCCGACGGGTGGCGTTGGTGGTCTGGCCGACCGAGACATGGGCGACGAGACCCGGATTGGCGAGCGCCCCGCTGCCGCCGACGGCCGCGAGGAGGCTCCGGTCGGCGGTCAGGGCGTGCTGGTCGCCGGTGATGGCGCGATAGGCGGAGTTGTCGGCCTCGGTGAGGGTGAGGGTCGGAAGCGGCGGCACCTCGGCCCCGACCGTGAAGTCCTCGAAGAACGGACCGAGTTCATGGGGCTGCACCATGGCCTGACCCTACCGATCGGGCCGGGGTCGGCTCCGACCCGGCTCGGGTGCTCACTCAGGCCAGATCGGCGAGCACCCGGGCCAACTCGATCGCCCCGAGGGCGGCCTCGAAACCCTTGTTGTCGTCGCCCGGCCCCGATCGGGCCTCCGCCTGCGCGAGGTTCTCGACGGTCAGGATCGCATTGGTGATCGCCGTTGAGTTGCGAAGACCGGCATCCATGACACCGCGGGCGCTGGCATCGGCCACCACCTCGAAGTGGTAGGTCTCACCGCGGATGACGCAACCGAGAGCGATCACCGCGTCGTGGTGTCTCGCTGCCGCGTCGCAGGCGGCGGGTATCTCGAGGGCGCCGGGAACGGTGATCTCGGTGACCTCGCTCACCCCGCAGCGCTCGAGGCCACGGCGCGCGCCCTCGGCCAGGGCGTCGACGATGCGGTCGTTGAAGCGCGCGCTGATGAGACAGACGCGCAGACCGGAGCCGTCGACCACCGGGGCGGGAGAGGAGGAACCCTCGCGACTCACGACCGGTCCTCCTCCGGACTGGTGTGCCCCATGCGCTCGCGTTTCGTCATCAGGTACTGCTCGGCCTCGGGGTGCACCGGCACATGGATCGGCACCCGGCCCTCGATGGTGAGCCCGAAGCCGTCGAGACCGCCGTACTTGGCAGGGTTGTTCGTCATGAGCTCGAGGCGTCGCACCCCGAGCTCGACGAGGATCTGGGCGCCGATGCCGTACTCGCGGCTGTCGACCGGGAGACCGAGTTCGACGTTGGCGTCGACCGTGTCGAGGCCGTCATCCTGGAGTTCGTAGGCGCGAAGCTTGTGGCTGATACCGATCCCTCGTCCCTCGTGCCCGCGCAGATACACGACGACGCCGACCCCGGCCTCGCCCACCCGTCGCATGGCCTCGTGCAACTGCGGGCCGCAGTCGCACTTCACGCTCCCGAACACGTCACCGGTGAGGCACTCGCTGTGCACCCGGACGAGGACGGGGCCGTCATGGTTGGCGGGATCGCCGGCCACGAAGGCCAGATGGGTCTCCCCATCGATCACGCTCTGGAAGGCGTGACAGGCGAACTCCCCCCAGTCGGTCGGCACCCGGGCGCGGGCGGTGTTGACGATGAGTTTCTCGCTGCGACGCCGGAAGCGGATGAGTTCGGCGATCGAGATGAACTTCAGTCCGTGCTCGTCGGCGAAACGGCGAAGCTCGGGTCCGCGCATCATCGAGCCGTCGTCGGAGACCAGCTCGCACAGGACCCCAGCGGGAGAGCGACCGGCGAGTCGGGCGAGGTCGACCGCGGCCTCGGTGTGGCCGGCGCGCTTCAGCACTCCACCGGACCGCGCCTGCAGCGGGAAGATGTGGCCCGGACGGTTGAACTCCTCGGGACCGACGGCCTCATCGGCCAGGGCGCGGATGGTCTCCGCCCGGTCGGAGGCGGAGATCCCGGTGGTCGTCCCCTCGCGCAGATCTACCGAGACGGTGAACGCCGTGCCCTGTGACTCGTTGTTGGCCACCGGGGGAACCATGAGCGGCAGGCGCAGGTCGACGCACCGCTCCTGGGAGAGCGCGGCGCAGATCACCCCGGAGGTGTGACGGACGAAGAAGGCGATGGTGGCCTCGTCGGCGGCGTCGGCGGCCATGATCAGGTCGCCCTCGTTCTCGCGGTCCTCGTCGTCGGCGACGACGACGATCTCCCCGCGTGCCACCGCGGCGACGGCCTCCTCGATCGGATCGAGGCGGATGTCACTGGATGTCTGCTCGGTCATGACCGGTCCTCCCGGAGGTGTTCGATGTGGGGGAGCGCCATGCGTTCCACGTACTTCGCGACGATGTCGACCTCGATGTTGACCGGCGCGCCCTGCGCCAGCCCCCCGAGGTTCGTGACCTCGGCGGTGTGCGGGATCACGGCGACCGAGAAGGTGTCCTCGATCACGTCGACGACGGTGAGGCTCACCCCGTCGACGGTGACGGAGCCCTTCTCCACGAGGTAGCGCTCGAGGCCCGCGGGAACCCGCACACGGAGGTCGGGGACACCGGCGACCACCGTGCCGACTCCGTCGACGTGCCCCTGGACGATGTGGCCTCCCATGCGTTGGTCGGCGCGCACCGCGCGTTCGAGGTTGGCGGGTGACCCGGGGGCGAGCGCCGAGAGCGCCGTCCGTCGCAGGGTCTCCTCGGACAGATCGGCCTCCCAGGACCCCTCGTCATGGGCGACGACGGTGAGACAGCAGCCGTTCACCGCGATCGAGTCACCGAGGGCGACACCGTCGAGGACCCGTGAGGCCCCGACCGTCATCCGGCCCGACTCGAGGGACAGCACCGTGCCCAACTCCTCGACGATTCCTGTGAACATCAGCAGCCCTCCTCGGGACTCCTCGGATCGAACTCGATACGCAGGTCTCGACCGACGGCGTGGACGCCGACGAATCGCCCCGTGGCGACCTCGGTGATGGTGGTCGCTCCTGGTCCGCCCACCAGGGGCCGACCCGCGGATCCCCCATGGATACTCGGTGCCAGATACACGATGAGGCGGTCGACGAGACCGAGGGCGAGCAGGGAGGCCACGGTCTCGGCTCCACCCTCGACCAGCAGTTGGAGGTGTCCCTCGGCACCGAGGTGATCGAGGAGTGCCTCCGGGGTCTCGGTCCACTCGAGACACGGACGCGCGCGGGCTGACTCGGGGGCCCTCCCGAGGACGACCCGGAGCGGATCAGGTCCCTCCACGTGACGGACGGTCAGGAGGGGATCGTCGACTCGGGCCGTGCCGGCGCCGACCAGCACCGCGTCGCTCTCCGCGCGGAGGCGGTGCACGTCGGCCCGGGCCTCCTCGCCGGTGATCCAGTTCGAGGTGCCGTCAGGGGCGGCGGTGCGCCCGTCGAGGGTGGCGGCCATCTTGGCGATCACATAGGGGCGTCCGGTTCGCCGATGATGCAGATACGCGCCGAGTTGCTGCTCGACCTGATCGGCGAGCACACCCGTCACGACCTCGACACCGGCCTCGCGCAACGCCGCGATCCCGCCACCGCAGACGCGGGGGTCCGGATCCTCCACGCCGATGAGTACGCGGGCCACGCCGGCCGCGATGATCGCCTCGACGCACGGTGGGGTGCGCCCGTGATGCGAACACGGCTCGAGCGTCACCGCCAGGGTGGCGCCCTCCGCGCACGCGCGCCCCAGGGCCACGACCTCGGCGTGTCGGCCGCCGACCGGCTCAGTGGCGCCGGTGGCGATCACCGCGCCGGAGGAGTCCACCACGGCCGCACCGACCCAGGGGTTGGGCCGCGAGGTCAGACGAGCACTCTCGGCGGCATCGATCGCGGCCGACATCGCGTCGGCGTCGGCCCGGCTGATCGGGTCGGAACCCGTCGGTTTCGGAGTGGAACGGTCGTTCATCGTTGTTCTCGCCCGCGGGCGCACGCCGACACGACGGAGAACTCCGCCCACACCGACCTGCTTCCATCCGGACTGTGACCGTCGGCTCCGGAATTCCACCGGATCGGCCCGTCGGGATGCGACGGGTTCGCGGGCTGTACCGCCGGTCGGGACTTCCACCCAACCCCGCAGGTGTTCTGTTGTGGCTCCGAGCGTACCGGTGAAGGTTGGGGGAGGCTCAGCCGGGCTCAGGTCCTGACGACCTCGTCGAGCAGGCCGGTGCCCACGTCGTAGACGAAGCCCCGGATGTGATCGCAGTGTTGGACGAAGGGGCTCGCCTCGAGCCGCATCATCGACTGGGCGACATCGGCGCGCGCATCGCTGAACGACTCGACCGGCCAGCTGGGCCGAACGCCGAGCTCGCGCTCCAGTTCGGCGGTCAACTCGTCCTCGTCCAGCCCCTGCAGGCCGCACTGCGTGTGATGGACGAGCAGGATCTCCCGGGTGTCGAGCAAACGCTGGGACAGGCACAGGGAGCGGATCGCATCATCGGTGATGACCCCACCGGCGTTCCGGATGATGTGGGCCTCGCCCGGACCGAGACCGAGGAGCTCGGCGACGTCGAGCCGGCAGTCCATGCACGCCACCACGGCGAGACGCCGGCTCGGCTTGCCCGGTCGACCGGCGCCGTCGAATCGCTCGGCGTGACGTCGGTTGTTGGCGATCAACTCGTCGGCGCTCGGGGTGAATCCATCGGTCATGGGGGCAGTCTCGCATCTCGGGGGCGCGGTGCTAGGTTGGGCCCGTCCGTGAAGCGGGTCCCGTGAGGCCCGAACGGCGAGGAGTGACATGACCGACGGTAAGCGGGTCCTCGGGCCCGACGACGTGCGACGCGCGACGACGCGCATGGCGCACGAAATCATCGAACGCAATCGCGGTCTCGACGGTGTCGTCCTCGTCGGACTGCAGCGCGGAGGGGTCTGGCTCGCCGAGAGCCTCGGCGAGGAGATCGGTCGGATCGGACAGGCCGTGCCGGTCGGATCCCTCGACATCAGCCTGCACCGCGACGACATCGGTCGACGGCCCGTGGTGCCGGGCTCGGTGAGCTCCCTGCCCTGTGACGTCGACGGCGCCACCGTGGTCCTCGTCGACGACGTGCTCTACACCGGCCGATCGGTCAAGGCGGCCCTCGACGCGCTCAACGACTACGGCCGTCCCAGCGCCGTCCAGCTCGCGGTGATGGTGGACCGCGGACACCGGGAGCTGCCCATCCGTCCCGACTTCGTCGGGAAGAATCTGCCGACCAGCATCATCGAGTCGGTCGAGGTCACCGTCGACGGGGTGGTCATCATCGATCCCGAGACCACGGTGGACCAGTGATGGACACCAGACGGCACCTTCGCGGGATCGGCGACCTCGACCGCGCCGCCCTCGAACGTCTGCTCGATCTCACCGACCACATGGCCGAGGTGGGTCGACGCGCGAATCCGAAGGTGCCGGCCCTGCGGGGCCGGACGGTGTGCAACCTGTTCTTCGAGGACTCCACCCGCACCCGAATGAGCTTCGACACGGCAGCGAAGCGGCTGAGCGCCGACACGATGACGCTCGCCGTCGGCTCCTCCAGCGTGAACAAGGGCGAGAGCCTCCGAGACACGGTCGAGACCCTCGGAGCCATGGGGGTCGATGCCTTCGTCGTGCGTCACCGTTCATCCGGGGTGCCCTGGCGCATCGCGGAGTGGACGGAGGCGAGCGTGATCAACGCGGGTGACGGCTGGCACCAACATCCGACCCAGGCCCTCCTCGACCTCTACACCATCCGCAGCGAACGGGCTCGGCGCCTCGGTGAGGACGCCGGATTCGAGGGCCTGCGGGTCGGTGTCATCGGCGACATCCGCCACAGTCGGGTGGCGCGATCGCTGACGGAGGCGCTCGGGCTGCTCGGGGCCGTCGTGGTGCACATCGGTCCCCGGACCCTGATGCCGCCGACGCCCCTGGCGAGATCCACGGACGATCTCGACGGCGAACTGGAGGACCTCGACGTGGTGTACCTGTTGCGGATGCAGAACGAGCGGATGGACGCGGCCCTGATCCCCTCCGGCGAGGAGTACACGCGACGGTTCGCCCTGGACCCGCAGCGGGCTGGGCGCCTCGGCGAGCACGTGCTGGTGATGCACCCCGGTCCGATGAACCGGGGAGTCGAGATCACGGTCGACCCGACGACGCTGCCGGGCGCGGTCGTCACGACACAGGTCACCAACGGGATCGCCGCGAGGATGGCCGTGCTCTTCGACCTCCTCGGAGGCGTCGAGACGGAGGTGTCGGCATGAGCGAACGGGTCGAGTCGGTGCAGCCCCGAGGTGGCACGGTGCTGCGGGGTGGGACCGTGATCGACGTGGCCGGGGAGCGACGTGTCGACGTCCGCCTTGTCGACGGTCGGATCGCCGAGACCGGCGATCTTTCGGCCGACGGCGACGCCGAGGTGATCGATGTGACCGGACTGGTGGTCGCGCCGGGTTTCGTCGACCTGCACACCCACCTCCGGGAACCGGGGATGACCGAGGCCGAGACGATCGAGACCGGGTCACGCGCGGCTGCGCTGGGCGGGTACACAGCCGTGGTGGCGATGCCCAACACCGACCCGACCCAGGACTGCGTCAGCGTCGTCGAGTTCGTCCGCTCCCAGGGTCGGAGCGCCGGGCTCTGCGATGTCCATCCCTCCGGCTCGATCACCGTGGGACGCGCTGGGGAACAACTGACGCCCTTCGCCGAACTCGCATCGGTCGGTGTCCACCTGTTCACCGATGACGGCAGCGGGGTGCAGGACGACGGGTTGATGCGCCGCGCTCTCGAGTACGCCGGCGAACTCGGGCTCGTGCTCGCCCAGCACTGCGAGGTGTCGTCGATGACCACCGGGGCGGTCATGCACGAGGGGGAGTGCTGCTCGCACCTCGGACTGCCCGGTTGGCCCGCCCTCGCCGAGGAGTTGATGGTGCACCGCGACATCGAGCTCGTCCGCCTCACAGGCGCTCCGGTCCACCTGCTCCACCTGTCGACCGCGAGGAGCGTCGCCCTCGTGCGCGCCGCCAAGGCCGATGGTCTGCCGGTGACGGCCGAGGCGACCCCGCACCACATCAGCCTCACCGACGAGCGACTCGGCTCCTTCGATCCGCTCTTCAAGGTCAACCCGCCGCTGCGCACCATGGCCGACGTCGAGGCGGTGCGCGACGGCCTCGTCGACGGCACGATCGACGCCATCGCCACCGATCACGCGCCCCATCCTCCCCAGGCCAAGGAGCGACCCCTCGATGCCGCGCCCCCGGGCATGCTCGGTCTCGAGACGGCCTTCGGTGTCGCTCGCGCCTATCTCGACCTCGAACTGCGCGAGCTGATCGGACTGATGTCATGGCGTCCGGCGGCGATCGCGGGACTCGCCGACCGGCACGGACGCCCGGTCGAGACCGGCGAACCGGCCAACCTGGTCGTGCTCGACCCCGATGGCCGCTGGACGGTCGACCCGGGCAGACTCGCGAGCCGGAGCACCAACACCCCCTTCACCGATGTCCCGCTCGTCGGGCGGGCACGACACACCTTCCTCCACGGCGTCGCCGTGGTGCGAGACGGAGCAGCAACGAGATGAGCGCACACACCAACGCAGGACTTCGAGAGGGGGCCCTCGTCCTCGCCGACGGGAGCGTCTTCGAGGGCGAGCTCATCGGGGCCGACGTCGGAATCGCGAGCGGCGAGGTCGTGTTCAACACCGCGCTGTCCGGTTACCAGGAGATCCTGACGGACCCGAGCTACGCGGGTCAGATGGTCACCTTCACCTATCCGCACATCGGCAACTACGGAGTGAGCTCCGCCGATGCCGAGTCATCGCGGGCTGCCTGCCGAGGAGTCATCGTGCGCGACCTCGCGCGACGTCACTCCAACCATCGAGCCGAAACCGGCCTCGGCGAGCACCTGACGGCACTCGGTATGCCCGGTATCGCCGGTGTCGACACCCGTCGCCTCACCCGACTGCTGCGAGACACCGGCGCGGTCCCGGGCGCGTTCGGCACGGCGAGTGAGGACGAGCTCCTCGCCGCTGCCCGTGCCGAGCCGGGCACCGACGGCGTCGACCTGGTCGCCACGGTCACGACGCCGGATGCCTACACCGTCGAATCATCGGCCCCGCACCGGATCGTGGCGCTCGACTTCGGAGTGAAGGCGACGATCCTCCGCCATCTGTCGGAGTTCGGCGCGGTGGAGGTGCTCCCGGCCGGCACCCCGGCCGACGAGATCCTCGCCCGAGGAGCCGACGGCATCTTCCTGTCGAACGGCCCCGGCGACCCGGCCATGCTCGACGACCTCGTCGACACGGTGTCGGCCCTCATCGGCCGAGCCCCACTGTTCGGGATCTGCCTCGGACACCAGATACTCGGACGAGCGCTCGGCGCACCCACGGTGAAGCTGCCCTTCGGGCACCACGGTGGGAACCACCCGGTGAAGGACCTGATGACCGGGCGAATCGAGATCACCTCGCAGAACCACAACTTCGCTGTCGACGCCGATGCCTTCGCCGGCCTCGGACGTGAGGTGCGGATGACGCACGTCAACCTCAACGACGGTGTCTGCGAGGGCCTCGAGGTGGTCGGGGAGCGGTGCTTCTCCGTGCAGCACCACCCCGAGGCCGGGCCGGGCCCGCACGACAGCCTGCATCTGTTCGAACGATTCGCCGAGATGATGGACGGGAGCCGCTGATGCCTCGCCGCGACGACCTCTCCAACATCTTGATCATCGGCTCCGGGCCGATCGTGATCGGTCAGGCCTGCGAGTTCGACTACTCCGGCACCCAGGCCTGCCGAGTCCTCCGCGAGGAGGGTTACCGGGTGGTGCTCGCCAACTCGAACCCGGCCACGATCATGACCGATCCCGACTTCGCCGATGCCACCTACGTGGAACCGCTCACCTCCGAGGTGCTCGAGGCGATCATCGAGCGCGAGCAGCCCGACGCCGTGCTGCCCACCCTCGGCGGTCAGACCGGCCTCAATCTCGCCATGGAGCTCTTCGAACGAGGGGTCATCGGCGTGCCCGGCACCCCGGAGATGATCGGCGCGAACGCCGAGGCCATCGCGACCGCCGAGGACCGGCAGCAGTTCAAGGAGGCCATGGTCGAGATCGGCCTCGACGTGCCCCGTTCCGGGATCGCCCACGACATGGATGAGGCGCGCGCGGTGGTGGACGGCATCGGACTGCCGGTCATCATCCGACCCGCCTACATCCTCGGTGGTCGCGGTACGGGTATCGCCTCCACCGAGGAGGAGTTCGAGCGGATCGCCGCCGCCGGCATCGACGCCAGCCCCATCGGGGAGATCCTGATCGAGGAGTCGATCGCGGGCTGGAAGGAGTACGAGCTCGAGGTCATGCGCGACCGGGCCGACAACTGCGTGATCATCTGCTCGATCGAGAACGTCGACCCGATGGGCGTGCACACCGGCGACTCGATCACCGTCGCCCCACAGCAGACCCTGAGCGACGTCGAGTACCAGGAGATGCGCGATGCGGCCATCTCGTGCATCCGCCGTGTCGGCGTCGAGACCGGGGGCTCCAACGTGCAGTTCGCCGTCGACCCGGCCACCGGACGCCAGGTCGTCATCGAGATGAACCCCCGGGTGTCGCGATCCTCGGCCCTCGCCTCCAAGGCGACCGGGTTCCCGATCGCGAAGATGGCGGCCAAGCTCGCGGTCGGCTACACCCTCGACGAGATCCCGAACGACATCACCAAGGCGACCCCGGCGAGCTTCGAGCCGGTGATCGACTACGTGGTCACCAAGATCCCGCGCTGGGCCTTCGAGAAGCTCCCGGGCACCTCCGGGGTGCTCGGCACCCAGATGCAGTCGGTGGGGGAGGTCATGTCGATCGGCCGCACCTTCCCCGAGAGTCTCCAGAAGGCGCTGCGATCGCTCGAGCAGGGCCACGACGGACTACTGGCCCAGCGCACCCTCGGCGATCTAGCCGAGCGGGGGGACGACGACCTGCTCGCTGCTGCCGCGATAGCGACCCCCGACCGCATCCTGCTGGTCGGTGAACTGCTCCGCCGTCGTGTCGACATCGACCGCGTGCACGCCGCCACGGGGATCGACCCCTGGTTCCTCGACCAGATGTCGATCATCGTCGACGAGTTCGAGGTGCTGGCCTCGGCCTCCGTCGACGGTCTCGACCGTCGGGCCTGGAGGCGCGCCAAACGACTGGGCTTCTCCGACTCCCAACTCGCCCGACTCTGGGAGACCGACGAGGACGCGGTCCGCTCGGCGCGTCTCGCCGCCGGGGTGCGACCGACCTACAAGACGGTCGACACCTGCGCCGCCGAGTTCGCCGCGCGCACCCCGTACCACTACTCCACCTGGGAGGACGAGGACGAGGTCACCCCATCCGATCGTCCGAAGGTGCTCATCCTCGGCTCCGGACCCAACCGGATCGGGCAGGGCATCGAGTTCGACTACTGCTGCGTCCACGCCTCGTTCGCCCTGCGCGCTGCCGGGTTCGAGACGATCATGCTGAACTGCAACCCCGAGACGGTCTCCACCGACTACGACACGAGCGACCGTCTCTACTTCGAGCCGCTGACGCGCGAGGACGTGCTGAACGTGATCGACGCCGAGGGTCCCGAGCGCGTGATCGTCTCGCTGGGTGGCCAGACCCCGCTGAAGCTGGCCGGTGAGATCCCAGCCGAGCTCGTCGCGGGAACCCCGGCCTCATCGATCGACGCGGCAGAGGACCGCGAGCTGTGGAACCGCCTGTGCGAGGAGCTGTCCATCCCGCAGCCACCCGGAGGCACCGCGGTCGATCTCGATCAGGCCCGTGAGATCTGCGCCCGGGTCGGCTTCCCGGTGCTGGTGCGCCCCTCCTATGTGCTCGGTGGTCGCGCCATGCAGATCATCCATGACGACCAGGCGCTCGTGGCGGCCATGGAGGAGCTCTCGGGCGCCGGGAGCCTCGGGCGCGAGGGGGGACTCTCGGCCGAGCGACCGGTGCTCATCGACCGGTTCCTCGCCAGCGCCATCGAGGTCGACGTCGATGCCGTCCGCGATCACACCGGTGAGGTCCTCATCGGCGGTGTGATGGAACACGTCGAGGAAGCCGGCGTGCACAGCGGTGACTCGGCCTGCGCCATCCCGCCCCAGACCCTTCCGGCCTGGGTCGTCGGTGTCATCACCGCCTACACCGAGGCCATCGCCCAACGACTCGACGTCTGCGGGCTGATCAACGTGCAGTTCGCGGTGGTCGGCACTTCGGTCTACGTGATCGAGGCCAACCCCCGTGCCTCCCGCACGGTGCCCTTCGTGGCCAAGGCCACCGGCGTGTCGCTCGCCAAGGTGGCCACGCGGGTCATGCTCGGTGCCTCACTCGAGGAACTTCGGACCGAGGGGCTGCTCGCCGCCCCGGTCACCGGGCACGTCGCCGTGAAGGAGGCGGTGCTCCCGTTCAACCGTTTCCCCGAGGTCGATCCGGCGCTCGGACCGGAGATGCGATCGACCGGCGAGGTCATGGGGATCGACACGACCTTCGGTCAGGCGTTCTTCAAGGCCGAACTCGGCGCCGGCAACGGGCCGTCGGGGTCGGGCTCCGCCTTCCTCTCGCTGAACGACCATGACAAGCCGGCCGGCATCGTGGTCGCCCGTCGCCTTCGCGCCCTCGGCATGCGTCTCGTTGCGACCCGCGGGAACGCGGCCCACCTCGGCCGCTACGGCGTCGAGGTCGATCAGGTCGTCGACAAACTCCAGGACGACCAGAGCGGCCCGACGGCGGTCGATCTCATCGCCAGCGGTGAGATCACCCTCGTGGTGAACACCCCGACCGGCTCCAAGGGGCGCAGCGACGGTGAGCACATCCGCAAGGCCGCGAGCCTTCATCGGGTCAGCTGCTTCACGACGGTGAGCGCGGCCCTGGCGGCGGTCCAGGGCATGGAGGAGTCGCTCGGACGGACCCTTGCCGTTCGGCCGCTCCAGGAGTACCACAGCGGATGAGAGGTGGCGGTCGACGGGACGGGGGGTCGGTCGATCCGTCGGTGGCCGTCGGCTCCGTGCGACTTCGATCAGCCGTCATGACCGCGGCCGGGACCGCCGGCTACGGGACCGAGTTCCATCCCTATGTCGACCTCTCGACCATCGGCGCGGTGGTCACCAAATCGCTCGCGCCCTACGAGTGGCCGGGGAATCCGGCACCGCGCCTCCATCCGGTCCGGGCCGGGATGATGAACTCGGTCGGTCTGCAGGGGCCGGGCATCGGTGAGTGGCTCGAGAGAACCCTGCCCGAGATCATCGCGACTGGTGCCGATGTGGTGTGCAGCATCTGGGGGCGCTCGATCGAGGACTATCGCGCCGCGGCCGAGATGCTCGCCGACGCTCCCGACTCGGTGGTCGCGGTTGAGGTCAACCTCTCGTGTCCCAACCTCGAGGGCCGCGGCGGGATCTTCGCCCACGACCCGGAACTCTCCGCCGAGGTCGTCGCGGCCACGGCGGCATGCGCCAGACCCCGCTGGGCCAAACTGAGTCCGAACACCGATCGGATCGTCGAGGTCGCTCGCGCCGTGACCGAGGCCGGGGCCGAGGCACTCACCCTGGTGAACACCCTCCTCGGCTTGACCCTCGACCCGTCGACCCTCCGGCCGACCCTCGGCAACGGAGGAGGGGGTCTCTCCGGGCCGGCGATACACCCGATCGCGGTACGGGCCGTGGCCGATGTCCGGGCAGCGCTGCCCGATGTGCCCATCGTCGGGGTCGGCGGTATCGCCGACACCTTCGACGCCGTCGAGTTGATGGCGGTCGGAGCGAGCGCGGTGCAGATCGGCACGGCGCTCTTCGCTGAGCCCACCGCCCTCGCGCGGGTGCGCGACGGCCTGGTCGACGAGGCGCGGAGGCGGGGTCTCTCCACGGTGTCCGGTCTCACCGGTCTCGCCGTCCTCTGAGCGCCACCCGGGAGGTATTCCCGTCCGCGGCCGGGGATCGTTGTAGCGTTCGGCCATGGCGACTCCTCCGGCACTCACTCCCGAGCAGCGCAGAGCGGCCCTCGAGAAGGCAGCGGAAGCCCGGGCGGCGCGAGCTGCCGTGAAGGCGAGGCTCAAGATGGGCTCCCTCTCGTTGGCCGAGGCGCTCGCGTCCGATGACGTCCACATCGCGAAGATGAAGGTCGTCGCGATGCTCGAGGCGCTCCCGAAGGTCGGCAAGGTCAAGGCGCGTCGGATCATGGACGAGGTCGGCATCGCCGACAACCGTCGGATCCAGGGCCTCGGGGCCCAGCAGCGGGCAGCACTGCTCGAACGCCTTGGTTCCTGAGTCGCTGGTCATCGTCGTCTCCGGGCCCGGTGGGGTCGGCAAGGGGACCATCGTCGACCTCCTGGTCGAACGCGACCCGCGTCTGTGGTTGTCGCGCTCGTGGACGACCCGGGAACGTCGCGACGGCGAGGCCGCCGACGCGTACATCTTCACCGACGGTCCGAGTTTCGAGAGCCGGATCAGCGACGGCGGATTCCTGGAGTGGACCGAGTTCCTCGGCAACTACTACGGCACGCCGGCCCCCGACACATCGAGTCTCTCCGGGCGGGATCTCGTGCTCGAGATCGAGCTCGACGGGGCTCGGCAGGTGAAGGAGCAGCATCCCGACGCGGTGCTGATCTTCGTGCTGCCTCCCTCCCGGGAGGAACAGGAGCGTCGGTTGCGGGGTCGGGGGGACCCCAACGACAAGGTGTTCGCCCGGCTCCGCAAGGCCGAGATGGAGGAGCCCGTCGGCATGTCGATCGCCGACCACGTCGTGGTCAACGATGATCTCTCGAGCACCGTCGATCAGATGATGGCCATCATCGAATCCGAACGGAGCCGGTAGGCTCCACCCGCCCACCACCGCGAGGAGCACCTCAATGCCGCAGTCACACGACACCATGATGAGCCCGCCGATCGAGAACCTCCTCGACCGCGTCGACTCCAAGTTCTCCCTGGTCACGCTGGCCGCCCGTCGGGCGCGCAACATCAACTCCTACTTCAACCAGCTCGGCGACGGTCTCGGGCACATGGTTCCCCCGCAGGTCTCGTCCACCGCACGCAAGCCGCTCAGCCTCGCCTTCGAGGAGATCGACGCCGACAAGATCGTGTGGGCCGAGCCGGTCGAGGAGGTCGCCGAGGAGCTGTCCCTCCCCGTCGGCGAGGGCTACGCCGACGACGACGCCGGCTGATCCACCATGCTCGCCGGCCGGAGGATCGTCCTCGGAGTCAGCGGGGGCATCGCCGCCTACAAATCCGTCGAGCTCTGCCGTCGCCTCGTTGACGCCGGAGCCCACGTGACTCCGGTCCTGACCGAGTCGGCCCTGCGCTTCGTCGGTCGCACCACATTCGACGCTCTCGCCAGCGAGCGCGCCATCGTCTCGCTCTGGGAGGGTGAGTCGCGCATCCCGCACACCGAGCTCGGGCGTCACACCGATCTCGTCATCGTCGCCCCGGCCACCGCCCGGCTGCTCGGAGCCCTCGCCAACGGCTTGTCCACCGACGCCCTCACCAACGTGCTGATCGCGACCAGGGCGCCCGTCGTGATCTGCCCGGCGATGCACACCGAGATGTGGGAGCACCCCGCTGTCGTGGCCAACGTCGAGACCCTCCGCTCCCGCGGTGTGACCGTCGTCGACCCCGAGGCGGGCCGACTCGCCGGCGGCGATGTCGGCATGGGGCGTCTCGCCGGCATCGAATCGATCATGGCGGCCGTCGAGGTGACGTTGGCCGGTTCCGGAGACCTCGCCGGTCACCGAGTCGTGGTCACCGCTGGGGGCACCCGTGAGCCGATCGACGCGGTCCGGGTGATCGCCAACCGGAGCTCGGGACGCCAGGGTCACGCCATCGCGGCGGAGGCGCAACGGCGGGGGGCGGAGGTCGTGCTCATCACCACCGCCGAGTCGTCGATCCCCTCCGGATGCTCCGTCGTCCGGGTCGAGACCGCCGCTGAGATGGGCGTGGCCCTCGACAACCACGCGGCGTCCGCGAGCGCGGTCGTCATGGCCGCGGCCGTCGCCGACTTCCGGCCCGTCGAGGTGACCTCCGGCAAGCACAAGAAGTCGCTCGGCGCTCCCGAGATCCGCCTCGAGCCGACCCCCGACCTGTTGGCCTCGCTCGGAGAGAACAAGCCCGAGGGTCAGGTGTTGGTGGGTTTCGCTGCGGAGACCTCCGATCTCATCGACAACGCTCGGGGCAAGCTCGCGGCGAAGAACCTCGACCTCATCGTCGCCAACGACGTCGCGGCCCCCGAGGTCGGCTTCTCGCACCCCACCAACTCGGTGACGATCCTCGACACCGAGGGCGGCGTCGAGGAGACCGGCCTGATGTCGAAGGCCGAGATCGCCACCCGCGTCGTCGACCGTGTGGCTAGGCTCCTGACCGCGGTGCGCTGAGCAGAGGCTCCTCGCGTCGGCCGGCTCACCGGCTCACAGCACCCGAGAACACACTGCAGGAGCGATCGTGGCACGTTGGACATTCACCTCTGAGAGCGTCACCGAGGGGCACCCGGACAAGGTTGCCGACCAGGTCAGCGACGCCATTCTCGACGCCATCCTCACCGAGGACCCGAGTGGTCGCGTTGCCTGCGAGACCATGGTGACCACCGGTCTGTGCGTGGTGGCCGGGGAGATCACCACCTCGGCCTACGTCGAGATCCCGCGCATCGTCCGCAAGACCCTCAAGGACATCGGATACGACGACGCGAGCGCCGGTTTTGACGGTGACACCTGCGGGGTGATCGTCTCGATCGACGACCAGAGCAGTGACATCGCCCAGGGCGTCGACTCCTCCGAGGAGACGCGATCGAAGGACGCCGTCGAGGACGACCTCGACCGCCAGGGAGCCGGCGACCAGGGGATGATGTTCGGGTTCGCCTGCGACGAGACCCCCGATCTCATGCCGCTGCCGATCTGGACCGCCCATCGGCTGGCCGAGCGACTCGCCCACGTCCGCCACCACGGTCAGGTGCCCTACCTGCGCCCCGACGGCAAGACCCAGGTCACCTTCGAGTACGAGAACGGTGTGCCCGTCGCGATCCGCAACGTCGTGCTGAGCACCCAGCATCAGGACGGCATCGACCGCGACACGGTGATCCGGCCGGACATGATCGAGCAGGTCATCACCCCGGTGATCCCGGAGCAGTTCGCCGACGATGACTACGAGATCTTCGTCAACCCGACGGGACGCTTCGTGACCGGTGGTCCGCAGGGCGACTGCGGACTGACGGGACGCAAGATCATCGTCGACACCTACGGCGGCATGGGACGTCACGGTGGAGGCGCCTTCAGCGGCAAGGACCCCTCCAAGGTTGACCGGTCCGCCGCCTACGCCGCCCGATGGGTGGCCAAGCACGTGGTCGCCTCCGGTGCGGCCCGCCGGTGCGAGGTGCAGGTCGCCTACGCCATCGGCGTCGCCCACCCCATGAGCATCCTCGTCCAGACCTTCGGCACCGAGACGGTCGATCCCGCCAAGATCGAGGCTGCGGTCCACCAGGTGTTCGACCTCCGTCCCGGAGCGATCATCCGCGACCTCGACCTCCTGAAGCCCGGCTACCTGCGCACGGCCGCTTACGGGCACTTCGGCCGCCCCGGTTTCTCCTGGGAGGAACTGAGCCGACTCGACGACTTCACCTCGGCCGTCGGCCTCTGACCGGGGTGTCAGCCGGGTCCCCTCCGGCACCGGTCACGGTGGTCAAGGTCCTCCCGGACCGCACCGGACCCGACAAGGTCTTCGACTACCTCTGGCCGGAGACGGTCGCCGATCCGGCGGCGTTGATCGGGACCCGTGTCCGGGTCGACCTCCACGGGAGGCGCGTCGGCGGCTGGGTCGTCGGGGTCGCTCCCTCTGGTACGTCCGAGGCATCCGAGACCAGCGCCCTGAAGAGCGTGGCGAGGGTCTCCGGTCTGGGACCGACCGCTGAGGTGATCGCCCTCGCGGAATGGGCGGCCCTTCGTTGGTCGGGCCGGCTCAGCCAGTTCCTGACGGCGGCCTCGCCGACGAGGTCGGTCAGGGCGCTGTCGGGCCCCCGATACAGCGGCGCGGCCCCCGAGCCGACCTCCCCGGCGGCGAGTCGTCTGCTCGAGGCCGGAGGTGGTGTGCTGCGACTCCCACCGTCGTTCGACCCGTTGCCTGCGGTGCTGAGCAGTCTCCGATGTGGACCCTCGCTGGTGGTGGTTCCGGGGGTCGATGACGCCGCGATCCTCGCGGCCCGCATCCGCCGGGCGGGAGCGACGGTGGCGCACCTGCCGGATCAGTGGTCCGAGGCGCGAGCGGGAGTGGACGTGGTCATCGGCACCCGCACCGCCGTGTGGTCGTCCATCCCGAGACTCGGCTCGATCCTGGTGCTCGACGAGCACGACGAGCGTCTCCAGGCCGAGCGTTCGCCGACCTGGCACGCCCGCGAGGTCGCGATCGAGCGGGGTGCCCGCCTCGGTGTGCCGGTTCTGTTGATCTCACCGGTGCCGACGGTCGAGGCCGTGGAGGGCCGACGCCTCGAGCATCCCCCGGCCGAGCGCGAGCGGCGCGGGTGGCCGGAGGTGGTCGTCGACGATCGGGGCGATGTGGAGCCCTGGCGCCGGTCGCTCCTCGGTTCGGCGTTGATCGCTGATCTGCGCGATCCGTCGCGAACGGTGGTGTGCGTCATGAACGTCACCGGCCGGGCGCGGCGGCTGGCCTGTCGTGGATGCTCGTCGGTCGTCCGGTGCGAGGTGTGCGAAGCCGCCGTGTCGATCGCCGACGGCGGCGGTCTGAGCTGTCCGTCCTGCGGGCACCTACGCCCCGAGGTCTGCGCGAGTTGCGGGGCGAGCTCGTTCGCGAATCTGCGTCCCGGGGTGCGACGGTTGCGGGAGGAGATCGAGGCGGCGGCCAACCGGGCGGCCGTGGCGATCGAGGGGAGTGATCCGGGGCGAGCCGTGCTGGCCGCGGGTGCGACGGCGGTGTTCGTGGGCACCGAGGCGGTCCTGCATCGCGTCACCACCGCCGACACCGTCGCCTTCCTCGACATCGACGCCGAGATCCTCGCACCCAGATTCAGGGCGGGGGCTCAGGCCCTCGGCCTCATCGCGCGCGGGGCGCGGCTCGCCGGGGGAGTGGGCGACGGCGGCCGGTTGATCCTTCAGACGAACAGTCCCGACCATCCGGTGATCCGAGCGGTGAGTGGCACGGACCCCTCCGTGGCTCTCGAGGCGGACCGGGCGGTGCGCTCGCAACTCGGGCTTCCTCCGTTCGGCGCCATCGCTCGGGTCTCGGGCGCTGATGCCGAGCGAATCACCACCGAGCTGCCGTCACATGTCGTCGCGGCCACGACCGAGGCGGGTGTCGTGATCCGCGCCGCCGACCACGAGGCGCTCGCCTCCGCGCTGGCCGGTGTGGAGCGCGGTTCGGGCCTCAGGATCGCGGTCGACCCGCAACGCTGAGAAGCCTGAAGCCGCGCCGCGAGGCGACCCGCTCGACGGTGTGGCCCCGGTCGCGAAGCCAGTCGGCGAGCGAATCGGATCCGAGGTGTTTGGACACGACCAGTTCGGCGGAGCCGTTCCCCTCCAGTCGGTCGAGCCACTCGGCGAGGAGGTTCCGCATCGCCGTCTTGCCGATGCGGACCGGCGGGTTCGACCAGATGGTGGCGAAGCGGAGCTCGGCGGGAACGTCCTCGGGGGCGCTCACGCGCACATTGCCGAGGCCGAGGCGTCGGGCGTTCGACTCGGTCAGTTCCCGGGCCCGGCGGTTGACATCGACGGCCCAGACCGTCGAGTCGGGGCGCATGATCGCGAGGGTCATCGCGATCGGCCCGGCGCCGCATCCGAGGTCGAGCATCGCCCCGGTCGCCGGTGGAGGGGGCGCGCCGTTCAGCAGGAGGGCCGTGGCGGCGTCGAGTCGACCGTGGCTGAACACCCCGGTGTCGGTGTCGAGGGAGAATGAGATGGAACCGACGGTGACGTCGATCCGCCTCACGTCGCTCTCGACCGACGGATCCTCGTCGAAGTAGTGCGACATCGCTTCGGTAGCCTGCCATCTGTGAGCCTCGAGATCCGAACCTTCGGCGACCCGGTGCTCAAGTCGCAGGCGGCCCCGGTCGCCGATGTGGACGGTCGGGCGGTCCGCCTCGTCGAGCAGATGTTCGACACCCTCGACCACAGCGACGGCGGGATCGCACTGGCCGCGCCACAGATCGGCGTCCAGAAGCAGGTGATCGTCTGGGACCTCGACGGTGACCGACGCGCCATCTTCAACCCGGAGATCGTCGAGTCGTCGGGAGAGTGGGTCTACGACGAGGGATGTCTGTCGATCCCGGGGCTCTACGTCGAGTTGGTCCGTCCGCGCAATGTGCTGCTCCGCGGCGTGGACCTCGAGGGGGAGATCGTCGAGTACGAGGCCGACGAGCTCGAGGCTCGCATGTACCAGCACGAGCTCGACCACCTGAACGGGGTCCTGATGTTCGACCGCATGGGTGACGAGCAGCGACGCGAGGCCCTCGCCGAGTACCGCCGCCTGACCTCGGGCGCGGACGAGGCCGCGCCCCGCCCGAGGCGTCTCCGGTTCCGCTGACCGATGGATCTGGTCTACCTCGGCACCCCTGAGGTGGCGGTTCCGCCCCTCAGGGCCCTGGTGGACGCCGGACACCGCATCCACCGGGTGGTCACCGGTCCGCCCCGTCGTCGCGCCCGGCGCGCCGAACCCTCGCCCTCGCCGGTCGAGGCCGCAGCTCGGCTGCTCGACCTGCCGGTCGCCTACGACCTCGAGCATCTCGACGACTGTGGTGCCGAACTCGGTGTCGTCGTCGCCTTCGGACGGTTGATCCCGGCTCCGCTGCTCTCCCGCCTCCCGATGGTGAACCTCCACTTCTCCGATCTGCCCAGATGGCGCGGAGCGGCTCCGGTGGAGCGGGCCATCCTCGCCGGTGACACCTCGACGGCCGTCTGCCTCATGAGCCTGGAGGCGGGCCTCGACACCGGTCCGGTACACGACCGAGTACACCTCGAGATCGGTGATCGGACCTCCGACAGCCTGCGCGCCGAGATGAGCGAGGCCGGCGCGCGACTCCTCGTGGAGAGTCTCGGCGCGGGTCTCCCCGCGCCGCGGCCGCAGGAGGGCGAGGTCACCTACGCGGACAAGATCACCCGCGATGACCTCCGTATCGACTGGTCCGGCCCTCCCGAGCGCGCGCTCCGGCAGGTGAGGGTCGGAGGGGCCTGGACCACCTGGCGCGACACGGTGATCAAGATCGTCGAGGCCACCGTGGACGACGGGCGACTGCGCCCGGTCATCCTCCGGCCGCAGGGTCGCGGCGACACCGACTTCGAGTCCTGGTGGCGCGGGGCGCGGGCCGACCCCGGAGAATGGTTCGAGTGAGCGCCCGCTCGCTCGCCGTCGAGGTCCTCGGTCGAATCGAGCGTGACAGCGCCTACGCGAACCTCGTCCTCCCCGCCGCCCTCGCCCGATCCGACCTCAGCCCCGCAGATCGCGGTATGGCCACCGACCTGGTCTACGGCACCACGCGGATGCGTCGGGCCTGCGACCTCCTCGTCGACCGCTTCGTCGAGGTCCCGCCCGATCCGACGACGAGAACCCTCCTGCGCCTCGGGGCCTACCAGCTCGCCTTCGGAGGGGTCGCCCCCCATGCGGCCGTCTCCGAGACCGTCGCCCTCGCGCCGAGGCGAACCAGGGGCTTCGTCAACGCCGTGCTCCGCAAGGTGGCCGCGAGCGAGGTGAGCTGGCCGTCGCCGGCCGTGCGGCTCAGCTACCCCGACTGGATCTACGACCTCCTCGTCGAGGAACTCGGCGAGACGGACGCCGTGGTGGCCATGGAGCGGATGAACGCGCCGCCGCCGGTGAGCACCCGAGCCGACGGCTACGTCCAGGACCTCGCATCGCAGTGGGTGGCTGCCGCTGTCGGCGCCGGCCCCGGCGAGCGGGTCGCCGACCTCTGCGCCGCGCCCGGAGGGAAGGCGACGGCCGTCGCGGCGACGGGGGCTGATGTGGTCGCGCTCGAGGTACGCGAGTCGCGTGCCGGTCTGCTCGCAGCGAACGTTGTGTCGACCGCCGGTCCCGGAACGGGGCGGGTGGCCACCGTGACGGCCGACTCGACGAGGGTGCCGCTGCCGCCGTCCAGTCTCGACGCGGTGTTGATCGACGCTCCCTGCTCCGGTCTCGGGGCGTTGCGTCGGCGTCCCGACGCGCGCTGGCGGGTCTCCGCCGACTCCGTCGCCCGACTGGCCGGGGTGCAACGGCGACTCCTCGAAGCGGGGGCCGCTCTGGTCCGCCCCCGCGGCCGACTGGTGTACAGCGTGTGCACCATCACCGCGGCTGAGTCGACCGCGCACCCCATCCCGGAGGGATTCGAGGTCGACGAGAGCCGCCCGGACGGGACCTGGACCCCGTTCGGACACGGCTGGCGGGTGTTGCCCCACCATGCCGACACCGACGGCATGGTCCTCCTGCGGTACCGTCGACGCTCATGACGCGCGCCGCGAAAGTGCTCACGGTGAGCGACGGTGTCGCCTCAGGGCATCGCGATGACACCGGTGGCCGCGGCCTGGTCGCCCACCTGGGCGACCACGGTTTCGAGATCGTCGAGCACCGCGTTATCCCCGACGGTCGTGACAGCGTGTCGGGGGCTCTGACCGCCATGACGGCCGGGTTCGCCGGTCTGGTCGCGACGACGGGGGGAACGGGCTTCGGACCGCGAGACCTGACGCCGGAGGGGACACTCGACATCCTCGAGCGCGAGGCACCCGGGCTGGCCGAGGCGATGCGAGTGATCAGCCCCTTCGGGCGCCTCTCCCGCGGTTGGGCCGGCGCCGTCGGGACCGCTCTGGTCATCAATCTGCCCGGATCGCCCTCGGGGGCCGTTGAGCAGCTTGACGCGGTCATCGACATCCTCGGACACGCCCTTGATCTCCTGGCCGGCACCGATCGCACCCATTGACCGCGGGCCCTCGGATCGCGGGTCATCCCGTGGCTCGGCGATGAGGCACCGTTAGCCTGCCGACGTGCTGAGGATCGTGCTGCCCAAGGGTTCGCTGGAGCGTGCGACCCTCGATCTGTTCGAGGCCGCCGACCTTCCCGTCGTCCGATCCTCATCGGTCGACTACCGCGCCTCCATCGATGATCCGAGGGTGGCCGAGGTGCGCATCCTGCGCCCCCAGGAGATCCCCGTCTACGTCGCGGAGGGGCTCTTCGACATCGGGATCACCGGCCGCGACTGGGTCACGGAGACCTCCTCGGAGGTCGTCAGCCTGGGCGAACTCCACTACTCCAAGGCCACCTCCGACCCGGTCCGGGTGGTCGTCGCCGTCGCTGGCGACTCCCCGGTGCAGAGCGTCGCTGACCTTCCGGACGGGGTCCGCGTCGCATCGGAGTATCCCGAGACGACCCGACGCTTCTTCGAGGGTCACGGCGTGAGCGCCGACGTCCGGCTCTCCTACGGGGCGAGCGAGGCCAAGATCCCCGACATCGCCGACTGCGTCGTCGACATCACCGAGACCGGGCGGGCGCTCCGCGCCGCGGGATTGCGGGTCATCGACACCATCCTGACGAGCTGGACGGAGGTGGTGGCCAATCCCGCCTCCCACGCCGATCCGGAGCGGCGTCGCGCGATGGAGCAGTTGATGGTCCTGTTGAACGGCGCCCTCGACGCACGGGGCAAGGTGCTCCTCAAGTTGAACGTCACCGCCGCTGACCGTGATGCGGTCCTCGCGGTGCTCCCATCGGCGAAATCGCCGACGATCAACCAGTTGGCGAACGGCGACTTCGCCATCGAGAGCGTCGTCGAGAAGGCCGGGATCAACCGGATCATCCCGGCCCTGTCCGAGGCCGGAGCGACCGACCTCCTCGAGATCCCGATCTCCAAGATCGTCCCCTGAGATGAATGTGGTGCACTCGCTCCGTCGGCACACCGGGGTGGTCTCCACCTTCGACAACGACGCGGGACTCGGCATCGTGGACGTCGACGGTCACGGTCCGGTGACCCTCCACTGCGTCTCGATCGCCGATGGATCGCGGTCGATCGCGGTGGGTACCCGGGTGAGGTGCCGACTCGGCGAACGACTCGGATCGCTCGAGGCCCTCGAGGTCGAGGCGATCCACTGAGCGGGACACGGCATCCGAACGGCGAGGAGGAGATCCTCGCCGTCATCGAGGCCCTCCTGCCCGGCGAGGTGGTGTCCTACGGCGATGTCGCCGAGGTGGCCGGTCTGCCCGGGCGGGCGCGGTTCGTCGGGAGGCTCCTCGCCCTGAGCGACCGCGATCTGCCCTGGTGGAGGGTGGTCACCTCCGACGGTCGACTCGTACCGGGGGCCGAGGACGAGCAGCGCAACAGGTTGCGCGCGGAGCGCGTGCTGGTGGCGGGGAATCGGGTGCGCGAGGCACCCCTCGGGCGCTTCAGTCGGGCGCGCCGGTCGCCGACTTGACCTGCACAAAGGCCATCCGGATGTTGGCGAGGGCATCGACCATCGTCTGATGCTCCTCACCGAGGCGGGGCCCGAGGCCCTCGACCAGGCACCCGACCGCGTCGATCGCGAGGGCGGCCGAGACCAGGTCGACCGGTTCGGACGACAGATGGATCGCGGCCAGTTCGTAGAGGCCCATCACATGGTTGGTCACCACCACCTCAGGAGGGACGGAGGCCAACCGCTCGCGGGCCTCCTCGAGGGCGGCCGCGGCCTCCCGGATGGCATCGTCGTCGTGCTCGTCCGCTTCAGGGCTCACGACCGTTAGTCTACGAGGGCTGCCGGGATTGCCCGGCGGTGACAACTGACGCGAAGTGGGGGCGACCCCCACCCGGCCACCGAGGGTGCGTCCGGGTCCTGACGATCCGAGTGCTCTCGGCCGTGTACGGGCTTCGCCACGCACACCCGGGAGGCCACAGCCCTTGCACAGGAGAGTCACGTCATAGCACCGCCGAAGAGCGATCAACACCGGATCAACGACCGGATCCGCGCCCGTGAGGTCCGCCTCATCGGTCCCGATGGGGACCAGCTCGGTATCCAACCGGTTCCCGAGGCGCTACGGATGGCCAGGGGCCTCGATCTCGACCTCGTCGAGGTGGCCCCATCGGCGAATCCGCCGGTCTGCCGGATCATGGACTACGGGAAGTTCCGTTACGAGGAGGCCCAGAAGGCCAAGGAGTCGAGGCGGAAGTCCACCCAGGTCTCGGTGAAGGAGGTCAAGTTCCGGCCGAAGATCGGCAAGGGTGACTTCGACACCAAGGTCCGGCACCTGATCGAGTTCCTCGACGACGGCCACAAGGTCAAGGTCACCCTCCAGTTCCGCGGACGCGAGATGGCGCACCCGGAGCTCGGAACGAGGATCCTCGACCAGGTGATCGAGGTCGTGGGCCCGCTCGGCAAGATCGACAGCCAGGCGCGACTCGAGGGACGTTCGATGTCGATGGTGATGTCCCCCGACAAGAAGGCGGCCGAGGCGGCGCGCAAGGCCAAGGAGGCCGAGGAGGCCGAGGCCCGCGAACTGGAGCAGGCGGGCACCGAGCCCGAGGCTCCGGACACCGAGGCCCCGAGTGACACAGAGATCGTGAGTGAAGGACAAGAGAGCTAGGAGCAACACGATGCCGAAGATGAAGACGAGCAAGACCGCCGCGAAGCGGTTCAAGAAGACCGGTTCGGGCAAACTGCGCCGCCAGCAGGCGATGCGCCAGCACCTGTTCGAGAAGAAGCCGTCCACCAGGACCCGTCGTCTCGACGGTGATGTTGACGTCCACCCCTCGGACGAGCGGAACATCAAGCGACTCCTCGCGGAGCGCTGACGCTCGACTACCCGGACGACGAACGACACGATCAAGGAGATGTGACATGGCACGCGTCAAGCGCGGAGTCGCCGCCAAGAAGCGGCACAAGAAGGTTCTCAAGCAGGCTCGGGGTTACTACGGCAACAAGAGCCGTTCCTTCCGGGCGGCCAACGAGCAGGTCATGCGGAGCGGGCAGTACGCCTTCCGCGACCGCCGGGCAAAGAAGGGCGAGTTCCGTCGTCTGTGGATCCAGCGGATCAACGCCGGATGCCGTCAGCACGACATGAACTACTCCCGCTTCATCGCGGGGCTGTCCGCTGCCGGGGTCGAGGTCGACCGCAAGATCCTCGCCGATCTCGCCGTCACCGACCCGGCGGCCTTCGGTGCCCTCGTGGAGCAGGCCAAGGCCGCTCTGTGAGCGCGGGGATCGGCTCGTCCGATCCCTCATCGGAATCCGCGATCGGATTCCGCAACCCGAGGATCCAGAGGCTGCGGCGTCTCGTCGCTGAACGGTCCGAACGCCGCTCGAGCGGTCTCATCGTGGTGGAGGGGGAGGTCCTCATCCGTGAGGCCCTGTCCGCGCGGTGGAGGTGCGAGGAGGAGTTCGTGGCCGCGGGCGCCCTACCGGTGACGAACGGTACGGTCCACACGGTCGCGGAGGGCGTGCTCGACCGAGTGGTGTCCACCGAGAGCGCTCGGCCGCACGTCGCGCTCTTCGCGGTACCGGAACCGACGTCGGTGGCTGACTCGTCGACGGTCCTCGTCGCCGACCGACTCTCCGATCCCGGCAATCTCGGGACCGTCATCCGCTCGGCGGAGGCCGCTGGATTCGATGCCGTGGTCGTCACCCCGGGCACGGTGGATGATCTGTCGCCGAAGGTGGTTCGGGCCTCCGCAGGCTCGAGGTTCCACGTGCCGGTGTCCGAGATGCCGCTCGACGCGCTGCGCGAGGCCGGGTTCACCCTGATCGCGAGCTCATCCCATCGGGGGTCAGCGCACGTCGACACCGACTGGGCGGGCCCGGATCGGCTGGCACTGGTGCTCGGCAACGAGGCCCACGGGGTCGACCCGGACGCCCCGGTCGACGGCTGGGTTCGAATCGCCCACGGTGGACGGGCCGAGAGCCTGAACGTTGCGATGGCGTCCTCGATCCTGTGCTTCACGGTCGCGCAGGGCCGCGGCCTGCTGTGAGGTGCTTCGCGCTTCGACTGACCGCTAGCCTCGAGGCCATGTCCGGCGCGCCCTCGAACCGTCGATTTCCGCGCCCCGGGTGGCTCACTCGGGGATACTGATCGGTCGAGACCGGGTCATGCCCCAAGCCACACGGGGAGACCGGGACCGAGGTAGGGCCGACCGTCGTCGGCGGATGAGGGAGACGACATGACACAGGACATCGACCGGGCGCGGGACGCAGCCCTCGAGGCCATTCGGACGGCTGGCTCCGTGGCCGATCTCGATCAGGTGGTCGCCGATCACCTCGGCAAGCGGGGCGCCCTGGCGACGCTGAAGAAGGGGCTCGGCTCCATCGGCGACCCCGACGAGCGCAAACAGGCCGGTGCCAGCATGCACGCCGCGCGCGCGGCGGTCGAGGAGGCGGCAGACGAGCGTCGCGCCTCACTCGGCGACGCCGAGATCGACGCCCGCATCGCCGACGAGCGACTCGATCTGACCGAGCACCGCCACGCCTGCAGCCGTGGGCACCTCCACATCGTCACCCAGGCCTGGGAGCGCCTCGAGGACGTCTTCCTCGGGCTCGGGTTCAGTGTCGCCGAGGGCCCCGAGGTGGAGACCGACTGGCACAACTTCGAGGCGTTGAACATGGGTGAGGGTCATCCCGCCCGTGGCGAGTTCGACACCCTGTTCGTCGATCACGTCCCCCCGGGCGGGTCCGCCGGGTCGACCCTGTTGCGCACCCACACCTCCCCGGTACAGATCCGCACCATGTTGACCCAGGAGCCCCCCATCTATGTGGTGGCTCCGGGTCGGGTGTTCCGGCGCGACACCCCTGACGCCACCCACATGCCGGTCTTCCACCAGATCGAGGGGTTGGTGGTCGACCGCGGGATCTCGATGACCGACCTGGCCGGCACCATCGAGGCCTTCACCAAGGCCTTCTTCGGATCGGGGTTCACCTCCCGGCTCCGACCGTCCTACTTCCCGTTCACCGAGCCGTCGGCCGAGTTCGACATCCAACGCCCCGACGGCTCCTGGCTCGAGCTCGGGGGGTGCGGCATGGTGCACCCCGAGGTCATCCGCGCCGGGGGCCTCGATCCCGAGGAGTGGAGCGGGTTCGCCTTCGGCTTCGGCATCGATCGCATGGCCGTCATGCGCCATGGGGTGGCCGACATCAGGGACATGTACGTCAACGACATCCGTTTCATCGAGCAGTTCTGAGGTGATGCTGTGAAGATCCTGCTCTCCTGGCTGAACGATTTCGCCCACTTCGCCGATGTCGACGACGCCGAGGCCGTCGCCGCGATCGCCTCCGACCTCACCTCGCTCGGTCTGGCGGTCGAGGAGGTCGTCCCCACCGGTCGCGGGGTCGACGGGGTCGTCTCCGCCCGCGTGCTCCGTGTCGAGACCCATCCCGACGCCGCGAAGGTTCGTCGGGTCTGGGTGGACACCGGCGACGGGGAGGAGCGTCACGTGTGGTGCGGAGCCTCCAACATGGGGGCCGGTGACCTGGTGCCGCTGGCCACCCTCGGCACCGCCATGCCCGACGGTCGGACGATCGAGCGTCGCGGCATCCTCGGTATCGACTCCGAGGGGATGCTGTGCTCGGGTGTGGAACTCGGTGTCAACGATGATGACGGCGGCATCCTGCTGCTCGACCCCTCGGCCGACGCGGGGCTTCCCTACACCGAGGTGCTCGGCACGCGGCCCGACGTCCTCTTCGACCTCGACGTCACCCGCAACCGGCCGGACTGCTGGAGTCACCTCGGCGTGGCCCGCGACCTCGCCGCGCGGCGGGGTTTCGACATCGCCATGCCCACGATGGTCTCGGAACGCCTCGGCGCGCCACGGTCCGTTCCCGTCGAGATCATCGCGGGGGACCGCTGCGCGCGATTCACCACCACCGTGCTCTCCGGGGTGCGGGTCACCGAGAGTCCCGCATGGATCCGTCAGCGGCTGAGCGCCGCCGGGATGCGTCCGATCAACAACGTGGTGGACGTCTCCAACCTGGTGATGCTCGAGCTCGGTCAGCCGAACCACGCCTACGACCTCGAGCAGCTCGCCGGCGAGTCGATCAGGGTGCGCCTCGCCTCCGACGGTGAGCGCCTGACGACCCTCGACGGCGTCGAGCGGACCCTCGATGCCGCCGATCTGCTCATCTGCGATGGGGAGGACCGGCCCATCGGACTCGGCGGGGTCATGGGTGGGCTCGACAGCGAGATCTCCGAGTCGACGACGGTCGTCGCGCTGGAGACCGCCTGGTTCACGCCACGGGGGGTCATGGAGACCGCGGCGCGTCACGGGCTCCGCAGCGAGGCCTCGGCCCGCTACGAGCGCGGAGTCGACCCGTATGTCATCGACACCGCCGTCAGTCGGTTCATCGCCCTGCTGTCGGAGTCGTGTCCCGATCTCGTGGCGCACGCCGGCGGTGCCGACGAGCGGACCGCATCCCTTCCGGAGCAGACCCGCACGGCGGTACTGCGGGGATCGGTCCTGGACCGGGTCCTCGGCACCTCTCTGGACCCCGACCGGGTGACCGGGATGCTCGCCGCCATCGGCTTCGACTCGGTCCCGGTCGAAGCGGGTCTCGAGGTCTCGCTTCCGAGCTGGCGGCCAGACTGCGCCGCCGAGATCGACGTCGTCGAGGAGGTGGCCCGGCTGCACGGTTACGAGAACATCGGGCGCACGGTCCCGCGCGCTGATGTCTTCGGGCACCTGTCCCCGGCCCAGCGTCGGCGTCGTCGGGTGAGGGAGGTGCTCGTCGGGCTCGGCGTGTCCGAGGCGATGCCGAACCCCTTCCTGGCCCCTGACGAACTGGAGCGCGCCGGGCTGTCGGGGCCGCACCTGTCGATCACCAACCCGCTCGCGGTCGAGGAGAGCGCCCTGCGCACCTCATTGCGTCCGGGACTGCTGAAGGCGCTGTCATACAACGAGTCGCACCGCCGGGAGGGCGTCGCCCTCTTCGAGATCGGCCACACCTATCCGCCGTCGGAGGAGGAGCTGCCCGATGAGCAGGAGGTGCTCGCCGTGGTGCTGGCCGGCTGTGAGGCCCCAGCGGCCGTGGCGGTCTGGGACGAGGTCTGCGCGGCACTAGGGGTCGGAGCCCAACTCGACCAGTCGTCGCCGGGGGAGGGAATGCATCCCACCCGTTCGGCAACCCTGCGCGCGGGTCGAGATCTCCTCGGGGTCGTCGGCGAGGTACACCCCGCGGTTCTCGCGGCGTTCGAGGTGAGCGAGCGCGTTGCGGTGCTCGAGGTGAGGCTCGATGTGCTGCTGGCCCGGTCCGAGAAGGTCGCGAGCGCCACCGCGGTGGCGCGCACGCCGAGCAGTGATCTCGATCTCGCCTTCGTGCTCGACGACGAGGTCCCCGCCGAGCGGCTGACCAAGGCGCTCCGTCAGGGAGCCGGATCCCGCCTGGTGTCCCTCGACCTCTTCGACGTGTTCCGCGGGGACTCCCTCGGCGACGGTCGACGGAGTCTCGCCTACCGGCTCCGACTGCAGGATCCGACCGGCAGCCTCACCGACGGTGACATCGCCACGATCCGCCAGGACTGCGTGGACGGGGCCGAGCGCATCGGCGCCACCCTCCGCTGACGGCCTCAGTTCGCGCTCAGGTCGTCGGGGACGTCGGCCAGCCAGGAGACGCGACCCGTCTGGCGACGCAGGACCCGCCGCCACAGCGTGTCCGGGTCGTCATCGAGAAGGTCGCCGTCGACGGCATCGACCACGATCCACGCTCCGGCGGCGAGT